>Ga0335081_10004646_pt1 | contig 21673 bp, 20 predicted proteins | sample Lox_Sample_35_FD_206713 | JGI IMG/M metagenome (GOLD analysis project Ga0335081, IMG submission 206713) | Soil microbial communities from Loxahatchee National Wildlife Refuge, Florida, United States - Lox_Sample_3.5 | ecosystem: Environmental > Terrestrial > Soil > Wetlands | place: USA... | reverse complement strand
CGCCGGACCGGCCCCTACGCCGACGCGCCCCGGCCGGGCCTCATCCTGCTCGACGTCAACCTGCCCCGGCGCAGCGGCCTGGAGGTGCTGGCCGAGCTGAAGCAGGACGCCGGGCTGCTGATGATCCCGGTGATCATGCTGACCACCTCGCGTGCCGAGGAGGACATCGTGCGCAGCTACTCGCTGCACGCCAACGCGTTCGTCAGCAAGCCCGTCGACTTCGAGGACTTCATCGACGCCATCCGGCAGATCGACAATTTCTTCCTCACCCTCGTCGAGCTCCCCGCCTGAGCCGAAGCAGAGTGGACAAGCGCGCCGCGTACTGGGACGAGCAGGCCGGCCGGTACGACCGGGCGATGGACTTCTGGGACCGGCAGCTGTTCGGCGACAGCCGGCCGTGGGTATGCGGCCGGGCCGTCGGCGACGTGCTCGAGGTGGCCGTCGGCACCGGGCGTAACCTGCCCTTCTACCCGGATGGCGTACGGCTCACCGGGGTGGACTGGTCACCGGCCATGCTCGGCATCGCCCGCGAGCGCGCGGCCACCCTGGGCCGCGATGCCGACCTGCGGCCGGGCGACGCCCAGGCGCTCGACTTCCCCGACCAGTCCTTCGACACCGTGCTGTGCGCGCTCGGCCTGTGCGCCATTCCTGACGACCGGCGCGCGGTCGACGAGATGGTGCGCGTGCTGCGCCCCGGGGGCCGCCTGCTGCTCGTCGACCACGTGGCCGCGACGGCGCGGACGCTGCGGGCCGTGCAGTGGCTGTACGAGCGGATCAGCATCCCGGTGGCCGGCGAGCACTTCCGCCGCAGGCCGCTCGGCCGCGTGCGGGAACTCGGCCTGCTGATCGAGGAGACCCAGCGATTCAAGCTGGGCGTGGTCGAGCGCGTCCACGCCCGCAAGGCCCCCTAGCCGATCCGCCTCACGAACCGCACGCGGTCTTGCCCGTCGCCGTCGTACCCGGCCGCCACCGGGACACCGGCTGCCCGGGCGTCGCCGGGCACGATGTCGAAGCCCATCTGCCGGTGGAACCCCACCGAGCCGCGGTTCACCGGTGACGTCACCGCACGGACCAGGTCACAGCCCCGGGCCCGGGCTGCGGCGAAGAAGCGCTCGTACAGCTGCCGGCCCAGACCCTGGCCGCGCTCGGCGGGATGGATGCCGACGAAGTGGATGTACGCCTCGGCCGGGCGGGACTGTGACTGGAACCCGACGAGGAACCCGACCAGTTCGCCGTCGCGCTCGGCCGCGAAGCTGGTGTCCGTGAAGTGCTCGAAGAACAGGCGGGGGAGCATATCCGCCATGTGCCTGCCACCCCACCAGTCGTCGATGACCGAGATCACGAGCCGGTAGTCCGACGGGCGGATCGGCCGGATCTGCACTGCCACATGCACCACGCTATCGGCCGGGGGTCCTGCTCGAGGGGCGCGCTGTAGGATCTGACCGCCACGAATAAGGAGACGAAGGGATCCTGATGTACGACGCGACGCTGGCTGAGACCGTCACCATCCGTGGCGACGGCGCGGACGAGATCGAGGCCTACCTGGCCAGGCCGATGAGCCAGGGGCCGTTCGGCGGCGTGGTGGTGATCCATCACATGCCGGGCTACGACGCGCCGACCAAGGAGATCACCAGGCGGTTCGCCGCGGAAGGCTACAGTGCGCTCATGCCGAACCTCTACCACCGCGACGCCCCCGGCGCCAGCCCGGACGACGCCGCCGCGGCGGCGCGCGCCCAGGGCGGCGTGCCCGACGCGCGGCTGTTGGGCGACGTGGCAGGCGCGGCAGCGTACCTGCGCGGGCTCAGCAACGCCAACGGCAAGGTCGGGGTCATCGGCTACTGCTCCGGCGGCCGCCAGTCGTTCCTGGCCGCCTGCAGCCTGCGCCTCGACGCCGCCGTCGACTGCTACGGCGCGTTCGTCACCGGCACCCCGCCGGAGGGCATGCCGCTGAAGGTCGGCCCCATCAAGCACCTCACCAAGGACCTGTCCTGCCCGCTGCTCGGCTTGTTCGGCGCGGACGACCAGTACCCCTCGCCCGAGCAGGTCGACGAGCTCGAGGAGGAGCTGAAGGCGCAGGGCAAGACCTACGAGTTCCACAGCTACCGCGGCGCGGGCCACGCGTTCTTCTCGGTCAACCGCGCCGCCTACCGCCCGGAAGCCGCCGTCGACGGCTGGGAGAAGATCTTCGCCTGGCTCGGCCGCTACCTGGCCTCTTGATCAAGCACCTGCCAGTGGCCTGCCGCTGACCGCCGAGGGGATCAGCACATCCTGACCGCCGCAGGTGAGCGTGACGTATCCGGCGCAATTGGGCCACCGCCTCGCTCGAAACGTCAGTCCCTTTGACGGAGCGGATCCGGACCCGGTTCCGGCACGTGCCGGCATTGGCGTGAAGGTGACGACCTAGCGCCTCTGGGGACCCGCGGGAAGATACCCGGCAGGGTTTGCGGGGCTAGTACGGGCATCACGCGCCCCTGCTGTCACAGCGCCCGTCCTGGAGGCCCCAGCCAAACGACATCGATGGACCATCGATGCTGCCGGGGCGACATCGATGGACCATCCATGCTGTTTCCCGACGGGCGCCGGCCCCGGATCCGGGCCACCCCGGCGGGCGCCGGCCCCGGATCCGGGTCACCCTGGCGGGCCGGGCGTGGCTGGCGGGGCGGTTGAGGCTGGGTCAGTGCGCGCTGCTGGCGGCCCAGATGTTGATGCCGGCTTCCACGGCGTCGCGGTCCATCGCGGCCAGTTCGTCGTCGGTGAAGGTGCTGTGACCGGCCGCTGCGAGGTTCTCCTCGAGTTGCGCCACGCTGCTGGCGCCGATGAGCACCGAGGTCACGCGCTGATCCCGCAGCGCCCAGGACAGCGCCAGCTGGGCCAGGGACTGGCCCCGGGACGCGGCGATCTCGGCCAGCGCCCGGACGTGCACCAAAGTCCGTTCGGAAATCTGATCGGCCGACAGCGAGCCCTTCAGGCTGGCCCGGGACCCCGCCGGCACCCCGCCCAGGTACTTGCCGGTCAGCACCCCCTGGGCCAGTGGCGAGAAGGCGATACAGCCCACCCCCTCGCGGCCCAGCAGGTCGAGCAGGCCGCCCTCGATCCACCGGTTCAGCATCGAGTATGAGGGCTGGTGGATGAGCAGCGGCGTGCCCATCTGCCTGAGCAGGGAGATCGCGTCGAGGGTCCGCTCGGCCGAGTAGGACGAGATGCCCGCGTACAGCGCCCGGCCCGACTTGACCGCGGTGTCCAGCGCGCCCATCGTCTCCTCGAGCGGCGTATCGGGGTCGAAGCGGTGCGAGTAGAAGATGTCGACGTACTCCAGGCCCATCCGGCGCAGCGACTGGTCCAGGCTGGCCAGCAGGTACTTGCGCGAGCCGTGGTCGCCGTAGGGGCCCGGCCACATGTCGTAGCCCGCCTTGGTGGAGATGACCAGCTCGTCGCGGTACGGGCGGAGATCCTCCCGCATGATCCGGCCGAAGTTGATCTCCGCGCTGCCGTACGGGGGACCGTAGTTGTTGGCCAGGTCGAAGTGCGTGACCCCCAGGTCGAACGCGCGCCGCAGGATCGCCCGCTGCTCCTCGGCCGGCTTGCCGTCGCCGAAGTTCTGCCACAGCCCGAGGGACACTTCGGGCAGCATGATCCCGCTGCGCCCGCAGCGGCGATAGGGAAGCCTGCTATAACGGTCACCGGCAGCGACATAGGTCATGCCGGAAGTCTTTCACCACCGGCTGGCCCCCGGCCGACGGCCCAGTGAAATCATGTTGCCGGCTGTATACGACGAAGGAGATGACTGGCGATGTACGACGCGATGCTGGCCGAGACCGTAACCATCACCGGGCACGATGGCGACGAGATCGAGGCGTACTCGGCCCGTACGCTCCAGGCCGGGCCCGTCGGCGGCGTGGTCGTCATCCACCACCTGCCCGGCTACGACCGCCAGACCAAGGAGTTCACCCGGGCGTTGGCGGCCGGCGGGCTCAACGCGGTGATGCCGAACCTCTATCACCGCGAGGCGCCCGGGTCGGCCCCCGACGACGCGATGGCGGCGGCGCGGGCGTCCGGCGCGATTCCTATCCCGGACGAGCGGATCGTCGGCGAGGTGGCGGGCGCGGCGGCCTACCTGCGCGGGCTGAGCAACGCCAACGGCAAGGTCGGCGTGATCGGCCACTGCTCGGGCGGCCGCCAGTCGTTCCTGGCCGCGGTCAGCCTGCCCCTCGACGCGGCCGTGGACTGCTACGGCGGCTTCGTGGTCGGCACCGCGCCCGAGGGCCATCCGCTGCACGGCGTCCCGCCTCTGGTCGACCGGGCCGCCGACCTGTCCTGCCCGCTGCTCGGCCTGTTCGGCCAGGACGACGTGGCGCCGTCCCCGGAGCAGGTGGCCGAGCTGGAGGCCGCGCTCAAGGCGCACGGCAAGACCTATGAGTTCCACTCCTACGAGGGGGCCGGGCACGCCTTCCTCCAGGTCGACCGCCCGAGCTACCGGCCCGAGGCGGCGGTGGACGCCTGGCGGCACATCTGGGCCTTCTTCGGCCGTTACCTGTAATCGCCCGTGTCTGAGATCCGTGTCTGAGAGGAGCCGCACATGTGCACGTACCTGACGGAGAAGGTCTCGATCAGCGGCAGCGGCAAGGGACCATCCGGCTGGTTCCGGCTGACCGACGCGAGCGTGTACTTCGACCACCCGGTGCACGTGCAGGCGGAGCACACCCTCAACATCGACTTCCTCGACCCGGGCGCCGGCCCGTCCGTGCGGGTCGCGGTCGAGCTCACCGCGGAATCGGCCCGGGCGCTGGCCAAGGCGATCCAGGCCACCCTGGATTCCGCGCCCCCCGGCCTGGTCACCTGACTCGCGCAGGCCGAGAAGGCCTGCACTCGCAGCCGGTTTTGCCTAACACTCACAGGCCCTTGCCTTGCCCCGGAAATGTCAGTGCCCCGTGCGAGTATGCATGTGAGGCACCCGCGGAGGGTGGCATACGCGGGATGGAAGGCGGCAGGGGAATGCGCTTCATCATCGAACGGGACGCACTGGCTGAAGCGGTGGCCTGGGTCGCGCGTTCGCTGCCCTCCCGGCCCGTGCTGCCCATCCTGTCCGGGCTGATGCTCGAGGCGTCTTCCGGCGGGCTGACCCTCTCCTGCTTCGATTACGAGGTATCGGCCAGGATCCAGGTGGACGCGGAGGTCACCGAGCCGGGCACCGCGCTGGTGCCCGGGCGGCTGCTGGCCGAGATCACCAGGAGCCTGCCGCCGCGCCCGGTCGAGGTGGATCACGAGAAGGACGACGTCATCGTGACCTGCGGCCCGGCGTCCTTCACCCTGGTGACGCTGCCGGTCAAGGAGTATCCGCGGCTGCCCGAGTTGCCCCGGCTGGCGGGCACCGTCGACGGCGGCGTGCTCGCCACCGCGATCGGCCAGGTCGCGCCAGCGGCCAGCCGCGACGACACGCTCCCGGTCATCACCGGGGTCAACGTGGAGATCGACGAGGACACCATCAGGCTGGTGGCGACCGACAGGTACCGGCTCGCCATCCGCGAGCTCGGCTGGAATCCGGCTCACCCGGGCTTCCGCAGCACGCTGCTGGTGCCCGCCAAGACGCTGGCCGACGCCGCGCGGATGATGTCGCCAGGCATGCCCGTCCGGATCATGACGCGCGGCGAGCCGGGCACCACCGACTCGCTGCGCGCCGCTGACGCGATGGCCGGCTTCGAATCCGGCGGTCGGCGGCTGACGACCCGCCTGATCGCGGGGGAGTACATCAAGTACATGTCCAGGTTCCCTGATGATTTCGGCAGCCGCGGCGACATGCCGGCCATCCCGCTCACCGAAGCGGTCAAGCGGGTGGCGCTGGTCGCGGAGCGGGGCAGTTCGGTGCGGCTGTCGTTCGGCCACGGCCAGGTCACGATCGAGGCGGGAACCGAGGGGCAGGCGCGGGCGCGAGAGACGGTCGACGCCGACTTCTCCGGCGAGGAGACCGCGATCGCGTTCAGCCCGCACTACCTGCTGGACGGTCTAGGCGCGGCGCTGATCGCGGCCACCGACGCGGACAAGCCCCAGAACGGCGGCAAGCCCCAGAACGGCGAGAAGGCCGAGGACAGCGGGGCGCCCGGCCCCGATGAGGCGCGGATCCGGCTGCAGTTCACCAGCCCGACCAAGCCGGCCTTGATCACCGGCAGCGCCGGGACCGGCGACGAGTCGGCGCCGGACTATCGCTACCTGGTCGTGCCGCTGCGCGCCCTGGCCAGCGCCTGACGCCGGAGCGGCCTACGGGTTGGCGGGCGGCGGCGGGAAGTGGGGATACGGCCCGTTGTAGTAGGCATGCCTGGACATCCAGGCCATGATCAGGATCCAGGTGGCGAGCGCGAAGAGCAGCATCGCGAAGACCAGGAACCGTCCCGCGTCCGGCGGCGGGACCGGGACCTCCGGCTCGGCGCGGGCCGCCCTGGGCGGCCGCGGCAGGTCGGCCATCAGCAGGTCGATCTGCCGCTGGGTCTTGGCGGTGAGGGCGCCGTCGATCCGCTCGGTCAGCTCATCGAAGGTCAGCCGTCCCGCGACGAAGTGCTCACGCAACTGGGCCATGGCGGCGTCGCGCTCGGCGTCGCCGATACGGAGGTCAATGTCGTACCGCGTCCGGCCAGGCACGCGCCAGCCCGGCACCAGTTCTTCGCGCGGCCGCACCGCGCCAGGGTCCTCGTCTACCATTCCGGTTCGGACGTCATATCGCCTTGTCATCGGCTCCCAGAATCCGCCAGGCCGACTGCCTTTACCTTTCAACCATAAGTCGAGCCGGCCCGGGGCGGAACCCAGACGCCGCGAGAATCACTAGCGGCGGCGTCCCCGGGGCCCCCTCGGGCCACGCGGCCCACGGTAACCGCGCCGCCTCCCGAGCCCGAACAGCCTCCGGACCAGCGCGAATGCCGCAAGGATCAGAACGATCGCCAAGGGCCTTTCGCCACCGCCCAGACCGAAGAGGTACACGCCGCCCACGATGAGGGCGAGCCAGACCAGGCCCATCAGCGGCGCGAAGGCGTTGCACGTCCCGCGCGGTCGCTGGCTCCCCTGGCCGCTCCAGCCGTAATCCTGGCCCGGCCGGCCCGCCATCGGACCCGTCCAGCCCGGTCCCTGCCACGCCGTGCCCCCGTACGGCATGCCAGCGGCCGGGCGCGGGGCCTGCGGGAGGTCGCGCATCACGGTGTTGAGGTCGGCCTTGGTCTTGGCCGCGAACGCCTGGTCGAGGCGCTCGTTGAGTTCTTCGAGCGTCAGCCGCCCGTCGGCGTAGTGTTCGCGCAGCTGGGCGGTGACTGCTTCACGATCGGCGTCCCCGACGCGCACGTTGTATCCCGTAGCCATCGTGCCCTCCGTAGCAAGAACGGGGAATCCCACGTACCTAGCACGATATATCGCGAACGATCGGACAGCAAGCTGAGTTGCCGGACACGTATCAACGGCACGGAAACGGCCTCCGAGTAGATGCTAATACCGGGGTAGACGGCAGGGAGGGGCCATGATGCGCCAGTCACTCCAGCAGGTGTGGCCGCAGGGCGGCCGCGGGGGGCTAAGCCCCGCCGCGAGCGGGGGGATAGCCTCGCTGCAGCCCGGAGTTACCACCATTGGCGCCCGGCCGGCCCCTCCGTACGGTGGACGTGCTATGGGGGTCGTCGTCTGGCGCCAGCGGGCGCCGCAGGTGCCGTTCCGGCGGCGCGTAGCCGGCTGGCGGGCACGTAACTGGCGTCGCGCCGTGCTGGCCTGGTTCGTGCTGTCCCTGATCATCATGGCCGTCGCGGCCGAACCCAAGACGGACTTCCCCAAGGCCCAGGCCAGTTCGGTGCCCGCCGTGCGGATGATCCTGCGCGTGACCGGCGGGCTGACCGTGGCCGGCGTCCCCCTCCTGCTCATCGCCCTGCCCTGAGGCCGCGCCGCCGCCCGCCCCGCCATCGCGTCGCAGTCGGCCATGGCGGGGCGGGACGCTAGTGGTGCTGTCTGTAAGTTCAGCGTCGTAGGCGTGGGCGTTGTGGTTGCCTGGCGTGACCTGGTTTTGTCGGTGGGTGGTGCTTTGCTGGCGGCATGCCCAGGAAACGTCCCCCAGATGCGCCGCGGGTGGTTTACCGCACGGCGCGGTGCGGTCTGCGCGCGACCCGCGGTCAGCGGCGGCGGCTGTGGGGCCTGTTGCGGTCAACGGGGGATGTGTGGTGCTGCCTGCTCGAGGTCAACTCCTGGCGCCGCCACCGCCAGGATGCGCCGCTGACGGGCTATCAGGAGCTGTGCAGGGAGCTGGCAAGGTCCGGCCCGGGCACGTTCGGGGAGCTCGATGTGACCGGTGCCCGGTCCGTGCTGCGCCGCTACTCCGACGCCTGGTTCGCCGCGGCCAAGCGCCGGAAGGCAGGTGATGCGTCGGCGCGGTTCCCGCGGCGCCGCCGGGGCCTGGTGCCGGTGCGGTGGTATGCGGGCACGTTCCGGCTGGAAGACCGGGTGCTACGGCTGCCGACTGCCCGGGATAGCGCGCCGCTGGTAGTGCGGCTTGACCGGGATCCGCCCTACCCGGCTGACCAGGTCCGGTCCGTGACGCTGGTGTGCGAGGCAGGACGGCTGCAGGTGGAGGTGACCGCGGAGGTGCCAGTCGCGGCCTATGCCGGGGGACAGGCGCCGGATCCCGGGCGCGTGGCCGGGATCGACCTGGGGATCATCCACCCTTACGCCGCCGCCGGGCCAGACGGACAGCAGTTGCTGGTATCGGGGCGGGCGATCCGCGCCGAGCGCCGGCAGCACCTGCGCGAGGCCAGGACCCGCAGCCGGGCGGCCGCCCGGCGAGCACCCAAGCCGGGACAGCGCGGGTCGCGGCGGTGGCGGCAGCACCGGCGCCGCCAGCGGATCGCTGAGGAGCGGCACCGGCGGCTGGTGCGCCAGGCTCAGCACGAGGCCGCCAAGACTGTCATTACCTGGGCTGTCAGCCACAAGATCGGCACGCTGGCGGTTGGCGACCCGCGCGGCGTGCTTGGCCTGAACGCCGGGAGACGGCATAACCAGCGGGTCCGCGCCTGGCGGATCGGGCACCTGATCCGTGCCCTGACCGACAAAGCCGAGGCCGCCGGGATCACCCTTGCGCTCATCGATGAGCGGGGCACCTCCTCGACTTGCCCCGGCTGCGCCCGGCGGGTCCCCAAACCCGCCGGGAGGAATTTCACCTGCCCGCACTGCGGGCGGGCCGGGCACCGCGACCTGGTCGCGGCCGCCAACATCGCCACCCGCGCGGGCGGCGGCACCATCCCCTCCGCCGACGCGGCGGGAATCACGCACCGCCGGGCCGGGACGCACCTGCCAGGTGTGCACCCGGCACGACGTGACCCCAGGCGGCGCCTCCATCACGGCCCGCCGCACGGTCCCCTGGCCGGCACCGGCCCGCCCCGCACGCCCGTCACATGGCGCGCGGGGAGTCGCTCGCCCCACCGCGAGGAGCCCGAAATACACCGCAGTATTTACGGGCGGTTGCACTAGAGTCGGCTGCAGGGTAGCGAGGGACCTGGGAAGAGAGACACTGGAGCGGAGGCCGGCATGACGAGTTCCCATGTAAGCATCGGGTCGGGTGACCATCACGTGCTCGCCGTGCATGGCTGGTTCGGCTCGGCTCGCGGCTGGGGCTCGCTCCCGGACTTCCTGGACCGGTCGGCCTACACCTATACCTTCATGGACCTGCGCGGCTACGGCGACCGTAAGCACGTCGCCGGCGAGTTCACCATCGAGGAGGCGGCGGCTGACGCCATCGCCCTGGCCGACGAGTTCGGCTGGGACCGGTTCTCGGTGATCGGGCACTCGATGGGCGGGAAGGTGGCCCACCAGGTGCTGCTGCAGGCCCCGGACCGGGTGGAGAAGCTGATCGGCCTCAACCCGGTCCCGGCCACCGCGGTGCCCATGGACGAGCAGGGCTGGGAACTGTTCTCCGGCGCGGCGGGCAACGCGGGCAACCGGGCCGCGATTATCGACTTCGTTACGGGCAGCAAGCTGACCGCGACCTTCATCAACCAGGTGGTCCAGCATTCGCTGGACCACTCCACGGTGGAGGCGTTCGCCGCCTACCTGCTGGCCTGGGCCAGGTCCGACTTCTCAGGCCAGATCAAGCCGGACACCAGCACGCCGGTCAAGGTGATCGTGGGCGTGAACGACCCGGCCATGTCCGCCGACGTGATGGAGCAGACCTGGCTGGTCTTCTTCCCCGAGGCCCAGATGACCATCCTCCCCGACGCCGGGCACTACCCGATGTTCGAGTCGCCGGTCTCGCTCGCCACGTCCATCGAGGAGTTCCTGGGGCGCGATTGACCACCGTGGCGCGTCCGGGCAGGCCGGACACCGAGGTCGTCTTCGACCCGGCCACGTACGTGGCCGGGGTGCCGTTCGAGGCCCTGGCCCGGCTGCGCCGAGACACCCCGGTGGCGTGGGTGCCGGAGATCCCCGTCCTGGGCTGGCCGGAAGGCCCCGGGTTCTGGCTGGTGCTCAGGCACGCCGACGTGGCATCGGTGCTGAAGCGGCCGCAGCTGTTCTCCTCCGCGCTGGGCGCGACCCAGATCAGGGACCCGGCCACGCCGCAGGCGCTGGACTACGTGCGGCAGATGATGCTCAACATGGACCCGCCGGAGCACTCCCGGCTGCGCCGCCTGCTCAGCCGGTCGTTCACGCCGCGGGCCGTCGCCCGGCTCGAGGACCGCATCCGCGGCCACGCCCGGGCCATCTGCGCGCGCGTGTTCACCGGGCCGCGGGGAGAATGTGACTTCGCCAAGGATGTGGCCGCCGACCTGCCGCTGCTCGCCCTGGCCGACGTGCTCGGCGTGCCCGGGCAGGACCGCTGGCTGCTGTTCGACTGGTCCAACCGGGTCATCGGCTACCAGGACCCCGACTACGCCTCCTCGGCCGAGTTCGACCCGGCCCGGGGCACGCCCATGGCCGCCGAGGCACTGTCGGTCCGGCCCGCTCCTGACGCCGACGGCCGGATGCCCGACCCCCGCACTCGCGAGGGCCTGCCCGACCTGTACGCCTACGCCCACCTGCTGGCCGAGGAGAAGCGGCGCCACCCAGGGGACGACGTGATGTCGATCCTGCTGGCCCAGTCGGACGAGGGCGGTGTTTCCGTGGCGGAGTTCGAGAACATGTTCTGGCTGTTCGCCGTGGCCGGCAACGAGACGCTGCGCAACGGCCTGCCGGGCGCGTGCATCGCGCTGCTCGAGCACCCGCAGGCCCAGGCCGAACTGCGTGCGGACCCGGCCCTGCTGCCGGTGGCGGTCGACGAGATGCTGCGCTGGTGGACGCCGGTAATGACGTTCCGCCGGACCGCGGCGGAGGGCTGTGAGCTGGGCGGGAAGCTCATCCGTTCGGAAGACAAGGTGGTGGTCTCCTTCACCTCGGCCAACCGCGACGCGACCGTCTTCGCCGACCCGGACCGCTTCGACATCCGCCGCCACCCCAACCCGCACCTGGTGTTCGGCCACGGACCGCACTTCTGCCTGGGCGCCCACCTGGCCCGCACCCAGATGCGCGCGCTGTTCGCCGAGGTGCTGGCGCGCACGTCCGCGCTCGGCAGCGCCGGGACGCCGTCCTACCTGTGCTCCAACTTCCAGCGCGGCGTCAAGCGGCTCCCCGTCGCCTGGACCGCGTAGGCTCCCGTGCGCTGCCCGATCCTGATCGGCCGCGCGGAGTCGGCCGCCCTCATCGAGGAGACGGTCGCCCGGCTGGCCGGGACGGGCCGCGGCGGGGCGCTGGTCATGACCGGCGAGGCCGGGATCGGCAAGAGCAGGCTCGCCGGGTACATGAGCACCGTGGCCGCCCGGGCCGGCGTCCAGGTCGTCACGGGGCGGGCTCTGCCCGCCGGGATCGGCGGCCCGCTCGGCCCGGTCGCCGAGGTCGTCATGGCGGTGACCCGGGACCGTGCCGCGCCTTCCGACCCTGAACTGGCTCCTTACCTGGCCGTGCTGGCCTCGGTCGTGCCGCCCTGGCGGGAGCCCGGCCTGCCGGTCCCGGCGGAGCCGGTCCTGATCACCGCCGAGGCGGTGCTGCGGGTGCTGCGCTGGGCCACGCGCGGCGCGGGCGTGGTGGTGATCCTGGAGGACCTGCACTGGGCCGACGACGCGACGCTGGCCGTGGCCAGGTACCTAGCCGACCACGCGGACGAGGTACCTGCGGCCCTGCTGGCCACCGCCCGCACCGGCGACGGGCGGGACGACGTCGCCTCGGTGCTGGCGGCGGCCGGCGCGCGGGTCATCCCGGTCGTCCGGCTCACCGGTGACGAGGTGCGGGCCATGGTCGAGGCGTGCACAGGTCCGGGCCCGCGGTCCGCGGACCTGCTCGCCGCGGTGACGCGCGCCGCCGAGGGCCTCCCGCTCCTGGTCGAGGACCTGCTGGCCACCGGTGACCTGGGCGGCGTGCCGCCGCGGTTCGCCGATACCGTGCGAGCCAGGCTGACCCGCCTGCCGGACTCCGGACGGCTGGTCCTCCAGACCGCGGCGCTGCTCGGCCGCCGCTTTGACTGGCGGCTACTCGCCTCCGCCGCGGGCGTCCCGAAGGAGGCGGTCACGGCTGCGCTGCACGGCGGCGCGGCCGCGCAGCTGGTGGTCCACGACGGTGACGGCTTCGCCTTCCGGCACACGCTGACCTGCGAGGTCATTGCGGCCGACCTGGCCCCGCCTGACCGCTGCCGGCTTTCCCTGGCCGCCGCCGAAGCCGTCGCCCCCACGTCCGATGCCGCCGACGGTACCCGCGCCATGCTGCTCGGGCGGCTTCTGCTGGCCGGCGGCCAGCCGGCCCGGGCCGCGGCCGGACTGCTCGCCGCCGGCCGGCAGGCGTCCGCCGCCGGCGATTTCGCCGCCGCGATAAGGCTCCTGCGCGAAGCAGATCAGATCACCGCAACCAGCCCGCGGGCTGCGGACGATCTCCGGATCACGGTTGCGGCCGAGCTCGCGCGGGTCCTGGTGCAGGCCGGGCGGGCCGCCGAGGCGGGTGACGTCGCCGCGCGGACCGTAGCCGCCGCCGAAGGCCGCGACCCGGCCGCCGCCACCGCCATGCGCCTGGTGCTGGCCCGGACCGCGGCCATGACCGCGTGCTGGGACGACGCCCGCGCCCAGCTTGGCGACATCCGCCGGGCCGGTGCCGGCGATCCGGCCGTCGCGGCCGAGGTCGCCGTGGTCGAAGCGCAGGTTGCCCTGGGTGACGACCAGGCAGGCGCGCGGGCCGGGGCCGAGCACCTGGCCGCCGCGGCGGTAGGCCTGGCCGCCGCGGCGGTAGGCCTGGCCGCCGAGGCCGGCCGGCCGGAGCTGGTCTGCGAAGCGCTGGAGACGCTGGGATCGTGTGCCCGCCTCCGTGACCTCGACGCGGCCGCCGCCGCCTTTCACCGGGCCCTCGACGCGGCCGCGAGCCTGCCGGTGCACCGGCTGCGGATCCTCAACGAGTTCGGGACCGTGGAGATGCTTCGCGACGCCCGCGGCGACCGCCTCGAGCAGGCCAGGGCCGAGGCGCTCCGGGCCGGCGCGGTGGGCCTGGCCACCGCGATCGGCGTCAACCTGGCCGCGCTGCTGGCGATGACCGCGGAGTTCGACCGCGTGACGGAGGTGGCCGGGGCCGTCGAGAGTTCCGCCCGGCGGCTCGGCCTGGTCCCGCTCCAGGCGGCCGCTCTGCTCATGCGCGGCTTTGCCCTGGCCCACCAGGGCCGCGGCCGTGAGATGGAACACTACCTCGGTGCCGCCGAGGCGCTCGCTCCCGGTGACGGGGATCTGCGGGCCGGGGCCTGGGGCATCGGCCGCGCGCTGTGTGCGCTGCTGGCTGAGGACCGGGACGGCGCCCGGCAGGCCCTCGCCCGGGCCCGGCGGGAGGCGCCCGACCAGCACGCCCGCATCCTCAATCCGTACGAAGGGCCGGAACTCCTGCTGCGGGCGCTGGACGGCGGGGCCAGCCGCGGCGAGATCGACGCCGTCGCCACCGGTGTCGTCAGGGCCGCGCGGTGGCCCGAGCTGTGGTTCCGGGCGGCCCGCGCCGTGGCCAGCGGCGCGGACGGTGACGCGGCCGGGGCGTCGGCCGCCCTCACCGCGGCCCTCGACGCCGGAAGCCGTTACCCGGTCTTCTCGGCTCTGGTGGAACGACTGGTCGCGGAGGCCGCCCTCCGGGATCACTGGGGTACGCCCGGGCCGCTGCTGCGCTCGGCCGACGCGACGTTCACCCGGCTCCGTCTCGGCCGGGCCTCGGCCGCCTGCCGGGCGCTGCTCAAGGCAGCCGGCGAGCCCGCGCCGCGGCGCCGGGCCACGGAGGCGGGGCTGCCCGCCGCGCTGGTCGCCCGCGGTGTCACCGCCCGCGAGGCCGAGGTGCTCGACCTGCTCGGGGAGCGGCTGTCCAACCGTGAAATCGCCGAGCGCCTGTTCCTGTCGCCGCGCACCGTGGAAAAGCACGTCGCCGGGCTGCTGGCCAAACTCGGCGCGGCGGATCGCGGCAGCCTCGCCCGGCTGGCCCGCGGCCTGCGCTGAATCCACGATGGGTACGTTCCACCCATGTGCCTGGCGCGCTGCCGGGGGAGCATCGGATCAACGCAGTCAGCCGCACTTCCCAGGAGGTTCCCATGGCCATCGCCGCGGTGTTCGAGTTCCCCAGCGAGCCAGTCGAGAAGTATCACAAGGTCTTCGAGGCCGGAGACGCCATCGTCGACCAGCCCGACCGCATGTATCACGTCTGCTACCGCACTGGCACCGGGTTCACGGTGATCGACATCTGGGCCGACGAGCAGTCGTTCGCCGCCTTCGGCGAGACCCTGGGCCCTGCCGTCCAGCGGGCGGGTCTCGACGCCAGGCCGAACGTCTACCCGGTCGAGCGGGTCATGACCCAGGATGGCACCCGGACCGTCTAGCGCGTCACCGGACGCCTGGCGGGGTAGCGCCCGCCGGGCGTGCGGGTGTGCGCGACCGCCGTCGGCAGCAGGCCGAACGGGAGCGGCACGACGCTCTCCATCGGTGCGACGTCGGGCCGCCGGGCGCCGCTCGCAGCCCGTCGCGCCCTTCCTTGAGGGCCGCGAGCAGGGCCCGCGGCTCGCGCTCCGCCGGCGGATCGAGAAGACGTCGGCCAGGTCGTCGCCGCCGAATACGTGGCAGGCCAGGGCCCCTTCCAGCCCCGTGCTCACCTGGTGGCCCTGTCGTTCGCCTTTCTCTGGGACTACGCCGAGTTCGTTCGCGGCTGGGCCAGCTGGGCGCAGCAGGAGGTCACCACCTGGCCTCGCGGAAAGCCGGCGGCGAGGTATTCCGCCGGGCCCTGCGCGGTGGCCCGGTCCTGCCGCCGGTCACCTGACCGGGGACGGCCGGCCTTGCGCCCGCGAACCTCACCGGGTCACCGAAATGTCAGGGATGACCGCTAGGTTTGGCTTGGGGGCCGATTCGGTGATGGGAAGACACCTTGGTCACGTACGAACCGAAGGACGGGGCAGCGCGGTACGCGGGTGAACGCAGGCGGGCCGAGCTCGGCGAATTCCTGAAGGCGCGCCGGGCCCAGCTCAGCCCGGGCGACTTCGGCATGCCGCCGGGATCGCGGCGGCGCACGCCGGGACTGCGGCGCGAGGAGGTGGCGCTGCTGGCCGGCGTCGGCGTCACCTGGTACACCTGGCTGGAGCAGGGCAGGCAGATCAACGCCAGCACCCAGGTGCTCGACGCCGTGGCCAGCACGCTCCGGCTGGACCGCGCGGAGCGGGAGCACCTGTACCGGCTGGCCGAGGCGACGCCGCTGCGCACCGAGTGCTCGCGCAAGGCGGTGCCCGACACCATCAGGGAGATCGTCCGCTCGCTCGACCCGCTTCCGGCGTCGCTGGTCAACAGCCGGTTCGACATCCTGCTGTCCAACGACGCCTCCGAGGAGCTGTTCTGGGAATGGCACTCGATGCCGTGCATCCACAAGAACACCCTGTGGTGCTGCGTCACCGAGCCGTCGGCCCGGAGCAAGTTCCCCGAGTACGACGCGCACGTCCGCTACCTGGTGGCGCGGTTGCGCTCCGCCTACAGCAGGTACATCGGGGACCCGGACTGGGAGGAGGACATCCGCAGGCTGGCCAGCCTGAGCCGTGAGTTCGCCGACCTGTGGGCCCGGCACGAGGTAGCCGACTACCAGCCGCGGACCCTGACCTACCAGCATCCGCGCGCCGGGACGCTGAGCCTGGCCGTCAGCGAACTCGAGGTACCCGCCCTGCCCGAGGCGCGCATTGTGGTCTACACGCCGCACGACGAGGACACCCGGGCCCGGATGCCGCTGACCCGCCGCACCGCGACTCCGGTGCCGCTTCGTTAACACGGCGTGAAAGTTTCGCCGGTCGTCTCGCGGGCGCCGCCGACGTAAGGGCATATCCCAGTTTCTCGACCTGGGCAGCGGCCTGCCCACCTCGCCCAGCGTGCACGAGGTCGCCCGCGAGGTCATCGCGGATGCGCGGGTCGTGTACGTGGACCACGATCCGATCGTGGTCGCCCACAACGACGCCCTGCTCGCGACGCGGGACGGCGTGGTCACCATCCGGGCGGACGTGCGCGACCCGGACGCCGTGATCGGGCACGAGGCGCTGGCCCGGTGCCTCGACTTCGGCCGGCCCGTCGCGGTGCTGCTGCTCAGCGTGCTGCATTTCATCAGCCCGGAAGAGGACGCGCCCGGTATCATCGCCAGGTTCCGCGAGCACATGGCGCCGGGCAGTTATCTGGCCATCTCCATCGGCACCTCGGACGGCGCCGACCCGGAGATGCTCGCCGAGGCTACCGACACCTACGCGCGGGCGCGGATGCCGTTCACGCTCCGGTCGCGCGCTCAGATCATGGACCTCTTCGACGGCTTCGACCTGGTCGAGCCGGGCCTGGTCAGCCTGCCCGAATGGCGGCCGGAGTTCAACACCGACCGGACGCCGCTGCGTGGCCCCACCCTGGGCGCCACGGCCCGCCTAGCGGCCTGACGCGGCGTTCCTCTATTTGCTCAGTGTCGAATGAGGCATCCGCCACCGACTCAGCGTCGGCGAACATCCCGCCATCCGTCCCGGCCGCCGGAAGGCCCGCCGTCCCGCCAGGAGAACAGCCCGCCTCGATGCTCAGTTGAGGAAGTAGCTGCTGCCGCCGGACTCGGGGTTGGTGACCATGGCGAGGATCGTGACCGTGCCCGCGTTGGCGAAGGTCAGCCGCAGCATGATGTCCTTGCCGTCGTACATGGCTCCGGCGCCGGTGATCAGCAGGTGGAAGGAGTCCGGGTTGAGCAGCGTCATCGAGTGAGCCGGCAGCGGGACGTCGGCCACGGTGCGCATGGTCAGGACGCCAGCGTGCCGCCCCGCCGGGGCGCGCAACTGCACCGTGCCGCCGACGCTGGTCTGCGCGGAGATCAGCTTGTCGGCCGCGCCGTTGTTGCGGATGTCCAGGTAAGCCACCGTGGTGCCCGGCGTGGTCGGCTGCGGTACGTACGCGCTGGCCACGACGATCGACGACGCGGCGCTCGCTGATGCGCACCCGGTCACCGCGAGCGCCGCCAGCAAGGCCGCCCCCGCGATCCCGAGGACCGGCCTCAGTCTGCGCATGGTGACAGGCTACCGCCAGGGAAACCGGCGGTCAGCCGCGGGTTACGGCGGTGCCGAGGAGGCCGAGCGGCGGCGATCCGAGGTCCAGCATCGCCTTGTGGAAACGCCGCAGCGTGAAGTCCGCGCCCCAGTCCTTCCTGGCCCGCTCGCGGAGCTTGAGGATCTCCAGCTTGCCCCAGGTGTAGCGGCCGTAGGTCGGGTCGAAGGTGGCCCGCCGGGCCTCGGACAGCGCCGCGGGACCGGACAGGTGAGTGTCCGCCTCGAACCGGCGCGCTGCCTCGTCGATGGTCATCCCGGCCGCGTGCACGCCGATGGCGCACGCCAGCCTGGTCACCCGCACCAGCGCCTCCAGCCAGATGCCCACACCGATCCGCGGGTCGTCGGCGCCGAACCCCTCTTCCACGCAGAGTTCCTCGCCGTAGTGCGCCCAGCCCTCGATGAACGCGCTGGAATGCAGGGTGCGCCGGACCTCCGAGGTCAGGTGCCGCATCGCGCGGCCGTGCGAGAAGTGCCCGGGCGCCACCTCGTGCACGGTGATGCCGGGCAGCGTGGTGTGGCTGAACACCTCCAGCCACTCCGCCTTCTCACGCTCCGGCCAGGAGTCCTCTGGCGGCGTGATGTGGTACCACGACGGGCCCTCCGGCTCACCGGGGGCGGCCCAGGACATCATCGCCATGGCCCACCGCCGTGACTCGGGTGCGAGGCCGACCAGGCACACGCCATCGTGGTAGGGGACCAGGTCATGGTCGCGAGTGAACTTCATCGCCCGTTCGGTCCAGACCCGGGCCGCGTCGATCACCCCCGCCCCGTCGGGGTGGTCCCGGACCAGGTCGCGGGCCACATCAAGGGCGGGCCGGCTTCCTCCGGCGGGGGCGATCCGGGCGCACCCGTCGGCGAGCAGGGCGTGCAGCCGGTCCCGTTCGGCGTCGGCCTGCTCGGCCAGCCTGCCCAGGTCGACCGGCAGCGCCTCGGCGCTGCTCATCAGGGCGGCGAGCCCTGGACCGCCCAGCGCCGGATCGGGATCGCCGTCCGCCGCCGCGTGCTCCACGTGCGCGACCAGGCGCGCGTGGGCGGCCCGCGCGGCCGCCAGGGCCTCATCCGAGCCGCCCGGGCGCGGGGTGAGGCCGGCCGCCAGCCCGCGGATGCCGCCGGTCAGCGCCTCCGCGACCGGAGCGCTCACCTGGTCGAGCGAGGCGATGGCCGCGTCGGCCACCTGCGGCCAGGCGGCGAGGTGCTCGGCCCGCGCGGCGTCCCGTTCCTCCTGGGGGCCGTAGTCCCGGTCGTAGCAGGCCAGGTCGAGCTCGCCCAGATGCATGATCGGGTTCCTGCGGTGCAGTTCGAGTTCGGCGTAGACGACCCGTTTCTGCTCCTCGGCCGCGGACAGGTGAGCCTCGTCGTGCGCGTCCGCCAGTCGCGCGCCGCCATCTCGCGCCGCCGCCAGCCGGGCGAGGCCGGCCCGCACGCCGGGCGGTGACAGGTCCTGTGGCTTGCCGTCGTATTCGTGCCGGCCCGCGTATTCGCGTACCTCGGAGACGTCGAGATCGCAGACGGCGCGTACCCGCGGGGAAAGATCCATGCGGGTGACGTTACCCGAGCTGCCGGCCACCAGGGTCGCCCCCCTCCGCCCGGTGCCAGCCGGCACCTGCCGCCTGGTCACAGCGTGATGAGAGGATCGGCTCGTGGGCGAGATTCCCGAATTCACGACCAGGCCGGAACTGGCGGGCACGTTCGGCATGGTGGCCTCGACGCACTGGCTCGCCTCGGCGGCCGGGCTGGCGGTCCTCGAGCACGGCGGTAACGCGTTCGACGCGGCCGTCGCCACCGGGCTCGTCCTTCAGGTGGTCGAGCCGCACCTGAACGGCCTCGGCGGCGAGGTCCCGCTCATCGCCCATCACGCCGGCCGCGGCGAGACCTTCGTGCTCTGCGGACAGGGGACCGCGCCGGCGGCCGCCACGCGGCAGGCGTTCGCCGACCTCGGGCTTGACCTGGTGCCCGGCAGCGGGCTGCTCGCCGCCTGCGTGCCCGGCGCGTTCGGGGCCTGGATGCTGCTGCTGCGGGAGTTCGGCACGCTCCGGCTGCGGGACGTGCTGGGCTACGCGATCGGCTACGCGGCGGGCGGTTACCCGCTACTGCCCGCGATCAGCTGGGGTATCGCCAGCGTGGCCGAGTTGTTCCGCGGCCACTGGCCGAGCTCGGCCGAGGTGTACCTGCCGGGCGGGCAGGTGCCCGCGCCGGGCTCCCGGTTCGCCAACCCCGCGCTGGCTGCGACCTACCAGCGGATCCTCGAGGAGGCCGAAGCGGCGGGCCACGATCGCGACGAGCAGATCGAGACGGCCAGGCGGGTCTACTACGAGGGCTTCGTCGCCGAGACGATCGCCGCCTACGTCGCCTCCGCCGACGTCATGGACGTGACCGGCCGGCCGCACCGCGGGCTGCTTGCCTACGCCGACCTGGCGGGCTGGCATCCGCGGCTCGAGGAGCCGCTGACCTACGATATCGCTGGCCTGACCGTGTGCAAGACCAAGCCGTGGGGCCAGGGGCCGGTGTTCCTCCAGCAACTCGCCCTGCTCGCCGGCTTCGACCTGGCCGCCATGGGCCCGGGCACCGCAAGCTACATGCACACCGTGACCGAATGCGGCAAGCTCGCCTTCGCCGACCGCGAGGCCTGGTACGGCGACCCGGACTTCGCCGACGTGCCGGTCAAAGCCCTGCTCTCCGCCGAATACGCCGAGGAGAGGCGCCGGCTGGTAGGCCCCGGAGCGTCGGCCGAGCTGCGCCCCGGCGCCCCCGAGGGCCGCGCGCCCAGGCTGCCGGACTTCGTCACCCGCACGTTCGCCGGGAGCGGCGACGACAGGAGCGTGGCGCCGAGCCTGGACGTGGAGCCGCCCGCGCCGCGGCTGGACCCGGGCACTGGCGAGCCGACCATGCGCACCAGCGGGCCGGCGGGCCCGGCCGCGTCGAGCTACCGGGCCGGTGACACCTGCCACCTCGACGTGGCCGACCGGTTCGGCAACATGGTGTCAGCCACGCCGAGCGGCGGCTGGCTGCAGTCCTCGCCGGTCATCCCCGGGCTGGGCTTCTGCCTCGGCACCCGGGCGCAGATGTTCACCCTCACCCCCGGGTTGCCCGCCACCCTGGCGCCGGGCAAGCGGCCGCGCACGACGCTCACCCCGAGCCTGGCGCTCCGGGACCGCGAGCCGTACCTGGCGTTCGGCACGCCCGGCGGCGACCAGCAGGATCAGTGGTCCCTGCTGTTCTTCCTCAACCACGTGATGTTCGGCATGAACCTGCAGCAGGCGATCGACTTCCCGTCGTTCCATTCCGCGCACATGCCCTCGTCGTTCTACCCGCGCCAGGCCCAGCCCCGCGTACTCGACGTCGAGTCGCGGGTGGGCGCACCGGTGATCGAGGACCTACGACGTCGCGGCCACCTGGTCAACGTCCGTCCCGCTTGGTCGCTCGGCCGCGTCAGCGCGGTGGCCCGCCGCAACGGCGTCCTGTACGCCGCCGCCAACCCCCGCGGCATGCAAGGCTACGCCGTCGGCCGCTGACCGGCCTCCTGCGCGGCCCCCGGCCACCCGCGCAGGCTACGGCGCTTCGGTTCAGGTAGCCCTGGGTCCCTGCCCGTCCGGGCGCCCGTGGATGTAGCGCGTTCCCCTTTGCCCGCTGTCGCTGCTCCCTTGCCCGTTAGCCCGTTAGCCCGTTAGCCCGTTAGCCCGTTAGCCGTTAGCCCGTTAGCCCGTTAGCCCGTTAGCCCGTTAGCCCGTTGCCCTCTTGCCCCTTGCCCTTGCGCGCTGCCGCTGCCCCATGCCCGTGCCCCTTGCCCTTGCCCCTTGCTCGTTCGTGGAGTGGCGGCTGTGGCGTGGTGATACAAAAGCGACCCGCGGTAAACCTCTCGCAACAATTATCGTGGAGGAAATGGGCTTCGGGGAGGATTTGGTGCACTATAGACCCCCAAATCCTCCCCGAAGCCGAAATCCTCCACGTTAACTTTCGTCGCACTGAATAAATATACGAAGATATGTGACGCGTGGGATAGTAGCGCCAGTGGGGGCCACAACTGGGAGCTCACGCGGCTGAAACTCAGCGATGAGGGCAAGCCTCCCAGGTGTCCATTCATCCCTGAAGGAGCGGGCCGGT
>Ga0335081_10004645_pt1 | contig 21674 bp, 20 predicted proteins | sample Lox_Sample_35_FD_206713 | JGI IMG/M metagenome (GOLD analysis project Ga0335081, IMG submission 206713) | Soil microbial communities from Loxahatchee National Wildlife Refuge, Florida, United States - Lox_Sample_3.5 | ecosystem: Environmental > Terrestrial > Soil > Wetlands | place: USA... | reverse complement strand
GGAGACTGCGATGGAATCGAATCACGGAAGTATCAAAGGCGATCTGGTCGTTTACGTATTGATTTTGATCCTGGCCTGCGTGCAGGTCTTCGCTCTGAAAGGGCATCTGTTTGCGATGCTCGTGGTGGCGGCGATTCAGGCATTTCTTGCTGTCAGCTTCTTCATGCACCTTGGATCGGAGAAGCCGACCTTGCGCCTGGCGCTGATCCCTGCGACGCTGTTCGTACTCGTTATGATGAATATGATCTGGGCCGACAGCTATCGCCTGATGATCATGAAGCCTTTCGCGAAATAGAGGTGGATGTATGAACTTTCCTCGACTACGACGTCTCGGCGGCACCGCGAAGGCTGCCATCGCTGGCGCTCTCGTGCTAGCGGCAAATGCTGCCTGTCAGGCACAGAGTTGCGCGCTCTGCTACACGCAGGCAGCCGGGTCCGGTCACCGATTCATCCAAGGTTTACGGACTGGCATTCTCGTGCTGATCGTGCCCCCGATGTTCATGTCGGTTGGCATCACCGTCTTGGCGTATAAGAAACGCAATCGGACGAACAATCAGACAGAGGCCGGGAAATCAAAATACGACTGGTAAGGACCGAGCGCTTGCCTCTCGCTGTTGTCGCAGAAAACTGAACGCGCGAACATTCCTGCCGGTTCTCTCTCTCGCGTGGCATAATCGTCGGAACGTCTCTGACCCAGGGTGCCACCGATGCGAAAATCTCTTATCCCATTTCTCTGCTCTTGTGTCTTCGCGATAGTTCTGCCGTGCGGCGCCAAGGCTCCAGCTCCTAAACCTCTGCAAATCTATGTCATCGATGTCGAAGGTGGGCAATCGACCCTGATCGTAAGTCCCTCCGGGCAATCGCTTTTGATCGACACGGGCTGGCCCGGCTATGACGGCCGCGACGCCGACCGCATTGTGTCCGCTGTTCATCAGGCCGGTCTAAAGCAGATCGATTATGTTTTGATCACGCACTATCACCGCGACCACGTAGGCGGAGTTCCACAACTCGTCGACGGAATGAAAGTCGGAACCTTCGTGGATCACGGGCCGAACATGGAGGACTCGGACGTCACCCGCACCGATTACGCCGCGTATGAGAAGGCAATTGCCGGACACGCTCATGTCATCGTGAAACCCGGTTGGGGACTTCCGATTAAGGGCATACAAGTTCGCGTTCTAACCGCGGCGGGCGAGCACATTACCGATCCGTTGCCCGGAGCTGGCCAAGCCAACAAGTATTGCAGCTCTGAACCCAAGGCCGCTGTCGATGACACAGAGAATGCGCGTTCCGTGGGCGTTCTGATTTCCTACGGCGATTTCAAATTCCTCGATCTCGGAGACCTCACCAAGAAGAAAGAACTCGAAATCGCATGCCCGAATAACATGATCGGCACCGTGGACCTCTTCCTTGCCACACACCACGGAACGGATCTATCGAACACAAAAGCCATGGATTGGGCCATTCATCCGAGAGTTGCGATCATCGACAATGGTCCGCGCAAAGGCGCCAGTCCTGCCGCGTGGCAGATCATCCACGATTCGCCGGGGCTTGAGGACCTGTGGCAGCTGCACTACGCCGAGGAATCCGACCGGGAGCATAACGTCGATCCCGACCACATCGCCAACGTAAAAGAGAATTGCGAAGGGAAGGGAATTAAGGTGGTCGCGCAGAGCGACGGCACTTTCACGGTCACGAATGAGCGCACTGGAATGGAGAAGACTTACACCAAAGCGATGCCCAAATGATCGTGATCGTGATGGGAGTGGTCGGGGCCGGCAAAACAACAGTTGGCCGGATGCTGGCCCAAGAATTGGGATGGGAATTCGCCGATGCGGACGATTTCCATCCCAAAGCGAACATCGACAAAATCCGGCGGGGAATCTCGCTTACCGATGCGGATCGCGAGCCGTGGCTCGAAAGTCTTCGATCTTCGATCGTTCAATGGATCAAGACTGGTCAGAACGTCGTGCTGGCATGCTCTGCCCTAAAACGGAGCTACCGCGAAAAACTGCATGTAGGGCCAGAAGTCCGTTTCGTTTACTTGAAGGGAAGTCCTGCCTTGATCGCCGAGCGTCTTAATGCTCGTCATGGACATTTCGCCAACGAACAGATTCTCGCGGGTCAGTTTCACGATCTCCAGGAGCCGCATGATGCCGTAACGGTCGAAATCTCCGCGCCTCCAGAGCAAATCGTCGAGCAAATTCGCGAGCAGCTCGGCTTGGAGTAGAATCCTCAGACCGCCATCCGGACCTTGCCTTTGGACACCAAGCCCGACCGCCTCGAATCCGCCGTAGTCTCCCGGCTCATGTGGCGGCTGATGCCGTTTCTTTTCCTCCTATATATAGTCGCCTACCTCGACCGCATCAACGTCAGCTTCGGCGTGCTACAGATGCGCAGCCAGTTGGGCTTGACCGACCGCGTTTATGGCCGCGCCGCGGGAATGTTTTTTGCCGGGTACTTCTTCTTTCAGCTTCCGAGCAATCTTGTTCTGGAGAAGTTCGGCGTTCGCCGCTGGATTTCGGCGCTGATGATGACTTGGGGAGTGATCTCCTGCCTGATGGTCTTCATCCGGGGACCTCTTAGCTTCTACACGATGCGTTTTCTGCTTGGCGCGGCCGAGGCAGGATTTTTCCCCGGGATCATCCTTTATATGAAGCGATGGTTTCCGGCACGATCCCGCGCGCGTGCCGTGGCCTGGTTCATGACTGCGAATCCGCTCGCAGGTGTTGTAGGCAGCCCGATTTCCGGAGCCCTGCTCGGCCTTCATGGCGGGGGACTCGCCGGTTGGCAGTGGGTTTTCCTGATCGAAGGCTTGCCCGCCATCATTCTCGGCGGGGTTGTTTTTCTGACGTTGTCCGACACTCCGGATGAGGCGCATTGGCTGAAAGGTGACGAGAAAACCTGGCTGCTCGAGAAGCTTGCCGAAGAACAGAAAGAAGACGCGATCGTGCCGCTTCAGGGTGTCTGGGAGGTTCTCTTCAGCGGAAGAATCTGGCTGCTGTCACTCGTATACTTCGGCGTCTCGACCACCATGTACGGCGTGACCCTTTGGCTGCCGACAGTGATTCGCGCCTTTTCCGGCCTGAGCTACTTCTGGACCGGAGTCGTTGCCGTTCTTCCATTCCTCGTCACTGTCCTTGCGATGGTTCTTGTAGGAATGAGGTCGGACCGGAGTGGTGAACGGCGCTGGCACACAGCTGTGCCGGCCTTTACAGCCGCAGCCGGATTGCTCGCGGCTGCTTATGGCAATTCGACCATCGTCGTGGTCGCCGGAATCGGAGTAGGATTGGCCTTCGCCGAATCAATGTGCGGTCCTTTCTGGGCGATGGCGACTTCCCGAATGGCTGGTCTCTCAGCCGCAGCGGGAATCGCGGTAATCAACTCCCTGGCTAATCTTGGAGGTTACTTCGGCCCCGATATCGTGGGAGTATTTCGGAGTGAGAACGGAGGCTTCCGTGGAGGCCTGCTGGCGATTGCTGCAACCGTCGCAATCAGTGGCGCTGCAGCCCTGGTTGTAGGCCGTCCGGCAATTAAGGATGCGCTCGCGGCTGGTCGGCCACAGTCCGGTGCATGATTGCATCAACTACGGTGCCTTCCTGCTTCGTTCCCTGCGCCTGATTGTTTACAATATAGGTTTCGTCTGGAGTAAAAAGACGATTTTGTAAGGACGAACGCAATTTTGGATTCCTCAAGCCACAACTCCAGTGGGTCTCCGACCGTCTACTGGCGGGTGGAAGGCAGCCTTCTCGACCTGACCGTGGTCAGGCCGGTGGCGTTCTTCACCTGGAATGCGCAGACCTTCACGGAACGCTTCCGCAGGCGCGGACTGATCTTCGTGATGGCGCTCCTGCGCCCTTTTCTTTATTCCACCAATCGCAAATTCGCCACCCGGGTGATTCACACTGTTTTGCGCGGGGTTACCCGCGACCGGCTCGACCTGCTCGGGGAAGAATATTTCGAGTACAAGTTGAAGCCTCGGTTGAAGGAAAGTGGAGTCAATCAGGTTCAAGAACTGGTTCGGAGTGGCGCGGATGTTGTTCTCGTGAGCCAGGCCCTCGAGCAGGTCATGCGTCCGCTGGCCAAGCATCTTGGCGTACGGCACATCGTTGCCAATCGTCTGGAGTTCCGTGAAGGCACCGCCACTGGGCGATTACTTGATCCGGTGATTCGTCCCCGAGGTGCGTTTGCCCCCTTTCGCGAAAACATGCCCGATGGCCGCCGGGCCCCAAAAACTTTGGCCCGGCACCTTGATATCTCCCTCGACGAATTGCGCGGCGCAGTGATTCCTTCTGAGCGGTCCGCATTGACTCTCGTCCGTCCGATTGTTCATTTCGACGGACACAAGCAAGCGCAGGGGTTCTCGGTTCGGCGCGCATTCGCCGGCAAGCAGGTCATGTTGATCGGAGTAACCGGCTTCATTGGCAAGGTCTGGCTGGCGAATACATTGCTCGACTTGCCCGAGGTCAAGCGAATCTATCTGCTGATTCGCCGCCAGAAATCGAATCCGGGCCAGCAACGGTTCCAGAAGATGATCGAGGATTCGCCGGTTTTCGATCCATTATTCGAGAAGTACGGAGACAAGCTGGCCGAGTTTCTTCAGCAGAAGATTGAAGTCATCGAAGGTGATGTGACGCAACCCGGTCTCGGTTTCACGGATCAGGTCAGCCGGCGCCTGCAGTCGAATCTCGATTTGATTATCAACAGCTCCGGTCTTACCGACTTCAATCCTGATCTGCGCGATGCTCTAGCGACCAACACCGATGCACCGCTGAATGTTCTCGAGTTCGTTCGGTCGTCAGATCACGCTGGGCTGCTGCATCTCTCGACGTGTTACGTCGCTGGAGAGCAGGACGGCCGTGTCAGCGAGAAGCTGACGCCGAACTACAATCCGCGCGGGCTGGACGACTTTGACGCCGAGCAGGAATGGCACTCGTTGCACGAGCTGGTCAAAAAGGGAGAGGCTCATTCCGAGAGCGAGGAAGTGACCTCCGGTTTGCGCGTGCAGGCTCAAGCAAAGGAACATGCCGCGAAAAATCTGCAGGGCGCCGCGCTCGAAAACCAGATTCGCAAGAATCGTGTCCGCTGGCTGAAAATATATCTGACGGAAGCCGGAACCCGTCGCGCCAAGGAACTCGGCTGGCCCAACACGTACACTCTCACTAAAAGTCTGGCCGAGTCGTTGATTGCAAAATATGGCAGCGGATTGCCCGTCGCGGTGGTTCGGCCGGCAATCGTCGAGACATCGGTGGCAAAGCCATTCCTCGGCTGGAATGAGGGCATCAACACCTCCGCGTCGCTCTCATATTTGTTGGGAACCTATTTCCGTCAGTTGCCTTCGAACGAAAGCAAGCGCCTCGACATTATTCCTGTAGATTCGGTTTGCGCCGGAATGACTTTGATCGCAGGCGCTGTGATGGAGCGCCGGCACGATCCTCTCTATCAGCTAGCGACCTCCGTGACGAATCCGTGCGACATGGGACGATCGATCGAACTCACGTCTTTGGCGCACCGCAAGCACTATCGCGCTCAAGAAGGACTGGAATCGTGGTTGCGGCTGCGATTCGACGCGATCCCCGTTTCCAAGGCCCGCTATAACCGCATGTCGGCGCCTGCGCAAAAGGCGATCGTAAAATCGATTCAACGCATCATGTCGCCTCTGCCTTTGAAGAAAGCTCCGCTTGTGAAAGCCGAACGGAACCTGGAACGAGTGGAGAAGCTGATCGAGCTCTTCGAGCCTTTCATCCTGCTCAACGAGCATGATTTCACGGCCGAAAACATCGAGAAGCTGTCGTACGCTCTTGTTCCGGAAGAACGCGAACAGTTCGCCTACGATACGCGTTCGCTCGATTGGTGGGAATATTGGATCAACATCCATATCCCCGCCTTGCGGCACTGGACCTATCCTCTGATTGAAGGCCGTCCTTTGGAGCCGCGGCCGCCCCGCACCTTTCAACTCGCACCCGACAACGGAGATAGCATGAAGACCGGGACAAACGGAGCCACGTGGCGATATTCCTGACCGGATCGACCGGATACGTCGGCGCACACGTCGCTGCCAACCTTCTTGATGGCCATGGCGCTGCGCTCAACCTGCTGGTACGCGCGCGCGACCCGCAGGAGGCCCAGGCGCGTCTGTGGCGCTCGCTGCAGTTGCATCTCGATTTCCCGCGGTTCTACGAATATCTGCAGACGAAGGTGCGAATTTTCTGTGGAGATCTAACGTCTTCTGGATTTGGCCTCGATCGCGATAATTACGACCGTCTGGTTCACACCACCGATTCGGTGATTCATTGCGCCGCGTCGCTGAACCGAAAGTCCGAAAAAAACTGCCTGAACGTGAATCTCCGCGGGACCCTGGAAGTGCTGACTTTGGCGCGCCAGGCCGAGCATTATCACGGCCTTCGCCGATTCAGCGAAGTGAGCACGGTTGCGGTCGCAGGCAAGCGCAGCAATGAAGTTGTGACGGAAGATCGCTCGATTGAGTGGGACCGGTCTGACTACGATCCTTACGCGCGCACCAAGAAATTTTGCGAGCACATGACTCGCGTGTTATTGCCCGACACGCCCAAGACGATTTTTCGGCCGAGCATTGTTTTAGGAGACAGCCGCCGCGCGGAAACCACGCAGTTCGATATGGTGAAGGCCTTCGTGTTTCTGGCCGGGCTACCGGCATTGCCTTTCCGGCCAACCGACAAGATCGATATCGTCAATGTCGATTTCGTCGCGCACGCAATCGCGACTCTGCATCAGAAGGACCAACCCCAATACGACACGTACCATCTTTCTTCTGGTACGGCGTCCCAAACCTTCCGCGAAATCACGAACGCATTGGCCTCCGCCCAGCAGAAGCGCAAGCCTGTTTTTGTGCCATTTACTGAAAAGCCGTTTGCGGGATCGGTGAACTTCCTTTCGAATCGCAAAGGTCCGATCGGCCAGGGAGCCACCTTGCTGAAGGTTTTCATGCCGTACTTGGTCTGGAACACCGTTTTCGACAACACCCGCGTCACGTCAGAGCTAGGCCGCAGGCCAGTTCCGTTCTCGCACTATAGCTTTCCGCTATTAAAATTCAGTCGGGAGCATAATTTCGAATATAACTATCAGCCGTGGCCCGCCACCCGGGGGGGTAGCGCCGCATGATGGACTTCATTTTAGAAGCCTGGGTCAGCAGTAACATCGAGCGCGCGAAGTTGCGATGGATGCTTGGCGGAAACAAGCCCTGGCAGCCCGGAGAAAAACTGAAACTCCTGTTCGCCGGCTACAACGGTACGCGGAACATGGGCTCCGATGTGCGCGTCGAGGAGATGATCCGCCAGATTCGCCACATCCTCGGGGCCGATCGCGTGGACTTCAGCGTGATGAGCCAGGTGTTCGACTTCTCCAAGGGATACTTCGAGGGAACGAAGCAAGTACATTTGCCCGACATCTTTCCGCCATTTTTGTACGACGAAGTTCGAAAACATCACGGAGTCGTCGCGTGCGAAGGCTCGATGTTCAAGAGTAAATTCGCCAATGCTCTCACGACCATGATGATCGGCTCGCTCGGAATTGCCGCCGTCGAAAACAAGCTTTCCGTGGGATACGGAGCGGAGGCGGGCCATATGGATCCGCTGGTCGCGAAGATGTGTGGCCGCTATTGCAAGAATTCCTTGGTCATCACGCGCAACGAAGAGTCCCGAACGATTCTTCGTGAGCTTGGCGTCCCCACAGAACTGGGAACGGACACGGCATGGACATTTGAGCCGCACCCCGCGGAATATGGCCATTCAGTTTTGCGGCAGCTTGGCTGGGACGGTCATACTCGGGTGCTCGTCGTGTGTCCGATCAACCCGTTTGAATGGCCGGTCCGGGCGTCTGTCGCGAAATACGCCGTGCACAGTCTGACGGGCGCCTTCAAAGACAGCCATTACCGCACCGTCTACTTCCACAATTCGGGACCGGCGGCCGACCGCGCGTATCAGCACTATCTGACTTCGATTGGGAATGCCGTTGATGTCTTCCGCAAGCAGCGAAATGTCTTCGTGATTCTGGCCGCGACGGAGCGGCTCGATGCTCGTCCTGCGAGGCGCATCTCAGAAAGGCTCGGCGGTGTGCCCGTGTTGAGTTCGGATCAATACAATATGTACGAACTCGTCAGCATTCTGCGTTCGTGCCACATGATGGCTTCGTCGCGCTATCACGGCATTGTTACCTCGATGCCGGCGCTCGTGCCCTCCGCGGGGATCACGATGGACGAGCGCATCCGCAATCTCATGCGCGAACGCGGGCACCAGGAATTACTGATGACGGTGGACGATCCAGATCTCGAACCCAAACTTCTCGCGGCGCTGGAAAAGCTGGCGACCGAGGGCGAGCGCATTGCAGATGGCATCGCACGGACTGTCGTTAAGAATCTGAAAGTCATGGCGCGCATGGGAGTTTTCTTCGAGGAGGAAGTGCAGCGCCGTTATCCTGAGTTCCCAACGCGTCGAGGCGAGTGGAATTGGGAAGACTATCTCCCGCCCATGAACGCTTCGCTGCGGCAGTTGGTCGCAGCCTACAGCTGATCAAGTCAAAATTTCGACCATGCCATTCGTCGGAGAAATCTTCTCGCAGCTCAAAGCCACGCCCAACACCGTGGCGCTGCGGGAGATTCGCGACGGCCAGATCAGTGGCGTCACAGGTTCGGAACTTCTCGAACTGATTCGGAAAGCGCGCACGTTCCTCGCTTCGAAACGCCTGAAAAAGGGCGACCGGTGCGGCATTCTCGCCGCCAACAGCATTCGCTGGATTGCATTGGACCTTGCCGCGATCGCCGAGGGCCTGATCGTTGTGCCACTTTATTCGCGGCAAGCGCCGGCCGAGCTGGTTGCAATGATGAAAGACAGTACGCCATCGCTCGTTTGCTGCGGTGATGCAAGCTTGTGCGCTCGAATTGAGCAGGCCTGGCCCGAAGCTCCGCCGCGTCTTCTCTTCGATGAAATCTTCGCGGGGATTGAAGGTGTCGCACTCGATCGTCCGCAAGTCCGCGACGAAGATCCGGTGACGATCATCTACACTTCCGGAACTTCCGGAGAAGCAAAGGGCGTCGTGCTCACTGCGGCCAATGTTGGATTCATGCTCGGCTGCACCTCGGCGCGACTTGATCAGTTGATGTCAGGCCGAACAGGCCAAGACAGAATCTTCCACTACTTGCCGTTTAACTTTTGCGCGTCCTGGATCGCCGTTCTGTCATTCATGCTGCGCGGCAGCCTCGTTACTCTTAATACCGACCTGACAAAAATCCCGAACGACATGCCCACAATCGCGCCGCACTATTTCCTGAATGTCCCGCAGTTGCTGGAGCGCATGCGCCGCGCCGTCGACGAGCAGATCGCAAAAAAAGGTGGAGTCGTGCTGGCCATCTATTCGCGCGCGAAAGCAGCCTGGGCGCGCAAGGGCGGCCAATCGAATGGAGGCGGCGTCTGGCTTTGGTTGGCGAATGCTGCCATATTTCCCGCGATCCGCAAGAAAATGGTCGGCGCGAATCTGAAAGCGTTGATCTGCGGCTCTGCTCCATTGTCCCCCGAAACGCAAGACTATTTCCGCATGCTCGGCGTTCCTGTGCTGCAGGTCTATGGTCTCACTGAGACCACCGGCATTTGTACGATGGATGATCCGCACAATCCAGTTTCCGGGCGTGTGGGACCGGCCATCGCCGGCATCGAGATGAAGCTTGGCGAAAACGATGAGATTATTGTTCGCGGGCCCAATGTTTTCCCCGGATACTGGAATCGCCCGCAACAAACCGCCGAGGTTTTACGCGACGGCTGGTTTCATACGGGTGACCAGGGTGAAATCGATTCGACCGGCACATGGAGAATCGTCGGTCGAATCAAGAATCTGATTGTCTTAGGTTCCGGCCATAAAATCGCCCCCGAAACAATCGAAGAAGAAATTGCCCGCCAGCTTCCGGCGGCACTGCAGGTCGTAATTGTAGGCAACGGTCGCGGATATCTTTCAGCTATAGTCACTGGCAGTATAAGCCGTGAACAAGTTCAGTCAGCTTTGGATGCCGTAAATCCACATTTGCCGCATTACAAGCAGGTGCGTGCGTTTTGTCTGCGTCCCGAGGCATTTTCGATTGAGAACGGTATGCTGACCGCAAACGGCAAGCTGAAACGCGATCTGATCTCGTCGCGCATGAAAGACGAAATCGAAGACATGTACCAGGTCAGGCAGGCGGTTTGACGAACTCCTGAAAAGGATCGGACGTGCAGGAATTCAAAGGTCAAGCGATATCGTGGGAACTGCGAGAGGGAGTCGTAGAACTCCTGCTCCACCGTCCGCCTTGCAACGAATTGGGATCGCTATCCCTCACAGAGTTAGAAGAGTTTGCCGCTGCCCTCGATGATGTTGAAAAGAGCGCTCACGCGCTCATCATCCACAGCGAACTGAAGTCCGGATTCTGTGCCGGCGCCGACCTGCGCGAACTCTACGAGCGCTCTGAGACAATGGGCAAATCAGCCGCGGTTCAAGGCGTTCGCGATTTTCTGGAGCGCATCCATCGCGTGCTGAATCGAATCGACGAGTCGCCGTTGTCCACAATCGCAGCGGTCCATGGAGTTACGTTCGGCGGAGGCTTTGAACTCGCTCTTGTCTGCGATTTGATCATCGCCGACAAGATGGCACGCTTCTGTTTTCCCGAGCTGCGCCTGGGTCTCGTTCCCGGATTCGGTGGAATCCCGCGTCTGAAGCGCGATCTCGGCAATGCAGTCGTCCGCGACCTGCTGTTGACCGGACGCAGCTTCAACGCAGCGAAGGCTCAACAGATCGGACTCGTCAGCCAGGTTGTCTCTGAGGCAGAAGCATTGCGGGCGGCCCGCGCTACCGCTGCTCAAATGGGCAAGTTCGATCGCGCGACGGCCGCGGCTGCCAAGGCATTCATCAAGCCGATTCCTTATGATGAACTCCGGCGCGAGATCGATATCTTCTGCGACTTGTTTAGCAGGCCTGCAGTAAGAGCAGGCTTGAAGAAATTTGTGGAAAGCACCGACGCTCAGCCATATTTGCCTTGATCCGGACGTAACCTAATTATGCAGACACTCGACCACACTCTTGATGAAATACTGAATCTCGCCGCGGTCCACTTCAAAGTTCCGCGGGAAAAGCTGTCTCCCGACGATGACTTTTTCAAGACTCTCGGTATCGACAGCCTGCAAACGCTCGACCTGCTCACGAGGCTGGAAAACCATTTCCACGTCGAATTGCCGGACTACGAGTTGCAAGGGGTCACCGATTTCCGCACATTGGCTGGAAAGATTCAAGCGCGGCTATAGATAGAAGAGGTCCTCTGACTGCCGTCCATGATTGTTGATTGCCGAGGAACGCCCACGCAGCTTAGCGTCCGGATTCCTCATCCGCAATCTACAATCTAAGGTCGGTTAATTCGGCATGCTCGATCTCCGCAAATACACCTGTTTAGGCGCGGCCCTGCGCGACGCACTCGATCAGTTTTCCACCGAGGTGTGTCTGATCGAGGCCGAACGCGACCGCGAAAAACTTCGGCTCACCTATTCCGATTTCAAAGAAATTGCCCTTCCACTCGCCCGCGCTCTCGAAGACGCCGACTTCGACCCCAACGATCGTGCCGCGATCATCATGACCAATCAGTCGAAGTGGCTGATTTCGGCCTATGCCATTTTTTACTGCGGCGGCGTCCTGGTTCCGCTCGACTACAAGCTCTCCGCCGACGAGCACCTTCAACTGCTTGCTCACTCCAAAGCCAAGGTGCTGATCGTCGAATACCACCTCTGGCGCGCCATCATGCAGGCGCCCGACTTCCAGAAGATCGCGACCAAGATCGTCCTCGTCACAGAAGCGCCGCTTGGAGCGGATTTGGCTGGCGCTTTCCGTTGGGAAGATTTCAAGCGGAAGGGCGCGCCAGATTTTGTGACGCGACAGAAGGACGATGTTGCCTGCATCGTCTATTCCTCCGGCACCGGAGGCCGTCCGAAGGGCTGCGTTCTGACGCATGAAAACTACCTTGAACAGTGCCGCTCGCTTACTGCCTGGTATCCGTTCTGGCCGGGCGTGCGTTACCTGAGCATTCTGCCGACCAACCACGCGATCGATTTCATGGTCGGCTTCATCGGGCCGTTCGTTTGCGGAGCGTGCGTCGTCCATCTGCGAACACTGCGACCCGAATTCGTCCGCGATGCCTTCGTTCGTTACCGCATCACCTATGTCTCGCTTGTGCCGATGATCGTGAAGAACCTGGAGCGCGGGCTGCGGGCGAAGTTCGATGAACTCCCCTCATGGAAGCGCGGCCTGCTGAACTCCATGATTGGGATCAATCGCGTGATGACACGGCGCCGTCCGAATGTGAAACTCAGCCGCCTTCTGCTGTCGAACATTCACCGCGGTCTCGGCGGAGAATTGCTCGCCCTCATCACAGGTGGCGCGTTTATGGAGCCGTCGACCATGCAGTTCTTCTACGATCTCGGCATCCCGGTCGTGAATGGCTACGGCCTGACAGAGGCGGGGACCGCGCTGACCTTAAACGATCTGAAGCCGTTTCGAGCTGACACAGTCGGAAAGCCGCTCCCGGGCGTCGAAATCCGCATCCTGAATCCCGACGCCGATGGCGTGGGCGAAGTTGCAGTCCGCAGCAAGACCGTCATGTCGCACTATCTCGATGATCCCGAACTTACGCTCGAAACAATCGTCGACGGTTGGCTGCTTACCGGCGATCTGGGACGCTTCGAACGCCACGGCCATTTGCAACTCTTCGGGCGCAAGAAGAACATGATCGTCACGGAAGGCGGGAAGAATATTTATCCCGAGGACATCGAAACCGTATTCGATGGCCTGCCAGTCAAAGAATATGCGGTGTTCGCGGCGAATTACATCTGGCCGAAAAAAGAGCTTGGACGCGAGTCGCTCGTAATTATTCTCCGGCTCGAGCAGAATCAGAAATTCGACAGCAAATTGCTTGAAGAGATCTCGGCGCGCAACCGCAACCTGCCCGATTTCAAGCGGGTAGGCGGATATCTGATCTGGGATAAAGATTTTCCTCGCACCGCGTCGATGAAGATTAAGCGCCAGGTTCTCGCCGAAGAGATCGGCAAGTCATCGGATCGGGGCGCAATCGTAACGCTATGACGCGTGGCGTCGGGCGTCGGCAGTCGATTGGAACCACACTTTGGGGCAAAAATATCTCGCGATTGTGAATCCTGCGGCTGGCGGCGGCCGCCGAGGCGCGCTGCTGAATCCAGCCCTCGACCGCCTGCGGGCTGCGGGACTCGAAATCGAAATAGCGCCAACGAAAGCTCGCGGCCAGGCGGCGGAGATTGCCCGTGACGCCTACGATCGCGGCATTCGGCAATTCATTGCCGTAGGCGGCGATGGCACTTCTTACGAAATCGTGAACGGATTGTTTCCGGCCGCGCAGGATGCCGAGCGTCCAACGCTGGGATTCCTGCCGCTCGGAACCGGCAATTCCTTCTTGCGCGATTTCAGCGACAAGGGAGTTGAATACGCTATCGAATCATTGGTGGCGCACAGAAGCCGTCCTTGCGATGTTCTCCGACTGCGTCATCGAACCGGTGTGATTCACTTCATTAATCTGTTGAGCATGGGGTTTTCCGCCGATGTGGCGACACTTCGCGAACGCCGCTTCAGTTCCTGGGGGGAACTCGGATATCTCACTTCGATCTTTCTGACGCTAGCGCGTTTCAATCGCCGTCCATTTCCGTTGCGGATTGAGGATCAGAAAGAATTCGATACGCGTCCTTGCCTCTTCGTGACCTTCAACAACAGTAAGTTCACCGGCGGCACGATGATGATCGCTCCGCAGGCTGAGGTCGCGGATGGATTGATCGAATATGTGCGCTGGGGGCCGATCGGCAGGCTGGGCCTGATCCGCAATCTGCCGGGTCTTTACGATGGCACGCACATCGAGCATCCTCTGGCCGAGCGGAAAGCCGCAAAGCGGATCGAGTTCCGTCTGGAGAATCCGGTGGACGTGATGGTCGATGGGGAAGTTCTGACGCTCCACTGTGAGGAACTTGACGTGCTGCCGGGAGCGCTCAACGTTGTAGCGTGATCGTCATGGTATAAAAAGGGGAACATGTCTGAAGAGAGAAGAAAACGTCAGCAGGAACGAAGCGACGATTCTGGAACGTCGAAAAAGTTCCTGAATTACGCGGTCGTTCTGGTGCTTCTTGTAGGGGCATATTTCGCTGGTTGGTACTACCGCAATCACAAATACGATCACTTTGCCCAGTGCGTCGCCTCGAAGCAGGCCAAGATGTACGGCCTTTATTGGTGTCCGCACTGCATCGAGCAGAAGCAGATGTTCGGTGACGCCTTTCACTACGTTCCCTATACCGAGTGCGCCATCAAAGGATCGAGAGAATTGGCCACTCCTTGCAAACTTGCAGGTGTGAAGTTGTTTCCGAGTTGGCAATTTGGAAATGAGCCGCCGAAGGAAGGCGTTCTTTCTCTCGAAGCCATCAGCGACAAAACCGGATGCAAACTTCCGTGAGCGAACTCTCGGGGGGTAGCCGCGTGTTGTTTCTGATCGTTGCAATTCTCTCGCTAGCCGGAGCGATTGTTTCCGGCGTCTCACTCCAGCGCCATTATGCGAATTCCGCGACGACCTTCTGCGATTTCAACCAGCAGTTCAATTGCGACATCGTAAACCGCAGCGAGTGGTCGACCGTGGCTGGAATTCCGGTCGCGGCGATTGGCGTTGCCGGATACGCCGTGTTGTTTCTGTTCGCAACCCTCTGGAGATCGCGTGCCGAGACCCCTGCCCGCCTCCTGATCGCCGCGGTCATTGGCTTTGCCTTTGCGCTCTATCTGACCTACATCGAGGCGTATCAGCTGATGACGTGGTGCATTTTGTGCCTCACTTCACAGGCCCTGATCTTTCTGATCAGCGTCACGGCGCTCGTTATAAAGATGAGGACCAAAAGCGCCGAGGCGTGAGATGATTCGGTCTTCGCGTTCAGCCCTATCTTGATGGAAGAAATCCAGCAAACTGAAAGCCAGGATCGAGCGATTCCCGCGGTCATTCGCGCGGAGTCGGCCGTCGGAGATTTACGTCTACACGAATTCCAGAGCCGCATTTTTCGCAACACTCGATTCCTCCGCGTATGGCTGCCGCCCGGCTACGGCGATCCACAAAATTCAGGCAGAAGATATCCGGTGCTTTATCTCAACGATGGACAGAATCTGTTTGAGGCGGCAATTTCCTTCACGGGCGTCGAGTGGCAAGTGGATGAAACTGCCGACCGCCTGATTCGCGAAGACATTGTTCCGCCCATGATCATCGTGGGCATCGACAATGCCTCCAAAGAACGTATCCGCGAATACATGCCGCATCGATCGCTGCAGCCGATGATCGTGCGCGTGCAGGGCAGTCGCTATCCCGACTTCCTCATGAAAGAAGTGATGCCATTCGTGAAGCGCTATTACCGCATCGCCTCAGGTCCAGAGAACACGGGTTTAGGCGGCTCTTCGCTCGGCGCGCTTATCTCGCTCTACACCGCCGCCATACGGCCGGGGGCGATCGGCCGACTTTTGCTTGAGAGCCCATCCCTTTGGGCTTCGAACCGGCAGATGATTCGGGAGAGCCGCAAAGTTCGCAACTGGCCTGAGCGGGTTTTTCTCGCGACAGGAACCGCGGAAGCAGGCCGTACCGATCGCGATCAGAGCATGGTCGATGATGTGAGGGAACTCGCTGCCATCATGCGGCGCGCCGGCTTGGATGAAAGACGCCTGAAACTTGAAGTCGAAGAAGGCGGGACGCATCATGAATCTGCATGGGCGCGCCGATTTCCTGAGGCGCTGACGTTTCTATTTGGGACCTGACGCCTGTCATCCTGAGCCGCCGATTTTAGCGGCGAAGGATCTAAGCATTCTGCGCACGGTGCCCCTGCGAAATGCGCCACAGCACGTACAGCAGCGCCGTCATCGCGATCACAGAGAGTTGAACGTGCGTCCAACGAGTGAGCGGCGCGAGCAGAGGAAGCACGTAAGCGAGGTATAGAAGCGTTCCCATGCCGCTCTTCGTCGATTGCCGTTGAACCAGCCAGTCCGCCAAGAGAAGAAATGCTGGAGCAAGGATCACCAGGTCGTACACCGTCAGGTGCGGCGCAACCAGTACCGTTGCTAATAAAAGTCCGGAATACTTCAGGGACAGCGGCACGTCGAGTCTTCGGTTCCACAACGCAATTGTCGCCGTCAGAACGACAATGCCAGTGATGATATACAGCGCCACGGAAATCGAACTCCAGGGCACAATCATCGCCCAGAATGTCCGCAGCGAATGTGTCTGATATGGCCTCGGCTCGAGCCATTGCGACACTGACCGGACGTTCCACAGAATTCTGACCCACTGCCGAAGAGGTTCCATTCCGTAGTACATAATTCCGATTCCCAACTGCGCCGCGGCGGAAACAATTGCGCCCAAAATAATCTTCCAGGCTCCGATCGCCAGGAAGACAACTCCTGCGGCAAGTCCCAACTGTGGCTTGAAGATCAAGCATCCCAGCACGAGCCCGGCGAGAAATTCGTGCCGATCTCGCAGCGCAAAAAATAGCCCAGTGAAACAAGCCAGGGCCAGCGCCGACGTCTGCCCCCATGCAATCAAATTGAAGAAAGCCGGGAAGGCAAATGCAGCGAGAATCGCGGTCGTTCCGTGTTGACGCAGATTTTCGCACGCCCGCCAAACAACGTAGCAGCACGATAAATAGATGAGAGCAGTGATAATCCACCAAACCGCTACTGCCCAGCCGTAAGAAAGTTTTGCCAGCGGCGCAAATACCAGCGAGACCTGTGGAGGATACAAGGGCAAATAACGAATGCCCGTCGCCTGAGGGACCCGCTCGCTTGAGAGCGCCGTCTGTGCGCTGATGCTGTACAGATCTGTCCCGCGATGTCCATCAGCCAGCACGCCCAGTGTGTAAAAGTGCAGGAAGTCGGTGCCCTTCAGGTTGCCGTTGCGATCCCGCAAGCCGGGAGTGGCGAGCGTCCATATGTAGATCGACCACAGGGCGACGCCGATTAGAGTTGCATGCGCGCACACGCGTTTTGCAGTCAGCCAAGAGTCAATATTCCTGGATGTTCCGAGCGAAGCGCTGCCGTTGACGATCCCCATTCAGGCTCCCTGAATCTGACTCACATCGCTCTTTCGCATGAATAGTACGACAGGCAGGAGCAACGGCAGCAGCGAGGACGCAATCGCAGGGATCACCGGAATCCGATTCGCCGGATTCACCGGAATTTTCCAGAGCAGCAGTGCTAACGACGTAATCCATGGCCACGAAATCACAGCGGCGAACGACAGTCGCGAAAGTTTCGGTAAGGTTGCCCATTCTTGCACGACAAGAAGGGCCGGCAGAATGAGCAGAACCTGATTGAACGGCGTGAACAGAGGAAACGTAATCACCGTGACCATCAGGAACGCGGCAAATGCCCAGGTAAAGTTGCGCGAGTCTCCGCCTACTTTCCTGCGAGGCCAGCCATAGATTAAAAGCCAGATAACAATGACGGACGACACAGCGATTCCAAGCCACTCTCCGAGCAACAGCCGTAATATCGATGTAGTTGGGAAGTACCTCCGGTAAGCCGCCATGCCCGCGATGAAATCACGGATCCATCCAGGCAATAAGATCTCGCCGCCGATCACCAGCACGCCTAAAGCGGATCCGAAACTTGCCAGCAACCGCCAACGCGAGCGCCACTCTCCAAGCGTCCAAATCAAAAACCAGACCAGCGGCAACAGAGCCATCTGAGGCTTAATGGATGAGAGGGCCAGCAGCACTCCTCCGCTCACCATGTGGCCTTTATGCACGCACCACGCTCCAGCGAACAGCAAGAAACCGACCACCAACGCAAACTGCTGATGCCGGATTCCTTGCCCGATCTGCGGACTGCCGACGGTGAACAGAACCATCGCTACAGTCATCGCCCAAGACAAACGCCAATTGAGCAGTCCGAGGCAGAATAAAACGCTCAGAGCCGCCAATGCGCCGAGCACAAATGGCGCCAACTTTTGCACCGTCGCAAAATCCATGTGGACCGTCGGCGCCAGCAAAAAAACAACATACACGGGATAGACGAAACGCTGTTCGTCCACAATACGTGTTCGCGATTGCTCTTCCGTCACGATGTGCCCATAAAAGGCCATCTGGATTTCATGGCTCACTTCCGGTCCGTAGGGATTATGCCGATAAAGCAGAAGTTCTCGCGCACCAACCCAGCGCGGATAGATATCTCCCATCTGCGCCTTGAGCCCGCCTTGCTGCGTCCTGGTGTCCGCCCACGGATCAAGAATCTGGCGCGCATACAACCACGCGATCGCGCTCACGCACACGCTCAGCAGCAACCAGATCAAAGCATGATTTTTCTTCGTCGGCTTCACGAGATTCTTAAGCTGGGAACTCTATCAAACTCAAGATTTCGGCACACCCGCTGTTGCCGATTCGTAAGGCTTCAGTTCAGGCGCCGGATCATCTCCCTCCAACCGCCAAACTTTCCTCCCTTTGAAATAATCCAGGAGATCCTGATTTCCTGACGCGCCCATGTCTCGAGCCCAGACCACTTTCGAACGGTCGATATCCGCGGAGTTCCAGACCCATTCCCTGTCGGCATCATGATCCGGCCCATAGTTCACGATCACCAACTGCGGCCCCGGCATCCGCTCTAGCTGATGAAGAATTCTGGGACGCTGCAGATTACCGCGCGGCCACGCCGGTTCAATTGGAGCGTGCGCCACGACGGCGGTAACTCGCAGAATAATCAGAGCGCAACCAACAATCGGAATCAGAACGACCAGAGACTGTCCCAACCGTGCCCGACGTTTCCACAACTGCAAATGCCGCGCGCATTGAGTGATCACGAGATACAGAAGCACAGTGGCCGGCGCGAAATAATGGGGCAGCGTCCACGTTTGCACAGAGAATCCCACCGCCATACATCCGAGAATTACCAGCGGAAACCACAGTTTGCGATCGCGAATGGCCCAAGGCAGCGCCAGCAAAAGAAGAGTCATGGCAGGGCCAAGATAGAGCTGCCACGATTCCTCAATCTTCACAGCGGTGCTTTTCAGATAGCCCTTCGGAGTCAGGCTATCTTCGAAGCGGCCCAGTTCCCATTCATAAAATGTTCGGAAGATTTCGTGATGATATTCAGGTTCCGGCCTCGGTTTTTCCCACAGGAAATACGGCGCCATCGCATAGGTCTCGCGATTGACCTGGTAGGTCATACGGAAGGGATTCCCCGTGACGGCGAAATAGTAGTAGCTCGTGCCCAAGGCGGCCATCAAAAGAACAAATGCCATTGGGCCAACAATGCGGGGTACGCTCCGCCGAAGGCGTGGACGAGAAGGCCCCGCCAGCCAGTAGAGCATGGCAAGAGCCACGGGGATCGCTAGAACGAATCCCTCATAAGGACGGCTGTTGGCCATGATCGCCAGCCCGAGCGCCATCAGAATCGCAGAACTCGGGGACAATTTTCTCCGCAGCCGCGGCCACGCGCCGACCACCAGCGCTCCACCCAGCGCAGCCACTGAAGCACACCAATACGAGTTCATCCAATAGCTGAGAATTCCAAGCCGCAAGGCTGCAAGAACCGCGCCGAACAGCGCCCATCGCGGAGGCAGCCATCCTTGCAGCGCCCAGCACAGTACCGAACACATTGCCGCGGTGATCAGAAGTTGTCCGATCCACGGATTCCCCAGCAGTTGTCCCGCTGCCAGCACAAGACCCTGCGCCGGCGGATACATCGACATATACGTCGGACGCTGGATGATGTGGAAGCTTTCAAAATGAATCCACATGGGATGCGTGGGATTCGTCAGCCGCCCGTGTGCGAACGTATCGGCAGCCAGAAGATAGCTGAACTCGTCATTCCATCGCGGTTGCGGAATCCCAAGCACGGGGATTAATGCCACGCGAATGATGATCACGCCCGCTCCCACGAAAAAGATCGCGAGGGCCCGATGCCGCGCCAGTCGAGTGAAGATCTCCCTTATCCACTGAAGCGACCCGCGGCCATGACTCCGACGGGTATGAGATAGAAACACCAGCAGGATTCCGGCAAGGGTCAGCAGCGCCTCGGTGATCAGCAGCAGGGAAGGCGCGAGCCGGGCGTAGAGGTTCTGCATTGAGTTGAAGAAGAGCACCGCGCGACTTCCGGCCGCAGGACGAAAGCGCCGCGGCCTTCAACAGTGCGAAAGGTCCAAAGATTGAGTCCGCAGGTTACTTTCCTGCCGCTTCCTTCGCGCCGATCTCCTCGAACAGTCCGCTGGCGACCTGAATGATCTCATCGTCGACCACGCGGTTCTTCGAGATCGCTTCTTTCAGCGTAATGGAAACGATTTTGTTCGCGCGCAGGGCGGCCATGCAGCCGAATTCTCCGCGATGCACCATATCGATCGCGCCCAGGCCGTAGCGAGTCGCCAGAACGCGATCAAACGCGGTTGGTGATCCTCCGCGCTGGATATGTCCGAGCACGACGGCCCGCGTTTCGAAACCGGTGCGCTGTTCAATCTCACGAGCCAGAGTATTTGCAATGCCCCCGAGCTTTGCATGCCCGAATTCGTCCTTGCCCATATCCAGCACGACTGGAGCACCCGCGCCTGTCGCGAACTTCGCTCCCTCGGCCACAACGATGATCGAGAAATATCGTCCTCTCTCGTGCCGCTGCCGGATCGATTCCGCGACTTTATCGACATCGAACGGCCGCTCCGGAATCAGAATCACATCGGCGCCGCCCGCGATTCCGCTATACAGCGCAATCCAACCCGCATCCCGGCCCATTACTTCAACGACCATCACTCGGTTATGAGCCTCAGCCGTCGTGTGCACACGGTCGATGGCTTCGCAGACGATGTTGCAGGCCGTATCAAATCCGAAAGTGTAGTCTGTCCCGCCCAGATCGTTGTCGATCGTTTTGGGAACTCCGACCACGTTCACACCCTTCTCGTGCAATTTCTGCGCCACGGAAAGCGTATCGTCCCCGCCGATCGCAACCAGGGCGTCGATGCTGTGCTTCTTCAGCGTGTTGGTGCAGCGTTCAAATCCGTCTGGACGCTTTGATGGATTCGTTCGCGAGGTGCGCAGAATCGTTCCGCCGCGGGGCAGGATACCGCTGACCGCATCCAGATTGAGAGCCGTGCTCTGATCTTCCACCAGGCCGCGCCAGCCCTCGAGGAAGCCGACAAACTCATCGCGATAATGGAATATCCCTTTGCGCACAACGGCGCGGATGACTGCATTCAGTCCCGGACAATCCCCTCCGCCGGTCAAAATGCCGATTCTCATCGTATGGTCCTCTCTCCTCTTTGCAGTTTCCGTTCAGGACGAATGCTTCGGAATGCGCCCCTGCCGTGGGGTTTGACGTATGGCCCAAAACGCGGGGAATGAAATCGTTCGGAAGCAATAGAGTAACACTAAACGAATCGTCGCTGATACGCTGAACCCCATACAAAATCGATCACGCGGGCCAATTGCTTCACGAAGGGGATTAGCTGTTGCCTTTCCGGCGAAGATTCGACACAATGCTTGGCTGTAGCAATTGCATTAGTAAGCGACGTGGCGGGCGCAAGTTGTCGAGCAGAAATACAGTAGTTGGGAGATTGTATGCGCCGCTGCTGTTCAGTTGGCACGCCGCTCGATTTTGCTCAGCAACCCGCAGTAAAAGAT
>Ga0335081_10004643_pt1 | contig 21676 bp, 14 predicted proteins | sample Lox_Sample_35_FD_206713 | JGI IMG/M metagenome (GOLD analysis project Ga0335081, IMG submission 206713) | Soil microbial communities from Loxahatchee National Wildlife Refuge, Florida, United States - Lox_Sample_3.5 | ecosystem: Environmental > Terrestrial > Soil > Wetlands | place: USA... | reverse complement strand
CCCTACTGCTTCAAAGCCCGCGAAGGGGAGTTGTTCGCCTTTGCTGGATTGTGGGATCGCTGGAAAGACCCGAGCGGCCATACGGTAGTTTTGACACTGGCGACCTCGCGGCCTGCACCCAAGCCTCTCCCTAACTGAGTGTCACTGGAGCCCGTGACGCCAATCACTGCAGTCCGGCCTTCCCGAGTGAATAAATTACTTTCCCCCCATCCGGGCCTGCAGAGGTGGCGCCGGGTGACTGCACAAGGATGGTGTGGCATGCGTCGCCTCTTCTTGCTCGTTGTCCTGTGCGCGACCTGCAGCGCGGCTCAGGTGCGCGCAGACCAGCTGCCGCGGACGTTCGAGGCCAACCGGGGCCAGACCGATGCTCGGGTCCGGTTCTTGTCGCGCGGACCAGGGTACGTGCTGTTTCTGACGCCTACGTCTGCAATTTTCTCGCTGGGTGGCAAGGACTCGCCGACAGAAACGCTGGAGATGACTTTCCTGGGCGTTGATCCAGCCGCGGAACCGCCCGCCGGCAGCGGCTCGCTGGAAGGCCAGAGCAATTACTATCTGCAGCCTGACCCGGGCACCTGGCTCACTGGCATTCCTAACTACTCCGAGGTGCGCTACTCAGCTCTGTATCGCGAGATCGACGTTGCGTTCCACTGGAACCAGCAGCAGGTGGAGCATGACTTCATCGTGCACCCGGGGGCCGATCCCCGCGCCATCAGATTGCGCTTTGTTGGCGCGCGCGATCTCCGCCTCGACGCAACCGGGAGCCTGGTCGCCACTGTGGGGACGGGAAAACTGGCATTTCACCGTCCGGAACTTTACCAGGAGTGGAAGGGTGTGCGACGCGCCGTGCGCGGGGCGTACGTACTTGGCAAGGATGGGCACGCCGGCTTCCAGGTGGGACATTACGACCGCCGCCGCGACCTGCTCATCGATCCTGTACTCAGCTACTCGACCTTCCTTACGGCCAACAACGACACGCAGATTCATGCCATTGCCGTGGACTCTTCCGGCAGTGCGTATGTAACTGGCACGACTTTCGCCACGAATTTTCCTACCCAGGCGCCGGTTCAGGCGAACCTGCGAGGGAGCACAGATGCATTCGTCACGAAGTTTAGTGTGGCTGGGAACGCGCTCATCTACTCAACCTATTTTGGCGGCACTGACTTCGACGACGGCAACGCGATCGCCGTAGATTCGGCGGGCAACGCCTACGTCACCGGCCGCGGCACGCCCGGTCTTACAACCAGCCCCGGCGCATTCATGAGTGCTTGTCCCGGCATTTGCAATACGCCGTTCGTGGCCAAGTTCCTGCCCGACGGCAGCCTGGGATTCTCCACCTTTACCGGCGGCAGCAACGCCAGTTCGAGGGCAATTGCGGTCGACAGTAGCGGCAACTCCTACATCACCGGGACTACTGCTTCTGATGATCTACCGGTGGTGAATCCATTTCAGTCATCCTTCAATGGGCCTATCTCCACCAGTACCACCAACGCCTTCGTGCAAAAACTGAATGCCACGGGGACGGCCCTGCTGTACTCGACCTACTTCGGAGGCTCATCGGATCCGTACCTGTGGGGCGAGATCATTGCCGAGGGCATCGCCGTAGACCCCTCAGGCAATATCTATATCGCCGGTTCGGCGGGTGGCGCGATTCCGGTCAAGAATCCGCTGCAGGCAGGTCCGGCGGTCCGCAACGTCGGCAACGCGTTTATCAGCAAGTTCACGCCGGATGGCAGTGCGTTGGTCTACTCGACCTATCTGGGCGGCTCCGGAGACGGCCTAGGAGGCAGCGGCGATCAGGCCAACGCCATTGCGGCTGATGCCGCGGGCAATGCCTACGTGACCGGTTCCACTGTGTCGGCGGACTTCCCCTTCAGCGAGAATGCATTTCAGACAACCTGCATCGGGGTCGTTAACAGCTCCTGCCCGTCGTCCCAGGTGTTCGCCCTCAAGCTGGACCCCACCGGCTCGCAGCTCCTTTACTCCACCTTTATAGGTCCAGGACACGGCAACGCCGTGGCCGTGGATACTTCCGGCAATGCTTACATTGCCGGGGACACCGCATCGCCTTACTTCCCCAGCTTGAACGCAATCGAGAATAGCCTGCAGCAACAGTCCGGCTTCACAAACGCCTTCGTGACCGAATTGGACAGGTCGGGCAACCCGGTCGTGTCCAGCTTTCTCGGCGGCGCGACGACCACGGACGCAGCCAACGGGATCGCTCTGGATCCCGCTGGGAACGTCTATATCGCCGGAAGTACTTCAGACACGATGAGTAACAATGACACCGCCGATTTCCCTCTGGTGAACCCATTCCAGAACAAACCGCTCGCACCTGCAGGGTTTGTCGCCAAAGTTTCTCCATCCGCCGGCCCGGCCATCAGCGTGTCCCCCACTACCGGACCGGTGCTGACGCTGCGCAACGTCAGCGCGAGCACGCTGGCCATCGGCGGCATTACTCCTTCCAATAACCTGGCGATGACCAGCGATTGCGGCTCCACACTTGCAGGAGGCGCGAGTTGCCACATGGTCTTCCAGGGTCCAACCAACGGCACCGTAACCATCGCCAGCAATGCACCGGGAAGCCCGCAGCAGTTCCCGGTCTTGGCACCGGTCGGAGGCCTGAACCCGTATCCTGTGCTTTTAATCTCGAACCTCAGCCTGACTTTTGGTGACCAAATGGTGGGCACGAGCAGCGCGCCCCAGATCATAACCCTGACCAATCCGGGCCCGCTGCCTGTGGGCATTTCCGCCATCAACATCACCGGCGATTACTCGAAGGTCTCCAACTGTCCCAGCGTACTGTCGGGTGGCTCGTCCTGCCAAATCGCCGTCAGCTTTGCTCCCAAGTCCCCGAGCAGCGGTCCCGGGACTCTCAGCATCGATCACGATTCTTATTTGGCAACGAACACCATCTACCTGGCGGGAATCGCCCGGCAGGATGAGCTCAGCATCTCCACTGCTGCTATTAATTTCGGGACGCAATACGTGGGCTCGGCTCCCCTACCGCGCATCGTGACTCTGACCAACATCTGGCAGGGGGAGCCGGTGTCGCTCACGAACATTGCGATCCAAGGCGACTTCGCTCAGACGAACAACTGCCCGGCCTTGCTCCCAGCGGGGGCAAGTTGCCGCATCACCGTCTCCTTTGTGCCCACCATGAACAGCAATAGCACAGGCATGCTGACCATCTCCCACGCCGGCTTGGGCGGCCCTGAAACGGTGAGTCTGTCGGGCATTGGCTTCATCCTTTCCGATCTTACTCCCTCTCCCTTGGAGCTCATTTTCTACTACGTCATCCCGGGAACGACCTCCGCTTCCCAACCCGTCGTGCTCACCAATAGCGGCAGCGCATCCCTGACGATCTCCAGCATTGCCACGAGCCAGCAGTTCTCTGAAACTGACAACTGCTCGACCGCGCTCGGCCCCGGAGCTTCATGCGTTGTGAACGTCGCGTTCTCGCCAGTCGCCGAAGGAACCTTCTCCGGGACGCTGTCTGTGTTTCACACCGGACTGGGGAGTCCGCAGATCATGTCGCTCACGGGCATAGGGCAATACGCGCTGAGCCTATCGGCAACGCAGCTCGACTTTGGCACTCAACTGGTGAATGCCAGCAGCACGCAACTTCTCTTCCTCGGCAATAACTCTCGTACCGCAACCGTTGCTATCAACAGCATCGCTGTCACAGGCGACTTTCAAGTGACGCAAAGCTACTGCGGAACGTCGTTGGCTCCGCAAACGGGATGTAGCCTGGGGATTACCTTCACTCCGACCACAACTGGTACCCGAAGCGGGACCCTCTCCGTGGTGGCGTCCGACGCTCCCGTGCCGCACGTAGCCCAGCTCATTGGCATCGGTACTCAAGCCGGCGCAGGCGCCGCCCTGCGATTCGTCCCCGTGGCTCCTTGCCGGATCGCGGATACGCGAGATCCCAACGGCCCTTTTGGGGGACCAGCGATCTCCCCGGGCGCTCCGGGACGCAGCTTTCCGATCCTCAGCAGCCCCTGCCTTAGTGGCGTCCCGTCAACGGTGGCGGCGTATTCCTTGAATGTCACTGCGGTTCCGGCTGCGAGCTCCCTGGGATACCTGACTATATGGCCGACCGGGCAGCCCCAACCTCTGGTCTCGACGCTGAATTCATATGACGGCCGGATTAAAGCCAATGCCGCCGTCGTACCGGCGGGGAGCAACGGCGCCGTCAGCGTCTACGTCACCGATATTGCGCACGTCATCCTAGACATCAACGGCTACTTCCTGCCCGCAAGCGACCCCTCTGCGCTCGCGTTCTTCCCCCTGCCACCTTGCCGGTTGGCGGACACCCGCGACAACAGCGGTCCCCTGGGCGGCCCCTCCCTGGCAGCTGGACAACCTCGTTCGTTCCCCGTGCAGTCCAGCACTTGCAACATACCGTCGACGGCACTGGCGTACTCACTTAACTTCACCGCCGTGCCGCACGGCGCGCTGGGATACCTCACCACCTGGCCAACCGGCATGACACAACCCTTGGTCTCGACGCTGAATGCGCTCACCGGAACCGTAACGGCGAATGCCGCCATCGTACCTGCGGGCAACGGTGGAGCGATCAGCGTCTACGTCAAGGATGAGAGCGACGTCATCATTGATATCAATGGCTACTTCGCCCCATCGACCTCCGGGACCGACTTGTCACTCTACACCGTGGCTCCCTGCCGGATACTGGACACGCGTGAAACCGACGCTCCATTCCAAGGAGCGATCAGGGAAGACATGACCGCAGGTCCTTGCGGAATCCCAGCGAATGTGCAGGCGGTGGTGCTGAACGCGACGGTGGTGCCAGCGGAGCAGTTCTTGGGTTACATGACGCTGTGGCCAGACGAGCAGACGCAGCCGCTGGTCTCCACTCTGAACGCCTGGGATGGGCTGGTCACGTCCAATATGGCGATCGTACCCACCAGCAGTGGCGGTTTAGTCGATGCCTTTGCAACCGACTCTACCCAGCTCATATTCGACACCAGCGGTTACTTTGCCAGCGGTACCGCGCCCGCACCCACCGGTAAAACTTCGGCTATTGCTCGCCCCCCAGCGGCAGTGGTCTTTAGTTGGTAGCAGTGTGATGCGGGATGCACCTCAAGAGACACAGGTGCTCGGCTCGCAGTCCACGCTTAGCCTGGGAGACGGATCATGCTCAGCCTGGGCACGGCCCCGCCGTCCCCTTGACGGCGTCCCCTCCGCCACTTACCATCAACCGGCTGACATGAACCAAGATTCCGCGGGCGATTCCCTCATCGGCCAGTCCCTGTCGCACTACAAGATTCTCCGCAAACTGGGCTCGGGTGGCATGGGTGTGGTTTACGAAGCCCAGGACTCCCAGCTCAGCCGCCACGTGGCCCTGAAGTTTCTTCCCCCCGAGATGGCCCAGGACAGCCAGTTACTTGAGCGCTTTCAGCGCGAGGCCCGTGCCGCTTCCTCCCTCAATCACCCCAATATCTGCACCATCCATGCGATTGAGCAGCACGGACGGCGGCATTTCATCGTCATGGAACTGCTTGAGGGGGAGACCCTGGCGCAGAAGATGAGCCGCCAGCCCATGGAAATGGACAAGCTGCTGCCGTTGGCCATCCAGATCGCCGACGCCCTCGAATCGGCGCACGCCAAGGGGATTGTGCACCGCGACATCAAGCCCGCGAACCTGTTTCTGACCGAGCGCGGACAGGTGAAGATTTTGGACTTTGGTCTGGCGAAGATAAGCCGCGGCACGACCGCGCCGGGATCACCGGCTGAGCAGGACGAGACCCAGATCAACAACGAGCTCACTTCTCCCGGCGCCGCCATCGGCACGGTGTCTTACATGTCGCCGGAGCAGGCTCGCGGGCAGCTCGTCGACGCCCGCACCGACCTGTTTTCCACCGGCACCGTGCTCTATCAGATGGCCACCGGAACGCTGCCTTTTGAGGGAGAGACTTCCGCCGTCATCTTCGATGCCATCCTGAATCGCGACCCCAAGCCGGCGGCGGAGCTGAATCCCGCCCTGCCGCCCGACTTCGTGCACATCCTGGATAAGACCCTGGAGAAGGACCGCAATCTCCGCTGCCAGACCGCCACCGAGCTGAAGACCGACCTCACCAGGCTCAAGCGCGATCTCGAATCCAGCAAACGCCCTACCAAGGAGAAGACCGATTCCGATTCCGGCGTTCACAAGCAAACGGGAAAATCCGTGGCCGTGCTGTATTTCGAAAACCAGAGCGGCGCCAAGGAAGACGAATACCTGCGCGACGGCATCACCGAGGATGTGATCACCGAGCTCTCCAAGATTCGCGGGCTGAACATTTTTTCGCGCCCGACGGTTCTCGCTTTCCGGGACAAGACGGTCACTCCGGCGCAGGTCGGTAACCAGCTCGGCGCGGCCTATGTTCTTACCGGCACCTTGCGGCGCTCAGGCGCCCGCCTGCGCATCAACGCTCAGCTCGTGGATACCCGCACCGATTTTCCGCTCTGGTCGGAGCGCTTCGATCGCGAGATGAAGGACGTCTTCGAAGTACAGGACGAGATGGCCCGCAAGATCGCCGAGGCCTTGAGGGTCACGCTGTCTCCAGAAGAGCTCGAGGCATTGGCCATCAAGCCGACGGAAAATCTGCAAGCCTATGACCTCTATCTGCGCGGCAAGCGCTATGCGCGCCGCCAGACTCGCCAGGACCTCGAGTTTGCGTTGCAAATGTTCGAAAACGCCGTGGCGATTGATCCCAACTTCGCGCTCGCCTACGCCTCTTGCGCCAGCGCCTGCGCCATGTACTTCTACAGTTATAGCCGCGATCAGGTGTGGGTTGACCGCGCACGGGAGGCCTCCGGCAAAGCCGTTGCCTTGCGCTGGGACCTGCCGGAAGTGCAGGTTAGCCAAGCTTGGGTGCTTTATGCCGCAGAACTGCATGACGAAGCTGTGCGCATGGTCAAGAAGGCCATCGAGCGTAAGCGCGATTGCGAAGGCGCCTATTACCTGCTCTGCCGCATCCTGTTCGCCGCTGGGCGCTACCAGGAAATCGTGGACATTGCCGAAACCGCGATTGAAACCAGCGGCGAGGACTACAACGTTTATGTGCCCATCGTGAACGCCTTCGGCGCCTTGGGAAAGGAAGAAGCCAAGCGCAACATGCTCCAGCGCAGGATGATGGCGTTCGAAAACCACCTGAAACAAGTTCCGGAAGACGCGCGGGCGCGCATCCTGCTGGGCGGGGACTACGCCGATTTAGGGCGCCCGGACGACGCCCTGCGTGAACTGAACCTGGCCCTTACCTTGCGCGCCAACGAGGCTTCGATTCTCTACAATGCGGCTTGTCTGTATTGCGGCCTGAACCGAAAGGCGGAGGCCATGGACACCCTGCGCAAAGCATGGGAGGCGGGATTCCGGGACTCGGTCTGGGCTCGCCGCGACCCCGACCTCAACCTGCTTCACAACGACCCGGAGTTTGACCGCCTGTATCCAGAGAAGCCCGCCTCATCTCCCACCTCAGGTTAGGCTTTCCTCACCCGTCGTGATGCTACCGTCCTTCCGCCATCTTGCCGGTCAGTACTAGGCCTGTGCTGGACGCCTGCGCCGTCAGGCGCCACGCCATCGACCACATGGCACTCGACTAGGCGCGCCTGTTCTGCCGCGCGGACCTACGCGGGCCTTGGCGCAACCCGGCCTCCCACGGGACGGAGATAGCGATGGCAGGACTTGGAGCCTGGATTTTAGCGCGAAGTCATTCGCCGCCGACGCCTGAATGGACGGTCAGGTCGGGAATCATTTGGCTTGCTGTTCCAAGCCCTTCTTGAGGTTCAGAATCGTTTGAATTACCGTTTCATCCCCGATAGCCGTGTTGAGCATGGCGTGATACAGCGACCGGTTCGGCCATTGCATGTGGAAATACTTCTCAATGAAGGCAGCCCGTTCCTGATCGACGGTGTCCACAGCCTCCTCGACCTCCCTCTCCCCCATGCCCCCGGACGCCAGTCGGCGCACTTTCTCTTCCCTCGGAGCGTAGAGGAAGACGTGCAAGGCATCGCTTCGATCACGCAGGAAATGCTGGGATCCTCTGCCAACGATGACGCAGTTTCCGGCTGACGCCGCTTGCAGGACCACTCGCTGGGTGATCCGGAAAATGCTGTCGGCATCCAGCAGCTTAAGCCGATGGACATTCAGGCTGCCTTCGAAACTGCCTCGGAGAACCGACTTGAAGAGTCGGTAGTAGAGCGGGTCCACGCGCTCCTCACGGCACCTGATGTCCGCTTGGTCGCAGTCAATCAACCGGGCGATTTCACAGGTAAGCAGTTCGTCCCATAGCTTCCAACCTAGGCGATCGGCAGTCTTATGCGCGATCTGCCCGCCTCCGCAACCGTATTCCCGCTCGATGGTGATGATCTTAATCAACACCGTCCCGACTTACGCCCCTAACTTTGACGATATGGATCCGACTCTTGCTAACCGACCGCTACCGCATCGCCGCCGCGCGGATCGTTCTTCCTGAGAACAAAAGACAACACGAACATGACCGCAGCGCCCACGGCCAGAACCCAGAACGTATCAATATACGCCAGCGTCGCAGCCTGCGCCTGCAGTGCACCGTAGATAAAGGCGTAGGCTCGATGCTGCGCGTCTGGCGGACTCATTCCCGAGTGAATGAAGAGCTGGGTAGAGCCGCTGATCAAGTTCTGAAAGCTCTGGCTTCCCGGCGTCGCGTGGCCGACCAAAACCGACTGATGGTATTGTGAGCGACGGTCAATGATCGTTGTGACCATGGAAGTCCCGACGCTGCTCCCGATATTGCGCATGAAATTGATCATGCCGGCCACCGCATTGCTCTTTTCCCCGGGCATGCCAATGTAGGCCGCCAGCGTGATCGGTACAAAAAGAAAACCCAGACCAACCACCTGGGCAATGCGCAACCAGGTGGCCGCACTGAAGCTCATGAGTAAATCAAGGCGCCGGGTCGAGTAGTACATGGCGATCGCCAGACACACCCAGCCGAAGGCGATGATGTAGCGGACCTGGAATTTGGTTGTAAGTTGCCCGACTATAGGCATGGCGATCAGCAGAACCAGACCACCGCCAGAGAGGACCAGACCGGCGAGTTCGGCCGTGTATCCCAACAAGGTCTGGAGAAATAAGGGCATCGTCACCAGACTGGCGAACAGCATGATTCCCAAGATAAACATCATCAGGTTCGAGCTCAGGTAATTGAAGTTCTTGAAGAGTCGAACTTCGATAATCGGGTTCTTGCGGAACCACTCCCAGATCACCAGTGAGACCAGGCAGACACTCGCCACCATCGCCAGAGTCAGGATGAAGTGTGAACCGAACCAGTCATCCTCCTGACCTCTGTCCAGCATGATCTGCAAAGCGCCGACGCCCAGCACCAGCAATGAGATCCCGATATAGTCGAGTTTTACGCCGGCAGCTTTCAGCCGGCTCAGGTAGGGCGGGTCTTCAATCAAGCGAGATACCAGCGCCAATGTCAAAATGCCGACCGGCAAGTTGATAAAGAAAATCCAGCGCCAGGAATAATTGAAAGTGATCCAGCCGCCCAGAGTCGGGCCGATGGTCGGGGCAACGATCGCCGTGATGCCGTACAAAGCAAAGGCCAAACCGCGTTTTTCGGGCGGGAAAGTATCGGCCAGAATAGCTTGCGCCATCGGCTGGAGTCCTCCCCCGCCGGCGCCCTGCATCGCTCGGAATAGCAGCAGCAGCCCAAAGCTCGTGGCCATCCCGCAAAGCACGGAACTCACGGTGAAAATAGCCAAGCATGTCAAAAAAAATCGCTTCCGGCCAAAGCTGACGGCAAGCCAGCCGCTTATGGGAAGAACGATGGCATTGGAAACGAGATAAGTGGTGAGCACCCAGGTGCTGTCGTCATTGCTAACTCCGAGACCGCCAGCTATGTAGGGCAGAGCAACGTTGGCGATGCTGGTGTCGAGGACTTCCATAAAGGCCGCCAGCGCCACCACCACCCCAATCAGCCAGGGATTGTATTTAGGCTGCCAGGGAGCCTCGTAAGCGCCTGGAGTCTGGGGGCTGGAGCTCATCGCAAATACACCTTCGGCTCCACGCTCATGCCAGGCCGAAGCTGGCGGTCGCGGTTCTCTCCCGGATCGAGAACGATCTTGACAGGAATCCGCTGTACGATTTTCACGTAGTTGCCGGTGGCATTTTCGGGCGGGAGCACGCTGAAGAGCGGCCCCGTCGCGCCGGCGATGCTGTCCACGTGACCCTTATACGTGCGGCCGCTTGAATCCACACTAATTTCCGCCCGCTGCCCAGGCTGCATGTGCTTGAGCTGAGTCTCCTTGAAGTTGGCCGTGATCCAGACCTCTTCTAACGGGACGACTGTCAGCATCTGCTGGCCGGGCTGGACGTTCATGCCGACGACCACCGTCTTGTTTACTTCGCCCGCGACCGGCGCCACGATCTTGGTGTATTGCAGGTTCAACCCGGCCTGCTCCAAGGCTGCGCGTTTCTGCTGAACATCGGCCACAGCAGAAAGCGCGCGAGCGCGCGTGGAGGCCACCTGCTGCGGCCCGGTTTGCGCCGAGCGGTGGCTGGCTTCGGCCTGCCCCAGCCGGCTCCTTGCCTGCTGTACCGCCTGCTCGGCGGCAGCCTCATTGGCGTGGGACGCAGCGACATTGGCGGTGTTAGCCCGAGCGGCAGCCAGGGCCGTGTCATAGATCTGCTGCGAGACCTCCTGCTTGTCGACAAGAAGCTTGTACCGTTTGAGGTCGTCCTGTGCCTTCACGTCATTGGCTTGGGCCTGCTCCAGCTGAGCATGGGCGGCGGTCAGCTGTTTTTCGGCTGCAATCACTCCCGCCCGGGCACCTTCCACGTCTGACGCGGTAGACGTCAACGTGCTCGAAGTGCTCACGGAAGTGACGGGAACGTTGATATTGAGCGACCGCGCGGTAGCTTCGGCACTAGCGAGGTCGGCGCGCGCCTTGTCCAGGGCCACCTGATAGTCGGTAGGATCGATTTCCACCAGGACCGTTCCTTTTTCGACATACTGGTTGTCGCCCACATTCACCTTGATCACGTAGCCGGAGACGCGCGCGCTCACCGGGTAGAGATGAACGTCCACCTGGGCGTCGTCCGTGGACTCATAGCTGCTGAGATAGCGCCACACGAAGAACGCACCCACCAGCACGGCCAGCACAATGACGATGAAAATCAACCGCCCGGATTTTGTCCGCCGTCGCGAAACTCGCCGCACCCAGGAGCGCTCGCCCTCGGGCTTGGGAGCTTCAGGGGTGGGCGTCGCGGTGTCGGGAGGCGCCGCGGTGGGCTCGATCACTCTCGGCTGATTAGTGTCCGGTGCCATGGAATCATTTTCCTTTCAAATATTCCGGGAGGCCCGCTTCGGCATTGCCGATGGCCCGCGCCAGTCCGATTCGGGAGACGTTGTAAGAGTAAAGACTCGAAATCAACGAATCGTTTGCGCTGGCGACGGACTGCTGCGCCTGCACCACCTCGATGTTGTCGGTGACGCCGGCGGAAAAGCGGTCGCGCGCCTGTTGCAGTGTCTGGTTGGCGAGGTCGACCGAACTGCGGGCGACTTCGACCTGGTCCGATGCGGACTGCAAATCCAATAAAGCGTTGCGCACATCCTGGTCAATCTGCGCGCGCAGGTTTTCCAGCAGCTCTTCGCTCTGCCGCAGCGCCGCCTCCGCCTGCAGGACCTCCCCGTGGACCCTGCCGCCCTGGAAAATTGGAATGTTCAGGGCCGCAGTGGCGTCGAGCGTGCCGTGAGAGTTGCCGGGATTGAGGCCGATGTCGCCGTAGTTTACTGCGCTCGAAATCGAGGGGTAATATCCCGCGACCGCGGCCTTGCGCGCCAAGGCTGCCGCCCGCACGTGGGCCAGCGCGCTCTGGTAGTCGGCGCGCGCGGCGTAGGCGCGCTTAAGCCCCTCGTCGAGACTTATCGGGGGCTGAGGCTGGTATGTGGCCTTGTCCGTCAGCACGAATGCCTGGTCCGTTGGAAGTCCGATGACCCGCCCCAGAGCGATCTTCTGCTTGGCAAGATCGTTGCGCGCGGCAATGAGCTGCTGCTCGCGCGCTTGCAACTCGACCTGGGCCCTCAAGACGTCGATGGCCGCGGTGGTACCCGCCTTCAGTTGGTCTGACGCCTGCTGGAAAAGAGCCTGGGCGGTGTCCCGTTGCGCGATAGAGGTGTCGACCCGCGCGCCATCCGCGATTGTCAGCAGATATGCCGACGTTACCGCAAACACCACCAGTTCACGCGCGTCCTTGTAGGAATATCGCGCTGCCCGAATCTGCTGTGCATCGGAGCGCGTCTGCTGGATCGACCTCCAGTTGAATATCGATTGGGTTACATAGGCGCGGGTGTCGAAAACTCCGAACGGCCCAACCACCGAAGGGATGTTGACCCCGAGCGCGCTGAGGGCCTGAGCGTTGAACCCGACGGTTCTCAGGTTGATCTGTTCGGCACTGACGCTGGTGGAGGTGGTGAGATTGGGAAGCAGTTCGCTTAGCGCCTTCCACCACTGGCCACGCGCCGAGGGGATCCCCTCGTCCGTCAGAAGCAGCCCAAGATTCTGCCGGAGCCCGCGATCGATGGCGGTTTTCAGCGAAAGCGGGAGCACTCCGGGCGCGGCCTTTCCCGCCGGCACGCTGCCGGAAAATGGGTTTTGCGGCTGCAACACGGAGGTTCCCTGGCTTTGGGTGATGACGTACTGCGTTGCACCCCCCACCCCGCCCGGTGAGGTTGTCTGCGCCCAAGATGCAACGGGCCCGAGGAACAGGACCACAGCCACTGTCAGGTGTTCCCGCGCGAAGGTGAGCATCGATAGAGTCTCCTTCCCGAATTTCCTGTGCGGGGCCGCAGCGGGGACTCGCGACAAGTTTCTGCGAGCGCGCTTGATCGAGTACGCGGGGTACAGGTCAGGTAGACATGGTTTCCCCTGTGCCTGCGTTTTTTCTGTGCCGCAAGCCGGAGATGCCTTGCTATGCCGCTCCGGCAGTTACTAGCGGCTCTTTGGCTTCCACCAGCGGCACGTTGACCAAGTGCTCGCTCAGGAACCAGACTTGAAGCTCATTGGTACGCAGCACCTCGCTGACAACGAGGTCGTTGGTGCCGTCATCGCCGAGCGTGGAAGCACGGCGAGCCAGCCTCCGGACTTCGCGAACGATGACCTGGTGAGCATCCAGCAAGCGCGACAGTTGAACCGGAACCTCCTCGCGACCGCGCGGAGGCCGCTCGATTTGTGTGGTCTCAGCCACATCCGGCGCCATGGCAATGCTCACACCACCAAGCAACTGAATCCGCTCGGCAATCGAGTCCACCAACTCGGCCTGCTCGGCATAATGCTTGTCGAAAAGCAGATGGAGTTGATAAAAGGTTGGGCCCGCAACCTGCCAGTGCGACTTCTTGTACAGATCGCGAAGCGTCATTGTATCGGCAAGTAGTTGGTTCAATTGTTCGGTCATCTCCAGCCGTACCGGTTCTTCGAGTTCAAGCGGGAGGATCTGGCTTACGGTGCCGTACGGCTGAATTTCACGCGCACGCTGATGAAGGCGCGGCTGTGCGCTGATGTTACCGGCAGTTTTCGCATCAATCTGCTTTTTTGCCATTGCAACTTCTCCTCTCATTCAATTTTCCGCAAATCCAAGATCAAGCTGCGAAGACACCCTTCTTTCACATCAGGCTGCAGGCCTCGCTAAAATCGAGCCGCGGGTTGCGCGCGAACAGCTTCGATGTGTCGCCATAACCGAGGTTGCAGAGAAAATTCGATTTCACATGGCCAGCCGGAAAGAACTCCTCGCCGCAGTCTTCGCACTTGCCCGCGGCAAAGAACTCTTCATCAACTTTCGCGTTATCGAAGCCGGACATCGGCCCGCAGTCCAGCCCGAGCGCCCGTGCCGCGAGCATCAAGTACGCACCTTGTAGAGAACAGTTCCGCTTCGCAGTCTGCTCGATGATCTGGGGATTGTTCGCAAAGTGATTGCGCATGGCCGGGTTATGCGGGAAGAGCTTGGGCAATTTTTCATAGAACTTCAGGTCATAGGCAACAATGACGGTGACCGGAGCGGCCATTGTCTTCTCCACATTGCCGGCGGCTAGTGCCGGGCGGAGGCGCTCTTTGGCAGTTGCCGAACGCAGAAACACGAACCTGGCGGGACAGCTATTTGCGCTCGTAGGGCCCCACTTCGTCACTTTGTACAGCTCACGCAGCAACTCGTCCGGAACTGGCTTGGGGAGCCAGGCGCTGTGCGTGCGCGCCTTGCGGAACAGGACGTCCAGCACCTCGTCATTCACTCTGTCCATTTGCCCATCCTCCCGGCCGTGCGAGTGGCGTAGGTACCGCTGCCACTGGCTACCCGGCCGTCGGCTCCAGACCGACCGGGTAGCCCGTCATTTATGCCGCCGCCTCCTTGCTTTGCTGGACGAACGCAAGCAGGTCGACATTGATCTGGTCCGCATGGGTCGTGGGCATTCCGTGCGGGAAGCCTGGATACACCTTCAGCCTGGCGTTCTTCACAATCTTCGCGGACATCAGAGCCGCCGCTCCGATGGGCACGATCTGGTCGTCGTCGCCATGAAGAATGAGGGTTGGCACATCGAACCGCTTGAGGTCTTCGGTGAAGTCCGTCTCCGAGAAAGCCTTGATGCAGTCATAGTGGGGCTTGATTCCTCCCATCATGCCCTGCAACCACCAGCGCTCTCTGATGCCTTCGGAAATCTCGGCGCCGGGCCGGTTGTAGCCGTAAAACGGCAGCGTGATGCCCCTGTAAAACTCCGCCCGATTCGCCAAGAGTTGGGCCCGGAGTCCGTCGAAGACCGCGAGCGGCAGACCGCCCGGATTCCTGTCCGTCTTCAACATGAGCGGCGGCACCGCACTGATGAGCACCGCCATGGCGACGCGCTTTGTGCCGTGTCGCCCGATGTAACGGGCGACTTCCCCGCCGCCGGTGGAGTGGCCCACGTGGATAGCGTTCTTCAGGTCAAGTTTTTCAGTGAGGGCCGCGAGATCGTCGGCATAGGTGTCCATGTCGTTGCCATCCCACGTCTGGGTGGAACGGCCGTGTCCTCGCCTGTCATGCGCGATGACTCGATAGCCGCGCTGGCCAAAGAAAAACATCTGTGCGTCCCAATCGTCCGCGGTGAGCGGCCACCCGTGACTGAACACGATGGGCTGGCCCGCGCCCCAGTCCTTGTAGTAGATCTGCGTGCCGTCTTTTGTCGTGACTGTAGGCATACTCTTCTCCTTAATACTTAATCTTTAGGTTGATCGTTCCCCGTGGAAACTACGTGGACTAACGGGAAATTGTTGCCCTCAGGCCCTTGTTCGCAAAACTCTTTGGAAACAGCGCGTCGTTTGTGTCACGTAGGCCGGCGGTTTGTGCGAGGCGACGAACCGGATCCCCCCGCTCCGGAGGTCGGCCACAATCCTGCCGGCGCTTGCTTCATACGCAACGCCCGTTGTCGCGGGTGGAAGGATGTGCACATCGGTCTTGCACCATCAGCAGGCCGCGATTCTGGATGAGATTGTCCACAATGGGGCGAGGATTCACATCTTTCCCTGGGCCGCGATATGGCCGACTCATCTGCTCGCGCGACGCTGAGCCTCCAGCGGCCCTTGTGTACACCGACGTTTCGCAATCTCGTAACGGATCGTTAATTTCTCGCCATAGTCTCTTCTTCTGTCACCGCTGGTTGCCGGGGATGGTACGTCAGCCCCGAGCTGATCAGCCCGGCAGTGTGTCGAGCGATCATTGGATCCTCATCGGGTCGGCAGCCGGAGGCGATCTCGTCGGCGGCGCAAAGCGCTCACCTGCCGTTTGTCACAGATGTTTGATGAAGTGGGCCACTTTCTTCCCCGCTTCCTCCGTGTAGTGCACTGAGACCTTCTCGCCCTTCTTGGCGGTGTATTCGGTGCCCTTCACGACCCCGTGTTCGGTGTCGACAGTGGCATCTTTGGCGACGTGGTAGGTTTCCTCGGAGCCATCTTCGGTCTTCACAGTGACGGTGTGGCCGGCCTTGTCGAGGCCGGTGACCGTGCCCTCGCCGACCTTCACGGTATCCTTACCGAAGTCATCGACCGCCACGGCAGTCTTGTCTGCCCCTTCCCCTGTGTAGTGGACGACGACATGCGTTCCTTCTTTGCCTGCGAGATAGCTGTCCACCGCGCCGGTCTTGACGCCCTTAGCCGCGTGCACGGCTGTTTTCCCGGTGAACTTGAACACCTCTTCCGTGCCGTCAGCCGTCTTCACGGCGATCTTCTTTGCCACCGAATCCACGCGTGTCACAATGCCCTCGGTCGCGTGTTCCAAAGCCATGGCCGGCAGGGCAGTGGTTAAGATGATAAGCAAGAACTTCAACGCAGCTCTTGGCATCGCAAGCGCTCCTTTGTTGTGGGGAATTACTCCTGATTATGGATGAGCAATTCTCCTGCTCGCGTTGCATGTGATTGTGGAAATCTTGGTCAATGGATGATTCCGCATCGAGCTCAGCGTCATCAACAGCGGGGCACGGGAGGCCAGCTTTCATTGTCCGTGCGCCGTGCGCGCCTGACGGGTTGAGGTCGAATTCCGTGCAAACCCTTGCAAAGTCGCCCGCGCCGTAATCAAATACTACGGCTGCTGGAGAACCAAATGAAACTGCCTTTGCCGAATCCTCAGAAGAAAAACAAAGGTTCGCCTCCATCGCAATGGCGCTGGTTGCTTTGGTACGCGATTTTGACCCTGGTGATGTTGTGGGCGTGGCAGGACGCGGCTCATAAGATGGCCGTGGAGACGATTCCTTACAGCCAGTTCAAGGCGTATCTTCGTCGGGGAGAAGTCGTCGAATGTTCGGTCAAGAAGACTGAGATCGTGGGCAAGATTCAGCCACGGGCCAACGCGAGTTCCGAGACGCGACAGAGCCCCACCGCAGCCAAGAAACAAACTCCGGCTGAGACCACCTCAAAATCAACCCAAGCCCCTGAAGTCAAGGTTCCGACCGAAGCTAAGGCCCCGGCCGCGGCTGAGCCTAAGGCGGAAACAGGTCGCAGCGAAGCAAAGAGCTCCGCGGCGCCCCAGGCCTTCGATTTTCGCACCGTGCGGGTGGACGATCCCGACCTGGTCAACGACTTGGAAAAAGCAGGAGTGAAGTTCACAGGCGTGCAGCCTGGCTTCATGTCGGAGTTTTTGTGGGCTTGGATCCTGCCCATCGGGTTGATTGCGGTGGTGTGGTGGTTCCTGTCCCGAAAGATGAAGGGAATGGGGCAGTCGGTGCTGAGCTTTGGAGCAAGCCACGCCAAGCTGGCTGCCGACACGGACATCAAAGTAACCTTCAACGATGTGGCGGGCTGCGAGGAAGCCAAGTACTAACTCCAAGAAGTGGTGACATTTCTTAAGCATCCCGAACGCTACCAGGCTCTGGGCGCACAAATCCCCAAGGGCGTCTTGCTGGTCGGCCCGCCCGGCACAGGGAAAACGTTGCTGGCGCGTGCGGTTGCGGGAGAGGCGAAGGTGCCGTTCTTCTCCATCAGTGGAAGTGAGTTTGTGGAAATGTTTGTCGGCGTGGGTGCCGCACGTGTCCGCGACTTGTTCCAGCAAGCAAAAACCCATGCACCCTGCATCGTGTTCATCGACGAACTGGATGCCGTGGGGCGGCAGCGCGGCGTGCACATCGGGCCCACGAACGACGAGCGGGAGCAAACACTCAATCAGTTGCTGGTCGGCTTGGATGGCTTTGACGCCAATGCCGGCGTGGTTGTTCTGGCAGCCACCAACCGCCCTGACGTTTTGGACCGGGCGCTGCTGCGGCCGGGCCGCTTCGACCGGCAAGTGGTCGTAGACGCTCCCGATCTTGAAGGGCGTGATGCCATCCTCAAGATCCACACTCGCGGCAAGCCTCTCGCTCCGGATGTTGACCTTCACAAGATCGCCCAGGAAACGCCTGGTTTTTCCGGCGCCGATCTGGCCAACGTGATGAATGAGGCGGCGCTGCTTACCGCCCGCCACAACGGGAGACAAATCGGCCAGAAAGACCTGGAGGAGGCGGTCGAGAAAGTGGTGGCGGGGCCGGAACGCAAGAGCCGCCGGTTGAGCGCTGAGGACCGACGCCGGGTGGCCTATCACGAGGTCGGCCACGCGTTGGTGGCGGCCTACAGCAAGCATGCTGACGCAGTCCGCAAGATCAGCATCGTTCCCCGCGGACGCGCTGCCTTGGGGTACACGCTTCAGCTCCCGGAAGATGATCAGTACCTGATGAGCTACGCTGAACTGATTGACAAGATTAAGGGCATGCTGGGCGGGCGGGCAGCCGAGGAGGTGGTGTTCACCGAAATCACCACCGGCGCGGAAAACGACCTCGAACACGCCACCACATTAGCCCGTCAGATGGTCTGCATGTATGGAATGGGCAAGTCGGTCGGTCTGGTTCACTGTGCACAAGAGCGCAACCCCTTTTTACCTGTGCCGGGCGACGGCCTGATGCAACGCGATTGCAGCGAGCAGACCGCGCGCGATATCGACGAGGAGGTGAAGCAGATCCTGGACGGCGCTTATGCGCAGTCGAAACAGATACTGCAGCAGCATCGCGACAAGCTTGACCTGGTCGCCGGGGAACTTCTAAAGAGCGAGACTATGGATGCTGAAACCTTCCATAAATTAATCAACCAGCCAACCGCGGCATAGCGTTAACGACATGTCAGCGTGGAATTGCGCATCACCGTGCCTGGAGCAGCGGCAGAAGAAGGATGACCACGAAGTCCTGGAGGAAGTGCATTACGATGGCCGCCACCAGGCTTCGGCGCCACACGTAGACGAGAGCGAAGGCCAATCCCATTATGCCCACGGTCACCACGCCGGCCGATCCCTCGTAGCCGTGGCCGAAAGAAAAGATCACCGCCGACAGCAGCACGGCCGCGAGGGAACTCCCACTCACGGCCTTCATGCGCAATATCAAGTACCCGCGAAAGATTGTTTCCTCCGCCAGCGCAATAATCGCGACCAGCACGAAGGCCAGGACGGACTGCGATACGCTCCTGCCGGGAACGAGCGCAGGCAAAGGCGTCTTAGGAGAGGAAAGACCGATGTATCTCAAGCCATTGCCGACGGCCGCGGCGCCGTAGAAAAACGGCACAAAAAGCAGCATCCCGAGGATGACTTCGCAGAACCAGTTCTGAGGCGTCCAGCCGATGTCCACAACCGGCTCACCATTGCGCCACACAAAGTAAACAATCAGGCAGACTAGCCCGAGGTCGCGCAGAATGGTGGCAAATGCTGTGAGGACAAACCCCAAACCTCCTTGCCTGACCACGAAAAAGGAGAAAACCAGAGACGGGGCGATCAAGAAGAGAAAGACAGAGACTTCAGCCAGATGAACTTTCTTGATGGATGGCATGTCTTGTGCCAAAACAACACCTTCATGCGCTCAGGAATGCAGCTCGCTTGTAATCCAGCAGGTCGCCGATGCGCCGGATGTTGATGTCGGCCAGGCGGTAAGCCGCCAAATTCTTCTTGTCCTTCGCGTAATGGCCCTGCCTGGGAAACACGGTCGTCACCCGGTCCCGCCAGGTATTTTTGATCGCCTCCAGGATGCGCAACTTGTCGTCGATCATGACATAGTGCCTCGCCGGATATAGCCGTTCGACGCAGTCCAGCGACTTCTCCTTATGCACGAAGATCAGGACGTGGCCCCCGAAGGCGTGCCACAACCCGGAGCGTGCAACTTTGCGGGGCTGGAATACAGCGTCGCCGTCCGAAAGGATTGCAACCTGGCCCCAACGTTTCGCTCGCTGGACGACCTCCAGCGCCCGGGGATAAACCCGCTTCGCGAAAGGATAGTCCACCAGCCAATTGGCGACATGCAGCAAGCGGGGATCGTGCAGTCTCTCCAGCCGGTAGCGCTCCAGCGCTCCTAAGTAGTCGGCATACCCTAACTGCCGGCGCAGCTCCTCAAAAATAGTGAGGTAGCGGTCTTTGGCGTGGGAACCGAATTCGCGCGCGATATGGCGAAACAGGTCGCTCTGCACGCGGTCATTGTCGAGCAGCGTATTATCCACATCGAACAAAAACACCAAGTCGCGGTTTTGGTTCATTTCTTCTCTTCCGGCAATTCTCGCATCCTCGCGAAAGGGCGCCTGGCGTTCTCCGCTGCGCGGTTATGTTCCCGGCGGAGATTTTTGATGGAAGTCTCCGGATACGAGGATGACGGTGGAACGCGGAGCCAGGCGGCAGGTCTTCTGACTCTCCAGGACTGGTTCGGTTCCGGCTGGGAAAAGATCTTCCGGAGCATCACGAGAACTATCAACGGCAATCTGCCATGCCGGCCCACTTCGGGCTGCTGGCAGGGTGAAGTCCATCTCGCGGGGTTCGGCGTTGAACATGAGGTACAGGTCAGGCTCGCCCGTACCGAAGATTAAGCACGCCAGTGTTCGTTGTTGCGGATCGAACCAATCGGGAGCCACCCCCTGCGGGCTGAACCAGCGGATTTCTTCGGTGCTGTAAAACGCCTCTTTGTGCAGCACAGGATGGGCGCGGCGGAAGGCGATCATTCCGCGGGTGAAACGATGGATCTCACGGTACTTCTCCACCAGCGTCCAATCGTACCAGCTGATTTCGTTATCCTGACAATACGCATTGTTGTTGCCGCGCTGGGTCCGGCGGAATTCATCCCCGCCCAGCAACATTGGGATACCGCGCGAAATGAATAGCGTCGCCAGAAAATTCTTGATCTGCCGCTTGCGGAGCGACTCGACGGCAGCCTCCGCGCTCGGGCCTTCAACTCCGTAATTGTCGCTGTAATTTGCGTCCGTTCCGTCGTGGCTGTACTCCCCGTTGGCCTGGTTGTGCTTCTGCTTGTAGCTCACAAGGTCATTGAGGGTGAAACCGTCATGCGAAGTGATGAAGTTGACGCTGGATTCCGGTCCCTTGCCCGACCTTTCGTAGAGGTCTGCGCTCCCGCAGATACGGCTCGCGAACACTCCCGCCGTCCCCGGCAGACCGAGCCAGAAGCGCCGCACGTCATCGCGAAAGCGGCCATTCCATTCCGCCCAGCGCCGTTCGGAAAAGCTTCCCACCTGGTAGGCACCACCTGCATCCCATGCCTCAGCGATGATCTTCACGTCGCGCAGGATGGGATCTTCAGCAATGGCTTCAAGCAGTGGAGGATTGGAGAGAAGATTTCCATGCTCGTCGCGCCCCAGCACCGACGCCAAGTCGAAACGAAAGCCATCCACATGCATCTCCATCACCCAGCCACGCAGAGCATCCATGATGAAATCGCGCACCACGGGGTGATCGGCGTTGAGCGTGTTGCCCACGCCCGTGTAATCCTTGTAGAAACGCCGGTCATTCTCCTGCAGCATGTACACGATAGAGTTTTCGATGCCACGCAGAGAAATCGTCGGACCCAGTTCATTCCCTTCGGCGGTGTGATTCAGAACGATATCTATGATCACCTCAATTCCCGCGCGGTGAAATCCTTTGACCATTTCTTTGAATTCCCCCACCTGCTCGCCGCGCGTTCCCCTGCTGCTATAAGAGCCTTTAGGCGCGAAGAACACGACGGGATCGTATCCCCAATAGTTCTTCAGCCGCTCTCCCGTGAGAGGATTGTCCCGGTACAATTCGTTTTCATTGAATTCCAGCACCGGCATCAGTTCGACGGTTGTAATGCCCAAATCCCGAAGATAGGGAATCCGCTCCATCAAGCCCCGATAGGTTCCCGGACTT
>Ga0335081_10004642_pt1 | contig 21677 bp, 27 predicted proteins | sample Lox_Sample_35_FD_206713 | JGI IMG/M metagenome (GOLD analysis project Ga0335081, IMG submission 206713) | Soil microbial communities from Loxahatchee National Wildlife Refuge, Florida, United States - Lox_Sample_3.5 | ecosystem: Environmental > Terrestrial > Soil > Wetlands | place: USA... | reverse complement strand
GATATCTGTTATGCCACCGAAAACCGGCAGGTCGCGGTGAAGCAAGTCGCGTCCGAGTCAGATCTGCTGCTGGTGGTGGGTTCGGAGAACAGTTCCAACTCGAACCGCCTGGTAGAGGTGGCGCGGAACCTGGGTACGAATGCGCACTTGATCGATAGCTGCAACGATATCGAGGCCGAATGGCTGAAGGGCGTCAGCACCATTGCGCTGACGGCGGGCGCTTCGGCGCCGGAACATCTGGTCGAAGAGACTGTCGAGTTCCTGCGCAGCAAGGGATTTAACAACGTGCAGGAATTGGAAGTGATGCCCGAGAACGTACGCTTTGGCCTGCCGCCGGAGATCGTGGAAGCGATCGCGGCAGCTCCGGCGAACTGACGTGAAGGACGAATTGCATGGATAACACCTCCCCCGAGTCTGAGATAGCTGCTGAGTCCCTTAGCTCGAATCCGCAGCTGCGCTTTGGCAAAATAGAAGAACTGGGCAGCCGCGTCAGAGCCGCGATTGCTGCCGCGCGCAAATATCTCTTTTCGCAGCAGAAGGAACAAGCCTACTGGTGCGGCGAGCTCGAGGCAGACACTACTCTAGAATCCGATTACATCCTGTTGCACACGCTGCTCGGGACGGGAAATCAGGAACGATTCCAGAAAGCCGCGAACTGGATCCTTCGCCATCAAAACGAAGACGGCGGGTGGAGCATCTACGCCTCCGGCCCATCGAATATCAGCGCGTCAGTAAAAGCCTACTTCGGCCTGAAGCTGGCCGGGTATACGGCCGACCATCCTGCTCTCGAGAAGGCGAGAAAGAAGATTCTGGAGTTAGGCGGGGTCACCGAAGTCAACACATTCACCAAGATCTACCTCTGCTTCTTCGGGCAATACGATTATGATGCCGTCCCCGCGATCCCACCCGAGATCGTGCTGTTTCCGAACTGGTTCTGGTTCAACATCTACGAAATTTCGTCCTGGTCGCGCGCCATCCTGGTGCCGCTCTCAATCTGCTACGCCAAGAAACCGTTCAAGAAAATTCCGCGCGAAATGGGCGTGGAAGAACTCTTCGTTGGCGGGATGCAAAAGTCGCGCATGCACCTGCACTGGGCCAAGAAGACCGTCTCGTGGCGGAATTTCTTCCTGGTGCTCGATCGCATCACCCACTGGTTCGAGCGCGTCCATGTGCGGCCGCTGCGTTCGATCGCTCTGAAGTCAGCCGAGCAATGGATGCTGGCGCGCTTCGAGATGAGCGACGGCCTCGGAGCGATTTATCCCTCGATGATGAATGCCATCATTGCGCTCCGCTGCCTCGGCTATTCGCTCGACGATCCGCAGGTGATTCGTGCGCTCGATGAGTTTGAGAAGCTCGGTATCGAGGAAGAAGATACCTTCCGCATGCAGCCCTGCATGTCCCCGGTGTGGGATACCGCCTACGCGCTCTTCGTGCTGGGAGAGGCTGGGGTTCCGGCCGACGATCCCCGCATGGTGAAGTGCGCCGACTGGATTTTGCAAAAGCAAGTTCGCAACGTCGGCGACTGGAAGGTCAAAAACAAGAAGGGTCAGCCGGGCGGCTGGTACTTCGAGTTTAACAATGAGTTTTATCCCGATGTCGATGATAGCGCAATGGTTTGCCTGGCGTTGAGCCGCGTGGAGCACCCCAACGGGCGTTACCAGCGGGAATCGGTGCAACGCGCGATCGACTGGATCTTTTCCATGCAGTGCAAGAACGGCGGTTGGGCCTCTTTCGACAAAGACAACGATCGCATGATCTTCCAGTACATCCCCTTTGCCGACCACAACGCCATGCTTGATCCGCCGACGGTCGACATTACAGGGCGCATCCTCGAGATGCTGGCGACTTACGGATACGACAAGAATCATCCGGCGGTGAAGCGTGCGATTCAGTTCATCCTCAGAGAGCAGGAGCCGGACGGAAGCTGGTTCGGACGTTGGGGCGTGAACTACATCTACGGCACCGCGCTCGTGCTGCGCGGCCTGGAGGCGATGGGCGTGGACTTGCACGAGCCCTGCATCCAGCAGGGCGCCGAATGGCTGCGTATGGTCCAGAATCCGGATGGCGGCTGGGGCGAGACGGTCGGCTCCTACGACGATCCGACTCTGCGCGGGCAGGGAGACAGCACGCCATCGCAGACGGCTTGGGCCATCATGGGTCTGCTCGCGGCCGGCGACACGCGCAGCGATTCGGTAGCGCGTGGCGTGGCATATCTCATGCGCACACAGAAAAAAGATGGGTCGTGGGACGAAGCATTTTTCACCGGAACCGGCTTCCCGCGCGTGTTTTACCTGATGTACCACCTTTATCGGCAGTATTTCCCGCTGCTGGCGCTCACGACGTACGCCAAGGTGATGGAGAAGAACGGCAGTTAGCAATTAGTGTGTCAGCCCGTCAGTTCGCCCCGGTCAGGATGACGCAGCCAATACATTGACATTCCCGGCTGACTGCTGAATGCTGAGTGCGGAATGCTCGCCTTTGTCACCGGCGCTACCGGCTTTCTCGGATCACATGTCGCGCGTGCTCTCTCGGAGCAGGGCGCGAAGCTGCGCCTGCTCGTCCGCGCCACCAGCAATCTGAAGAATCTGGAAGGACTCGAAGCGGAAACAGCGACCGGTGATCTGCGCGATCCAGCATCTCTGGAGAAAGCAATTGCCGGATGCGAGGCCGTGTTCCATGTCGCCGCGGACTACCGGCTCTGGGTGCGCGATCCGCGGGAGATGTATCGCTCGAATGTCGAAGGAACACGGGCGATTCTTGATGCGGCGCGGAAAACTGGAGTGCGGCGCGTGGTGCATACGTCGAGCGTGGCGACGATAGGATTTTCAAGCGACGGCAAGCCTGCCGATGAAGATTCCCCAGTTTCGCTGGCCCATATGATAGGTCATTACAAACGATCGAAGTTCATGGCAGAGCAGCTTGCGCTCGAGGCGGGCCGCAGCGGCATGCAGGTTGTCACTGTAAATCCCACGACTCCAGTCGGCGAGCAGGATGTGAAGCCGACTCCGACGGGGCGCATTGTCGTCGATTTTCTCAAGCGCAAATTTCCCGCCTACGTTGAGACCGGCCTAAATCTTGTTGACGTGCGCGAGTGCGCCCGCGGTCATTTGATGGCGTTCGAGAAAGGGAGGACTGGCGACCGCTATATCCTGGGCGGCGAGAACCTCACGCTGAAGCAGATTCTCGACAAGCTCGGCCAAATTACCGGATTGCCATCGCCGAAAATAAAGCTGCCATATTTTTTCGCCTTTGCCACCGGCGTAATCGACGAGGCGATCACGGGACGCCTTTTAAAGCGCGAGCCGCGCGCCACTGTTGATACCGTCCGCATGGGCAAAAAGAAGATGTTCGCCAGTTCGGCAAAAGCGGAACGCGAACTGGGATGGAAGGTTATTCCGGTCGATGACGCGTTGCGGCGGGCAGTAGAGTGGTTCCGCTCGAACGGATACGTCAACGGATATGTCTAAGATTGCGATGGTGGCCGCTCTCGAAAGGGAGGTGCGTCCCCTGATCAAGGATTGGCGCGCCAGTGAAAAAGAGCACGCGGGACGGCGCTTCCGATTTTTCGAGAAGGACGACTTCGTTCTTGTATGCGGCGGAATTGGGGAAGAGGCGTCGCGGCGAGCGGCCGAGGCAGTCATCGTTCTTTACAAACCCACTATCCTCTACTCGGTGGGATATGCGGGCGCGCTGGAGGCAGGTGTGAAGGTGGGCGCGGTCATGCGTCCGTCGAGAGTGATTGATGTTCGCGACAGCGGTAGCACCGAAATTGCGGGCGGACAGGGCGTGCTGCTTAGTCATGAATCCGTCGCCAGCCGCGAGCAGAAGGGGAAACTGCACGAGTCGTATGGAGCGCAAGCCATCGACATGGAAGCGGCCGCCGTCGCGCGTGCTGCCCACGCCCGAGGGGTCGAATTCGCTGCGGTGAAGGCGATCTCGGATGAATACGATTTCGACTTTCCACCTACAGATCGATTTGTCGATTCGGCAGGCCGCTTCTCGGAAGCCCGGTTTGCGCTGTTTGCTGCGCTCCGTCCCTGGCTCTGGCCGACAATAATGCGACTGGCGCGAAACAGTGGCCGCGCGACGCACGCTCTCTGCGAGGATCTGCGAAAGATTGTGACCGATTCCGGCCGGCCGGCCTAGCCACGATCACAAGTCATCGCCCAGCGGGAGCTTTCCCATCGCCTGCTCCCGTCGTCAGCCGCGTCGCGCTGCCTCGATCGCAGCGACATCGATCTTCTTCATCGACATCATCGCCTGAAATGCGCGTTTCGCCTCAGCGCCACCGGCCCCAAGCGCATCGGTCAGCGCGCGTGGCGTGATCTGCCAGGAAAGGCCCCAGCGGTCCTTGCACCAACCGCACATGCTTTCCTCGCCACCATTACCGATGATGGCATTCCAGTAACGGTCCGTTTCTGCCTGGTCGTCGGTTGCGATCTGAAAGGAAAATGCCTCATTGTGCTTGAACGCCGGGCCACCGTTGAGGCCCAGGCACGGAATGCCCACGACGGTGAACTCCACCGTCAAGACATCACCCGCCTTGCCGTTCGGGTAATCGGCAGGCGCTTTGTGGACCGCGCTCACTTCACTGTTCGGAAAAGTGGCGGCATAGAAGCGGGCTGCGTCAAGTGCTTCCTTGTCGAACCAAAGGCAGATCGTGTTTTTCGGTTTCATTTAGAAATCATAGCCGCACGGTTGGCAGATTGGGTACATGGAACCAATCACAGCGCTGGCATCATCTATAATTCCAGTAGGCGTTCTCCCTAACCCGATGCACTTGTTTTCCTTGCTGGCAGTGTTCCAAGGCGGCGAAGTCATTGACCTAGTTTCCAACAGTGGCGCGGTGGCGAAACTGGTTTTGCTGATACTGCTCGCCTTCAGCCTGATCTCCTGGGCGATTATCCTGACCAAATGGAGCCTCCTCCGCCGGGCGCGATCCCAGAGCGGACGCTTTGTGCGCGCGTTCCGCAAGGCGCAGCGTCTGCAGGATATTGCCGCAGTTGCGGATCAGTTCAAGCCCAGTCCCCTGGTCGGCGTGTTCGAAGGCGGATACGAGGAGTATCGCCGTCAGACCTCCACAAGCGGCATGTTGAGGAGTGTGGTGGCCGTGCAGCGCGGCATGCAGATCGGAGCATCGGAAGAGATCACTCGGCTCGAGCGCAATGTGCCGTGGCTCGCGATCACCGCAGCGGTGACGCCATTTGTCGGGCTGTTCGGTACGGTCTGGGGCATCATCGACGCCTTTCATGGACTCGGCACTGCTGGCGCCGCAACGCTGCGTGCCGTGGCTCCCGGCATTTCGGAAGCTCTCATCACGACCGCCGCCGGACTTGCGGCCGCGATCCCTGCCGTAATCGCCTACAACCTGATCGGCGCTTCCATCCGCGAATTCGCGGCCCGCAGCGATGACTTTGCCCTTGAAGTGCTCAATGCGGTTGAGCACAGCCAGGCGCAGGCTCCGGTCGAAGTGAGGCGCTGATGGCGTTCACCACCTCCAACGGACGCACGCAAAGCGCTCTGGCCGATATCAACATCACGCCACTGGTCGACGTGATTCTCGTTTTGCTGATTATTTTCATGGTGACCGCGCCGGTCATTCAGTCGGGCATCGACGTGAGCGTGCCGAAAACTCGCACCGTGAAGGAGATTACCCAGGAACGCACGGTCATAACGATCAACAAGGATCAGCGAGTTTTCCTAGGCAATGATCCTGTCAACATCAATGAAATTGGGGCGAAACTGCGCCAAAAGATTCGGGATCCACGCAATCAGTCCGTCTTTGTGCGCGCCGATGAGAACGTGCCCTTTGGGGCGTTCGCTACGGTGATGGATGCCGTCAAGCAGGCGGGTTTCGCCAATGTCAGCATTGTGACGCAGCCCATCGAGAGCAATGGCAGCAAGCGCTGAAATCTATTTCGAGCACGACCCTTGGGGACGCGCGCTGGCCTGGTCGGTCGGCCTGCACGTTGGAATCACCCTGTTCCTGTTGATCTACTCCCATTTTGTCCTGCCCACCAGCGGCGGAACGTGGGGCTCAGGCGGGGGCGGAGAGGCCATCGGCGCAACACTGGTGAGTTCGGTTCCGCTGGCGAATAACACGCAGGGCCAGAACGTACTCGCGAATGAATCCAAAGGCTTGACCCAATCTCAGCCCAAGGTGGAAGAGAAACAGCCGGATGCGATTGAGATTCAGGGCAAGAACGCGAAAATCAAGCCCCCGAAGAAGCAGGAAACGGAGTCGAAGGCGAAGCCTCAGCCCGCGCCGGAGCCCGAAGAAAATCAGGTTGCCTTTGGGGAAGGCGGCCCGGTTAGCGGACCGTACGGGACCTTCAGCGCTGCCGGTGCCAAGGGCGGATTCGGTTTCACTGGAGGCGGCGGAGATTTCGGAACGCGCTTTGCCTGGTACGTGCAGACGGTGCAGCGCACGGTCTCGCAGAACTGGCTGAAGTATGAGGTCGACCCACGCATCACGAGCGCGCAGCGGGTGTACATCACCTTCGATATTGCGCGCGACGGACATCCCTCGAACGTACAGGTGGAGCAGTCGAGCGGTGTACCCTCGCTCGACATCTCTGCTGCGCGCGCCATTCAGCGGATCGATACTTTCGGACCCTTGCCCAACGATTATTCCGGCAGCAAGGTATCGGTGGAGTTCTGGTTCGATTACAAGAAGTGATGCCGATCTGCTTTGTGTGGTAATCAACCGGGTGCTGGGCGTGTACGAGGCGCACGAAAAAGCGGAGAATAGCATTTTTGTGGATGATCGATTCAAAGGGTGAGGATAAACGCTTGCGAATGCATTTCTATCGGCATACGATACTGTTGTTCCGAATTTCTTTATCCAAGCGAATGGACGACCCTGCCAGATCCATTCTTCGGCGGCATTTTGCCAGCCTGATCTCAATCGTTTTTGCGTTGAGTCTTACATCCGGCGCGTGGGCTCAGGATTGGGTCAAGACCGGAACCAGCCTCGGCGTAGAGAAAGTCCGTCTCGCTGTTCCCGACTTCAAGGCCTCCACTGCCGACGCGCAAAACACCCAGCTCCTGAAGACCTTCAATGACACGCTCTGGAACGATCTCGATGTTTCGGGCGTGCTCGAACTGGTGACGAAGAGTTTCTACCCACTGCAAGTGCCCGGGCAGCCACCGGAAGTAAATTTTATTGCCTGGAGTGCGCCGCCGCCGAACGCGGCAATGCTCGCCTTCGGAAACCTGGGCGTGACGAATGGGAGGCTCACGGTTCAAGGCTGGCTCTACGACGTGAAGAATCTGCAGTCGCCCCAAGTCTTGGGCAAGCAGTATTCCGATAACGCGAACGATGCCGCGGCTCGTGTGATGGCGCATAAATTTGCGGACGAAATCATCTTCCGCCTGGGAGGCGGGATTCAAGGCATTGCTGAGACTCAGATATATTTTGTGAGCGATCGCACCGGTCACAAGGAGATCTGGGCCATGGACTATGATGGTTCGAATCAGCACCAGATCACTCGCTTGGGATCAACAGCTTTATCGCCACGCATTTCGCCTGACAGTTCGCGGCTGGCATTCAGCGCGCTGACGAAAACCGGCTGGGAGATTATGATGTACTCCCTGGATCTGAACCGCGTGATCTCTTTCCCGCACTTCGGGGGCACCAATTTGTCGCCAGCCTGGTCGGGAGACGGAACCAAACTGGCCTTTTCGTCATCTCGGAGTGGGGAGCCGGAAATATGGGTCTCGGATTCCTCTGGCGGAGATTTGCGGCGGATGACGACGGACAAAGGGCCTGACGTCTCGCCCGTGTGGAATCGCAAGACGAACTCGCAGATCGCGTTTGTGAGCGGGCGTACGGGTTTGCCGCAGATCTATACGATGGAAGGCGATGGCACGAACCAGACGCGGATGACGGACCAGGGTTATGCAGTATCTCCAAATTGGGCGCCCAATGGGCAGTTTCTATCGTTCGCGTGGGTTCGGCATTACGGGCCCGGAGCTCCGGGGGCCTCGGATGTCTATTTGATGGATATCGCCAGCAAGCAGTGGGTGCAGCTGACGCACGACGGAGGGCGAAACGATTTTCCATGCTGGTCGCCGGACGGACGTCACATTGTGTTTCAATCGAACCGCTCCGGCAATCCTGAGATCTGGACGATGCTGGCCGACGGGAGTAAAGTTCAGCAACTGACTTTTATCGGCCGCAACACGCAGCCCAATTGGAGTTGGAAGTAGCTGTCGATTGTGTCGTTGTAAGTCGCATTCATAGGCATTGTGAAATCGTAAATAGCTTCGTCTGATCTCGAAGGCCGAGCCTTTGAGGTCGCAGGAGGGAATATACAGTGAAGCAACCTAATCTGAAGTGGTTTTTCTGCATCCTCGCAATTTCTGCCGTGATGACACTGGGAGCATGTAAGAAGAAAGTCGCTCCACCGCCGCCACCCCCGCCGCCACCGCCGCCGGCGCCGACGGCTTCGATTGCGGTGAGCCCGAACACGATTCAGGCGGGACAATCGGCGTCATTGACTTGGCAGACCAGCAATGCCACGGACGTCTCGATCGACGGCATCGGCGCGGTGCAGCCGAATGGGTCGCAGAGCGTGTCCCCGAACGATTCAACCACGTATCACTTGGTCGCCAAAGGCGCAGGCGGGACGCAGGAAGCCACGGCGCGTTTGACGGTTACGCAACCACCGCCGCCACCTCCTCCGCCCCAGCCGACGGTGACCGATGAAGACTTATTCAGTCAGAATGTGAAGGATATCTATTTTGACTACGACAAGTCTGACATCCGCGCCGATCAGCAGGCATCGTTGCAGGCTGACGCGCAGTTCTTCAATCAGCATCCCAATATCAATTTCACGATTGAGGGACACTGCGACGAGCGCGGCTCAACCGAATACAACCTTGCGCTCGGCGATCAGCGGGCGAGTTCAGTGAAGAACGCGCTCACTTCGGCAGGCGTAAACGCCAGCCGCATTAAGACGATCAGCTACGGCAAGGAAAAACCATTCTGCACAGAGAGCAATGAAGCTTGCTGGCAGCAGAATCGTCGCGGCCACATCGTTTATTCGAAGTAACGATTCGAGCGGAGACGCCGGGAGCGGTATCTGAAGATTCACCCACCCTACGAAAACCGCGTAGGGTGGGGCACCCCTCCGCTTTTCAAAATTGAGAGTCTCGCGGCATGAGAACGCTCGTCCTGCCGCACACGCTGTTTTGTCTGGTTCCTGCGCTGGTTTGTGTTGGGAACCGTCCCCAGCCTGTGGGACAATCAATGGCATCTAAAATGATCAGGGAATCACTATGAAACCACATCGAATCTCGGTCTTGGTCGCGTTGTTTTCCGTGCTCTGGCTCAGCGTTGCTCCGGCCTGGGGCGTCAGCAAAGAGATGGTTCAGTTGCAGACCCAGGTGCAGCAACTGCAGGAACAGATGACCGCCATGCAGCGCAGCTTTGACGAACGTATGGGCGTGATGAAGAACCTGGTCGAGTCCGATACGGACGCCGTCAACAAGGTCGCCAACGCGCTCACCGCACTGCAGAACCAATTGCAGAAGCAGCAGAACGATAGCGGAGGCAAGGTCGATCAACTGTCCGGCCAGATTCAGGCCTTGAACGACACCATGGACGAAATCAAAGTCCGGTTGGCCAAAGTGACGAAGCAACTCGAGGACATGCAGGCAGCCCAGCAGAGTATTCAGGCGCAACAGGCGCAACAACAGGCGCAGCAACAGGCGCAGGCTCAGGCTCCGCCTCCGGACGTGCTCTACAACAATGCTTTGCGCGACTATAACGGCGGCAAGTACGATCTGGCATCGCAGGAACTTTCGGATTATCTGAAGTTTTATCCCAATACCGATCTGGCAGGGAATTGCTACTTCTATCAGGGAGAGATTCAGTTCCGGGCGGGAAACTATAAAGAAGCGGTGGATAGCTACGATCAGGTGCTGCAGAATTATCCCAGCGGGAACAAGGCGGCGTCGGCCCAATTGAAGAAAGGATTCGCGCTGGTTGAACTCGGCAAACAGGATGATGGCGTGAGCGAGTTACGCCATCTGATTCAGCGCTATCCTCATTCGCCGGAGGCGCTCCAGGCGCGGGAACGGCTGCGCAAGCTGGGAGTGTCCACGCGAGGGCAGAATGCCGTGGCTGCGGGAGACGCGGGTAACTAGTAGTTCAGGACTAAACGCTGCGGTACCTGTGCTTCGACATTTTGTGCTTCCCGGCCCTGTGTGCGTGATGATGCTGTGCGTGATGATGGGTTTTCCTGACCTGCGTCAATGATGCATGGGAAGTATCGGCTAGTGCAGAAACGCAGAACACGGCGAAAGCTAGCAAGAGCAATACGTACTTCTTCATAAGTACTCCACGTTACTCGATTGCGACCGCGAGCAGAGTGCCTCCGTATTTATATTCATTTTGGTAGTGTCCTAATTTGCCATTTTCATGGATTGAGAGTGGCATGAATCGTGCTCCTGACCCATTCTGAGATCGTTTGATCGGCAGCTCTGGCAGCCGCTTCCATCGCCTTCAAATCCTCATTGCGAAAGCGGATCGGTACGATGCGACCCTTCGCCTCGCCTTTCGGTAATCTCGGTCTGCCAACTTTCCTAGGCTTCGGCATTGCGCTCCCTGAATTCCTGCACGATAGCCGCCTTGACGGCATCCTGTGCTGATTTGATCGGATGGAGATGCAATACGGTCACATGACGGCGCGGACGGTCGGGATCGTCCGTCTCGTGCGCCCAAGCGTAAACGCGGTGTGCCGTTTCGTGACCCTTCAACTCAAATACCTCTACGATGCCGTCCCAAACTGTCTTGCCTTGAAACGTCTCTTTCACCGCTACGCTTTCTATGTGCTCGGATTCAACGCCATGCACGCGGCGAATGACCTCTCGCAATTCCTCGATATACTCTTTCACTCCGGACACCCTATCTGCATACTGAATTCGATGTTCCTGCCGCTGGTAGCCTCTGCCAGTTTGCCTAATGTCTCTGCAAACAGGAGCATGGTTCTGTACTCTGCCGTTTCTCGATTGACTCCTGTTGACTTGCCGCACATTACACAGTTTCGCTCGACCAAGACAGAAATATTGCGCAGCTCTCCCAGCGGCACAACGGTGCAACACCCGCAATCGTTGCAGGTAATGCGTACTGCCTTGATATCGTATGGGTGAACGAAACAAACCTTTTCAATTGTCATCGGGTGTCCTCTACCAAATCTTCCACACTCCAGAAGTCTCGCTCAACTCCGGCTGCCATCGCAGGAGTGCAGCGCAGTGTCGCGTGACGGCGTACAAAATTGTAATAGGCGAAGTGCAGGGCCACGGCTGCCTTGAAGTTCTCCAACTTCTTGCTAAAGGCAAGCGTTAGACGTGAGAGCCGCTTCACATGCAACCGTGTGGTTGCGTTTAGGCGCTCAACATGGCTCGTAGAGATCATGTCCATCTCAGGATCGCCAGCTACAGGCCGACGCATGGCCTTAGCGAAATGAGGGGCGCTGTACTTGCGCTCGGGGTGCTGCGAATCGTCGTGCAGATAAACCTTCACAATCTGCCCATAGTCCACATCTGCACCGAATGATTGCTCGATTGCTTCAACATAACCGCGCAGTGCATCCGTGGAAATCTGCACGCGATTCCGCATCCGGCTGGCAACGTCTTGGACAAACGTGGTAGTCGTTTCATGGTTGCGCTTCCCGCACCTGAAGGCAGGAACTAGCTTGGTCTCGGGATCAATAGCGCAGTAGGTCCAAACATCTCCCATTTCGGGGTCATCGTCGATCTTCACATGCCGCTCTTTCTTCCCGATGAATCCCCATAGTTCATCGAATTGTAGGTAATTGCATCCCAAATCCTGCATCTTGGAATCAAGCAACAATTCGCACTTTTTACCGACGCGCACGCCAAGCCGCATGATCGTATCGCGGTGAACGCCCGTAATCCGTTCGATTGAGCGAATACTGGAACCTTCGGTGAGTGCTCCGATTATCGCAATCTGCTTATCGGTGTTGAGTACGTTTGCCATATCATTATTTGTAATACAATAATCGCAGGTTGTCAATAGTTTTTGTGTTACAATAATGTCGCGGTAGAGGAGCCGTAACCCCGCATGGACAATCAGAGCGGCACCACTCAAAACGGCGATAATTCCCAAAGTAGCTCGCCTGTCCAGATTTCCCCACCTATCAATACCCCAGCAGCAGAGCCAGCAACGGCACAGCAACTCCAAAAGGTTGAGCAACAAATGAGCGGTTTTGAGCGGGCGACGTTGAGCTGGGCTAAAGCTGCCGTCATCATTTCCTGTATTGCCGCCGTTTTCGTATGCGCCCAGTGGTGGGAGATGCACGCAGGAGGGAAGGATACTAACGCTTTGGCTGAGGCCGCGAAAAAACAGGCCGAGAAGGCCGATACGATTTCCGAATCTATGAAGCAGGCTGTTCAACAACTCACCGCTACGGCGACTGCAACACAGAAACAAGTCGGGGCTGCCCAAGATAGCGTAAAAGCTATTCAGCGACAGATGCGCCAGGATCAGCGAGCGTGGCTCACTCCGACATGTGAGACAAAGGCTACGTTGAGGGATGGTCAACCAATTGGACAATTGTGCTACTACACGAACACTGGGAAAACCCCAGCGAAGCGGATCAAGGCGCAATTTATGATGAAAATTGTCAGGGAGGATGATGTTGGAATGTTCGACTACCCTAAAAAGGTCGTTACGAGAAGCGACGTAAATGCTCTTTTCCCACCACAGAGGGAACCGCTTGGAATATATCTCTATGTGCCTGATAGATACCCAGAGCAGGTTCTCTATACCGATCCGACCAAAACACTGTTCTTGAATGGAACAATCATGTTTATGGTTTATGGAGAAATTACCTACAATGATATTTTTGGAATTCGCCACTGGATCCACTATTGCACAACAACTTATGCCCCCATTACGCATCTGACGAAGCCGCGCATCTCCAAGGCATGTAGCGACTACAACGATACCGACGATCAATAATCGGAGGGGAGGGGGCATATTAGGACACCACCTTCATTTTCTCTGGTTGGTTCCAGTGCTAAAGTAGCTGCCATTGGGCGGCTCAACTTCCCTCCGTCCAATTCATAGTAAGAGGTGGAAATCATGCCGCATACCATACCCGATCAGGACACCGCAAAAGGCGCCACCGAAACCGAAGATCACAAGATCCCAGGCAATATTGGATTGCAGCAACAGCTCGGACATCGCGATCAGGATCCCATGCTAAAAGACGCGGATACCGACTTCCCCGAACCGGGAGAGAATCCGGAGCACAGCGGGGAACCTGAGCTCAAGAGTGCCTAATCGGGGAATCGATCCAATCGCGCGATTGTTCGCGCTGCAAAAGACGGGTCAGGTGCGCTTCGCTTGCTCAGGATGACGGGCTTTACCCGAGCAGCGGAGAGATTCCAGGAAGTTCGATCCAGAGGTTTTCAATTTTTCTTCCAGCCGTGCCGTGCAGTCGCAATTGCCGCACGCCCAGGATTCAGTCCCATTCCCGTCGCGGCATTTGCGGCGATCATGGGCGTCCTGCACCCGCGCAAGATCGAAAAACTCTTCCCAGTAGGGCCGCTCTTCCTTGAGGGGTGTCGGGCAGTAGCAGATTTCAACCCAGCGCGCAGTGTTATCGGGATAAAGCCGCGCATCCTGCATATTGCGCAAGTACTCGCCTTCTGCCACGGAACCGCGGCCTAGAGTTTCGTGTTCGATCGCCTCCAGCAAATCCCCTTCCCGGCCAGATTTTACGCGAGCTCGAACGAGATAACGCATTTGTACCCCTTATTGCAGGCCGGCTTGGGCGAGCATCTCCTGAAATTGGCTGCGCGTCCGCATATCGATCGACTGCGCGACCAACTTGCCTTCGCGGTTATAGACGAAGCTCTTGGGGATTCCTTCCACGACAAACGACTGGTTCACTTTCCTGCCGGGATCAAGCAATACGGGATAGGTGATCTTGCGCTCGGCGAGAAAGGGAGTGACCTTCGCGGCTTCCTCATCAGAAATCGCCAGTACGACAAATCCGTGATCTTTGTACTTGTCGTATAACGCTTGCAGATCGGGCATCTCCTTGCGGCACGGCGGACACCAGGTCGCCCAAAAATTCACCAGCACAACTTTACCCTTTAGATCTGCCAAATGCCACGGCTGTCCTTGCATGTCGGTCAAAGTGAAGTCGGCCTTTTCCCGCTTGGCGTCGTCGCTCTCCAGTCTGGCCATGGCTTCTTTGAACTGAGGATTGTCCGACTCGGCCTGCATATGCTCGTACCGGACCAGCGAGGCCAACTCAACGTAGAGTTCGCCCGCTTGACCGGGCTTCCCGGTTGGAGGCTGCTCGCGCAGCGCCTGCGCAAGGGTCGTTGTAACTTCCTGCAGGGTGTCGCGCCCGAAATCTCCTTCGGTCGAAAGATTGGCCAATCCCCCCGCCAGACGCAGCTTGTTGGGAACGACCGGCAGCTGCCGAATCTGCAGAGCCAATTCCTTCGTAACGCGCGCCCGCACCGTGTCGTCAAGTTTCCGCAGCCCGCGAATCTGCTCCACGATGGGCCTTTCCTGATCGCTCCAAACAACTTTCTCCTGGGCGGAAAGGAAAGACACGAAGTTCAGAACGATGCAAGCAGTGACGGCAAGGGATAAAACATGAGAGACCGATCGAGGGGAATTCATAGAGGTTTCAGTATTCACAGACGTTTGGAACCCGCATAGGTCACTGTCTTCGAAAACTGAAACGCGAGCCTTATCAGATGAACATTTCATCCTGGGGGACGGGACGCCGGTCTTCTCGGCCGCCATTGCGGCGCTGACGTCCGCCAAAAAAGAATTCGAAGGCAACTGAGATTCCCTGCATCAGTCCCGAAATCTGTTTTACGGGCGAGACCACGGTGCGCTGCACCATGTCGGAGGTCTGCTCGACGCGATCAAGCGTACGGCTGAGAAGTTCGTCGGCGCGGATCACCTGCAGGCGGGCGCGATCCACAACGTCGTTCACTGTGGCATCGACGCGCTCGATCTCGTTGCGCAGAACGGTCGTGGCGCTCTCGAGGTTATCGACAATCACGCCCACTTTCGGGCGCATTTCGGCGAGAATCTCCTGCGCTTGCTCGACGGTTGGCAGGACCTTGGCCTTCACCTCGCCAGCCAGCGCTTCCATGCGCTCACTGCTCTTGCGCATCGCGAGATACATGGCCAGCAGCACCCCGGCTTGTAAGAAAACAGCAATCCCGGTCAGAGCAATGAACACCGTCTGCTTGTCCATAGACATTCCTCCGGCGCTACCCTCGCGTTATAGTTCGCGGGAAAAGCTCGCCGATCTTACAGGTTCTTGCCGGTGCCGGTTTCGGCGGTCGCATCGTGGTACGCCTGGCGTCCTGCCTCGTAAGCGGCGCGGAACTGGTCTTTTTGCTGGTTCACGACTTCGCGGCCGCGGTCAGCCCACTCTGACGCTTGTTCCCGCGCTTCCCGCGCGCGATTGCGAACATACTCGCGTCCCTCTTCCGCGCGCGCACGCAAAGCTTCCCGGGTTTCACTACCGGAGCGCGGCGCGTATAGAACGCCCGCCAGCGCGCCCAATCCTAAACCCGCGAGGAACCACACAAAACTGCTGCCGTCACGATCTGACATAAAAGCCTCCCAATCATAGCGTTCAACTAGCGATGGTACATCCTCCAGAGGGCAAATACAATTACAGCGGAGTATGTAGAAAGCCGCACCGCGGGGCGCAGTGCCTTCATCGCAATGCCGCATCTACCGCCAGAACGCGCGCGCTATTTCGGCTGCGAGGGCTGTGCCGGCTGAGATTTCGTCGGCTGCGACTTGATGCCTTGCAGGACGGAAGATGGGCCGGTGTTGTGTTTGCCGCTGTAGACCGAGAGCGTGATCGACGTGATCATGAAGGCGACGGCTGACCAGGTTGTCGCTTTGGACAGGGCGCTGGTCGCGCCGCGTGGGCCGAAGGCCGTCTGGCTGCCCTGTCCGCCAAACGCGGCCGAAATGTCGCCGGCATTGCCGCTCTGCAGCAGGACAACGATGATAATGAAGAAACAAACCAGGATGTGAACCGCAATAATCAAACCGTAGATCATAGTGAGTGCCAGCCGCCCGGCTGGATTTTCCTCGCGCCTTGAAATGGATTTATGGTGCGGAAGGGGGGATTTGAACCCCCACGCCTTTCGGCGCCACCCCCTCAAGATGGTGTGTCTGCCAGTTCCACCACTTCCGCGGATGCCAGTTGTGTGAGCACACTCATGTTATCGTGCCCCTGCCGTCCACTGCAAATGCGGCGACGACATCCGGCAGCCGTGCATCTAGGCGGAGGCGGGCAGCGTCGAATGGTGCAAGGGATCCGCGAGAACTTGTTTTCCCGAAGCCGCTTCGGACTCGCTGCCGTGAACAATCTCGAACAGCGCCTCGACCTTCGTCAACTTGAGTACCTCAGCCACTGGGTTGCTGGGATCCGCCAGTTTGAGATAAATGCCGCCTGCCTGCAGCGCGATGAGCGCGCCAACTCCGGCCGCGTCGATTCGATCGACAAGGCTCAAATCGAGAAGAAGCGTACTTCCACGATGCTTGAGAGCGGGGCAGAGTAGCGCTGCTTCATCCCCGAGCACAAGACCTCCTACGCAGCGGAAGATGACAGCATCCGGTCCTTCTTCAACAGCAATGTTCAGCATCACTAACTCCCAATCTCCGCAAAGGCGGCCTATTGTAGGCGAATAAAAGGCGAACGGCGTGACCGACAGCCCGTTAAGCCTTCGCCGCCGGGCTTTCTGCACCGAAATGTCCACAGCGGCCGCGCATCGACGCGCGGAACTTCTCGCGCTCTTCCGGCGTCATATGCTCCCAGCGCTCCCACATGTGGCGACGCCAACCCCAGGGGCCACGATGCGGACCTCCGCGGAATCCGCCAAAAAGAATCTTGCTGAGAACCAGAATCCCCAGCGCCTGCCAGAACGTGATCACGTGCCACCCAAACAGCGCGGGAGTCAGCCAGTTCCACAGTCCCATGACAAAGAAGCTGAACACGGTCAGGAACAGCACCGCGAACAACGCAAATTTCAAAACTCGCAAAAACCAATGCCTTCTCATATCGAACCTCATCCTCTCGTAAATTCTTCGTAGATGGAGCGCAGCCGCTCCCGCAGATGCGTCACCGCATAATGCTTGCGCGACAGCAAGGTGTTCACGCTCACGCCGGTCTGCTCCGACATTTCTTTGAAGCTGTATCCCATGAGTTCATGCGCGACGAAAACCTCGCGCTGCTCCTCGGGCAATTCGTCAAGCGCATCGTCAATCGCGTCCAGCAGCATGGCGCGGGCATACGCCGCGTCCGGGCTGCCCTCTTGTGACGGAAGGATTTCTTCGAGCAGGAGCGGTTCGCCATCCTCGCTGAGCGGCGTCCTTTCCTCCGTCGGCTTTTCCCGGACTCTCTTCCGAAACAGGTCTGTGATGCGATTGCGCGCCACGCGAAACAGCCAGGCCGTAACCTGCTCAATCGGCTTCATCATCCGATAGGCCTCGACCAGTTCGAAGAAGACATCCTGCAGGATGTCTTCCGCGTCGCCGGGATCGGCCACTCGCCTGCGAATGAAACTGCGCAGTCGCCTCGCGTCGCGCGAGACCACGTCGGAGATGCGCTGGTCTTGATCAGTCATCGCCTCGGCCATGGGCCAGTGTTTTCTGAGCGCCTCGTCCATCTAGAGGTGAAGACGTACGAGCGACGAAAATATTGTAGGGGACAAGCTTTGCTACAGAAGCTCAATAGATAGTAGGGTTTTGGCCGGATTCCCGGCAGAAGGCGTCATCCCGAACGCCCGCGCTTTTACCAGCGGGTGGAGGGATCTCGCGTGGGCAGCAACATGAGGCTGCGCGCGAGATGCTTCGCTCCGCCTGAACAGCGGCTTCGCTCAGGATGACGCCGACTGCATTTCAACTGACACTGCGTTTGACCCGCGCCATCAACATCGGTACGCTGTCGCTCTATGTCCGCAGGCAATCAGTTACCGGCCCGTCCCGCCCCAACCGGAACGGATCTACCCCGCAAACTCGGGCTTCTCGATTCACTCTCGATTGTGGTCGGAGTCATCATCGGCGGCGGGATTTTCCTCGTTCCCAATCTCGTCGCCCGCGAATTGCATTCAGTCCCCGCTATTCTTTCCGTCTGGATATTTGCCGGCATCATTTCCTTCTTCGGCGCGCTGGCCTGCGCGGAACTGGGCACGGCATTTCCAGCGACGGGCGGACAATACGTCTTCCTCCGCGAATCTTACGGCCCGTTCGTCGGATTTCTTTGCGGATGGTCGATGTTCCTCGTGGCTCGCACCGCGCAGGTGGCCTGGCTCGCTGTCACGCTTACGCTCTACGTGTCTTATTTCGTGCCGCTGTCTCCTCTTGAATCGAAGCTACTCGGGCTGGCCGCAATCGCGCTCTTCACTGCGATCAATTACTGGGGAGTCGAAGCCGGTGCGTGGGTCCAGAAAATCTTCACGTTCGCGAAAGTTGCTGGACTGCTGCTGATCATCGGCAGCGCCCTGTTGTGGACCGGCAAGACACCCGCTGCCACGAACGCCGTCGGCGCATTTTCAATCTCCGGGTTCGGGGTCGCACTCATCGCCTGCGTACTGGCCTGCGATGGCTGGGTGCAACTGAGTTTTGTCGCGGGAGAGATTCGGAATCCGCAACGCAACATCCTGCTCGCGCTGGGGATCGGATCGGGCATCTGCACGGCGATTTATGTTCTGGCGAATATCGCTTACCTACGCGTGCTCTCGATTCCTGAAATTGCCGCCAGCGCTCACGTGGGCGCGTCGATGGCTGAACGCGTGCTCGGTTCGACCGGAGGCAGGCTGATTTCGCTGATCGTTCTGATGTCGATCATCGGAACGCTCAACGGATGTTTCCTCACCAGCCCCCGAATCTACTTCGCGCAGGCGCATGACGGACTTTTCTTCCGGAAGTTCGCGACCGTGCATTCTCGCCATGAAACTCCCGGTTTCGCCATCATCGCGCAAGGATTGTGGGCCGCGGTGCTGCTGATCTCAGGCTCTTACGAATCGCTCGTCGATTACGCCATGTTCGCGCTTTGGCTTTTTTATGGGCTGATGGTCGCGGGCGTAATCTGGTTGCGCATCAAGCGGCCCGACCTTCCGCGGCCGTATCGCATGTGGGGATATCCTTTCACCGCGATTCTATTCCTGGCGATCACCTGCTGGTTCCTCGTCAACATGATTGTGACGCGCCCGATTCCGTCACTGGCGGGAGCGGGGCTGATCGTGGTCGGCGTCCCTGTGTATTTCTTCTGGACGCGGGGAAGAAGTGAGGAGGCGAGGGCGATAGCGGATACTACATAGTTGGGCCCATTTTGCTTCTGTAGACACCACCACTCGAAAGGGTGCCCCACCATTCGCGGTTTTCGAAGGGTGGGAACCACAGACCTGACATCCGTAGTCTTTGTTACTTGACTGCAAACTTTCGAGGTTCCCGCCCTTCGCAACAGCGGCGAAGGACGGAGCACCCACGCGTATTTATGGCCTGCACATAACCGTCAAGAGGGTCGGCTACCCCACCCATTGTCGAAACATTTTCCTTGACTCCGAAAACATCCCAACCTACCCTAACAAGTTCCGGTTCATTCCGGAAAGCCGTCGTCTCATGCAGAGTGGCTGAGGGTTACGGGCCCGTCGAAGCCACGACAACCGGATCAGGAAACAGCCTGATCATCTGGTGCCAAGTCCCGCCCGGTTCGCGGGGGACATGAGACTCCGGTAGCTTTTGCCTCATCCCCTCAATCCCGGATGAGGCATTCTTGTTTTTAGGGCCCGCTGGAGAGGCTAATGCAATCACGAATCTATTTCGATCATTCCGCGACTACGCCGCTTGATCCACGCGTGCTTGACGCAATGGCGCCATTTCTCGGAGGCGCATTCGGCAATCCGTCGAGCCTGCACCACGAGGGGCGAGTCGCACGTGCCGCGGTAGACAAGGCGCGGGTGGAGGTCGCGGCCCTGATCGGGGCCGAGGCGGAGGAGATTGTTTTCACCGCCAGCGGTACCGAGGCTGACAATCTCGCGTTGATTGGCGCCGTACGCGCCAGCGGCGGCCCGGGGCACATCGTGACCAGCGCGATCGAGCACGCCGCAGTTCTTGAGACCTGCCGCTTCCTCGCCGCGTCAGGTACGAAGATCACCCACCTTCCCGTGGATTCCGACGGCCTGGTTCGCCACAGCGATTTGCTGCGCGCGCTGCAATCGAACGTGACGCTGGTCTCGATCATGGCCGCAAACAACGTCGTCGGCACACTACAGCCGATCGAAGAACTCGCCCAGCTGACCAAGCTCCACGGAGTTCTGTTCCATACCGATGCGGTGCAGGCCGGCGGGAAGATTCCGCTGGATGTAAATCGATTGCAGCTCGATCTGCTGTCCCTCTCCGCGCACAAACTTCACGGACCGAAAGGTGTGGGATCTCTGTATGTCCGCCGAGGCGTCAATCTTTCTCCAATCGTCTTTGGCGGAGGGCAAGAGCGCGGGCTGCGCTCAGCAACCGAGAATGTCGCGGGTATCGTTGGATTCGGAGCTGCGGCAGAAATTGCGCGAGAAGGACTCACCGAAGAGACAACACGCCTGAAGCGTTTTCGCGATCAGATTCTTCAGCAGGTCAGAGCCGAATTGCCGGAATGTTATGTGTTCGGACATCCGACCGAGCGCCTGCCCGGACATTTGAGCCTTGGCTTTCGCGGGCAAGAGCATCAGGTTGGGAAGCTGCTTGCTACGCTGGATTCCGCGGGTATCGCGGTTTCCGCGGGCAGCGCCTGCAGCGCGCATCATTCCGGCGAACCCTCGGGAGTTGTTTTGGCCATGGGCTACGACGCCGAACGCGCACGCGGGTTGATCCGCATCAGCCTAGGTCGGTTTAACACGCAGGAAGAAGTGGACCGGTTTGTGGAGGTGCTGGTGCGCGAAGTGAAATCCCACCGGGCTCCGCAAGAAACACAAGACGGTGGGGCAACCTCGACCGAGGGTGTCCACGAAATCGCTCTTGCATAGCTCAGCAAAAAAAATCAGGGCCGGTTTGATTCGACCAGCCCTGCATCGTCACCGTTTACCGCAACTTAATCTCCAGACGGCAGCAGCATGTCGTCGGAGCCGAGATCGATGTTGACGACCGGCACATGCGGGCAGTCGCCCAGAATCGGCTGACACGCCGCATCAGGCCCGCGTTTCGGACGCTCCTGAACCTCGTGCTCCGTAAACTGCTCTGCCTCCGTCGATCCGGTCAATGCCGTCGTTGACGCCAGGCCCCCGCTGATGACCTGCTGCACTTGATCGAAATATCCGGTACCGACGAAGCGCTGATGCTTCACCGCCTCGTATCCGTATTGGCTCTCGCGGCTGAACTCTTTCTCCTGCAAGCGCGTGTAGGCGGTCATGCCCGAGATTTTGTATCCACGCGCCAACTCGAACATGCTGAGATTGAGCGCGTGAAAGCCCGCGAGCGTCACGAACTGGAATTTGTATCCCATGCGAGCTAGTTCAGGCTGGAACCGGGCGATCGTGGCCTCGTCCAGATTCTTGCGCCAGTTGAAGCTGGGCGAGCAGTTGTAGGCCAGCATCTTGTTCGGATAGTCGGTGTGAATCGCGTCTGCGAATCGCCGCGCTTCTTCGATATCGGGATG
>Ga0335081_10004641_pt1 | contig 21679 bp, 17 predicted proteins | sample Lox_Sample_35_FD_206713 | JGI IMG/M metagenome (GOLD analysis project Ga0335081, IMG submission 206713) | Soil microbial communities from Loxahatchee National Wildlife Refuge, Florida, United States - Lox_Sample_3.5 | ecosystem: Environmental > Terrestrial > Soil > Wetlands | place: USA... | reverse complement strand
TGTTCTCCGCACTTCTCGCTTTTTCGCCCCTTCGCCAAAAAGCGGCACTCACCTTTCTTTTACGCCCTACCCAATCCCAATCCGCGGTGCTTTGACTGCGATAAAATTTTCACGTAAAATGGCCACATGGAAACCTATAAAAACGAGCAGAGCGGGCACAAAAACAGAGCGACAAATACGGCGAGATCGAGTGAGAGTAATGCCCTAATAAACATAGAAGCAATCATCGTGCAGATTCCACTTAATTTCTGGATCTGCTGTTATAAGGGAATCCGTCGTGTCGATGCCTCAAGTTCTCTTCTCATATCGAAGACATATCACTATTCGTGCCCCGTTGACGGCAGCCGAATGATGATAGAATTTGCCATCACATTATTGGGGACCATGATTTCTTCGTTCTCAGAAGTCCGGAGGGTCGTATAACCAAGCGTCAACGCCTCAACCGTACCACTCGCTAACCCCTTGGGAGTATTCAGCTGAAGTCGATCCCCAATGTGGAACCGCTGGAAGAGAAATATCGAAAAACCTGCTATCACGTTCCCTAGCGAGCTCTGTGACGCTAGGCCTACGATAATCGAAGCAACACTAGCTCCTGTCAGTAAGGCGGTCCCTAAAGATCGAAGGGCAGGGATAAGATGGGCATACAGGATAATTGCTGACAAAAACACGATGAATTGAATGAGTTGAGCGACAAAAATGGCTTCTGCGGTATCAGGAAAAAACTTCGTAGCCCGCTTCAATGAAATACGCACGAGACGGGCGACAAAGAAGGCTAACCCAAAGAAGAGAACGGCATAAACCAATGCGCCAGAAAGGCTGGTTGGGTCAAAAAAGTGTGGGAGATGGCTGCGAACAAATTCCTTCATGGTCGCCTTCCATTCACATGATTCGGGAACGGCACTCGGTGCGAATTAATAGCATAATGATCGATTATTAAATAGTTTACCAGAAGTGTCATAAATTTGTAAGTGAAATCACGAGTACAATATAGCGAAAATGTCATCGGTTGCGAATTGTGGTCTACAAATTTTCCAACCCCGGAGAAGAAATACTTGAAGAAGGACATCGCACTACAAGGTGGAGCTGATATTCTTTACCGCCATTAGATGCGGTCCTTATGACGAACAAACTTGCAGCGACGACCGCTTAGAATATGCGTGAAATATTCTTGGTACCTGGCACATGAACGGATCAAGAAAGCAGCGTCCACAAACGCTGGTCAGGTCGTTTAGCTCCACTGTTGTGCCTCCCAAGGAATTATGTTGCCATATTCTATATAAATTGCATATAGCCAAAAAGGCCTCTGTTGTAGCGGGACGCTTATGAGTTGCAATGGGGAGAGAACATTATTTAGCCACTGTCAGAATTTTATAGTAAAATCAAGGCAATGGCATTATACGAATCGTGACGGAGTGCCGGGCGATCGGTCGTGTCGAACACTTGTTACGAGTATTTCCGTGCTTTACCCGAATCTGGATGCGCAGATCAGACCCTTCAAGACTTCTCGCGAAAGCACCTATTCAAATGCTCCCATACCCACGACAAAGATGAGTGTGCCTATGGACCAAAAAAATGGCACAGATCACAATGAGGTAGGATGAGGAAAATGGACACCACTGTCGTGATACAGACAATGTTTCACATGTTTTTATATGGCATAATTCCTGCCCGTTGCACTTGAACTCGCCTCATGAAGCGGTTATCCTCTCCTCGACAATGTCAAAAAACCACGCTGAAAGGGGTAGCGACACGGAGAGCGAAAAACCCTGGAAACAATTGGACGCGCTTGGGGGGAAAGACATCGGACGATGTGTATATGGGCCAACTCCAGATCTGATTATCTTCAAGTCGTAATCACTTCTTGCATAATCACTTCTTGCTATTGCTTTATTCTACAAAAGATTGTAGGCTGTAATCAACTCTAAGGGGGAATAGCTTTCTCACGCCAAGTCAACATCCCGATGCGCTGCATCTGGCTTTACGATTGGTACGTAACTACCAATAAGCGAGACTCTTAGTGTGGCTTGACCGCCATGCTTTGTCTCGCTTTTTATTTCGAGAAGGAGTTCTTATGCCTAATGTCCTCATGCTATTTATTGCTCTTGCTGTAATTCTTCTTGGTGCTACTGTATTTACAAACGGCCTGGAGTGGTTTGGCAAGAAGATGAACCTTTCCGATGGTGCAGTCGGAAGTATCTTTGCTGCTGTTGGCACTGCACTACCTGAAACCCTCATCCCTATCATCGCGATTCTTTTCGGTTCCAAAGATGCTGGTCATAATATCGGTGTTGGTGCAATAATTGGTGCCCCGTTTATGCTCGGGACACTGGCATACTTCATCAGCGGCATTGCTGTCATGGTTAACAGAAATAAACGGGATCATTATCCCACTATGCGGGTCGATACGATGGTAATGCGCCGGGATATCGAATATTTTCTTGTTCTCTACAGCGTTGCGATTGTCAGCACCTTCCTAATATTCAACCCAGTTTTCAAAGTCGCTATTGCCCTCATCCTGCTACTTTCATATGGAGCTTATGTTTTGAAAACCCTTACGAGCACGTATGGGAATCAGGTAGTCGAGGAAGCAGACCTTGACCCGTGCTATTTCGCCCCAAAATCCCATGACCCCAATTTCACCATAATTGTCGGTCAGGTTATTAGTTCCATCCTTTTGATTGTCTGGGGCGCTTACATTTTCGTTGAGAAAGTGCAGATAATATCGAAACAAATCGGGGTATCACCGTTTATCCTTTCTATGATTATTGCACCGATTGCGACAGAATTGCCGGAAAAATTCAATAGTGTACTTTGGATTAACAAAGGGAAAGACACGCTTGCAATCGGAAATATCACGGGCGCAATGGTATTTCAGGGTTCCGTAATTACTGCCATTGGCATCTTAATGACTGAGTGGGACTTGACGCCTGCGGCGTTCATGACAGTCATCCTGACTTTTGCTTCAGTTGGCCTAGTTTATTGGCAAATACGCACACAGCATAAGTTAACACCATACATACTTCTAGCTGGCGGCGCTTTTTATTTTGTCTTTATTGTGCTAGTATTGATGAGAAGGATATGAATAGATTTGTTGTATGTTGTTCGCAACTAGGCGAAGCCTGGCTTGCGCAGTATGTGAATCCTGGATTCCTTCAATATAGGACACCACAAAGTTCCGGCCATATATAAATTCAAAAACGATTATATGGCTAAGACCATATAATTCGAAATTCTCAACATGAAAAAATACTCAGGCTTCTCACGTGAAGTTTTATCCAAATTAGCACAGAGCAACATTGCAAGATGATCAACCTGACAGTACCTGTATGTTAATGTCAGGCACAACGAGATCGGGCTGGATCAGGCTCGCGAAGTTTAACACCCTACGGATTCGTCTAAAAATTGACTGATACGCCGAACCTGATCCCGAAAATATCGGTGTGGCTGTCCGGTTCTATTGCATAAAGAACCTGCCCCGTTGACGGGTCGTACACAGGGGATCCATTCTGTGTGATTAGGACCGGATTTGAGGCACCGAAGTTCCACCGCTGATAATACGGTCTTGCAAAAAGGGACATCTCTCCTCGTTTGACTTCATTAATCTCGTACGTCATCGGCACTTCGATATGGTACCCCGGCTTCGACTTCAACCTGAAGGTGGCGTTGTCGAACAGGCCACCTGTGTCGGTTCGCATCTGCGGCTCGATCGGGAACTGGATTGAGGTATCAAGACCGATGAGGCCTTTGCCATACCGGTAGGCGATATTAGCTCCCAGTGCGCCATAACCCCATGTGTACGTTTCTAGGTAATCCGGCGGATCATCCTCGCCTCTTTCCCAATACCGAAAGCCGAGTGCAACGTACGGTGTTAGCGTCGAATTCGTGAAGTTCAACACCTTGTATCCAACAGATCCTTCAAATTGATAGAAAAATTCGCCCGTTTTCATCGTGATCGGAGTCCCGTTCTGCAATGCTCCCTTGTACGTAGCATCTCGTGACCCGCTGAAATCGACCGATCCGCGTGCGAACATCTCTTCATTGTCATACCGGGCCTCGAAGAGCAGGCCATTCATCCACCCCGTGTCCTGGTCGAGAACGGCTCCATTTATGATTTCCTTGTATGAAAAATAGTTGCCTTCATATCCTAACGATAATGTGACTCCACGCTGACCGGCACCATCGTTTCCCCCTGATCCAGCTTCGGCCCCCCGTATGGGAAACAGCATATATATGCTCATGAAACAGGCCACAATAAATTTTTTCATACCCCTCCCAAATAGCTATTAGATGAATATGCACTCTTCTGTCCTCGATTTAATTTGAAAAAATCATGACGTTCATATTTGTAATATCTCTGAGAGTTAAACGTGTTGCCGCACTATTTAAGTAATTTTCTGAGGTATTCTAAGGGCTTATCTGTCTGAACCTTTTTATCGGGCAATTTATTGATTTAGTGGGAAAGACCACGCACATGAAAAAATCTTAACTGCTTGGAAATCACTTTATTGAGAAGCAAGCCCCATGAGCTCCTAAGACCATTCATATATCCTACCGTTAATGTAAAGGTAGCATGACCTCTCTGATTGTCAAGCCTTGAAAGATTTTAAATCAGTGATGTGCATATACAGAGTATCGCAGAAGTGGCACTCTGTTTCAATCGTTTTTCCACGAGCATTTGGGACAACCGGTCAGACTCGGTAAGCGAGACTCTGACGGCCCTGATGAAGTGAAATGGTAATTACGAAACTCGAAATGCGAATTAGAGTTATCCATTCTATGAGCCGGGGTCCGGACCGAATGACGGGTCCTGGGATTCATCCTATTGATTTATGATATTCCCGTTTTAAGCGCGCACTCAAGGGGCCGCTGTCTCCTTCCAGGAGGATTAGTTACGGTAACATAAATTCTGAGAAATCTATTTTCAAAATACACTGGGATAATTTCTGGATCAAATGTCTTGACAGGGCGATATCCCGAATTTATCATGGGTTCATGATCTTTCCTGACTTTCGGCAAACCGTTGTAAGGAGGATCACTCCATCAAGCGTAATGGGGGGCCTCGCATTCCTGCTGGTCGCAAGCCTCATGTTATGCCTCCTGTCCGCTTGTTCAAGACAGGACTCCTATCCCTCGCCGGTGCGGATCGGCCCCGATATAGTCATCGATATGTCAAGCTTGGAGCGTGAAGTTCCCAAATTCTATACGTACCGGTTTCATGACAAAAAGGTCAATTTTTTCGTGATCAAGAAGGAGGACGGGCCCCTTTCCTTTCTCGACGCCTGCACAAGCTGTTATCCTCACAAGCAGGGATACCGCTGCGAAGACAACGAGGTTATCTGCCGTCACTGCAACGTCAGATTTCCCATCAGCAAGCTCGAAAAAGGCATCGGGAATTGTTATCCGATAAAAATTGAAGGGAGAATGGAGAACGGCAAGTATATGATTCCGGTGGACACCTTAGAAAAGGCAGCGGATAAGTTTTGATATATAGCGGCCTTAAAATAAGTTGAATCCAACGAGTTACACCTTTTCCCTTGGATCAGTGCCGATTTGACGGAACACCCGTGTACAATTTGCTTTCGCGTCTGTGCAGGGAACCAGCGCTCGTTACGCTTATCTGGTCAGAGATGTCGGAGAAAGGCATTATGTCAAAAGTTCTCCACGCCACACCACGAAACGCTTTGCCATAACCAGCAGTTTCCAGCGTGTTGATAGTTTCGTCCGCGTCCGGTAAAATCACGTCATATTTGAAATGGTGCCTACTCCGTTACTTCTAGAACTCCCTCCATTCCCTTTGCCCGATGCGACCAGAAGAGGAACCGATGGTCGCAGTAAAAAGGATAGTTCCCGACTTTTGTCGGCGTAAACTTGATCACTTTCGGGTCCGTACTGAGTTCTACTTTAAAATCGATCCCTGCCTCGGGAGCATGTAGCACGATATTATGTGGAACGAACCCCGACTCTCTTTTGATCGTGATTTCGACGGGAACATTCACTTTCACTATGACATCATTCGGTTTGAAATAATAGCTGCCTGCCAACATCTCAACCTTCTGGACACCGTTACTGTCAATTATCGCTTTAAAAATATCCTTCATTTCCGCACCCCATGCTGTTGATATGAGGAATGCTCCCATAAAAAAGAGCACGGTGGTTTGTACGATCCTGTTCATGATTAACCCTCCTCTACTTAAATCCTATCCCTCATGAATAACTACGTCAAGCAACGATTATTGAAGCATAAAACTACAGTCGTAGAGTCGCATAGGATATGCTGAATGCTCTCTTAGTCCAATATTCACTCCAAATTTTGCGTAGTATACTTAGAAAAGAGGACAATTCTTATTACAAAAACCTCGGAAGGAGGTCATTAATGAAAACGGATTGGAAATACACGACACCATTCGGAAGGTTTCTTATTTTCTCCGCAGTAATAATTTTGATAATTGGTTGTACCCCAACCAACATAGCGTCAGCTAGGGGGAAAGCGATTTCACAAGAATCCATCAAAACACTCAACAGTCTGAGCGAGGCCCTGGCCGAAGTTTCTGAGGCTGTGCGGCCAGCGGTAGTGAACATATCGACGACTTCGGTTGTAACCATGGAGGAAAATCCCTTTGGCGGTATGTTCAATGATCCCTTCTTCAGGCACTTTTTCGGGGACCAGTTCGGTGGCGAACAGCCCAGAAAATTCAAATCATCAGCTCTCGGCTCCGGAGTTATCGTAACTGAGAACGGCTATATTTTGACGAATAATCATGTGGTAAAGGGCGCTGATAAGATCAAGGTTATACTCTATGATAAACGAGAGTTCAAGGGCAAGGTAGTCGGCACCGATCCTCGAACGGACCTTGCCGTCGTGAAGATCGACGCAAAAAATCTTCCGACGCTCTCATTCGGTGATTCCGGCAAATTGAAAACCGGCGATATCGTTCTTGCAATCGGCAATCCCTTCGGTTTGAATCAGACCATCACCATGGGAATCGTGAGTGCCGTAGGACGGTCAAACATCGGACTGGCTGATTTTGAGGACTTCATTCAGACAGACGCGGCAATCAACCCGGGCAATTCAGGGGGAGCGCTGGTGAATGGCAGCGGGGAACTCGTGGGGATCAATACGGCGATATTTTCGACCAGCGGAGGTTACATGGGAATTGGGTTCGCCATTCCGTCGGACATGGCGAAATCAGTCATGGACAGCATCATTAAAAACGGGAAAGTAATCCGGGGCTGGCTCGGCGTAAGCATTCAGAATCTTACCCCTGAACTCGCCAAATCACTGGGGATCAAGGAAGCGGAAGGTGCACTAATATCAGGAGTAGAAAACGATAGTCCCGCAGACAAAGCTGGTCTCAAACGGGGCGACCTCCTCACCGAGATGAATGGCAATAAGATTACCGATATCACGGCACTTCGCAACATGGTCGCATCGACACCGCCAGGAACGAAGGTCGATTTCAAAATCGTCAGAAGTGGCAAGGAGCTGACGGTCACAGCGACGCTCGGCGAGTATAGAGAAAAAAAGATCGTGAAAAACACAGAGTACGATAACGCGCTTAAGGGAGTCACTGTCCAAGAGCTTACTCCCAGCCTGCGGGATAAATTAAGCCTGCCGGAAGACGTTGCCGGTATTGTGGTCACTGATATCGCCTCGGACAGTCCCGCCCAGGGTTTGCTACAAACGAATGATGTGATCGAGGAGGTGAACCGCAAAACGGTTCGAAGCGCTCAGGAGTATGAGAATATCGTATCGAAAATCGGTGAACATGATACCGTTCTCCTTCTGGTTTACCGGGACGGTGGGTCGATTTATCTCACGATACAGCCGTGAGGGATTGAATTATCTTGATTTTCTTCCACTTGAAGACTGAAATGGCTAAAAACAGTCAGGAAGGAGTTCGTATGCGTAATTGGAAAGTAAGTTTCATATACGAAGCGGCCATATGCTTTCTCCTATTGCAGATGCCGGGGTGGGCAGCCGCAGCCTCTGATGTTGTCCGCGCAACTCTTGCGAACGGTCTGCGTGTGGTGATAGTATCGAATGATCTGGCACCCGTGATTACTACGGAGGTGAACTATCTCGTGGGTTCGGATGAAGCGCCCGATGGATTCCCGGGAATGGCTCATGCCCAGGAACATATGATGTTTCGTGGCAGCCCGGGCCTCTCCGCCGACCAACTTGCAAACATTATCGCCTTGATGGGAGGCGAGTTTAACGCAGACACTCAGCAGACCGTGACCCAATATTTCCTTACGGTGCCCAAGGATGACTTAGATCTTGCACTGAAGGTGGAAGCGGTGCGCATGCGCGGGGTCCTTGACTCAGAAGAGCTCTGGGCAAAAGAACGAGGTGCAATCGAGCAGGAAGTGGCACGGGACCTTTCGAATCCTGAGTACGTTTTTTCCATACGGCTTCTGGAGGACATGTTCAGCAATACGCCCTATGCCCATGATGCTCTGGGCACACGCCCTTCGTTCGACAAGACGACCGGCGCAATGCTCAAAGAATTCTACGACAGGTGGTATGCACCGAACAATGCAATTCTCATTATTACGGGCGATGTAGCGCCGACCGAAACACTGGAAAAAGTGAAGAAACTGTTCGAATCGATCCCTGCGAAACCTTTACCACCGCGCCCGGATATTCATCTTGAGGCACTCAGGCCGACTTCGATCAAGCTCGATACCGACCTTCCCTATGGGCTTGTCATTGTGGCATTCCGTCTTCCCGGCTACGACAGCCCTGACTACGCGGCTGGGCAAATTCTGGCTGATGTTCTGGACAGTCATCGGGGAAACCTTTACACACTGGTGACTGAAGGCAAGGCGCTCTTCACCGGATTCGACGGCGGGTCACTTCCAAAAGCATCATTTGGGTATGCCACGGCAGCATTTCCCGCCGGAGGGGATGGTTCTGTGCTGGTTGATACAATAAAAAATATAGTAGCTGATTATGCAAAAAACGGGATCCCGGCCGATATTGTTGAGGCGTCAAAACGCCATGAAATTACGGACGCTGAATTTCAGTCCAACTCCATTTCCGGACTCGCGGCGATGTGGTCCCAGGCGCTTGCCGTGGAGGGCCGCTCTTCTCCGGATGACGATATTGCGGCGATCAAAAAAGTGACTGTAGAAGATGTGAACCGCGTTCTCAAGGAATACCTTGTGAATGATACCGCAATTACAGCCGTCCTTACACCGCGCCCCTCAGGGATGCCGGTGTCGGCAAAAGGGTTTGGCGGCGGGGAATCGTTCGCCCCGACGATGACGACTCATGCCAAACTTCCTGTTTGGGCAAAAAGACTTGAATCATTGCCCGGTGTCCCAATTTCCAGGGTCAAACCCACCGCCTATATCTTGCCCAATGGTATCCATTTGATCGTTCAACCGGAAAACGTGAGCTCCACAGTTACCGTCATGGGGCAGATCAAAAATAAGCCGGAGTTGGAAGAACCCTTGGGAAAGGAAGGGGTAGCCGATCTTCTGGACAGCCTGTTCACGTACGGTACAACCTCCCTCGATAGACTGGCGTTTCAGAAGGCACAGGACGATATCGGAGCAACCATCTCGGCTGGTACAAGTTTTTCACTCAGGGTCCTCGCCGACCACTTTGACCGCGGCATGGCGCTTCTCGCCGACAATTTGCTGAATCCCGCTCTTCCCGATCCCGCGTTCGAAATTATGCGGCAGGAAAAATTAAGCTCACTGCCCGGTCTGCTCAAAAGCCCGCCCTATCTTTCACAACGCGCACTTCGTGAAGCGCTCTATCCCAAGAATGACCCTTCGCTCCGTCAGGCTTTGCCTGAGACAGTAAGCAGGCTTTCGTTAAAAGATCTCAGGTCTTATTATGATACGGTGTTTCGCCCCGACTTGACGACGATCGTTGTTATCGGTCGAATAACTCCTGAACAGGCTAAGGACATAGTTGAAAAGTATCTCGGTTCATGGGAGTCGCACGGCCAGAAGCCGGATACGGACCTCCCTCCGGTATCGCCCAACAAGCCCTCTTCAGCCGTGGTGCCCGATGCGAGCAGGGTGCAGGACCAGATAACACTGGCGGAGACGATCGGCATCACGCGTTCCAACCCGGACTACTACAAACTTGTTCTCGGCAATCACGTTTTGTCAGGCGCATTTTACGCTACCCGACTGTATCATGATCTGCGCGAGCAGGCTGGCCTGGTCTATACAGTAGAGTCCTTCGTCGAAGCGCGAAAGACCCGCTCGCTTTTCGGAGTCTTCTTTGCCTGCGATCCGCCGAACGTTACCAGGGCCCGTACCGTGGTGGAACGCGACCTGAGAAAAATGCAAACTGCCCCTGTTACTCAAACTGAATTGCGGCGGGCCAAAATCCTGCTGATAAGGCAGCTGCCTCTTTCAGAAGCTAGCACGGATAGCATCGCCCAGGGAATCCTTTCGCGTTCCCTGGAAGATCTGCCGCTTGATGAGCCGGTCCGCGCTGCAGCGCTGTTCCTGAAATTTACGCATAAACAGGTGCAACAAGCCTTTGCCCAATGGATTCGGCCGGAGGGGTTTGTTCAAGTAACGCTGGGACCGAACCCGGGCCCCTGAGCCGGCATGCAAAGAAAGAATGTTTTCCGACGAGTCCGAAACGGGGTTCCGGGGAGATGGCGGCAAGAGATGGGCTAGTCTCAAAGAAAAGGGCTGATTATGAAAAAAATTGTCTTTCTCTTTGGCTATATCATGCTTCTTCAAGGCTGCGTCTATCCGATTTCTAAGGATCTTGTCGAAAAAACGGACAAGACCATTACTTTTGAAATGCTGCAGGCAGACCCCGATCTGTATAGGGGGCACTTCGTCATTCTGGGCGGAAGTATCGCCGCGATCACAAGCTTGGTGAAGGGTTCGCTGATCTACATTTACCAGGCCCCCCTTGACTACTGGGGCAGGCCCATCCGTACCAATGGATCAAGGGGTCAGTTTCTGATATATACGCCAGTGTATATTGATCCCGATATATATGCGCCCGGCAGTGAAATCACCGTAGCCGGTGAAATCGAAGGGACCACACTGAAACTGCCGGGGAATACGGAACTCACCAAATACAACTACCTCGTTCTTGTATCAAAAGAGCTTAAACTCTGGCCGAACAAGCGGGGTCCGGAGGAGCCCAACTGGTGGGATCCACTTTGGGATCCGCTTTCTCCAATGTTTTATCCCATACAATAGCAGCATTTTTTGCACGAATAGTATCAGTGACAACAGTCTTACAGAATTTCGCGATACCGCGCGAAGTCCTGACGATAGGTTTGAAACTGAGTCTGTGCTAGCCTCCATTCTAGCGGCGCAGAGAGAACACCGCGAGAGCACATGTTGCGCTTGCTCACAAGCTGGCCAAGGTAGCATACTATGTTATGAGAGACCAAGTGCCATTCATGCCGGAAAAGCTTTTTGCATCACAAGGAGTAGTCACAGGCTTGCTGGGACGGTGAACCGAGAAACGCATGGCGAACCCGTTAAATATGATTGGTAATCCGTCCCACCCGATTATACAGTTATCAGCATCTTTACTGATAATCATATAAAGGGCACCTCCGAGCATATCAGAACCAAGTGTTCTGATATGCTCAGGATAAGATACCAATCTAATCCCAGGAGGTGCTATATGCGATTGTACACGGGTTTCGATCTTCATTCAAGCAATACGTATCTTGGCATCGAGGATGAGGGCGGAAAGCGAATATTCAAGAAGAAGCTTCCCAATGATATCGCGGTAGGGACGTCCATTGCCGGACGCCCCCCGCACGGATCCGTGCTAGAGGCACTACCTCACACGGCTCTTACCTCGGGTAGTTCACGCAAAGCCTTTGGCTCGGGTCAGGGTGGTTGACTTTGGTTGTGGGTATCCACGTCCTCATCAGGCATTGCATGCGCTCCCACGTAAGGTTGCTGGACTTTTGACTGCGTCGCCTTAAAGCGAAGAGCCATGCCTTGCATATTTCCCTGCGAAACGCATTTATTGCCTTTGTGTTGCCGGGCACTGCAAAGTAGTTGAGATGACCCTGTACCACAGACCGGAGCCATTTTCCTTGTGTTGGCACCGGCTCATGTCGGCGACGGATAATCTCTTTTCTCACTTCTTTGAGCTTTGCCCGGAGACGCTTAGCGATTGTCTTACGCCATATGGTGAACCGATTGTACTTCCAGGTTCTACTACAGGTATGCGTGAACCCAAGAAAGTCAAACGTTTCCACCTTCCCCTCTCCCCGTGCGGCACGGTTTGCTTCCGCGAACCGTCCGAACTCGATGAGTCGGGTCTTTTCGCTGTGGACTTCAAGTCCGAAGGCGGCGAATCGTTTCTTCATTTCTTCCAGGAAACGTTCCGCTTTGTTCCGGTATTGAAACCCCATGACGAAATCATCGGCGTAGCGAACGATGATTACTTCACCGTTTGCTTTGTTCTTTCGCCATCCTGCTACCCACTTGTCAAGAGCGTAATGCAGGTAGATATTACTGAGCAGGGGCGATATGACCGACCCTTGCGGCGTGCCTACCTCAGTTCTTGACCACTCGCCGTCTTCCGATACTCCGGCCCTGAGCCACTTTCGGATCAGGCGGAGCATCCGGGGGTCTGCGATGCGACGTTTCAGGAACTTCATCAACCACGCATGATTGATCGTATCGAAAAAGCTCTTGATGTCCGCATCCAGTACCCAGTTTACCTTCAGTCGGGTGATTCCCACCCAGATCGCGTCCAGCGCATCGTGCTGGCTGCGTTCCGGTCGGAATCCGTAGCTGAAACCGAGGAAGTCCTTTTCGTAGATATGGTTCAGTACCCACACCACCGCTTGTTGGACTATCTTGTCCTCAAGCGCGGCTATGCCGATTGGTCTTTGGCGACCGTCCGGTTTGGGTATCCATACCCTCTTCGAGGGCTTTGCTCGGAATCTGCCGCTTTGTACCCGGTCGTGGAGATCCGTTATCCGACTCTCCAGCCCTTCACCGTACTCCTGCCATGTCACGTCGTCTACCCCGGATGCCGCGTCGCGTTTGAGCGTGTTGTAAGCATCCCGAAGCATTTCTACCGTGATATAGTGCATGAGGCTGGTGAAACGAAGGTTCCCATCCCTTGCTGCTGCTTCACGTATCCTGTCAAGTCCGTTCAATGCTTACCCCTGTCTCTGCGTACAGGTCGCAGACGACTTTCCAGAATTTCCCCTTGGTCATCCGCCTTCCCTCCGGAACCTCCGCCACAACGTGGGGAACACGCCGTTTTGTTCGGTTCCTTCTCAGGTATTACGCCGATGTCAGACTGCTCAGCAGCGTGCATATAAGGATTGCGGCCGCAGGCCTTCCCTTACCGTCCCGCAGGGTTATTTTCCTGCGGGAGCTGCTGAGCTCTCCCGGTTCTCGAACATAGAGTGTCCACGCATGCTCAGGTTCTTAGACTCCGCGGGGCCGGGTGACGACTGGCTGAATAGCGTCGTTTCCCATAGTGCCTTCCCAGCTTCTGCACGCGGTCGGCACCCCGGAACATTGATTTCGGAGCTCAATGGCTGGCCTGCGCTTCCCCTGTCAACGCTTCACGTGCAATCTCACGACTGCCCGCGCAAGACTCGGGGCCATGATGGATCAGCTCATCCTTTCATGTAAGGGACTTTCACCCCCGACTCCATGCCGGTTTATCCCGGCGCTTTCGCAGAAATCATTCTCGACATCTTAAAACCTTACAAGGATGATATTGTGGGTATCGTTGTGGAGTCCACGTACAACTGGTACTGGCTTGTTGATCTTCAGATGGCTGAGGGATACAAAGTGCATCTCGCAAATCCCGCGGAAATCCAGAAATACACTGGGCTCAAGTACGCAGACGACCAACACGATGCCTTCTGGTTGGCCGATATGCTCAGGCTCGGCATTCTACCGGAAGGCTATATCTATCCAAAAGAGGACCGGCCGATTCGAGATTTGCTCAGGAAGCGAAGACACCTGGTAAGACTTCGGACATCGCTCATCTTGAGCCTCCAAAACATCATCAGCCGGAACAACGGATTTAAGATCAAGGCGAATGACGTGAAAGCATTAACCACCAATCGCGTGTCTCCTTATCTTGCTGACAATGAGGACTTGGCGTTAGCGGGAAAGGTCAGCAAGGAGAGCATTGATTTCTTGACGCGACAGATCCAGTCGATAGAGGACGTTGCTGTAGAGAAAATAGAGCTGCGTGAGCCATATAGCAAGCTCCTCACAGCACCCGGCATTGGCACAATTCTGGGACTTACAATCATGCTGGAAACCGGCCCATGCAACCGTTTTCCCAAGGTTGGCAACTATGTGTCTTATTGCCGGAAGGTTTCGAGCAAATGGCTCAGCAACGACAAGGTAAAGGGCAAGGGGAATAGAAAAAACGGCAATAAGTATCTGGCATGGGCTTTCTCGGAGGCCGCTGAGCTTGCTCGGCGGCATAATCAGCATGCACGCGTCTACTTCAACTGGAAGATGCAGAAGACAAACCGGATGGTCGCACATAATGCGCTTGCTCATAAACTTGCAAGAGCAGCGTTTTATATTATGCGAGATGGAGTTCCCTTTAATTCTGAGAAATGTTTTGCATGAGGAACTGGCTGGGACGGTGAACCCGCGCATGGGTTGGTACAACCACGTTACTGATTGGTATCCGTCCCACCCAGTACATATCGTTATTAGCATCTTTGCTGCCGTGCTGCAATCCACGAGAGGGCTGGCTAACAACCATAAGAACTGAAAAAAACCACTTGGCTGCAGCAAGGAGCCGAAGATTTTCTGGTCCGCCACAAGGCGGAAAGGGCCAATGGATATCTGGTATTACCAATGGCCTTAATCCTGATGGGTGCCTGGTGCAGTGAAGACTGATACCGAAACCAACGAAACTACGGCACTGGTAAAAGATGACGATAACTTAGAAAAACATCGGCGAGAAAAGTTTATTTTCTCACCAGGGGGTAGTTTTTTTCTCTTGACGGTGCCCTTTAAATGGGTGCCCATGCCGTGAGCTACTATGTGCTGGTTAACGCAGCTGCACGCTTCGAAGACTGCAGAATCTGGTCGATATAGTGCCTCATGGGATCGTCGTCCCATAGTTTCATCAGGGAAAGGTGGCCATAGCCGATGATCGCGGATAGAATATTGTTGAAATCATGCGCCACATCGCCAGCAAGCTGGCCAATAGCTGCCATTTTCTGCACCTGACGGTACTGGTCCTCTAGTTTTTTCTTCTCGGTGATATCGAAGTAGATCTCGATCGCGGAAGTCACATTGCCCACTGCGTCTCGCATGGCATACGACTTGGCATCAATGTACGCAGGGTTTCCAACTTCATCATAATGTGTATGCATAGATGCGGCGTGTTCTCCGGTTTCGAAGGTACGCTTCACGGAGCACAGTTCCCCGGCTTCTAAACATGGGTTCGTACTCTGGTGTGACACTTCATAGCAATATCTGCCGATTGCATTTTCTATGGTCATCCCGGCCTTGTCGCAAAAGGCCTTGTTCACTGAGATAATCCGGTAATCCCTCCCTACAACGGCAAACCCCTCACCCATGCTTTCAAGAATGCTCTTGATGAAGATTTCGTTCTGCTTTATCAACTCCTCAGTCTTCTTGCGTTCAGTTAATCAGATATGTGTAAGAAGGATCTATTCATCTCTTATAAACGCATTAAGCATAAGTGATTTGTCTCCAGTTACTGGGGTAGCAAAAATATGATAGATAGGGTCTCGTCTCAGTTCAGGAATATTATTCACCGGATAGTCAACTACTGGAAACGATACCTTTGAATAAGAAGCACTCTCTCGCAGTTTACTAATTTCTGGGATGAAATTCCCCCAATACTCCCTATAAATAATTATATCCGGTTGAATCTTCTGATCTTCTGCCAGATTTTTTCCGACGTAACCAATAGTGACCTTACTGCCAAGATAATACATATAGGCACATTCTTCATAATTGGTGGCAATGACTAGATTTTCGGGGTGTCGGAACTTTTCTCTGACAAATGGTATTACAAAATCGAGAGGCCCACGGTAAGGGTGGGTCAGTTCGTAGAGATGCCCTTTTAGACTATCGATCTTGTTCATACCGTTGATAAGAAACAGGCATGCTCCTAGTAGCAGAAAAGCTACTTTCAGCCATTTAATGCGTACAGTGCGACTCGAGCGGGCGATAAATTTCATTATTACCATAGTATCGAGCATTAGCATGGTGACCGCTACGGGTTGCAATAGGATATAGTACCTTTGGTATAGAAGGAAAGGTAGCCGTGCGACAAAAATCACATAGAACACAGAATATAGCCATAGGGAATTGGAGAGACAAAGTGCCGTTCGTTCCTCCTGATCCGATTCAGAGGATTTCGAAACGTAAGAGTAGACATATGTGAAGCATTTGACAGAAATAATTAGATACAAAAATTCATATTTCCCAAGAAATGATATGATTTCGACTATATGTTCGTAGTATACGACCCAGGTGAAATTGAATTGCTCAGATATGGCACGTGATATCTCCTGTGTCCTAAAAAAAATTGCTACAGGCATTACAGAGATGAGGGAAATGATAAGGGGAATTATTGGTTTACTCTCCGTCTTTATTGAATCAAATATTCCACCCGAAATAATAAATTCTTTTTTGCTGATAAGCTTTACCATTGCCCAACACCACTCTACAACCAAAAGAGCCGAGAATGCCAAATACGCTGGAATAAAAGTATTGAACAGAATAAAAAGAAAAAGAATCAAAGAACAGAGGTATGTCCTGAACCCGATACCCCTAAATATCTTGAATTGGGCATAGATATATAACAGTGCAGCCGACAGGAAGATCTGTAACGAGTAGTATCGGACTTCCCGCAAGTGCAGCACCAGTGAAACGGAAAGAAGCTCGAAAAAAAAGAACGCTGAAAGAACGGAGATTTTATCTCCCTTCTTTCTGAAAGGTGCTACTGCCATAAGAGCCAGAATGATAACTGCGCAAAAACCTAAGATGGCAAACGGGATACGCAACAACGCAGTTTTAACATAAAAATCATTAACTGTATTTGCCAAGGTTATTCCGATGGTGGCAAAATAGAAACCGCCCCATCCTGAACCTATAAATGCATCGGTCTTTTTATCTTCACCAAGACTGAGATCAGGATTTAAAAGCGGATATAAGACGTTCTTGCCATCATGAATTTTAGGATAACCGTGATTCAGAATGCTCTGTCCAAAAGAAACTGTCTCGGCTTCATCGTTCCATAGGAGCGGATAACTGATATTTTTAAAGAGACTCGCAGAGAAAAGAAGGATTAAAAGTAGGAGGAGAATTTTTTTCATGTTGCTTCCTGGGGCTTGATGGATTTTATAATGAGCAAAGTATTCCAATAGTGCTTATTTTCAGCCAATCACTTGGCGGAAAATTAGGTTTGTTCCCATCAACTAGCCCCTAATATGGTCATTATGATTAAATACATTCCCATAGTAAAGTGAAGACAAAGGAGTAATCCCCCAAAGCAGATGGTTACGGCCATTCCCCGGCCAGGAAGCAAGCCTAAAGGAAATTTCCCGTGGCCCCGTATCTTGCACCATAAGAAACGATCAATCTAAGCCCCCCAACCGATCCATGATGAGAGAACTACTGCACCCCATAATGCGGCAAACCAAATATCATTAGATTGAGGAGGTTTTAACATGAATTGACTCCATTTAAAAAACAGGGCATTGTTTGCGCCTACAAATTATCCATCAATTCCGACTTTTCGTCTCATGGTATTCTTCTTCAATATTCACCGACCAGATGTTGTTCTTTGTAGCAATCCCATTGATAATATTTTCTACGGCAACCATGGCGGTTAACATTGAGTGGTCAGCATTGTTATAACGGTGCATTCCATTCCTGCCAATCAAAAATAAATTTGTAATTTGATCTGTATATTTTCTGATTATATCGAATTGATCGTAACTACCAAAATATGCAGGATAAGCTTTCCGAACCCTTATAACGCAGCTATCAATAGCCGCTTTTTTTTCAATAATGCCGATCTTCACAAGCTCATCTGTTGCGAAAGAGACAAATGCATCATCAGCTTTGGTCCATAAATCATCACCTTCATTACAGAAATATTCCAGGCCAATCCATACCTTATCAGGATCACTCACCATGTAGGGACTCCAGTTATTGAAAATCTGAAGTCTACCGATTTTTACGTCTCGTTCCTGGATATAAATCCAGTTATCAGGAACAATGTTATTCATGGTTTTCTGTTGCGTTATATTTGAGATTTTCAACTCCTTTAGCAACAACCCAACAGTAATAAAATCACGGTACATAAGACCATTGGCTATCTGCCTGACTTCTTCCGGAACATTATCTATCGCTTTGATTAAATCAACAACCGGCATTGTCGATAAAAAGAAATCACCGCCCACGCATTTAGTTTCTCCGGTCTGAGTATCCCTTATTTGAACTGAATTGATTCGTTCTCCATTGTAATCGAGTTTCACAATTTCGCAGTTTAAATGGATTTCCCCGCCTCCTTCAACAACAATTTTTGCAACTTCTTCCCACATCTGGCCTGGTCCAAACTTTGGGTAAAGGAATTGTTCTATAAGACTTGTTTCCGTGCTTTTCTGTGACAAGGAAGAATCTCGTGTCGTAAATTTTTTAAGCGCATGCCAGAGTGCGGTGGTTATGGATAGACCTTTAATCCTCTGAGCGCCCCATTCAGGTCTAATTTTGCTGCAAGGAATACCCCACACTTTTTCAGTGTAGTCCTTAAAAAAAGTACGATACAGTTCAACGCCAAACCTGTTGATAAAGAAGTCTTCTAGGCTCTTTTCAGTTCTTATTGGAAATAGGCGAGCTTTAAAATACGAGCATGCAATTTTTGCGATTTTGACAACACCAAGATTTATAATCGTGTTGATGTTCAACGAGACTGGATATTCGAAAAATTTCCGCAAAAAGAAAATTCTTGAAATACGATTCCGAACGAGCATAACTTTATCATCGTTCTCGGGATTGGGAGCATCTGACGCTTTTGATATGGGCACCTGCATTCCGAGTACAAGGTCATCCCGTGACGGATAGCCCTGAATGGGTAAAATATTTTGCCACCACTTCATAATTCTTTCAGATTTAGAAAAAAACCTATGCCCTCCGATATCGATGCGGTTCCCTTTATAATTTAAGGTCTTTGATATTCCGCCAATATCTCTGGACATTTCATAGACAATAGGTTTTATATCAGTCTTTTCTAGCAACTCGTATGCAGCAGTTAAGCCTGCCGGTCCTGCTCCGATTATGATTGCACTTCTATTCATGTCAGTTCATCAATATTAAATTGCGAGTCCCTGTAGCTTGCTACATAGTCTACTTATAGAGGGACGAGATTGAGTAACCGCAACTTGCTCAAATGATAAAAATTAAGCTACATTATAAATGACTTTTTTTTAAGAAGACGAAATAGTCTATATCTGGCACAGGACCCACTACAAATGGAAGAGGTCCTATAATGGAAGAATAAAAACCGGCTCCAATGGATCCGCTCCAAGTTGATATCCAACTGACGAGAGGAACATGGTGAATCTTAATTAGAGTGTATAAATTTTTATTCAAAGGAGATATAATATCATGTTCTGAAGGAATAACCACGATATCGCCCACATTTACTTTTGTTTTTTCATAATCCATTGCTTTGCCACCATTCGCTTCCATGTAATATTGAAATCCCCAATGACCTTGGAACCATAAGGTACCGGAATCATGCGCGTACTGTTGTCTCATTTCGATAGCTTCGCTGCGGTTAGTATTTGCCCATATGTAATCTGTCCAAGAAAGCGATAGCGCAATTAAGAATGATGGTACTAAAAGTATGAGGCTCGTTTTTTTTATTATCGAATAATGAATAACTGGTTTCTTTTGTTCGATATGCCGAAATACTAAAACTCCTATAACCGGAGCCATAGGAAGAACACTTCGGCCAGCTACGTTCCAATTTATAAAACTCGCAAAGATGAAGGCTCCTGTGATACAAAGAAAAAGTAATAACGAGTCAGCGTCTCTACGCCGCCAGAGATCCAAAGCTGCAATAAGAAGAATAACTACGCCCGCCATTGTAAACAGACAAGATTCAATGGTAAATAACCAATTTAACTTATCATCAAAGATAAATTGAAATTCGGTGGGACGTTGGGAAAGAATATAATAGAGGAAGAAGAGAAGGATCGAAGAGGCCAATATTGATATAGTTCGCGCTCGAAATAATAGTAATGAATAGAAGAGTACGGAAATAAAGCAGCCACCAGTAAATAAGAGACCTTCTAAGCCTTTGACAATAAATTGTGGCGCTTTTGGATAAGAAAGAGCATATGATGCTGCATCTAATATTAGGCCTCTACCGTAAAGGGCATACGCTAACCACTGATATGTGAGAAGGATCAAAACAGGTATTAATAAAAATAGAGCCCATTGCCCCAGTTTGCGCTTGTAAACTAAAGAATATATAAATAATAGCGGGATAAGACTTATTCCGTAATATTTTGTTAAGCTGCATAAAGCGATAAGAAAGGCAGCGCAAATTAGATTAATATTTGAGTTGTTTTTTATTCCCTGTATCCAGGTAAAGGTTGCCCAAACCCAAAATGATAACATCATTGTGTCACACATTACCGAAGTGCTCGACACAAGAAATACCGGAGTCGATATGCTCACCAGTGTGGCAACGAGTGGTGTGGAACAGAAAACTTTTGCCAAGTAATAGGTCCCGATAACAAAGGCAATTGCAGGAACAAGAAAGGCGATGTGCAGGGTAACCTCAGCCCAACCAAACAGGCTGGCCACTATTGCAATATAATAAGGAACAAGCGGGGGGTTTTGCATGACCTCAAACATAGGCATTTCGTGTCCATACCAGTTGACTTTAAAGCCATAAAAATCGAATGGACTAGATTGAATATGACGAGCAGCCCAAAGAAACAGTGGGTCATCTATATGAAATGCTTTGTTTAGAAAGGGCACTAAACATGTTAAGGTAACAATAACAAGAATCGTCAGATTAAAAGTATCCTGCTTTTCATTATTATCAGTACTTAATATTAAATTGTCGATTATCTTCATAAAATAATTACTTCACAGCGTATCAAGGATGATTATTTTTTTTATCCTGAGAAACCCACTGTGTCATTTCCTCTGTAATGTGACCCTATAGCTTCGAGAGGGAATCGCAAGTTAAAACTAACCCTATTTTAATGTCATCCATTACGAACAAAAGCAAATGCTATTTGTAATAGGTCCCTGGTATTTTTTCTCTAAATTCTGCCATAGTCTCCAATGACATTTTGCCGGTTGAGGAGGGACTGGCGGGTTCAACTGTCCTGCATCTGAATCATCCCAATGCGACCATATTGATAACCTATCTAAATTTCCTTCGATCCAACCTCCCACAGTACCACCAAGCCATCCTTTATAACCCGGATTTGTTATATCGAGTTTAGCAATGAATATGCCGCATCATTCACATTATTTCGGTAAAATATATACCTAATACAGGATCTTGTCAATTATGTCGATTGAACATGTCAAGGCAAAGTGAAAATGTCCTATTGTTAGCAAAGTGAAAATGTCCGCTTTTTAGGAAGCAACGGGAAGTTGTTCCGATGCTCTTCTGAGTCTCTTCCAAGGATGGTTCGGAGATTGATACCGT
>Ga0335081_10004640_pt1 | contig 21682 bp, 16 predicted proteins | sample Lox_Sample_35_FD_206713 | JGI IMG/M metagenome (GOLD analysis project Ga0335081, IMG submission 206713) | Soil microbial communities from Loxahatchee National Wildlife Refuge, Florida, United States - Lox_Sample_3.5 | ecosystem: Environmental > Terrestrial > Soil > Wetlands | place: USA... | reverse complement strand
GGCATAGGAGTTGGCGGCGCGGCGCGAGGCGGCGCGGACACGGCGGGGGGAGATGAAACCGCCTGCGGAGGCGGTGACGCCGAGGCGCCCCCCAGAATGACAGTGGCCGACTCCGGGATCCCCGCGCTTGCGGCTGCCGGTGGCGGCGCGACGGGGACTTGTGGCGGCGCCGTAGGAGCCTTAGACGGTGCGGCCGGAGCCTTCGGCGGCGGAATGGCAATCGTCGCGTCGGAAGCCTCTGAAGCCTTCGGTATTTCCTGGGAATCGCGGGCCGCTGTCTGCCGGCGGGCCTCGGCTTGAGCCCGCAGCAGGGTCGCCTTCAATTGCTCGAATCGCGGATCGTTCGGGTAGGCCTGCAGCCCCTGCTCGACCACCGTGATCGCCCGCGCAAGATCGCCTTCCGCCTGCAGCCGCCGGGCTTGCGTGAGGCACATGGAGACGAATTCTTCGTGTTTCCGGTCGGCGATCTGGCTGGCCAGGCTTTCCGCTCCGGCGTGGGTCGGGTCCAAAGCGCGGAGCTCGGCCAGGTGCTCTTCCGCCCCCTGCCAATCGGCCGCCTGCATCAAACGGCGGGCGTCGTCCAGGAGCGAATTGATGAGGACGGTGCGGATCACCGTGTTGTGGGGATCGAGCTCGGCAGCCTGGCGGAGCGGAGCGAGGCTCGCTTCCAGCCCGCCGCGCTCGCTTAGCTCGCGGGCGCGGGTCAGCAGCTGCAACGCTTCGGCGGCGCGAGCGCGGCCCTTGCGAGCCACGTTGGCGAGCTCGAGGAGATCGGGCTCGCCCGGAAACTCCTCCAGCGCGCTCTCCACGGTGCGGACCGCCTTCTCATAATCCCCGGCTTCCAGGCACTGGTCCGTTTGCTGGGCCCACATGGCTTTGGCGTTTTCGCGCGCCTGCTGATCCCGCTTCTGGATCAGCCGTTCGATCTCGAATGCCAGCCCCGGGTGCCTGGCGTGAATCGACCGCAGAATCTGCCATTGATCCAGCGCTTCGTTGAACTGGCCGCGCTCTTCGAAGAAACGCGCCTTGGAGACGATGGAGTTCACCAGGTCGCGCTTGTCGCGCACCAGTTTCAGTGCGCGCTCGAAGTGCGACTCGCCCGGATAGACCTTGAGGACCTCTTCCAGGATGCCCACGCGCCGGTGCAGATCGGCTTCTTCTTCCACGCGGCGGTCGGTCTCCGCAATTACAGCCGAAAGGGCCTGGCGCTGCCGCTCCTCGACGTCGAATTTCAGCGCCTGGAACAGCGCGTGGTTTGGATATTTCGACAGGTACTGGCGGCAGGTGGCCAGCGCGGCTTCGTAGTTCCCGCCGGTGAGGTTCTGGCGCGCTTCATCGAGTGCGTTCTTGATGGAGTTGTGTTCGGAATGAACCTGATTGTAGAAGCCGTGGTACGTGCCGGTGCGCCCGGGGTCGGCATCCGGCCGGTCGTGGTCCAGCTTCATCAGGTGCTCGAGCTTGCTGAGCGCGGCGGTGACATCGCCCTGATCCCAGGCCTGCATGGCGGCCTGGTAGAGGCGCGACTTCTCCTCGCGGACCTGCACAACCTCCCGCTCACGCCTACTCACTTCCGCCATCAACGCCAGCGCCACGGTATCGTTTGGTTTCAGCTTGAGGACGTTGTTCAACGCATCACGCGCCTGGCTGAATGCCTGGTTCTCGAGGTGCTGATGGGTAATCTGGATCCACTCCTCGATCTTCTTCTCCCGCCGCTCGCGTTCGATCTGGGCCTTGAGCGAAAGGGCGTCGGTGTCTTCGGGGTTCAGATCCAGCGCATCCTGCACCTTGCGCAGCGCTAACGGGTACTCGGCAGCCTCCAGGAAGCGGCGGGCACCTTCCAACAATTGTTTGATGCGCGTCTGCCGCACCGCCTGGTCCACTTGCCGCCGCAACAACGCCACGTCCTGGTCGAGCCGGCCTTCCGCCTCCAACTCAGCCAGAACTTCCAGGGCGAAGTTGTAATCGCCCATTTCGAAGCTCAGCCGGGCTCTTTCCAGCCGCGGCTTGATCTTGGCGGTGTCGAACAATTCCAGGCGCTCGTTCCGGCGCGCCTTCTGGAGAGCGTCCCCGAACTCCCGTATGGTGAGGAAGCGATGGAAGGGCTGCTTTGCCAGCGCCTTGTGGATCACCTGGCTGATGGCATAGTTGACGTTGGGGTTCAGCTCGGAAACGGGAGGGGGGCTGAACTTCCGGATAGCTTCAAAGACTTCGTCGGGAGAGGATCCTTCGAACGGACGGCGCCGCGTCAGCGCTTCGTAGGCCGCCACAGCCAGGGCGAACTGGTCGGAGAGGGCTGTGGGCGGCTTCATCTCGATGGCCTCGGGAGCCAGGTAGAACAGCGTTCCCTTGATGCTGGTCTTGGATTGAGTAGAAGCGACGCGGGCGATTCCGAAATCGATGATCTTCACCGAATCGTCGTCCATCACGAAGATGTTGCTGGGCTTGACGTCGCGGTGCACCAGGCCCTGCTCGTGCGCAGCATGCAACCCGCGGCAGGCCTGATCGATGATGTTTACGACGTTTTCGGTGGTGAGGCGAGGGCTGCCGTCGTGAATCAGGGTGTCGAGGGCCACTCCCGGCAGCAGGGGCATGACGAAGAACGGCTTCTTCATGCCACCCTCTTCGAAATCCCCGATGTCGTAGATCCCGATCACGTTGGGGTGAACCATCGTGGCCAGGACGCTCCACTCCTTGTAGAACAATTCAGCCGAAGCCGGGTTATCGATGTCGAGGATGGTCTTGAGGGCCACCTCACGATTCATCAGGGTGTCGTACGCTTTGTAGACGACTCCCATGCCGCCCTTACCCAGCACCTCGCGCAGCTCATAACGTTCCCGGAGGTTTGTCCGTTTGGGCGCCATCGCTCCCACTCCGAAGATCAGTCTACAACAAACCATAGGCCTCAGGAGATGTATCGGACACCCGGAAAGGTACCGTACCATGTCTTTGCGCCAAGCGTGTCCGAAATTGGTGGAGCGGCAAACCGGATATCCGGGTTGCAGATCCCCGCGATTCACCTGGACTATGTCAAGACGCCGGGCGGATGAGGTGCGGCGGCAAGCGCCACTCTGACTCGATTCGCCGAGCTTTACAGACCCAAGGTCTCCACGATGGCCTCCACGTCGGCGGGGCGGACGCGCACTTCCTCTTTCATCAACACGGGGGTCGCGCGTTCGTCGAAGGCTTGGAAGAGGGCCATCTTGGCGACGGCATACCGCTCGGTCATGGAGAGCTCGCGGGCGTGCACGGCTTGCCACTGAGCGATTGCGCCTGTGGTGAGTAGCACGCTCACGGGACGCCAGCTTTTGCGATCGGCCGAAATGCTGAATACAAACTCGGTGCCGGTCTCGCCGCCGGAGCGAAAGGGCCGCTGTCCCTCATAGTAGTATTGGTACACGTACCCGCTTTGCGCGGAGTAAGTCTTCATCCGACGCACGGCGGGCGCGCCGGTGAGTACTGCTTCTTTTTTGGAAAAGAAGCTCTTAAACACAGAGGTTAGTCCCGAATTAGGTGAATTCCCCGTCCCGTGGTGGGGCGGAGCACTATTGACAAGCATAGCAGGCGGGTGCAAACTGAAGGTGGAATCAGGCCGGTTTGATTGATTCCAGACAGCGTTTTTCAGCCGGCGCATTTGGGCTGGCGGGAGGTGCTCGACATAGAACCGGACGAAGATGAGGGCGGCCTCATCTGCGGCAAGTGAACAGGCAGTACGGGAAGTTCGCAGCGGTCGGAACAGAAGATGCCCACACGATTCGGGCTCAGCGCGTGATGCGCAGTTCAGATGACCGTTCACGGGTTTCCGGAGTTCACGCGTCGAACAGATGACCGCCCTTTTCGTTTTTTTGTCATCTGATTGTCTCGTTATTTCTGCAGCGTCCAAAGCTCGCTGGTGTACACTGGAGTGAGCTTCATCCCACTATGACATCGGTCGGCTCCAGGGAAATTGTCAGCGCCCACAGTCCGGATTCCGACGACGCCTTTATGTTCTATGGCCTGGCCACCAAGAAGGTCCGGTCGCCCAAAGTGTCGTTTCGGCACGTGCTCCAGGACATCGAGACGCTGAACCGGAAGGCCATGGAAGGCCTCTACGAGCTCAGCGCGATTTCCTATCACGCCTATCCCTACGTGGCCGACAAGTACGTGCTCATGGCCAGCGGTTCCAGCATCGGAGACGGCTATGGACCGCTGCTCATTGCAACCAGACCCATGGAGCCGGAGGAGATCAAGGGCAAGAAGATCGCCGTGCCTGGTACGCTAACCACGGCCTATCTTGCATGCAAACTCTTTCAGCCGGATTTCGAAGCGGTAGTCACTCCCTTCGACCGGATTACCGAGGCAGTATGCGAGCGCACGGTGGACGCCGGCCTCATCATTCATGAAGCACAGTTGACGTTCGACCGCGAAGGATTTCATCGCATCATCGACCTGGGCCGCTGGTTCAAGACCACCTTCGACCTGCCCCTGCCACTGGGCGGCAACGTGCTGCTGCGGACGCTCGAGCCGGAGATTCAGAGCGAGTGCTGCCGGCTGATGCGCGAGAGCATCCAATACGCCCTGGACAACCACGACGAGGCATTGCAGTACGCGCTGCAGTTCGCCCGCGATATGGAGCCGCGCCTGGCGGAGAAGTTCGTAGGGATGTACGTAAACCACTACACCCTGGATTGCGGTGAAGTGGTTCCCAAAGCCGCGCAGAAGCTGCTGGACATGGGGTATGAAGCGGGGTTGATCGACCGGCGCGTGGAAGTGGAGTTCGTGCGTTAGTGCCCCGCGGTCCGCTGTTCAGCGTGTTATGATTCCGGGGCATATGGCGGAATACTCGATCGGACTCGACCTGGGCGGCACCAACCTCCGGGCAGCGGCAATCGATCGCGGCGGGAAGATCATCGGCAAAATCTCCGGCGCTACGAATTTTGTGGAGGGGCGCGAAGCCGTTCTCGGGGATATTGTCGCAGCGATCGTCAGGCTCCGCGATGAACATGGCGCCACGGGGCTCGCGGGCATAGGGGTGGGCGTCCCGGGATTCATTCGCTTTCAGGAAGGCTTCATCACCAACTCGAACAACCTGCCTTACCTGGAGAACTTCCCGGTTCGCGACGAGCTCAGCCGCCGTCTGGGGACGCAGGTGATTCTCGAGAACGATGCGAACGCGGCGGCGCTGGGGGAAAAGTGGATCGGCGCCGGCCGCGACGTAGACGACCTGGTGCTTCTCACGTTGGGCACAGGCATCGGCGGCGGTATCATCTCCGCCGGACGAGTGATGCGCGGGTTTGTGGGAATGGCGGGCGAGCTGGGCCATACCACGGTGGTGCCGAACGGTAACCCGTGCGGCTGCGGCAACCAGGGTTGCCTGGAGAAGCACGCCTCGGCCACGGCGGTGGTGGCGATGGCCGACCTGCTGCATTTGGGTGAAAATCTCACCGCCAAAGACGTCGGCGATCTTGCGCGGCAGGCAGGCGAAGTGGGGGATAAGGCGCGCGCCATCTGGCGGGCGATGGGCGAGGCCCTGGGCATCGCGCTGGCGACGCTAGTCAACATTTTCAACTTCCCGCTGTATCTGCTCAGCGGCGGCGTGTTGCCCGCATGGGAATTCTTCGCACCGGAGATGCTGCGCGTCGTCGAGCGGCGATCGTTCACCTACCGCGCGACTAAGACGCGGGTCGCCCAAGCCACTCTGGGTAATGAGGCCGGTCTGTACGGGGCAGCCTATCTGCCCTGGCTCGAAAAATAAAACCACCATAGTGCAGACGGCACCGGTGATATCCTGTCATGAGGTTCCGGGAGGGGAGGAATGATGCGTCTGTTGCGGTCCAGAGTTTGTGTACTCGCCATCGCGGCTTTCACCGTCCACGCGCAGCCTAAAGCTGCGTCCGTGGTGGACTTCGAAATGATGACCTGGCCGGAGGTCAAGAAGGCCCTGGAACAGGGCAAGACCACCGCGCTGATCTATAACGGCGGCACCGAGCAGCGCGGGCCGCAGAATGTCAATGGCGGCCACACACTGATGGGCCGCGCCACTGTCCTGGCCATTGCCGAAAAGCTGGGGAACGCGATCGCCGCGCCGGTGCTTCCATTCTCTGTCAACAATGCCAACGCCGCGCTGCCGGGAACCATCGGGCTGACCGGCCCGCTGTTCGAAGCGATCAACGAGCAGGTGGCCGAGCAGATGATCAAGAACGGCTTCAAGAACGTCGTGCTGATGGGCGATCACGGCGGCGGGCAACGCGAACTGGCTGACCTGGCGAAGAAGTTGAACGAGAAATACACAGCTCAGGGCATCCGCGTGGTTTACTGCGACGAGGTGTACCAGAAGGCCAATGACGATTTCGACAAGTATTTGGCGGCCAACGGTTACCCGTCCAGCTCGCACGCCGGGATTCCGGACACCTCGGAGATGTTATACCTGGGCGGGGACAAGGGCTGGGTGCGCAAAGATGAGATTCCGAACGCCCTGGGCGATCCGATTCGCAAGCCGGGTGAGCCGCGGGATCCGAACGCGAAGCGCGTGAACAACGGCATCACCGGCGATGCGCGGCGGTCGACGGCCGAGTTGGGCAAAAAGCTGTTCGATATGAAGGTGGACTACGGGGTCAAACAAATCCAGGAATTGCTGAAGTGAGGAGGGGGAAATGGAACATATCATCGCGAAACTTCTGAACGATTTCGAGAGCGGCAAAATGAATCGTCGCCAGTTGATCCAAAGCCTGGCGCTGGCGGCCACCGCGGCGGAGGCGGCGAGGGCAGCCGCGCCCGCGCCGGCGCCGGCATTCAAGGCCGTAACGGTCAACCACATTTCCTACCAGGTTGCCGATTACGCCAAGACCCGCGACTTCTACGTCGATCTGCTTGGAATGGGCGTCAAACAGGATAACGGAAGGCAGTGCTACCTCACGTTCGGCGACACTTTCCTGCTTCCCCGCAACGCGCGTCCGGGCGCTCAGATTCCGCCGCCGCGCGTGGACCACATCGCCTACACCATCGAAACCTGGGACAAGGACCAGGTGGAAGCCGAGTTGAAGAAGCGTGGCCTCGACCCGCGGCCCGACACGCCGGACAGCTTTCACGTGAAAGATCCGGACGGATTCGACTTGCAGATCAGCGGCAAGGGCATGAAGGCTTGAGAGAGGACACGCGTCCCTGGCCAACCGCGCTGCGGCCGCCCTCTACTGTCCCGCCCTCGGTTCCGGCGCGGTCTTGGGCTGCGTTTCCCCCCGGTGGCAGGTGTAGCAGGACACGTGCATCTTGCCGTCTGGAAATTCGGCGTTGATCTTCTGGGCCATCCGGATCATCTGCCGGGCGACATCCTTCTTGGGATTTTCGTCGCTGGGGAAGTTGCCTTGCACGTGGCAGTAGCTGCACTGCACGCCGAGCCCGCTCGTGAACGTGCGCATGATCTGAGTGACCTCGGCGCCGGTCGTGACCTTGAGAACCTTCAGGTTCGTCGGATTGGGGATCTCCTTCTTGGCTGGCGTGTCCTTCTTTTCCTGAGCGGCGAGCGGAAGCAGAACCAGCAGACAAGCAGCAAGCAAACGCATTCGCATATGATACTACCGGTCTCCCGCAACCTGCCAATAATTCGGCAGGTTGGGTTTCGTGTCCCGCAGGATCTCCAGGATGTTGCGGCGATCGCTCGCCGAAAGGTTGGCGAACTTGCCACTCTGGTCACGCTTCGTAAGGACATCGTAGAGGCGCCGGTAAATGCGGTCGCGAACAGTGTCCGGCAAGGCGTCGAACGCGGGGCTGTACACCATGTACGACAGCGGATAGCGGAACAGGCGCGTCTGCAGGTCGAAATCGCGCAGCCCGCGGCCCTGGCGGTCGCGCGGGCCGCGTTGGGGGAAGGTTTTGGAGAAACTGGAAACCCCCTCCACCGGCTCGCGCAACGGAGCCTCGTCGGCAAACAACATATATTCGACTGCGGCCTCGATATCCGCGTCGAACGCAAGGCCCAAGCGGGCTTCCCATCCGACGCGCGTAAGCAAGTTTGTCATCTGGGTCTGGTGCTCGAAGGTCATCAGAGCCACGATGTCGCTGACCGCCGCCAGGTAGCCGTCGGTGTTGAATTCGCGGATCAACGTCCGGAGGTTTTGACGGCCCGCTGTATTGAGGACTTGCGGTTCGGCCGGATCCGCGGCGATGGAGTTGGCGCGGTCGGGCTGCTCGCCGTGAACCGCGTTGACGTACCAGCCGCCCCAGCGGTCCGCGAAAGGCGTGCGGTGATCGGTGATGATCGCGCCCAGCCGCGACGGCATACCCGACGAATCGGGAAATACCGATCCGACGAAGATGCCGGGCACGCCCAGCGTCGCCGCGCCCTGGTGGCATCGCAGGCACTCCTCACGGCGAGTAAGAGCGGGTTTGCCGGAGGGCGCGGCGTTGAGGGTGTAGAAGACGATGCCCTGCCTGGGGTCGAGCGCGGCCACTTCGATGCCGTCACCGCCCCGCACCCAGCCGACCGCAACCTCATCGTTGAAATAGATGGCGCGCGGGTTGCGCGGCCCGATCTTGGACGCCTGGAAGCTTGTCTTCGAAAAGACCAGGGCCTGCGAGTCGGAATTGACGCCGAGGTGCTCCAGCAGGCTGGGCAGATATCCGAGGCTGCCTTCCCGGAATTCCAGCGCGGTCTTGCCGGAGGCCAGCAGTTGGCTCAGCTGCGAGACGGGATTATCGAGCACCCCGCCGCGGTATTGAACAGCTGGATGGTCCAGCGGGAGATTCGAAAGGTAAGCCTGCGCGAAAACCGAACGAGCCAAAACCAGTAGAACCGCCACCGCAGCCGGGTGGGGCGGAACCCCTGGTCCGCGCGGGTCCCCCTGAACCCGCCGCTCCTTCGAACAACCAAACCCTTGCAAGCACCGGGCCGGCCCGGGGGCCGGCTGCGGACCGTGGGGTCCGCCCCACGACAGAGAACTCATGCCCTCACGCCGCTACTTGCCGCCAGGCCGCCGCACCGGCGGCCCGTCCGCGATATATTCCACTGACTGGAACCCGATCGCAGTCGCAAACTGGTCCAGGTTATCCTTCTCCACCTGCTCCGCCGGCGAGAGCGGCCGCGTATAAATGTTTGCGTTGGCTTGGATCACACACTGGTCCGAGCGGCAGTTGTGCGAGTTGGGCGACCCCAACTTCTCGAGCAGCGCCACGGTCTCCGGATGCGGCTGGCCAAACCGCGTCGGGCCATTCGCCAAATCCGCAACCGTGTCGCCGGCCTTGCTGCGGGCCGTGACTTTCGCGCCCTTCTCCACCAGGTAATTCACCATCTCGTTGTTTCCGAGATAAGCCGCGCCGTGCAGTGGAGTATAGCCGCGGTTATCTACCGCGTTCACGTCATTGCCCAATTCCACGCAGTATTTGACGGCGTCGACCAGCGGCAGGGGCGCATTGACCGTCCAGTTAGCCGCCCAGCCGATGCCGGCGGCGGCATGCAGCGGCGTGTCTCCGGATTTCGTGGGCGTCTTGGGATCGGCGCCGTGCTCCACCAGAAGGTGCATCGCGGCAGTGTCGCTGGACTGCGCGGCGCGCCAGAAAGGCGTAGCGCCGGCCGGGTCCACCCATGTGTAGTCGTTGGTATAGGAGCGGAACCAGAGCTTCTCGTTGATGGGCGCGTTGACATTCGCGCCGTGATCGATCAGCGCCTTCATCAAATCCAGGTAGCCCAATTTCTCCTGCTCTGTCGAGGGTTGCGGGAACCAGGCGTGAGGCGCCCACTGCACATCGATGACGGCGTAGAGGGCGGTCAATCCCGAGACCGTCACGGGGTTCGGGTCCGCGCCGCGATCAAGCAGGTATCTGGCGGCGTCGAAGTGCCCGTTGGCGACGGCCTCGACCAGCGGGCTGAACTTGTCGGCGCTGAGCCGGTTAATGTCGGCGCCCCCTTCCACCAACGCCCTTACCGCCTCGATGTGGCCTTCCCGGGCCGCGTAGTGCAACGCCGTCATGCCGCCGGTAAACTCCGGACCGACGCGCCGTGGAGCGCGCGCCGCAACATCGCCCGCCAGTGCCCGCGGCTTGCCGAGCAGAAGCTCCGCGGATTGGAAGCCAAGCCCGCGGCCGAGGGCGTTCAAATCGGCTTGAACTGCTTCGATAGCGGCCTTGGCGGCCTGAGTCGCGGCCGCGGCATCGGCGGCCTCATCGGCCTTGTCGGCTTCCTGAGCGCTCATCGCCCGCCCCGCCGGCGCCCCCCTGCCGCCCCGTCCGCCAGCGGGTGTGGTGACGATGTTACCATCCTGATCGAACCGCACTCGCTCCACCGTCTTCGCCGGCGTAGTCACGTTGGCGTCCGCTCCGTGCGCCAGCAAAAGCTTCACTACCGCCGCCCGATTCAGCGAGGCGGCGAACATCAGCGCCGTCTGCCCGTGAGCTGATTCCTTCGCGTTCACATCCGCGCCAACGTCCATCAACGCTTTCACCGCATCGGCATTCCCAGCCGCGGAAGCAGCCATCAGGACCGTGGTTCCGTTTTCGTTGGCGGATTTGACGTCCGCGCCGGCCTTCAATAGCGCTTCGATCATGGCGGCATCACCATTCGTGCCGGCCAGATACAGCGGCGTAATGGCTCCAACGCGCGTCGCGGCCTTCACATCGGCGCCGGCCGCAAGCAGCGCTTTCGCCAACTCGAGGTCATCGCGGAATGCGGCCCAATGCAGCGCCGTCATTCCGTCGCCTTGCGCGCCGTTGATGTCGGCGTTCTGTTTCAGCAGCGATTGGATGGCGCCGCGGTTTCCCTCCATGGCTGCATCCGCCAGTCGTGTATCCGCTGCCGGAAGCAGCGCCGCGAAGCACAGTCCCGCCATTAAGCTCTTACCCAGCATGTTGGCTCCTTTCCGCCCGGCCTCAGACCGCGATTTCTCCGGTGCTGTCGCCGAATTGCTTCACGTCTACGCCGAGCTTGCGGATCATAGTCAGCAAGATGTTCGCCATGGGAGTGCCGTCGTCGCACCGCACGTGCAGGTTGCCCTTGAGTTGCCCGTTGGCGTGGCCGGCCAGGAAAATGGGCACACGCTTGTGGTTGTGCACGTTGCCATCGCCCATAGGGCTCCCGTAGAGCACCATCGAGTGGTCCAGCAGATTGCCGTCACCATCCGGGGTTGATTTCAGCTTCTCGAGGAAATACGGGATCAGGCTGACGTGGTAGCGGTTCAGTTTGGCGAACTCCGCCAGCCGCGTCGGGGTCTCCCCGTGGTGCGAGCAGGGATGGAACGGCGTCTTCACCCCACTCTCCGGGAAGACGCGCCCGCTGACGTCCCGGCTCATCTTGAACGCGGAAACCCGCGTCATGTCGGTCATGAAGGCCAGCACCTGCAGATCGAACATCAGCCGCACGTGTTCTTCGTAGGAATCCGGCACGCCCAGCGGCGCGGCGGGCAACTGGCGCGTTTCTCCGCTGGAATTATATTTCTCGATTCTCTGGATGCGGCGCTCGATCTCGCGCACGTTCTCCAGGTAGGCGCTCAGCCGGCTGCGATCGCTCGGACCCAGATTCCGCTGCAGGCGCGCCACGTCGTGCGAAATCCAGTCCAGAATGCTGCGGTTCACCTGCTGTCGTGCGCGCCGCTCTTCGGGCGTGCCGCCTTCGCCAAACAGGTTCTCGAACACCATGCGGGGATCAAGCGTCATGGGAAGCGGATTGGTCTCCGAAGCCCAACTGATGGTGTCGGCATAGACGCAGGCATAGCCGTAATCGCAAGCGCCCGAGGCGTCCACCATCTCGATGCAGAGCTGGATGGATGGCAGGGGCGTGTCCTGCCCGAACTTCTGCGCGTACACCTGGTCGATGGAGGGCCCCACAAAATAGTCCGAGCCCTCCGTCATCTTGGGGTGCGCGGCAGTGAGGTACACCGCGCTCGAGCGGAAGTGGTCCGCGCCCTCTTCGGCGGCGGAGTACGCCGTGGCAGGATGCAGGTCCGTATCGCTGATGATCGTGATGTAGTCGCGGTACGGTTCCAGCGGCGCCAGGGTCTGCGTGAATTCGAAATCGCAGCCGACTTTCTCCGGCGACCAATAGTGCTTATTAGAGCCCTCACCGGTGCTGCCGGCGGCGCCATGCACCATCTCGATGCAGGTCAGGCGCGTCGGGGGAGCTGCCGCGGTTTTGCGCAAAGGCGTCTGCGCCGGGACCATGGAGTCGAGCAGCGGCAGGGAAAGCGCCGCCCCCACCCCTCGCAGCACCGTGCGCCGGGAAATGTGCTTCTTCGTTACAAACTGCATCTAGTGCCCCCTCACTGCCGCAGTTCGCCCGCGGCCATTTCGGTTTTTGCCGGTTCCGCTTCTTCGGTTCTTCTCATCTGGAACGGGGCGCTCTTCACGATCCCCAAAACAAAAGACGAAAGACGATTGCCGTTCTTGGCCGCGTCGCGGTCGATCGCGCGAACTACCGGCATGTCGCGATAGTCGATTACACGGCCCAATCCATACGCCAGCAGGTTCTCGGTGAAAGTTCCCAGGAATGCATCCGTATGGCTCAAGATCGCCTGGCGCAGGCTGGCGGGCCCGTCCAGCTTCGCTCCGTCGAACATTTGGCCCGCCGCGTCGATCGCGAAACCGCTGTCCCTGGTGCGCCACACGCCCACTGCATCGAAATTCTCGAGCGCAAAGCCGATGGGATCCATCATCTTGTGACAGGCTGCGCAGACTGGGTCCGCGCGGTGCTGCTCCATCCGCTCCCGCACCGACTCGAACTTCGCCACGTGCCCCGTGCGTCCCTCGGAATTCTCGGGCAGCGCCGGGACATTCGGCAGCGGCGGAGGAGGCGGCGTGCCGAGCAGCACTTCCATCACCCACTTGCCACGCTGCACCGGCGATGTGCGGATGGCGGTCGATGTCAGTGTCAGGATGCCCGCCTTGCCCAGCAGGCCCTTGCGGTTGTCATCCGTGATCTCCACCCGCCGGAACCGGTCACCCATGATATTGGGAATGCCGTAGTGCTTCGCCAGCCGTTCGTCGACGAACGTATAGTCCGCCGTCAACAGTAGGGGCACGCCGCGGTCCTCGCGCATGATGTTGTCGAACAGCAGTTCGACCTCGCGCCGCATAGACTGCGCCAGCGTCCGGTCGAAATTCGGAAACAGGTACAGGTCTGGATTCGCGTCCTTCAGGTTCTGGAGATGCAGCCACTGGTCCGCGAAGTTCGTCGCCAGCGCTTCGGAACGCGGATCGGCCAGCATGCGCCGCACTTGCTGCTCCAGCACCGCCTGGTCTTTGAGCTTGCCTTGCCCTGCGGCGGCGACCAGTTGCTCATCCGGGGCGCTGCTCCACAGGAAATAAGACAGGCGCGAGGCCAATTCCAGGTCGGAGATGCGATAGTTCTTCCCGGGTGCGGCGCCGGCTGGCACGCTCTCGAACCGGAACACGAATTCGGGGCTCGCTAGGATTGCCTGGATCGCAATGCGCACGCCGGAATCAAAGCTGCCTTGGTTCCGGCCGGTCTGGTAAAAGCCCAGCAGGTCCTCGATGTCGGTATCGTTCACGGGCCGGCGGTACGCCTGCCGCGCCAGCCGGGAGATGATTTGCTTGGCGCATGGGATCTCATCGCTGCCCGCGGCCGGGCGGCAGGAGAAGATCTTGCGCCGGCTGGCGCTATCCGACACGCCGCTCACGTTCGTGGGACCGGTAATCGAAAGCTCATGGAGGTGCGGCAGCGTGGTGATGCCTGGGACCGCGCCCGCGCTCACGTCCACCAGCGTCTGCTCGACCATGCTCACTTCGTCCTCGATCGGTCCATCCGATTTCTGCAGGAACGAAGCCGAAACCCGCTGCTCCCCAGCCTTGATTTTGACGGGCGGTGTCTTGACGCCATCATTGGCCAAAATCCACGCCGGGTTGACATCAATCAGCGCCACCCGTTCGCCGTTTACCGCAACTTCGACTTGCTGGCCCTTGCCCTGGTTCACGCCGAATAGCGGGCCGGTGGGCGAGTAGTAAAAACCCAGCTTGAAGACGTACTCCCCATCCGATGGAAAATCGTGAAGCAGCGAGATGCCGCCCCGCGTCCCGAACGGCGTGCCTTCCACGTGCCTGGTTTGCGAAGCCACGCGCGGAATCGAGTAAGTCGTAGTGAGAGGCAGCGCGCCGGGATCGCCGACCGCCTCACGGCTGATGCGGCTCGCCGCGCGGATGTAGCCTTCCATGAGAGTCGGGGAGATCGTGAGCACATCAGCCATGTTGTCGAAACCGTGACTCATGTCATCCGGCGGCAGCAACGCGGAAACATCCACTTCAACTCCCACCAGATCGCGTACTGAGTTGGCGTACTCCGTGCGGTTCAGCCGGTGCAGCGCCGGCCGGCCCGGGTTCGGGTGAGCAGCGGCCGCCTGGTCGAGGGCCGTCTCCAGCGAAGCCGCGAACGCGTTGATTTTGGCTGCAGCGGGACGCGGCATTCCGGGAGGTGGCATCAGGCCGACGCGCAGCTTCCGGATCACTTTTTCAGCCAGCTCCCCGCTCTGCTCGACGTGATCCAGATCCAGCTTCGTCAGCGTCATGCTGCCGCGCTTGAGCTGATCGTTGTGGCAGTAGCCGCAGTATTGATTGAGGAAGGCTCGTTGCGATTGTGTGGTCGCGAAGGCGCCGGTATTCTGTCCCCTCGCCGCCACCGTCGCAAACAGGGCCACGGCGCAGCAATACTGAAGTGTTCGCATCCCTCCCCCTCAGAGGTTCAGTCCGCCCCGGACCGCCGCGCAGCTTTGTGCGGCTTTACATTATCCCGCGGTGATTATATTAAGGACGATTGTCGGTGTCAAGCATATTCAGAGATGGAAGTCACATAGGATTAATGAGATAGCGCTTGCGGCTCAACCGCTGCCCGCGTCGAGCCGGTGGCGATGCCGCCATCCACGAGCAACGTTTGACCGGTGATGTAGCGGCTGCTTTCGGAAGCCAGAAACACGATCGCGCCGTCGAGGTCATCGGGCCGTCCCGGCCGTTTCAAGGGGATCCGATCACAAATGTAATCCACCCACTCCTGGTTCTCGTACAGAACCCGGTTTTGCTCGGTCCGAAACCAGCCGGGCGCCAGGCAGTTCACCGTAATCCCGTGGCGCCCCCACTCATCCGCGAGACTCATGGTCAACTGCTTTACCCCGCCGCGGCTCGCCGTGTAGGGCGCGAGACCGGCGTACCCAAACACGCTGGTCACCGAACCAATATTAATGATGCGCCCGTAGCGCCGCGGGATCATGGCCGCGGCGATCGCCTGCGCCACGAAGAACGTGCCGCGCAGGTTGGTGTCCAATACCAGGTTCCAGTCTTCCCACGTGACTTCCAAGGCCGGTTTGCGGACGTTGCAGCCCGCGTTGTTCACCAGAATGTCGATCTTTCCATAGGCCCGTTCGGCGGCTTCCGCGAAGCGCAGAATGCTGGCGTGGTCCCGGACATCCAGTTCAAGCGCGACAACCGTTCGCCCAAGGCCTTCGATCTCCTTCTGAAATTCGCGCAGCGATTCCACCTTGCGGCTCGTAATCACCAGGTCCGCGCCAGCGCGCGCCAATGCCCGTCCGAAATACTGGCCGAGCCCGCGGCTCGCGCCGGTGACCACCGCCACGCGGCCGTTCAAATCAAACGCCTCGGTCATTGTATTCGTTCCTCCGCTCTATGGCTCGACGATCACTTTCATCAGATTCGGCTCGCGCCGGTACAGGCGGGTAAACCAGCCGGCTGCATCGGCGAGCGACGTACGCGCCGAAATGAGATGGTCCACCCGAATCGCGCCGCTCGCCAGCAGTTCGATACAGGCCGGGTATTCGCCCGCCGAAGCGCACGAACCCTGCAGCCGGATCTGGCGCGTCACGACCTCTTGCAGCGGCAATTCGATACTCGGAGCAAGATTGCCGACAAGCGTTACCGTGCCGCCCTTGCGGACACAAGCCACTGCCGTCTGAACCGATTGCGTAAGGCCCACGGCCTCCAACACGGCATCCGCCCCGCGTCCGCCGGTCCGCGCTCGCACCTCCAACTGCAGGTCGCATGTCCCAGAGTTCAGCGCGGAGTCGGCTCCGGCTTGCCGCGCCATCTCCACCCTGGCGTCATCCACATCCGCTGCGATGACCACGCCGAATCCCGCGGCTTTTGCGGCCTGTATCGTAAGTTGGCCGATCATCCCGCAGCCGATGACAACCGCCGCATCGCCGCGCTCGTGCGGAGTGAGGCTCACCGCGTGGACCGCAACCGACACCGCCTCGATCATCGCCGCGTGATCGAACGGCAGCGAGTCCGGCAATCGATACAGGATGCGCGCGGGCACCGCCACGAATTCGGTAAAAGCGCCGTGCCGGCGGTAATCGCCGCAGGAAACCCCCAACACCTGGCGTCGATCGCACAGATTGATCTGACCGCGCCGGCAGAAACTGCAATCGCCGCAACTGATGGTCGAGTCGAAAGTGACGCGGTCGCCCTGACTCCAGCCGTGCACCTCCTGGCCAACTGCCGCAATCGTGCCGGCGGCTTCATGGCCCATCACCAGCGGCGGTATCCTGCGCCCCGTCGAGCCGTCGAGACCATGAACGTCGCTGCCGCAGATGCCGCAGGCTCGCACACGAATCAGGACATCGGTCGCACCGATCTTGGGCTCCGGCAGTTCGGTCACCTCCAGTCGCATCGGACCTGTCAGCAGTAGAGCTTTCACGGTTCTATCTTCCATCATGCATCGGGGTGCGGCGGAAGCAGGAGAGCAACCACCGCTTCTGTTAGACTGGCCTCTGATTTCCATGCCCCGCGAACGCCACTGGTACACGGATCTGGCTCTCATCTCCTTCAACACATTCCTGCTTCTCCTGGCCCTGAATCTCATCCTGTGGGCCGCCGCCCCCTTATTCCGCCAACCCACGCACTTCGATCCCATCGTGGCATTCGGTCTCCCCCGCGTTTTGCAGTCCTATCCCGGATGGAAGGAAGCTGACGTCATCGCTCTCGTGCACGAGACGGATCAGCTCGACACCGCCATCTACCAATACGAGCCTTACACTCAATTCAAGCTCCGTCCGCTCCACGGCCGCTACCTAAACATCAACCCCGCCGGCTTCCGCGTCATCCGGAACCAGGCTCCCTGGCCGCCCGATCCCTCGGCATTCAACATTTTTGTGTTCGGAGGCTCTACAACTTTCGGCGTCGGAGTGGCCGACGAGGAAACCATCCCTTCTTACCTCCAGGAAGAAACTGCCGCGGACACTCCGCACGTCGCCGTTTACAATTTTGGCCGCCTGGGTTATTTCAGCACGCAGGAACTGCTGCTCTTCTACCGGATGCTGTCCGCCGGCGCTGCCCCCAAGCTCGCCATCTTCATCGATGGCATCAACGACTTCCATTCCTTCAGCGGCGAACCCGACCTCACCAGCGAGCTTGCCTCGCTGCTCGACTCCGAGCATCAGCCTTGGCGGCTCCTCCGCGCCCTGCCCATGTGGCGGGCCGTAAGCCGAGCCGTTCCCCGCCCTGCTCCCGACTTCAGCGATGCCGGGTCCCCGAACGGCATCATCCGACGCCTGCGCACCAACGAGGCGCTGATCCGCACCCTGTGCGACGCGCACCATGTGAAGCCGGTCTTCGTTCTGCAACCGCTGCCTGTTTACCAGTACGACCTCCGCTATCACTACCTGAACGGCGCGGATTGGTCCCGGTATCTCCGCTACGCCGACGGCGCCAAATACGGCTATCCTCTTTTGGCGGCGATGCGTGGAGAGTTCGAATCCAAGGGCGATTTCCTCTGGCTGGCCGGTATTCAGGAAGGCCGCCATCAGAACTTCTACGTGTCCGATGGGCTGCATTACTCCGCCCCCTTCAGCCGCGAAATCGCCCGCGCCATCCGCGATTTCCTCAAGAAGGGGACAGCCTGATCCGCGCGATTTTTGCGGACGCCGCGCAGCGCCCGCTGTCTGCGATATGGAGTAGAATCGTCGCCAGTGGAAACGCCCAATCGACGAACACTCTTACAAGCCGCTCTGGCCGCTGCATCGTGGCAGGCAGCCGCGCAGACGTCCTCGAAAATGCGCCTTGGTATCATCCTTTCCATTTCGCCCGATCCGGATGCCGCGATTCGCCGCGTGCGCGATCTGGGATTCCCCACTTGCCAGGCTGTTGTTGGTGAGACGGATGGCGCCATGGCAGCCAGGCTTCGTAAGGCGCTGGATCAATATGGCGTGGAAGCCACATCCGCGGTCTCCACGGGGCCGAAACCCGAAGTCTACGACTTCTACCAGGGGCCGCTGACCATCGGCCTGGTCCCGCGCCAGTACCGGCAGGCCCGGATCGCCCGCATGCAAGCCGTCGCGGACTTCGCCCGAAACGCAGGAATTCCAGCGGTGCAGGGACATTGCGGATTCATCCCGGAGAATCCGTCCGACGAGCTGTATAGGGAGACGGTCGCGGCGATCCGCACGGTGGCGGAGTATTGCAGGAAGAACAGGCGGAGCTTCCGCTGCGAAACCGGGCAGGAGACCCCCATCACGCTGGTGCGAGCCATTCGCGACGTAGGTCTCGACAACGTCGGAGTCAATTTCGACGTGGCCAACCTGATCATGTACGGCAAGGCAAACCCGCTGGACGCCGTAGATGTTCTTGCGCCGTACATTCAGGGAGTGCACGCCAAGGATGGCTTGTATCCCACCGACCCCAGGAATCTGGGCGCGGAGGTGCCGATCGGCGAGGGCAAGGTGAACTTCCCGGCGCTCATCGAGAAGCTGCGCCGCATTGGGTACCACAACCCGCTAACCATCGAGAGAGAAATCAGCGGGGAGAAGCAGCGCGCGGATGTTCTGAAGGCGAAAGCCTACCTGGAGAAACTAATTGGATAGCGAGACACAGAGCATGAGCAAAGCAGCAACCGGTCGTCGCGGCTTCCTGCGGGCGGCCGGCGCCGTTGGGGCGTTCACCATTCTGAAGCCTCACCTGGTGCGCGGAAGCGCCGCCAATTCGGCCGTGCGAGTAGGCCTGCTGGGATGCGGGCGGCGCGGCAGCACGGACGCGAACAACATCGCGCAGAACACCGAAGCCCGAATCGTAGCGCTGGCCGACCTTTTCGACGATCAACTCGCCAAAGCCAAACAGCGCTTCGACAAGCTGGCGGAGTCGAAAGGATACGCGGGCATCGCGCAGACCTACCACGGCCCGAAGGCATGCCAGCAGATGATGGACTCGAAGGACGTGGACACGGTGGTGATCGCCACCCCGGCGTATTTCCATCCCGAGCACCTGGCCGCCGCGGTTGCGGCCGGTAAACACGTCTACTGCGAAAAACCCGTGGCGGTGGATGTGGCCGGCGCCAGGCGCGTGCTGGAGACCGGCAGGAAAGCGACCGGCCGCCTCAGCCTCGACATCGGCTTCCAGATCCGTTCCGCGCCGCCGTTCGTGGAACTGGTGCGGCGCATCCACGGCGGCGCGCTGGGCGAGATTGCGGCGGGCGAGGCGCACTACTATAGCCCGGCACCGGATCAGCGGACTTGGACATCTTCCGGCCAGACGCTGCGGCTGCGGAACTGGATTCAGGACCGGGTGCTTTCCGGCGATATCATCGTGGAACAGAACATCCACGTGCTGGATATCTGCAACTGGGTACTCCAGGGGCATCCGCTCAAAGCGGTGGGTAGGGGCGGCCGGAACGGGCGGAGCGGCAAACTCGATTGGCCTGGCGACGATTGCTACTCCCATTTCGACGTGGTCTTCGAATATCCCAACGGCGTCCACGTGAGCTTCAACTCCACCCAGTTTGGGAAAGGCCCCTTCGAAGCCAGCGAGCGATTCTTCGGCACGCGAGGCGCGGCGCAATCGCCTTACAGCGGCGCGCTGGGGATCACCGGCGAGGAGGCGTGGACCTGGGCGGGCAGCGACCAGCCGCGGGATGCCTCATTCTCATCCAGCGGTTCGTTCTCCGATAACCTGGCGCAGGCCGACCCGGAGAAACAGAAGGCATTTATCAACAGCATCACGAGCGGGCAATTCCACAACCAGGCGGCTGACGGCGTGGAAGCAGCGCTAACAGCCATGTTGGGCCGCAAGGCAGCTTACACCGGGCGCGAAGTCACGTGGGACGAAATGCTGCGGTCGAACGAGCACTGGGACTCGAGGATTGACGTAAGCAAGCTCTCTCCGGAGTCGTAGCGAGTGCGCGGACGATCGTTTGGTGTCGTCCACCAATCTGCGAAGCAGCGTGAAGCCTCCCCAAAAGCCCATGTTATACTTCTGGCTTCAGCCGCCACCCTTCTCTTACCGGTTTGCAGCAGCGTGACAGGCTCACTGTTCGAAAACCCCGGCGCGTTCGACCGCGAGACCCTCGCCGCCCGGCTGCGTGAGTTCGCGGGGCAGAACATCTACATCGGCGCCAGTTCCTGGAAGTACGAAGGCTGGATCGGCCAGATCTATTCGCGCGAGCGCTACCTGGCGCGCGGCCGTTTCTCGCAGAAGCTGTTCAACGCCGAGTGTCTTCGTGAATACGCTGAGACTTTCCCCACCGTGTGCGGCGATTTCGCTTTCTACCAGTTCCCCACCGACGAATTCTGGCGCCGGCTCTTCCTCCACGTGCCCACTGGCTTCCGTTTCGCCTTCAAGGTGCCCGAGCAGATTACGTGCAAGGTGTTCCCTGCGCACGCACGCTACGGACCGCAAGCCGGCAAGGAGAATGAAGCTTTCCTCGACCATCAGATGTTGCAAGAGATGTTCCTGCGGCCCTTGCTTCCTTACCGCGACAAAACGGCGCTGCTGATCTTCGAGTTCGGCGCGTTCGGGCGCCGCAGCTTCGCCGAATTGGGCCAGTTCCTCGACCGCCTGGATCCTCTCCTGGCCAGCCTGCCGCCCGAATTCCGCTACGCCGTGGAAATCCGCAACCCCGAGTTTCTCGACAAAGACTATTTCACCTGTTTGCGCAGTCACAACGTCGCCCACGTCTACAACGCCTGGGCAAAGATGCCAGAACTGCGCCACCAGATGGCCATCCCCGATTCCGCCACCGCCGACTTCCTGGTGTGCCGCGCGCTGCTGCGCCACGGCCGCGTCTATGAGGACGCAGTGGGCTTGTTCTCCCCTTATACCGAGATCCAGGATCCCAACCCTGAAGCGCGCGCCTCGATGCGCGTGTTGATCGGCCGCGCGCGAGAGAACGAGCAGTTCCTGTTCCTGTTCGTGAACAACCGGCTGGAAGGCAATGCGCCGCTGACGATCCTGTCTCTGACGGAACCTTGAGCTCCCACCGTCCATCTCTACCCGCTGGTAGCGATCACCGCCGCTGCCGAGGCATCCTCGTTCATGAGCAGCCTGACGTACCACAACAGGAGCAACAGCACGGGCGCTTCCGGCAGTTCCGCACCCACCTTCGTGATTACCGACTCGCCGCCCTGCTTGACAAATCCCCGCGGTCCACGCAGATTCACTGCCGCCATGCCTTGCTCGTTCTCAAAGGCCCACTCCGTACCCCAGAAATTTTGACAGCGCAGTTGGAAGCGCCCGCCGGAGGCAAACTCCAGTGTTCCGGCGCCGCTCCATCTCGGCGCGAAGATCGCGATGTCGTTCTCCGATCCGGCCTGCCGCACCGTGACGCGCGGCGAGAAGAACCCGGCCCGCTTGAAGGTCCAGCGTCCTTCGCCGCACTCGCCAGTCGCAAGCGACCCCCAGCCCTTCTCAAACTGGATGCTGCCGATCACCGCCTGGTCCGCTGCAAGCTGATGGAATCGGCGCGAGCCCTTTGGCTGAGACCACTTCAAGGGAATGT
>Ga0335081_10004638_pt1 | contig 21684 bp, 24 predicted proteins | sample Lox_Sample_35_FD_206713 | JGI IMG/M metagenome (GOLD analysis project Ga0335081, IMG submission 206713) | Soil microbial communities from Loxahatchee National Wildlife Refuge, Florida, United States - Lox_Sample_3.5 | ecosystem: Environmental > Terrestrial > Soil > Wetlands | place: USA... | reverse complement strand
AACCTTCAGAGAAATTCGCCTCAGACGGCGGTCACCCCAAAAGCGGTTCTCAGTAGCACTTCGTTTACTCGGGGCCAAAACACTCTTCTCGGAAGTTTGTTCCCGGCGGTCTCTGAGACCTCAGATCGCGATTGACAGCCTGGTGTAGAACCAGCAGCGTGAGCCTCCTCGAAAGGCATGGGAACGTACCGTTTCCTTTTGCAGGGCGTCCATTCGACATATCCGAGACGTGCCGCCGAATCCGCCAGCCCAAGATTGCTGTTGGAAACAGCCTATGTGCTGAACTACGCGCCAAGCCTCCATCCAGGAAGATCGGCGCGATGGTAGATCTCGGGCAAGCAGCCTGGCCACAGTGTCGCTGAGTGCCATTTCCGGGGCGGGTCATTCTTCTTGCCACGCGGGCCCAGCACTGCAATAGCAGGCGTGGCCTGTATCCAATTCGAGGACTCGTGGCAACGATATACTTGCAAATTCGACTCGCGGCATGTTTATGCCTTAACGGTCTTTTTCAACGCAACCCCCGCCCTCTGGAAACAGGGGACTTCCGGCGACCGGCGCGGCAACGATATGCGTTATTTCGGAAAAGATATCCTCAAAGTCACAATGATGGGTGGTTGGTGGTGATGGTGTGCGTGTTGCTGGTGTCGTCGCTGCGGCGGCGGTTGTGGTGGATTGTTTGTGTGTCGCTGTTCTCAAACCGCTGCTCGCGGTTTCGCGACGGGGCACTCGTGGCTTGCTCGATGCGCCGCAACTGCCAGCCGAGCCGTCCTATATAATGCTAAAACCTGCTGTTTCTTTGCGTCACTCAAGACATTAGCCATGCCGACCGAGGGTACAATCCCTCGCGCCGGTGTCAATGTCCCGGATGCCTTCGTTGCCAGCTGTCAAGTGGTCGTGAGTGGCCGGTTTTGGGTCATCACCGAAGCACGATGCTGCCGACGTCTTGTTCCATGTGGTGAACAACTGCTGTCTGCGCGAGCTGCCCACGATCTTTACCACCAACCAACCTCTGAGTGAATGGGGAGAAGGTGTTGCACGACGTCGACCTCTCGAAGTAGCCGCCATCATCGGCCGGGTCCTGGAACGAGGAAGATTCATCGGCCTCAACGGGGCCTCGGGACGGATACGTCACCTCAAGTTGGAGACCCCTTGTCCGGGCAGCACAGGACGGCTCAGAATATCTGGAAGAAGCGGCTCAGAATTTCCTGAACCCACAACATTTACGCAGCATTACCGAAAGCGCACGCAAGAACCCGGACAGCGGCAACCGGATTGTGTTCGCCAAGCCGGCTGGACGATGACATTGCAAGGACTCCGAATTCAATGGCTCGTCGCAATCAGCAGCTACAATCCTTCGGTCTGTGTCCGGCCTTTGCGAATCCGTCGGCGCGAGAAACAGCAATATAGAGACTGCTGTCGAGTTTTCGCCGCGTCCCCGCCGAAGAGCCCATTGAAAGCCGGAATCCCGCCACGCTGATGGGAATGGCTCCTTTTAAGCTGCTGCTGACACCCGGTGTCAGCCCGAGAACTCGGCGAGTCTCGCCGACACGCCTCGTCTAGGGAGCGGGGACTGCAACCAGCCAATTCTTCTCATCAAGGACCTGATATGCCAGCCTGATTTGCCGTTCTCTGAACTGCTTCTTGCGCTCACCCCACTCGTAGGTGAATCGAATGACGTCGTCCATGTTCTTCGCCGATTCGTGGGTCGCTACCCAATGGACCGTCGAAAGAAGCTCGAGACCAAATTGCGACTCAAAGCCGTCCACCAACGCAGCAACACGTCCGATTCGTTTGCTGGTTGAAGAATCTCGGTGAAGTTGACGCTTCGCGTCAGCAACCGCTCCAGGAACGAGTTGAAGTTCTTTGATCGGCGAATCTCCGCCGTCCGCGTACCCAGCGATATAGTATCCCTCAACGGCCTTCAGCACGTGTCTTAGATTCTCCGCATAAGGACCATATGGCGCTTTTACAAATCTGAGCCGGAGCGGCTCGCCCGCCTCCTGGAGGAAGTACATCAGTTTGTGTACCTCCAACAGTGTGATTGTCGGATCCAGAAGGCCAGCTAGGTATCGTTCAACCAACGCGATAAGCGCAGCTCTTCCTACGGTCATTTCTGGTGTTTTGGGCATTGCTTTAGTGATGCGATCTTCCGTGCTGAGCCCGGGCTCATAAACGACGATTCGGACATCATCTAGGTCCCGAAGCGCATGTTCGATCTTTGGGCGTACCTCGCTCCAATTCAATCCGCCAAGACCGCTCCCAAGAGGCGGAATTGCGATTGAGCGAATGCCGCGCGACTCGATCTCGTGTCGAAGCGCGATCAAGCCTGCTTCGATGTCTTCAATCCGGCTCTTACCTCGCCAATGCCGCTTGGTCGGAAAATTGATGATGAACTTCGGACCGTTCATCAGATCAGTAGAATAGACGAACATCCGCCCCGGTCGGAGTTCGTTCCTTTTACAAGCGGCCTCGTATGCCTTGAAATTCTTCGGAAAATGGTTCTTGAACTGGAGCGCAATACCACGCCCCATAATCGCGACGCAATTGACCGTGTTCACTAGCGCTTCGGTCTTCGCGTTTAAGACGTCCCCTGTTGTGAATTCCAACATGGCTTCCTCTCCGGTGGCCTAATAGTACCAATCACGTTTGATCTCGATTACTGGCTGCCTCGAGGCCCGGGCGATCGCCTGCCCTGTCCTCTGTGCAATACCGTTCGACAGCACTCCGATTCTCTCCACCAAGTCCCAGGGAACTTCTCGCTCGACTAGGAATTCGGCCTGTTTACCTTCCTTAACGTCCTTCCAGTTCCGCGCGTTCACTGCGTCCCAGTCAACATCTGCGAGGTCACACAGGTCGTTGCGATCCTCGAAATAATAGGACCCTGCGTTTGACAGAGTGAAGGCCCAGCGGAGTCCCTCCTCGTCCGCCCAATTAACAATGTGGTGTAGATCGAATTCCAAATGCACAATCGGCCCCTGGCCGCCTGTGTAGGTCAACTCGGGATGATTTGCCTGGTGGATCAAGTACAGCATCACAGATCGTGGACAGAAATAGAACGGGACACAGTCTCCCACGTGCAGTTTCCGATGGCAACTGATGGGCAGGCGCAGCCGCCGTTCCTTAATGCTGCTCATTCCTATCACTGTTCCTGCATCGTCGCGGGTGGCCATGACGGCGTCGCAAATGAGCCTCCCGTCGGCGACAATCGACGGCAGTTTATCCACATGCACGATGTGGTAGAGTTTCGGCTTTGCCGATGGCAGCGTCATTCTTCTGCTTGGTATGCTGGGTCCATTTTCATCTCGCCCGGCTCCAATTCAACCTCATTTCCTCCCCGGCCTGTGTGAGTAGCTTTTCGCGAATGAGAATCGCCGATGAGGCCGTCTTACACAGGAGAAATGAATCCGAGGTTGAGGAGGCGAAGCTCCATTGCGCGACGGCTGACCTTATATCGAACAGCCAGGGTTTGTATGGCATGGTCGGCCTCGCTCTCGTCAACCTCCATTCGCAGCAGGTCCCTTCTGAGGAAGTTCTCCGGCATTAAGAGCGCTGCGGCAAATCCATTTGCTTCTATCTCATTGTGTTGCGTTGCTTCGGACGATACAGCGTTCCGGTAGTCTATTCGGAAATCTTCGTCAAAATGTCTCTCGGTTCGTTTGTGCAAAATGAAATGACCAATCTCGTGGGCAATCGTGAAGCGCTGCCGGTTCTCGTGCTGAGCAGAATTTACAGCGATAACGGCAAATTTGCCGTTTCGGATCAGAGCTCCTGAAACGTCATCCGTGGTGGGCGCATAACGGACATCAAGACCTACAGCTCTTGCGATTGCATCAACAGGGACCGGTGCGCGGCGAACATCATTCTCTTCGAGGAGTCTTGCTGCTTGTTGTTCGATGGTGGGCATCATCATCTCCTGCGGGATCAAGTACTACGTTCATTGTTTGAAGCCACTCGGACCTGCTCACGTTCAGGCCCTGGGCTCGTTCTGGGCGTTCGAATACAGTCGCCGAAGGCAGAAGTTCCTTGACATCTGTCCCAAGCAACCTGGCAATTACGTATAGGGAGTACAGTTGTACGGGTTGTCGGCCTTTTTCAATGTTGGTTATTGACGTTCGTGAAAGACCCAGTTCATCCGCAAGCATCTCCTGCGAAATTCGCTTCTTGCGCCTCATCTCGGAGAGCGTTCGGCCAAAAGCACCGTAGAACGCCTTTTCGCTGTCGGTAGTCACGGCCACAAGCAAATTGTGACACCAAATTCATCATTATGTCAACCTGGCAAACACGTTTACCTCCCTGAACGCCAATTGCTCTGGCACAACATGTTTGTGGCGTTGACACTGTCATTTGCGCAATTGACATACTGTGACGATTGGGCCATACTTAAACTCGTGGCGGTGATTGCACTGCTCGCCACAAAATGCTCGGAGGTATACAGAATGTCCGACGAACTGCGGGAACGCGAGCGCGAAGTCGAACGGGAAATCGTACACGACGAGGAGCGTTTGAAAGACGATGAACAGCGCCTCGAACGCGATGTAGAAAGGCTCGAAGCCATCGAACACGAGCATCATTCCTACAGGTTGATTGTGAACAAAGAGGAGAAAGGTTGGCCGGAACCTCACATAAAGGGGCGCCAGATCCTCAAACTCGCCGGTAGTCCGCCAGATTGGGTTGTCAATGAATTGGTTCCCGGTCCCGGCGAAGATCCGGAGATTGGACCGGATCAATCCGTTGACCTTGATGTCGAGGCTGAACCTAAGGGTATCAAGAAGTTCCAGACGCGGAAGCCGAAGACAAATCCAGGGGTAACGGAGTAGCCGGCCATGAGCTTTCTTCCTGAGGAAGATCGGGAATTCCTTGGCGAAAACGGCGTTCAATGCCAGGAACTCATTGAGAACATCCCGGATGGACAAGAGCGCCGTGGTTTGCTGTTTCCCGCCTTCTCCTTCTCGGGCAATCTGCGAAGGATGAATGGCGGCGGGCTGATCGCAGTTGACAGTTGCGATCTCCTAGTGCTGATTCCGGACGGTTACGCTACGACCAAGCTCGACAGTTTCTACACGATCCCAAGACTCAAGCGTTCCGATGGCAGCGATCCTCAAAACGCGGGTGGAGAGTCAATGCTCTGGGGAAAACCCTGGCAGTTTTGGTCACGCCATCTAGACGACCAAGACTGGCGCGTTGGCGTCGATGGTCTGCGGACGTTTATCAGCTACATCCGTGGGGAGCTCCGGAACGCCTGATGGTGCGTTATACCTTCACAATACTTGAGCAGCATTATCAGCAACTGCGCCAGTCACTTCTTCGTGACGATAATGAGTGCGGTGCTCTTTTGCTTTGCGGCCGCTCGCGACAGATCGATCCTTGGACCGGAGCAGTCGAAGAGCGTGCGCTGGTGCGCGAGGTGATCGATCTCCCCACGGAAGCATTCCTTGAGAGGACGCCCACTTCTCTCACCTGGTCTACCACTCCGCTGTTCAAGTTGGCAAAGAAGGCGATGGCCCGAGACTATGCCATCTGCATCGCTCACTCGCATCCGGAAGATCGGCTCTTCTTCTCTGACAGAGACGGCATCGCCGACAAGGAGTCCTTCGAAATCGTCTTCGGGAGGATGGAGACGGAACGGCCACACTTCGCGCTGGTCATGGATCGAAGTGGCGAGTTCTTGGTTCGAGCTTACGACTCGGGCTTGGGAGCACACGCAACAGAACTGGTCCGTATAATCGGCGACCGTCTCCAGATCCGCTATCCAGGCCGGGATCAGATCGTCAGTCCCGCCGAATTCGATCGTCAGTCTCGCGCTTTCGGTGCGCGCACAACAGAAGATCTAGCTCATTTACGAATAGGCATTGTGGGTTGCGGTGGCACTGGATCGGCAGTTGCTAGCTTGCTAGCTCGAAGCGGATTATCCCAATTCTTACTCATTGATCCAGATCGCGTCGACATCACAAATGTGAACCGGCTGCATTTTTCGACACGGTCTGATGCCATTGCACGTCGATATAAGGTCGATGTGGTGGCTGACGCAATTGCCAACATTGGTCTTGCTCGGTCCGTGGTGGGAATAAAGCAGCATGCGGATTCGCCGGAATGTAGGGACCCTCTTCGTGCATGCGACGTCGTCTTTGGCTGCACAGACGATCACCTGGGGCGAAATCTTCTCAACCGCCTGGCGTATTTCTATACTATTCCCGTGATCGACATGGGTGTGCTGATTGATCCAAATGAACGTGGAGGCTATGATAGCTTCGACGGGCGGGTTACAGTTGTACAACCCAGTTATCCTTGCCAAGTGTGCCGACATCTCATCAGTCCCCAAAGAATGCTCGAGGAAGGGATGCTACGAAGTGATCCGGTTCGGTACGAACAATACCGGCGGGCTGGATATGTGGTAGGTGAAACTTACCCGAGTCCAGCTGTAGTTACGTTCACAACCGAAATTGCAGCAGTTGCGGTGAACGAGCTACTGCATCGACTCACCGGCTTTCGAGGCCCGCAAGGTCACTGTGCGGAACGCGTACGACGATTCGATTGGATTAAGGACTCCGACATGGTTCCTGGTAGTAAACGCAATCCTGATTGCCCTCTTTGTGCCCTGAGGAGATACGATGGGCGTGGAGACATGACACCGTTTCTAGACCAAAGCTAATGCGTTCTCTGCCTCTCTCCCTTATCGAAATCGTTTTCCGATTGCAATTCCTGTCCAGACCGACTTTTCTGGCGGATTCGGTATCAGATTGCCCCTCGCTTCAGGAATTGGACTCGGGTACGATGCTTCTCGAAATACGTGGCGGCTATTTGAAATGGGCTCATTTACAATGCCCGAAATGTGGCGACCATATCCAATTACCGCTTGCAGGAAGTGACAGGTGGGCCATCAAGGTGGACCTGTTCCGCCGGCCGACGCTTGATCCCTCGATTTGGGAGCAGACAAGTTGTGGCGCTCATTTTTTTGTTAGGAAGGGAAGGGTGGAGTGGTGCGTATGAGGTCGCTCTCACTAGCGAGTTAAGTGGAGAGCAGCAGGACCCGGGTGGTCACGCCGGCTTTGCTTGAGTTCGAAACAGCTGGTACCATCGCCGAAACGCATCTTCCAACTCGTTATTCAGAACCTTGGTCCCGGTTTGCAGGAGCAGGTGCGCCTCCCGGAGCATCCAGTGCGTCTGTTGTTTGTTGACGAAGCCTCGTCTTACTACCTGATTAACGGTAGACTTCGCGAAGCTCGGATGGCCAAAAACAGCCTCGGAAGGGGAAGGACGCCAGCAGGAGCGCCCCGTGGCCGCCCGGGTTCCCTCGGCTCGTCGCAGGCGGCCACCAGCCCATAAGGAGATCGCTACTTTACGAATCGTTTGGAAGCTTCCCATGCCAACGGTACCCCGTAAGAGGCCCATCCCCGGCCGCACCCACCGACACGGGCGCGAGCGGCAGATTAAGACACGCAAGCCCCCGCGCGGCCATCTGCTGGTTATTGAGTGCGACTCCGGGAAGCTTGCTGCCGATCAGCTCAATCTTGGGACCGTGCTCGAACGTCTCGCTGAAACCAGCCTTGCGCGAACAGTGCTCGCGAACAAGCGGATCGCCTTTGTGAAGACCACCACCGAAGAGAAGCTGAAACAAGACCTCGCCAACACATTTCAGAGGCATGGGCGTTTCCGATCGATTCTCGTAGTTGGGCACAGCAACGAGACCGGCCTCGTGCTTACGAGCGACGGGCTGCGCAATTGGAGAACCGTAGGTAATTGGCTTCGAATATTCGAGCCCGAGTCTGTATTTCTGGCGGCGTGTGAGGCAGGAAGATCGAAGGCCATCCGCGATCTTTTCGATCCCATGCGCAAGTCTTTACGCCAGGTGTTTGCGTCTCCCGTCGCGTTGCACAGGAATCAGAGTCCGCCGCTCGTCATGCTCATCCTCATGCTGCTTATGCGTGGCAGGATCGATGAGGATCAATCCGGCGCGCTGCGGCTGGCCAACTACGCTCTCACCGGTGGACAGCTATTCCGGTGGAGGTACAACGAAACCGGACCCGGCGAGGAAGTCCGCGCTGCCCTATGGGACGGGGTTGCTTCCTTATTCGATCATGGCGCGTGGGACCTTGCGGACTTACTTCGGCGCATCTCCCGAAACAAGGCCGGCCGGAGTTGACCGGCGCATCGGATCACGTGAACGCAATCGAATTGTTCCGGTCGGGAAATTGGGTGCTCTTTGGCGTGAGTTCTCCGCGTACAAGCCACTTCGTCATTCCAATGTCGGCTGCTGCGCGGAACAATTCGCCGCGCATCCCGTTCAATTCTTGGCGCTGCCGGAGGATCCAGCGCTACAGCGCAGGCCCAATGCGCCTGAAAACCTTTCCGTCTGGCACTGCCTCGAAAACCGTGTCGACCCTCGGAGCGCCAGAAGCGAGACAGTCACGGTGCATCGATGCCGACATCAGTGATGTCCATTGGTGTTGGTTGGCGCTTCTGGATTCAACGCTTCGCTCGCCCGGAATGTTGTGATACAGATGGTCTGTCGAAGATTCAGCGCTGCCTCCAGCGGACGCCACCGATAGAGCCGCCGCTCCAGCGACGGCACGTACGCCGTCCATTCCTCACCGGCAGGTGCTTGGTCGATCAGCCTCCACGCCTGCTCCAACCGTGCGTCGAGCAAATCCATGGTCGACAAGGCCATCGCCTCCGGAAACATGGGCGTCCGAAGAGCACCCTTTTCGATTTCCCCGTGGTGGCTCACGATGAGGTGTTGAAGCACGCTCTTCACCTCGACCGGGAAGTCCGGCAGCCGTGCCACATGCCGCTCTAGGATCTCAAGGCCCAGCGCGACGTGTCCCACAAGCTGTCCTCGAGTGGTGTAGCCGAGACGTCGCGACGTTCCCAACTCTTCGATCTTCCCGACGTCGTGAAGAACGGCCCCGGCGATCAGCCAATCGCGGTTGAGCCGCGGGTAACTGTGAACCACCGCCTCCGCCAGCCGACATAGGGAGAGCACATGTTCGATCAACCCGTGGCGATACGCGTGATGCAACTTCATCGCCGCAGGTGCGATCTTAAATGCAGGCACGACGCTCGGGTCATTCAGAATCGACAGCAACAAACTCCGAACCTGCTCGTTCGCAACCGAGTCCGCAAACCCCCGCAGTTCCGCGACCATTTCCTCCGGATCGCGTTCCGATGCCGGACAGAAGTCCGCTTCCTGAAACTCCCCGTCCTCGCATCGCCGGATACGCTGCACGACCAACTGCGGACGGTCGTTGTACAACTCCATGGAGCCCCGCACCTTGACGATGTCGTCCCGCTCGAATAGGTCCGCTGTCTCTTGAGGGCTATCCCACGCTTTTGCCTCCAGGTCACCGGTGCGATCGCCGAGCAGCAAGTGCAAGTAGAACCCGCCATTGCGTTTCGGGCGGACTTCCTTCTCCTTTACGAGCGCTAGGAAAGTGACGACCCCGTCCGGAGGCAGAGCCGCAATAAAGAAACCCTTCTCGGCCATAGCTCACCTCGCCTTTCGAGTCTCAAAACAGTGCCAACTGGTTCGACCCTTTGGCGGCTGCCGCAGGCCGCCGCGAAGCCTTCCGCCGCTGCACGCTTTCGAGCGAAGCGCCGAACATCAGCAGTTGCGTCACAACTCCGGGGACATGCGTTGGCGATGGAATGATTGCTTTGGGCTCTGTGACCACCTCAGCCTCCCGATCCTCCACGCTGCCATCGACGCTGCGCGGTCCCAATACTTCCGCCTGCTGCTTCTGCAGTTGCCTCCAGACCGCGTCGGCTGACTCGCCGATCCCCTTCTCGGTGACCAACTCCCGGGCCATGGCCATCAGGATATCGTCGCCCTCGCCGATCGCCTGAAGGCCGTCACTGGCGAATTTCCCCTCCATCGCCAGGGAGACAAGCAGCTTCTTGCCCATCAGGCGGAGGCACGTCTCCTGCATGGTCCCGGTGTAGTAGAAGAATTTGACATTGACGCTGTGGCGCTGCCCGATCCGCCAGGAGCGCCGGCTGGCCTGCCTCAACGTGTAAATTGAATAGCCGGTCTCGGCGAAGAAGATATCTGGAAAATCCCAGAGATCAAGCCCGGTCTGGGTGAGCCGAGGATGTCCGATGACCACGTCAACCCCGGCACGCAGCTGGCGCTCATACCAAGCTTCTCGCTCTTCCGGCGCAACCTGCGTCGTCAATACCGCCACACGCATGCCATCGTTCGAGAAGATTCGCTCCAACCGGCGCGTAACATCTCTCTTCTGCGTGTAGACCGCATAGACCTGTACTTTTCTTCCGCGATTCAGAGAAGCTCTTACCTCCTCTAGCATGCGGCGTTCTTTGGCGTAGATGAACTGTTCGTCCAGGTCCCGCGTCGCCGCGATCAGGAACGACTCACGGCGGCCGGTCTCCGGGTTGAACTCGCGTCCTGACAAATCTCCGAATCCGTAAGGGCGATCGGGGTAGGCCAAGAGGGCATTCAGCGCGACGCTGATCACCGACTGATTGCCGCGATGCTCACGCAAAGCAGTCTTGATACCGTTCTCCAACTCCTCATAGGCTTCCTTTAGTGGCTCGTCCATCTCGACGCCGACCACCTCTTCCCGGTAGGGCGGCAGGGCGTCCGAAATGTCCTCAAGCGATACGAAGGCGCCAAGGTTCATAAGGTGACGCCCGAACAGCGCCGGTGAGGCTCCCGGCCGGTGACGGACCCGGGTGGTGACCCGCGCGTCGGAGCAGGCGTTGTCCGCTGGTTCGATCACAGTGATCTTCTCGAGGAGCCCGTAGGTCTCGGTGAATGCCCGCACCCCGGCGTCGCCGTGCTCAAAGCCCTCTGCCACCATTCGTGAAGGTGCGAGGCGAAACAGGATGTTAAATAAGTCCGCTGCGTAGCCGCCTAGCAGCGTCCCGGTGAGTACGGCGATACGGCCGGCGCACCCGGCGAGCGTTCCCAAGGCGTTCCCTTGGGCCGTGTCAGCACCCTTCAGTTCGTGGACCTCGTCGCCTACCGCGTAGTCGAAGAAATCCGGCATGTAACGCCCGATAAATTCGATGGGTGCGAAGCGCCGAGTCTTGGTCCCATCCGCCTGCCAGAGAGCGCTGTACAGGGGCCGACGCGCGTGGTTGCTTCCCTCGTTACGACCCAACACTTCGCTGAGTTTTGCCTTCTTGAAGTCAACGCCGAGCAGGCGCTCCCCCTCTTCATCCAAATACACGGGCTCACCGGTGTCCGGATTAACGACGCAGCCCTGGTAACGGCCGCTCCGGGCGATCTGGTAGGCGTGCCGCCAAAAGAATCCGAGCTTCGCTCGATCTCGTCCGACGACGAATACCGAAGGACATGAGCAGATCGAGGCCCAGCGTTTTCGTGCCGATGCAGAGCTTTTGCGCAAGCGCAATTCCGTCAAACTCGTGCGCAAGCCCTCCCGAACGATGCGTCCGTGGCGGAGCTTCACTTCATTGACGCCGTGATGAACCCGGTCGCTGGTTGTACTCCGCAGCCCGTCAATTGCAAACACCCGCACACGGGGAAGGGTCAGCAGCGTCTCTCGGCACCACTTGTCGGTAACGTGTCCCGGCGCCATCACCAGCGCTGTGAACGGCTGGTTCGCGGCGTGAGTGTGAATGGCACCAAGTGAGATGAGCGTCTTGCCCGTCCCGCATTCTGCGACTACGGCAGCGGCACGAGCCTGCTGCCAACGCCGGACTAGGCCCATGATGGCAATGGTCTGCGCGTGGAAAGGCCTGCGGAGCAGCTTGTCAACCAGCGGCGATGGCGGATCGTCAACGGCGTGCAAGGGCGCAAAAGACTTCAGGATTCTCTCCCCAAGCTCCGAGGCATAGGTGCGTAAATAGTCGGCAAGGCTCTCAGGTACGGGCATAGATCTCCTGTATTTCGGTTTAAGTTCAATGGCCCGGAGGGCATTTCGTGTGGTCCACAAGCGGTTGAGCGATTGTCGGCGATTCAGCCGGAGATCGGCGAGGTGTCAGGATCTGCTGCGACTTCAAGCATAGCGGACGGTATTTGTGCTGTTTCGACGCGAAAGCTGGCGTGTTTCGGGATGGCTGTGTCGATGAACTGACGGAGACGAGGCGACCTTGGCACTCATTCTGCGCCTCGCGTGTTGGGTGGGTCAAGTAGGGCGTTGCCCAAGCTGGACATCGCCTTGCGCAACGCTGGTCCCTGGGCTATCATTCCAACCGGGATCTCCCAAGATGAACAGCTTCTTCGAACGCAAGACCGTGCCGACCGCATACACAGCCGACGAGTTCGGTGCCAACTTATCACCGGGAAGCAGAGCAAGCGACGCGATCACCGCCCACGAGCGTTAGATCGAGCCCAGCGGCGCACTCAGCGCCGAACTCAATCGGAGCGTATCGGTCCAGGAATTGACGTTCGATTCGCAAGGACTCAGGGGCACACTGGGAGCGCGGCGGATCGAACAAGCTCTGGACTCCGTCCTCCAAGCCGACGAAACCTCGATGGCCGTTGACGGCGACCTCGAGCTCCGTGCTTACCGTAACCGATCCGCGAAAGATGACGCAGTCCACCTGCTGATTTGTGTCCCGGGGACATCCGACCTCAGGATGCGCTCGAAGCGCTCCCTCGACCTGCGCCATTTGCGCTTGCGTCTGAGTTCCGACGATCAATGCAGTGTACCTGAGATTGTTTGGAACGTGTTCTCCAGACAAGAAGAGTCTCACATAAGGCATGTCGCGAATCCGCGTGGATAGAGCTCGGTCTCCTGCCTGCTCAGCCGATAGATTCCCTGATTTCGGCCCCACACGTCGAAACGAAATCGCCCGATGCGAGTCGCGTCCAACCAGGTAGTAAATGGCGGTTGTGCCGGTTATGTGGCCCGACGATCCAAACTCAGCGCGCTCGATCTTAACGCGCATTCCCGGTTCGAGATTCACGAACCCTTCTCCCGGCTGCCAGTCGTATCTGTAATACAGCGTGTCACCTGAACGGACGGGTATACCTTCCCGGACGACCCGTTCTACCAGTGCGCCTATGCCCGCAGAAAGACAGCCACTGGTCTCGACCTTACCTAAGTCATCCAGGAAATCGGCAAACTCCTGCGAGAAGTTACCCTTCAAAATGCTGGCTTGCCAAGCTGCGAAAGAAGGTAGGGTCACACTCCATTTGGGCTGCGAGCCGTCCGTCAGAGCGAGACGAAAGGGGCCGCTGGCGGCCGAGCACTCTGACGAATTTCGAAATGGGCTGTTTCGCACAACGGAAATGGTTACCTTGACCGGCTTCTGCGCTGAACGTTGCCAGTACGGCGGCGGGACGACTACTAGGTCCTCTCCCACTTTTCTGAGCTGGTACCTACCTCCAACCCCAGTTGCACAGGCAAAGGACAGGAGACCCAGCAGGAGTATACCCAAGACGGCCACGAACCTATTTGCACGACTCATGTCAAAGAAGCACGTCACTCGTAGCGAAGGGCCACCATCGGATCGACCTTCGTTGCCCGGCGCGCAGGGATATAACTAGCGAGCAATGCGACACCGGTCAACAGCAGACCAACCACAATGAACGTTAGCGGATCCTCCGGCTTGACACCGTAAAGCAGGCTCGACAACAAGCGCGTCAGCACCAGGGCACCAATGACGCCTATCCCAACTCCCAGCAAGATCAGTCTGAAGGCTTGACCCAGCACCAGTTTCACGACATCTTCCCCGCGCGCGCCGATGGCCATGCGGACGCCGATCTCGTGGGTGCGGCGGCTGACAGTGTAAGACATTACGCCGTAAAGCCCCACCACCGCCAGCGTCAGGGCGAGCGCCGCGAAGATGCTGGTCAGCACGGTGCGGAACCGCGAGGGGGACATTGAATTCGAAATGTGTTCCTGCATCGTGACGAACTCCGAGAGAGGCTCGTTGCGGTCCACCTCGGCCACAGCGCGTCGGACCTCAGCGGTAATCAAGGCAGGGGCTCCCTCGGTTCGGATCACGAGGAAAGCTGTGGGACTCGCACTTTGCCGCAAGGGGAGATAAAGCTCTTCCGAGGGCTCGGCAGAAAGTCCGGCGTGCCGCGTATCGCCCACCACCCCCACGATCTCGCACCAGTCCGGCGGAGTGATTGGCAAACTGACGTGCTTGCCCAGCGGATTCTCCTTTCCCCAAAACGCGCGGGCGAGGGATTCACTTGCAATCGCCACCTTGGGCGACGCATCGCGGTCACCGTCCTCGAATAACCGTCCCGCGAGCAAAGGGATTCCCATGGTGCGGAAATAGCTGGGGCTCACCGCTGTGAGCAGTGCGTCTCGGGAATCACCCACAGGGGGCGGCTGCTTTGATGCCTCTTTCACTTGCAACTCAAAGGCCGAGGTTACAGCGGCTCCACTCAGGGGCAGGTTGCTGGTGAAGGCTGCGCTGCGGACTCCGGGCAGAGCCGCGACGCGTTGCAGCACGGTTTCATAGTACTCATTGCGTCTTGTGGGAGCCTGGTAGATGCCCTCGGCCAGACTGACCTGTGTGGTCAAGAGGCGTTGGGTATTGAATCCGGGATTTACTTCACTCAATCGCGCAAAACTCCGAATCAACAGCCCTGCGCCCACCAGCAAGACAACCGAAAGGGCCCCTTCCATAACTGTCAACAAAGATCGAGTTTGTCCCAGATGGCCCCGGGCTGAGCCATTGAGTCGTCCACCCTCCTTGAGCGAGCCGCTGAGCTCGGAACGGCATGCGTGAAGAGAAGGCAACAGTCCAAAGAGGAGGCCGCTTGCCAGGGAAACGGCCAGCGTAAAGGCCAGGACGCCGCCATCAATGCGAATGGGCGCGGCCAGGGGCATGTTGGAGGGGACCAACAGGCGGATGCCCCCCAGGCTCCAGGCGGCGAGCAACAAACCCGCCAGGCCGCCGAGTCCGGAAAGCAGGAGGCTCTCAGCCAGGTTCTGCCGAATCAGGCGCAGGCGGCTTGCTCCCAAGGCAGCGCGCAGCGTCATTTCCCTCTCGCGCACGACGGCGTGAGCGAGGAGCAGGTTGGCGACGTCGGCGCAGGCGATCAACAACACAAAAGCGACGGCACCCAACAGCAGCCAGAGCATTGGGCGATCGTTACCCACCAATGCCTCACGCAGGGGTTTGATTTCGAAATCTTTGCGCGCCTCAGTGGACTCTGCATCCGACGCCGGAAAGGCAACTCTGAGGACTTCATCCCGAGCTTGTATCAGGCTTACACCTGGACGTAAACGGGCTATCGGGGTGAAGAAAATGGTATCGGCGCTAATGTGGCTTGCTTCGAATGTCCAAGGTAAGGGAAGCGGCAGCCAGATTTGGGTTTTACCCGGAAACGTGAAGCCGGCGGGCATCACTCCTACCACCGTGAACTTCATGCCGTTCAGGAGCACGGTGCGGCCAATAACATCATCAGGGGCACCGAAACGATGGCACAACGGCTCTCCCAGAATGGCAACCTGACCACGGCCGGGCACGGATTCATCCGGAAGGAAGGTGCGGCCTTGCGGTTGAACGCCAAGCGTCCGAAAGAAATCAACGCTAACCTGGGAAGCCTTGATGCGTTCAGCTTGACCGGCCCCCGCCATATTGACCTCGCCGGTCTCATATATGGCCGTGTTCTCGAATGAACGCGTGTGGCTGAACCAATCAACGAGGGCGATTTCTCCATAAGATCCGGTCGTTTTTGGAGTGCTATAAAGGACCGGCGCGCCCGAAAGAACGACGATTCGCTCAGGATGGGAATAGGGCAAGGGGTGAATCAGCACGGCGTTTACCACCGAGAATATGGCGGTGTTGGCGCCGATGCCGAGCGCCAGTGTGAGAACAGCCACGGAGGTGAAGCCCGGATTCTTGCGCAGCATGCGCAGTCCGTAGCGCAGGTCTTCTAGCAGGGCGTCGAGCCACGTCCAGCCCCACATATCGCGAGTAGTTTCTTTGATTAAGGTCACGTTGCCGAACTCGCGCTGGACGGCGTGTCGCGCTTCGTCGCCGCTCTCGCCGGATTCCATTCGATCGCAGGCAGCCATCCGCAGGTGGCTCTGGATCTCCTCCTCGAGATCCTGTTCGCCCTGACGGCGTCTGAAGACTAGTCTGAGGAAGCTCATACTGATTCTCCACGTTTGGGAGGGTTTAAGACTCCGGTGATCGCGTTCACCAGTTCGTCCCACTGCGCGCGCTCAGAGGCAAGCTGCTTCTTGCCGGAAGGCGTCAGTCGGTAATACTTGGCGCGCTGGCTACTCTCCGTCTTCCGCCATTCAGATTTCAGCCAGCCCTTTCGTTCCAATCGGTGGAGCGCGGGATAGAGCGATCCGGTTTCCACCTGGAGCGCCTCGCCCGAGCGAACCCGAATGGTCTGAGCGACTGCGTAGCCATGCTGCGGACCCCACTGCAAGGTCTGGAGGATGAGCAGGTCCAGGGTACCCTGCATTAGTTCGATCCGATTCTGATAGCGCTCTCTATTCATCTTAGGCCGCGGAGTTCTGCACGCCGGCGATCAGCGTCAGCGGGCGCTGTAGACATTCTACATCCTGAGCTCGGTCGCGTCTACATGTTTGATTGACCAAGCAACCAGGAGGAGAACACGTGTGCTCCAAATGGTCCTTGAATTTAATTCTCAAGCTCAGCGAGTGTCTCTTCCATTGCGACACCCATGTCTTCGGCTTCCTTGTCCTCGATCGACGACTCCGCCCAAGGATCGAAGTAACTGGCGAGACCGTAGGCCCAGTAGTACACCTCGTCGATATCGGGTCGAGGGCCTTCTGTTGTCTGAGCGTAGCGATCCTTCGCAGACCAGCGCACCCAGCTCCGGAGTCAGATCGACGTGAGCGAACTCACACCCTCCATTGCAGTGCTCGTTGCTGCTGGTAACCCTCAATACGATGCGCATAGGTTCCCGACCTCTCTCCCCGCCGCGATGGCGGAGGTCGTTGCGCTGGTGTTCTGATGACCAGCTTCGTCCAAGCCAGTATTGACTCGGAAAAATGCGTTCGATATGAGCCAGCGGACCGGCCCGTTGTCATCGGGAAAACGAATTTGACCCCGCCGGAGTGCCTTTCCAATCCATTTCAGAAAGACCCTCTTGGTGCCGGTAACGAGAACTGGTGAACACCCCACTCCGGGTAGGCTGTTGATTGCACTTCGCTGGTGAAGCTCCTCGGTGAACCACTCGGCCCATTCGGGCAAGACGGGGAGCCCGAAACGCTTTGCGATCCGGTACAACACAAAGGCTGGATCGTCATCGCACAGTATTGTGCGATTGCCTTCGCGATCAGCTCCTGGCCGAGTCATTGCTACTTCGGCGGAAATGGCAACCAGGTGACGAATCGGCCGGCGACCCGCGATCGTGATGGTCCCGCGAAAACACTGCGCGTCTTCACCCAGGCTAGCGGTCACAGGAGTAATGCCGGATCCCTGAACTGTGAAATAGCCCTGCTCCTTCACAGCTGCCGCGATTGCGCCGACATCGGAGTCTCCGCCCAGCACCGAAAGGAGATGAAGTTTGGACTTGTCTGCATCGACCTCACCCACGAACCGGTCCAGGCGAAGCCGAATGTGCGTCGTAGTGTCTTTCATTCGCCTCGCGAATTCCAGAACCGCGAAGCGCTGGTGCGCGTTCCTCATAGGCCTCCTTCCACTGACGGCGGAAACGGCCGCAGTGACAGAAGAGCCTCGACCATGGTTTCCCGTGGTCGAGGCTCAATTAACCTCCTTTCTCAGGGATGAAAACTCGTCGGAGTTCGGAGCCAGCGGTCTTGGCAGAACTATTTCAGCGTGGCTACGCGACCGTTTGTGAAGATGAGCGTGAGCTCGTTCGAAAAGCGCTCCCGCTCCTTGATCGTAATAACCCCGTCCTCCTCCTCCTCGCTCTTGTCCACTACCTTCACCGAATGCCACGCAGCCAAGTGTCGTTCCTCTCCAGAACCAAAGATTCCATCCAATAGGGAACTCACAGCCAGCAAGGCCGTGTGGCCGCCATGAAGCGGGGTCAGTGGCCGCTCCGAAGTCGAGGGCTGGTCGGCAAAGAGGATGCGGCCTGCCTGGCGGTAAGCTGGTGAGAGTGGCAGCAGGTCCTCGATCTGGTCAAGCGGCAAGCCGCGATAGACAAGCTGCACCGGTCCACTCTCGGGTACCGCATAGACGGCATCGGCTTCCCCAGGCAGCACTCGCAGTTGCGTCGGATTGCGCGCCAAGCTCGCGTAGTGCAACCGCGCGCGAGTGATGTCTTCGTCGCGCATCCGCTCACGCTCCCGGCGGCTTCGCCTTACGCCGAACAACACGGCTTGCTTGTAGCGCACGCACTCGGGCGCTTGCAGCCGGTAGACCCGAACGTCACGAAACTGTGAGGCAAGAATAGCGCTGCATTGGGCGAGCCTCTCTTCGGGAATCACGAGCACCAGGACACCACTTGGCTTCAGCCAACGATACGTATGATTCAGGAAGACCTGCTCGGTGCGAGTGCTGCGTTCCTCCGCCGAACCCGCCAAAGTCCAATCGTAGGGACAGTTCTCGTACAGAAGGCCAACGGTCTCGACCGGGCAATGCACCCGCAACGCGTCGCCCTGGAGCACGTTGGCAACCCGTCGGCTGGCCTGCTCAGCACGGTAGGCGTCGAGCTCGATGCCGTAGCGAAGCACTTGCGCGCCCTCCGCGATGGTCGCGAAGGCCCCACCATCGCCCACACAAGGGTCGAGTGCCGACACCGGCATGGCAGGAAACAAGAGGAATTTCCGGATCCGCTCGGCTTCGGACAGGGGCAGAGGGAAATAACCCATACGAATACGACCAGGTCCGCGCATTGAAATGTCCTTTCGTCAGTGCCTGCTTCAACGTATATTCGCTTTTTATTCGCCATCAGACTAAAATCTTCCCCATGGAGAAAAGACTTCACGTTTTCGTTTGCCACCTGTTCGCCCATCACAGCTACCCCGATTTCGACCAGAAGCTACGCGAGCTAAGAGCGGTCCCCTTGATGCACTCGATCTGGGCCGCGCGCACTGTCCTGACGGCGAAGCAGTTAAAGGACGCGCTGCGCAAGACTCTGGACGACAGTGACAGAATCCTCGTCGTCGAAGTCGCCGGTGATTGGGCCAGTCGGCGGGCTGAAAACAATCTGGGCGACCTGCTTCCCCCGAGGGGCGGGCCAGCCCTGGCGTTATGGAAGCAGCGCTGGGACGAATGAGCGACAACGCAGACCTGCGGCACTCCGGAAAGCCCCTCCATCTGCCGGCCCACTTTCGCGGCTCGACTTCTGGTTTGAACTATCCCATTGCTCAGCAATGGCTTAGTGACAAGAAGGGCTCATTTGACGGCTATCCGGACTCTCGCTAAGCTCCGAGCTGTATGGAAACGAGTGTCCAGACCGGAGAAGCACGCGCTGAGGTGATCCGCTGTGGCGTGGTCGCGGAAGCGCGAGCGGAAGGTAAGAGTGCCACCTGCCGCTTCACAGACGGAGGCAGTATCCTCGTCTCCAACTTTCTATCCGCTCAGATCGCACGCGGCGACGAAGTCAGCTTTCCGTTGGCCATCGACTCCGCAAGTGCCGGAACCGAGATCTACGTCCGCAAGCCATCGTCCTCCGGACGGGCCAGTGATCTCTACCAGGCTCCAATCCGTTACGCCGCACAACCGAAGGCCGATAAACGCGAACAACTGTACGTGCGGGCTGAGGTTTCGTCCGGACGGCTGGGCATTTCCTCGGTGCATTTACCGTGCGAGGTCCTGCGGGACTACTTTTATGTGGCGAATCGGCGACAGCCCTGGGGGCGCCAGCCGAGCCTCTATGACATTCTGCAAACGACACCCGCCGCCACCCTCGCGGAACTCCGATTGGCATTCAAGCTCCGGCAACTGGAACTTCGCGCCGCTGACGCCTCACACTGCGATAACGGCGCGGTTGAGCGCACTTTCAACATCCTGGCGCAGCCTGAACTGCGGGCTTGCTATGACTCCCTGCTAAAGGATCCCTCGGGTCCGGCGCTCTTTCCTTACGGCGGCTTCGGTTCGATAGTGGTAACTGGAGGTCGCTCGCGCGATGGCCAGACCTTCTTCGCCCTCCGAATCCTGGCGTTTTTGCCCGACCAGCGGGAACGCCGCTTCCACGCGCCTCTGCGCCGCTTTGACTTCTTCGCCGATCGCGCCATTTACCGCGACGTTCGACGCAAACTCGAAGTCACACTCGACCAATCCTCCATGGCAACCCTTTGGGATGACACCTGGAACCAGTGGAAACATCTGTTGGGTGCCAAGGCCGAGTTGCAGGGGACGTTCGTCCGGACCGGCAAGTACCGTCACCGGCGTCGCGAGTGGCATTTAGTCCAGTGGGAAACCGCTTTGCCGAGTCGCGTCAGGGTGAAGCTTCCTGCCGATATCGCCGGGCAGATAGAGACGGCGCGAAGGAGCTACCATCGGTTCGGCGAATTCTCGGACGCGTTGAGCCAAATTCGCGGGCGGATCGAACAGGCGCCGATGGAGCGGGAACAACTGCGGAGCCTCTGCTGGAACCTCGGTATTCCCGGCGACTTTGACATCGCCCAGATCTCGTGGAAGCCCGACTACGACCACTTCTTCTACCGCCAGCTCTGCCGGCGGGCGCGACGGCTATACCTCTTTCGAGACGAATATGTCTTCGAGCTCGAAAGAGGGATTGCGGCTGAGACACCTCAACTGGGTCACGCGACGTATCTGTTTTCGAAGCCGAGAAGCATCGAGGGCTTCCTGGCCGCTTACACGGGCGCGACGAAGGAGGCTATCCGCCAGAACCGTGCCAACTTGGCGGAACGGCTGGGATTCCTGGGACGTGTGGTTCACGGCTCAAATCCCAAGATCTGGTTGCGCGCCTTGAGGCAGCATTTAGGCGAGGCCGCAGACTACGCTGAGGCGGCATCCGATTGAGGTGAGTATGCAAGGAACGAACACGAAGGCCGAAATCATCGCCCTTCTCGAAGGCCGGCCGGAGGAATTTCTCCAGAAGGTCCACCAGTTCATCCTGAACGCAGATGAACTGGACTACGCCGAATTCCTGTACCCTTTGGATCCGGACTTTGCACAAGAGCTTGACGAACGCGCTGCCGAAGCCCGGGAGATGCTGGAACACCTGAGGGACATGAAAGCGACCCTGCACGATCTGGACAAAGGCAAAATCAACGTCCAGTGACATTAGGGTTCTGGACTGCGCGAAGTGATCTGCCACATCCAGATCGACGCTTCGATGTCCCGAGTTCGCGAGAACATTGCTTTCCGTCATAGCCAACACTGTATTTAGAGACCCCACTCATCTAAGCCCAGAAACGCACAGCGTTGAGGGCGCGATGCGCAAGAAGGAGCGATCCGTCAATGGCGGCACAACTTCCGAATGACCGATTTGGGAGTTACTGTAAGCCACTTTGCCCCGTACCATGACACTACGGCTTATCGGCTTATTGCGATCAATCCCAGCGAGCGACAAGCCACCACAGACCTCCTCGAAGGGCGCAGACCGCATTCGGACTCCCCTCGTCTTCGGCCGTCCACTCGGCGGCGATGACGTGCCCTTCGGGTCCGTCGCCCGCCGGTTACTCAATGGCTTAAGGGGGGCGGGCTAGGAGGCGCTCCGGCTGGTCGTCCACTAACCCCACGCCTGCGAAATAGGGACGGAGCTCGCTGCCCGAGTTCATGAGGAATTACCGGGGAGGTGGAGCTTGTCGAAGAGGATTCTGTTCCGCCTCTTCGCATCCCGGAGCAATTTGGCATAGGAAATGATCTCTACAT
>Ga0335081_10004637_pt1 | contig 21684 bp, 26 predicted proteins | sample Lox_Sample_35_FD_206713 | JGI IMG/M metagenome (GOLD analysis project Ga0335081, IMG submission 206713) | Soil microbial communities from Loxahatchee National Wildlife Refuge, Florida, United States - Lox_Sample_3.5 | ecosystem: Environmental > Terrestrial > Soil > Wetlands | place: USA... | reverse complement strand
AAGGCTTTCTACGTCTATGCGGAAAATCAGCGAAGTGCTTATGACGTGGTGACTCCGCACATGATGGAGTTCCTGCTCAAGCGCGATGATTGGGCAATTCAACTCCATCAATCGGCAGTGATTGTAACGAGAGATAAGGATGTGACGTTCTCGCCGGAAGAATTCAGCGATGCAATTAAATTCGCTGAGGCATTTCTCAAACTGCTGCCGCCATACGTTTGGGAAAAGGGTTCGGGGGCAAGTTCGTGAGTAATACGCTGCTCTATATCGGCGGGGCCGGATTAATATTCGCGTTTCTGCTGATCTGGCTTGTCGCGACCTACAATCGTTTCGTCAAACTCAACAATAGGGTGGATGAATCTTGGTCTGACATCGATACGGAGCTCAGGCGCCGATATGACCTGATCCCAAATCTTGTGGATGTGGTGAAGGGTTATGCAGCCCATGAAAAATCGACATTGGAGGCCGTGATCAATACGCGAGAGCAAGCAATCGCTTCGAACGGCTCCCCTGCAACCCAGGCAAAAGACGAGAACCCGTTGATCCACGCCCTCTCAAAGCTGATCGCTTTGGCTGAGTCTTATCCGCAGCTAAAAGCCGATGGCGAATTTTTGGCACTGCAGAAGCAACTCGCCAATACCGAGGATCGACTTCAGACGGCTCGACGTGTATTCAATGGCAATACACGAGAGTTCAACATTTTGATTGCCTCCTTTCCAAGCAATATTATTGCTCACGCCCTCGGGTTTCAACGCAAGCAATTTTTCGAAATTAATCGCTTGTCAGAATGGCAGACGGTGAGCTCAACGTTCCCCATGCACTGAGCGACGTTCAAATACACAACTGCTTGTCGCGATTGGCACGGAAGGTTCAGAAAATCCGCCGACGTGACGCTCTCGGATGGAAAGCCGACATCGCGCGGTAGTTTCCTAGCGCGAAATTGTTCCGGTCGCTCAATCCACCATGGAACCTCAAATTTAACGCCGTACGGCGGTCGCGGATCCAACGTCGTTCTTGACTCTGGTTCGAGCCAGCCTCGCGTTGAAACAATTTAACGAGCATAATGGACCGACGGGGCATAACCAATCGCTCTTGAAATCAGTGCAGGTGCCGATGAAGGTTGAGTTCGACTATTTTTCAGAGATGGCGAATTCCTTCGAATGGCCGCTTGAGGGAATACGCTTCGTCAGAGACGGTGGAGACGGGAACGCAGTCGCATTTGACATGTGGGAGGGGCATTTTTATCCGATTATGAATGCGCTCTTTGACCTCTGTTTCAAGCAAAAGGCTATTCCATACTTACCCCTCCTCAAGGAATGGAATGAATGCACCGGCTATGAAGAAACAGATTCTGGCCCGGTTCGCGAACTTGCGGACACGATTGATGCGCTCCGCAAAATCGACAGCGCAGATATAAGCGAATATCGTTCAGCGCCCGGTGAGATAGCTCAGATTCTGAAAAGCCTCATCTCGTTCCTCCAGTCCGCCATGAGTCTTGGACAGGCTGTAACCATCACGAAGGATTTTTGAAGTGCCTGACTCTGCGCCCGCTTCTGCGCCTGGCAGCAACAATGGCACGGCGCGTAATTTCGCGCGGAGCGACGCGCCTCTGTCGGCTTTGAGAGGTCGGCGATGTGGTGGAGGCGCTAGAGGATTGGGAAAAACCCAGAAGGCAGAAACCATGACGGAAACAAAGAAATCGCACCTATTTAAAATGGCGTTGATCCTGCTGGGTGTCTTTGCCGTCTCCGGCCCGTCGCTCGCTCAGACAGCCGCCGAAACCGCCACCCAATGGCAGGTGCTCGGTACATGGCAGACTGATTGCAAGGCGCCCATAAACGAACTCAATATGGCCTACACCTTCATGGTGAGGGGCGGCCAACTCTTTTTGGACCGCAACTATGGACGCGGTAGCGATTCCAGCCCGATCACGAAAGCAACACTAACCGCCGATGGTGCGCTCGTCTTGGTGATCAATTACGCACAATATTCGCTACTCTACGAGAACGTGCTCGTGAAGGGAGGCGATGGCCGCTTCCAAATGGTCGAGATCAAAAATATCAAAACAAACCAATATTCGATCAAGGACGGCAAGAAGGTCATCGACGGCACCTCACCAGAGTGGTGGACCCGATGCCATTAAGGAATCTCGTCGAACTGGATGCGTCCCAATGATGCTGTCGGCACGAGTGCCCGTCACGCAACGTAGCCGAAGTAGCTTAAGACCAAGCCGATCATGAGGTTCGCCAGAGCGGCGCCCAAGAAGATTCCACGATGTTCAAGGAGCTTCTGGCTCGTCCCTACGATCCATTGCGGCGAGAAAATGGTGATCAGCGCACGAACGAGCGTAATCCAGCCGATCAGCGTGATCATGAGTCGCCAGTCCAGAACCCATAAATTATGGGTCAGCAGTAACGCCAAGCCGGCAAGCAGCCCGAGAAAACCGGCCAAATAGAGCAAAGTTGGGCTGCGAACAAATTCCTGTAGAAGCGTTCGAAACGCTTCCCGCTTGAACAGCAAGGCGACTCCGACAACCACAAACATTGGCCCCAATAGCTTGGCAATAAAAAGCGATGTCGGCATGTCTGTGCTCAGCTTTCATTCACCAATTCAATTAGCCGCGCGACTCGCCTTGCCGCAAGTCGCGACGCTCAACCTCGGAAAAACCGCGGCTTCCGCACGCATCGCGTCGTACGGGCCACGGACACCGCGCTGGCTGGCTGGGGCGGGAGGACTCGAACCTCCGAATGGCGGAATCAAAATCCGCTGCCTTACCACTTGGCTACGCCCCAAAGCGCAAGGCCCAAGCGCGTTCGATATAGCGGTGCGCCGCCCAGCGATCAATCTTCGTGTGCGCCGTTGACGCAATCCATGCGCAGAATAGATTAGCGCATGGCCTATCGCGCGCCGGTCGCCGACATTGCATTTGCGCTCAAGCATGGCGCGGGCCTGGCGGAGACTTTGGCCCAGGGCGAGCTCGGCGCGGACGGCGTCGATGCGGTGCTGGAGGAAGCCGGCCGATTCGCGACCGACATCATCGCGCCGCTCAATGCGGTCGGCGACCGCCTTGGCACGCCGTTCAAGGACGGCGCCGTCACCATGCCGCTGGGCTGGAAGGAAGCCTATCGCGCATGGGCCAAGGCCGGCTGGAACGGTCTGGCCTCGCCCGCGCGATGGGGCGGACAGGCGCTGCCGCATGCGCTCAATGCCGCCTGCATCGAAATGTGGAATTCGGCATCGAGCGCATTCGGCATCGGGCCGGTGCTGACCATGGGCGCGGTCGAGGCGCTCGCGGCCTACGGCACGGACAATTTGCGCAACACGTATCTGCCCAAGCTCATTTCCGGCGAATGGATGGGCACGATGCAGCTCACCGAGCCGCAGGCGGGCTCGGATGTGGGCGCGCTGCGCACGAAAGCCGAACGCGCAGGCGACGGCAGCTATCGCATCACGGGCCAGAAAATCTTCATCACCTACGGCGAGCACGACCTCACCGACAACATCATCCATTTCGTGCTGGCGCGTCTGCCGGATGCGCCGGCCGGCACCAAGGGCATCTCGCTGTTCCTCGTGCCGAAGTTTTTCGTCAACGCCGACGGCGCGCTGAGCGCGCGCAACGACGTGCGGGCGCATTCGATCGAACACAAGCTCGGCATCCACGGTTCGCCGACCTGCACCATGGTCTATGGCGATCGCGGGGGGGCGGTCGGCTATCTCGTGGGCGAGGAGAACCGCGGACTCGCCTGCATGTTCACGATGATGAACCTGGCGCGGCTCTCGGTCGGCCTGCAGGGCGTCGGCATCGCCGAGACGGCGACGCAGGCGGCGCTCGCCTACGCGCGCGAGCGCAGGCAGGGCCGCGCGGTCGGCGCGCGGGAGGCCGCGAGCGCGATCATCGCGCATCCGGACGTCAAGCGCATGCTGCTCACCATGCGGGCGCTCACGCGCGCGGCGCGGCTGATCTGCTATGCCACGGCGGGGGCGATCGACGCCGAGCATGCCGGCGACAAGGCGGCGGGCGAACGCGCGGCGCTGCTCACGCCGGTGGCGAAGGCGTTTTCGACCGATGCCGGGGTCGCGGTCGCCTCGCTCGGCGTGCAGGTGCACGGCGGCATGGGCTATATCGAGGAAAGCGGCGCGGCGCAGCATTACCGCGATGCGCGCATCGCGGCGATCTACGAGGGCACGAACGGCATTCAGGCCGTCGATCTGGTGACGCGGAAAATTCCGCTGGCGAACGGCGCGGTCGCGGCCGCGTATCTCGACGAGCTGCGGCGCAAGGTCAAGGCGGTGCAGGCGGCGAACGATCCGGCGTTCGGCGCGACCGGGGCGCGGCTCGCGGAGGCGGTCGAGAGCCTGGGGCGGGCGACGCAATGGCTGCGCGGGCAGCTCGACGCGCGGCCGGAGGCGGCGCTCGCCGGGGCGACGCCCTACCTAAGGCTGTTCGGCCAGGCGGCGGGCGGCTGCCTGCTGGCGGAGGAAGCGCTCGCGGCGGTGCGGCTCGCCAACGGCGGCGCGGCCGGGCGCATCGGGATTGCGCGCTTCTTCGCCGAGAACCTGGCGGTGCAGGCCGCAGGCCTCGAACGCGCGGTGACCGAAGGCGCGGACGGCGTCACCGCCTCGGACGCGGCGCTGCAGTCCTGAACCGGAGGCAAAAAGATCCAGCGCGGCCACGGCGCCGCGCCGGACAGGTGCACGCCGCTCAGCGTGTTCAGGGTTTCAAGCGAAAATCCTGCAAATCCTTGCCGGATTCGAATTTCGCCACGATGCGCGTGCCGAAAAGCCGCCGGCCGTCGAAGCCGAGCTCGCGCGCCGGGGTCGCGGCCTTGAACGGCGCCGGCACCTGGCGCGCGTCCAACGGTTTCGGCGTCAGAATGTCGAGGACGACGAAGGAGGCCGGCTCGGGAATGACCTTGGTCAGGCTCAATGGAAACCAGATGTCGGGCGAGGCGAACGAAATCTCCAGGCCGCCCTTGGGCGCGAAATTCACGAATTCGCCCTTGCCGTTGGTGCTGTGGAAGTACGAGCGGAGGTAGAGCGTCTGATTGCCGTCGGCGTATTCGATCACGCCGCGCTGGAGCACGATGCTGCAACTGGTGAAGCCGGCGGCCGGGCTCGCGGTCGCCGGATGCTGCACCAGCACGAAGATGAAGTCGTGGTTCGCCTTGGCGTAGTTCTCGAAGATCGGCAGCGCGTCGTCGCTCGCGTCGATGATCATGCCGTGGCGTTTCTGCACGTCGATCAGCTGCTGGGTGCCGAACGCGATGGTCTGGTTGAAAATATCCACCTGCTTGAGGTTCTGCAGGTATTTCGCCGGATAGCCGCTGGGGAATTCGGGCCCCAGGCTGCGGGAGGCGACGTCGAACGGCGTGCTGGTGGTGATCTTGACCTTGGCCTTCTGCGGAATGGGTCCGGCCCAGGTGGTGACCAGCTCGTTCTGGCGGAACGCGAACGGCGACGACCGTTTGCCGTCACCGCACTTGAGATCGGCGAGCGCCGGCGAGGCCATGGCGAACGCCATGACGGCTGCAACACACAGGCTTCGGTTCATGGATTCCTCCCTTGGAGTGACGCGCCTTGGCGTGACGCGGCTTGGCGTGACGATGCGGATGGCCAGTGGATTTGAGGTGCCCTGCCCCGTCCCCGGGGCGGATTGGCGAAATGGCCTATACAACTTTTAGACTTTGCTGACTGGATGTGGTCAGCCACAAAACTTTGAAGGCGAGTATTACCCTACCTACGGCTTCCTCAATCAATCGACATTCAAGAGCGATAAGGTCTGCTATGAGATATCGGTCGGGAATGTAGTCTGGAGTATTATTCTTTTTGAGACGCTAGTTTTTCCCGTATATTTTATCGGGTTTAGCCTATTTAATCCCGTGCGTCTAAAGCGCGACGAAAATGATCGTTGCAACATTGATGAAAGGCCGTCTCGTGGCGTTTGAAACTCCCGGTATTATGGTGCAAGCAAGCGTTTCCGCTGACTCTTTTTCTTTTTACCGGTAGATTTTCCCAGCTTCATTTCTGAATGAGGTTTGGGGGGCGCTTTCAGCAAATTGCCAAGCACCCGTTTGAATTCCGGTTCTTTAACTGGATTGGATTTTGCCATGACATCCAAAATTCTGAAATTGACCAAGTTTGACGTGGCGCGCAGTCAACTCAAAACAGCTATCGAGCTTTGGTTCCACGAAGGTGATCCAGTTTCAATTCACGCTCTGGCTTCCGCTGCCTACGAAATTATCCATGTGATCAGCAAGAAGCGCAATCCCAACCGAAGAGACTTAATTTTCGATTCGATAGTTATAAAGGACGAATACCGGAAAGAGGCAAACATTCGTTTCAAAAAACATGCTAACTTTTTCAAGCACGCCTTAAACGATCACGATGCAACTATTGGATTTAATCCAGAAGCCACAACGTTTGTCATCTTATTCACTTTGGTCGGGCTTCAATTTTGTGTCGCCGATTACAATGATGAAGAATTAGCATTTCAGTGGTGGCTTAACGTTCACCGACCTGACTTGCTGACGGATAATGGGAAGCAGAGCCTCACTGACCTTATCCGGGTCGATGATTTCGACAAGATTCAGAGGCTGAGTAAGCGCGATTTTCTCGAAGCATTTCTTGATGCGCGAACGTTGGCGCGCGGACATAAATTGAAGGTCGGGCTTCCTAGATACTAAGCCCACTGATTTGCGCTTACCCTTCATTGGGTTGCCTCTTGCGACTTGCCTTCGTCTGAATTTCCATATCTGAAAACTCAATCTGCGGCATTTTAGGGGCCATTCGCATGACCATCGAATTCCTCATCACCTCGCTGATCGTCATCGTGTCGCCCGGCACGGGCGTGCTGTTCACGCTCGCCACCGGGCTGTCGCGCGGGGCGCGCGCGAGCGTGGTCGCGGCGTTCGGCTGCACGCTCGGCATCGTGCCGCACATGGCGGCGGCGATTTTCGGGCTCGCGGCGCTCTTGCACACCAGCGCGCTGGCGTTCCAGACCTTGAAATATCTCGGCGTCGCCTATCTGCTCTTCATGGCGTGGATGGCGCTGAAGGAGAAAGGCGCGCTGCGCGTTAAGCCGGACGTCGGCGCGCGCACCGCGCTTCAGGTCACGATCACGGCGATCCTGATCAACATCCTCAATCCGAAACTGTCGATCTTCTTCTTCGCCTTCCTGCCGCAGTTCGTGCGCGCGGACGAGACGCATCCGCTGTCGCTCATGCTGGTGCTGAGCCTCGTGTTCATGCTGCTGACGTTCGTGGTGTTCGTCGGCTACGGGTTGTTCGCGGCGGCGATCCGCACTCACGTCATTTCGCGGCCGGCCGTGTTGAAATGGATGCGGCGGACCTTCGCGGCGGCCTTCGTCGCGCTCGGCGCGAAGCTCGCGGTGGCGGAGCGGTAGGTCGTGATATGGGGCGGAGACAAGGCGCGATGGTCTCGCGCGCGCCGACGTCCCTTCACTCGCCTTTCCAGTCGGAAAACGGCACGTTCAGGTTCGGGCCCTTGGCGTGGCAAGTCATGCAACTCGACGCCGGCTGTCCGAACCACAGACCGCCGGTTTCAAGGATGGGTCGCTGGACATAAAACGGCGGCAACGGCGCCAGGCAGGTGCGCACACATTCCGCATAGACCGTCCCCCAGGGCTTGTCCATGAGACCGGGGTTTTCCATCGCGTCCTTGCGATAATGTCCGTGCATGCCCTGCGGCGAGCAGTCGGCCCGACACGTCGCCTTGCGCGACGCCTCGCTGGCCGTGCCGACCACCGGATCCGCAAAAGCCGGCGCGTGGACCAGCGACCAGATCGCGATCACGGCCCCGCCCGTGAGCAGCAGCTTGTTCATGGCGCATCCCCATCGGTTGCATCCAGCGAGACAAGCGGTAGCGTGGGTTTTGGTTCCCATCGACCGCGCCAGGCCTGTCCGATGGGCGCGGGTTTGCCCGGAAAATCGCGGCCGGTGCGGCCTTCAAATGCATGTGAATTGCGTCACCCGCGATTTCGATCGATGCAGAATCCGGGCGATGCGGAAAAAGACGGCCCTCAGAGCAACGGACGCAACCATGAAACGCGGCATCCTGATTTCGGCTCTTGCACTCCTGCTCGGCGCGTGCAGCTCGACGCCCACCCTGTGGACCAAAGTCGGTTACAACCATCAGGAATTCGAGGCCGATTGGGCCGCGTGCAAGACGCAAGAATCGCCCGAGCAATGCATGATCGAAAAAGGCTATACGCCCGGCAGCCAGTAGGCCGCCGCCCGCCGCCCGCCGACGCGGACGTTCAGCACCACTTCGGCTTGGACGGGCACGCGCCGCCGGAGCAGTCGTATTTTTTCGCCAGGCCTTCGTCGATCAGGATTTGACCGACGTTGCGGTTGTCCGACCACAGCGCGCCGCAGAGCCGGCCGTAATTGCAGGCCGGCGTGCCCTCGGTGCCGGCCGGACAGCCGCACGGCACGCGCTCGAGCAGGACGTTTCTGCCGGCGACGAGCTCGCGCAGCCGGCGGGTGGCGCGGGTCGCCAACTCGCGCTCGTTCAGGCAGCGGGCGCGCGGCGCGCTCTCGGGCGCATCGATACCGACCAGCCGGTAGGATTGCCCGGCAACGCGGAAAGTGTCGCCGTCGACGACTTCGATGCCGTGCGCGGCGCTCGCCGCGGCCGAGGCGCCGGTGCCGAGCTTGACCACCGTCGGCAGGTTCGATCCGGCCGGCGAAGCCAACGGGGCGGACGGATTGGAACCGAGCTTGATGACGGTCGGCAGCCTGGATGCATTGGGCGCGGGCGCGGCGGGCGCGGCGGCGCGATCGGCGCCGAGGCCGTCGATCGATGCGCCGTTGTGCGACAGCGCGGCCGCAAGGCGCGGAAGCATTGCCTCGGACTGTCCGTGTTTGAATTCGTAGATCGCGACCGCCAAGATCGCGAAGAACGCCGCATAGGCCACGTAACGGGCGGGCGGAACCGGCGGCCTCATCGTCGGCAAGGGCAAGGGTTTCGGCATCAAATCAACGCTGCAAATCGTCGCCGCGAAAGCGGCGCGAGGCGCCATGTTAGCGCGCCCGCGCCCGCGGCGGGAGCCAAAGCGGGCGGGCGTTCACAGCATTCCGGCGCGATGGTTAAGCGCGTTTGCATCGCCCCGGCGGCTGGACAATGGTGCCGCCGGCGAGGAGGAAGCTCATGTCGCTGAAAGGCAAAACGCTGTTCATCACCGGCGCGTCGCGCGGGATCGGGCTCGCGATCGCGCTCAAGTGCGCGCGCGACGGCGCCCATATCGCGATCGCGGCCAAGACCGAGACGCCGCACCCGAAGCTGCCGGGCACGATCCACACCGCGGCGGCGCAAATCGAGCAAGCCGGCGGGCGGGCGCTCGCCATCCCCTGCGACGTGCGCGACGACGACGCGGTCAAAGCCGCCATCGAAAAGACGGTCGCGACCTTCGGCGGGCTCGACATCGTGGTGAACAACGCGAGCGCGGTGTCGCGCACGCCGGTCGCCGACACCGACATGAAGCGCTTCGACCTCATGCACGCGATCAACGCGCGCGGCACGTTCATGGTGTCGAAATTCGCCATCCCCCATCTCGAACGCGCCGCCAACCCGCATATCCTGATGAACTCGCCGCCGCTCGACATGCGGGAGAAATGGTTCGCCGGCGCGACCGGCTATGCGATGGCGAAGTTCGGCATGAGCATGGTGGTGCTCGGGCTCGCCGGCGAGCTGCGCGCGCGCGGGATCGCGGTCAACGCGCTGTGGCCGCGCACCACGATCGCGACCGCGGCGATCAAGAACCTGCTGGGCGGCGAGCGCGTGATGGCGATGTCGCGCCGGCCGGAGATCGTGGCGGAGGCGGCCTATCGCATCTTCCTGAAACCCGCGCGCAGCTTCAGCGGCCGGTTCCTGATCGACGATACGTTCCTAGCGGGCGAAGGGGTGACGGATTTCGAGCCCTACCGCGTGGACCCGCGCCAGCCGCTCGCGCCGACGTTCTTCGTGCCCGATGAGCCCGCGCCGCCGCCCGGCGTCGTCATCAGCGGGGAAAGATGGGAGTGAGAGCCTTTCGTCGCGGCGCCTGAAGGCTTAAATGCTTGAGTAATGTCGACGCTCCTCATCACGCATCCGGCCTGCCTCGATCATCTCATGCCGCCGGGTCATCCCGAGCGGCCGGACCGGCTGCGGGCGATCGAACGGGTGCTGGAGGCCGAAAAATTCCAGAACCTGGCGCGCGTGCAGGCGCCGAAGGCGGCGCTCGACACCGTCGCGCTCTGCCATCCCAGGGGCTACATCGACGCCATCTGCGACGCGAGCCCGCAACAGGGCCTGGTGCGCATCGACGCCGACACGTCGATGTCGCCGGGCAGCCTGGAGGCGGGCCTGCGCGCGATCGGCGGCGCGCTGCAGGCGGTCGACGAGGTGATCGGCAAGAAAGCCGCCAATGCGTTCTGCGCGATGCGGCCGCCCGGCCATCACGCGGAGACCGCGCGCGCCATGGGCTTCTGCCTGTTCAATACCGCGGCGATCGCGGCGCGCTATGCGCAGCGGCGGCACAAGATCGAGCGGGCGGCGATCGTGGATTTCGACGTGCACCACGGCAACGGCTCGCAGGAGATTTTCTGGTCGGATGCGAGCGTGATGTATTGCTCGACGCATGAGATGCCGCTCTATCCGGGCACCGGCGCGGTGTCGGAGAGCGGCGAATACGACACCATCGTCAACGCGCCGTTGTCGGCGGGCGACGACGGCCGGAAATTTAAGGCGGCGTTCGAGCAGCGCATCCTGCCGCGGCTCAATGCGTTCAAACCGGAGCTGATCGTCATTTCGGCCGGGTTCGACGCGCATATGCGCGATCCGCTGGCCAACCTCAACCTGGTCGAGGCGGATTACGACTGGGTCACGCGCAAGTTGATGGATGTGGCCGACACGAGCGCGGAGGGGCGCATCGTCTCGGTGCTGGAGGGCGGCTACGATCTGGAAGGCCTGTCGCAATCGGTCGCCGCCCATGTGGGCGCGCTGATGCAGGGCTGATCCGCGTCATGTATAATGCGGCGGGTAGCGACTCGCCTCGCGCAGAGGAGGCCCGCATGGCCGACAACACCAATGCCGACGTGAAACGATTGCCGTTCGAACGCGCGATCGAGGAGCTGGAGTCGATCGTCAAGCGGCTCGAGGAAGGCAAGGTGCCGCTCGAAGAATCGGTCGCGATCTACGAGCGCGGCGAAATCCTCAAGCGCCGTTGCGAGGAACTGCTCAAGCAGGCGGAAGCGCGGGTGGAGAAGATCTCGCTCGACGCGACCGGCAAGCCGATCGGCACCGAGCCGCTGGACGTGAACTGATCGTCGGCGCCCCGGCGCGGCTCGATGCCGCGCCCGCTCGTCAATCGCAAGCAAAATAGGGCGGCCGGCTCGCAGCAAGCCATGCTGTGGCCGCAGTTGCCCATAAGTTGTTGTTGCCCAGCGCTACAGTTTCCAGTTTAGAATGGGCCGGGCGCCAAGTGGCGCCATGGGGGGTTGTGTATGAGGAAAAAGCGCAAAGCCGCCGATGCAGATTATTTTGCCAGCAGGTGCAGCGAGCTTGCCGAACTGGCCGATCAACACGGGTTCGATCTCGGCTCGTATCTGCTCAAGATGGCCTGTCTCGAATTCTCCAAGCAGCGGTTCGAGACGGACAGCCGCACGACCGCTCGGGCGGTCGCCGCCATCGGCCGCCATCGAATGAATTAACCGCAGGGCGTCCGCTGTCGAGAACGCCCGTCGTCAGTAAGACTGTCAGGCAATGACGGGCAATATCGAGCTTCGCCTCTACCGCTATTTTGTGGCGCTCTGCGAGGAGCGAAATTACGCACGGGCCGCCGAGCGGCTGAAGATCACGCCGCCGACGCTGACGCATCAGATTCAAAAACTGGAGAAGGACCTCGCTGTCCGGCTCCTCGACCGCAGCAAAAAAACGAAAATCCGGCTGACGCAGGCCGGCATGAGTTTTCTGGACAGCGCACGCAATGTGCTGCACCAAGCCGACGAAGCCGAACTGTCGGCACGCCGGACCGCGCGGGGAGAAATCGGCCGGATCGAAATCGGCTATATGATAACGGCCGCCTATTCCGGCCTGATTCAACGCCTGATCGGCAATTTTCAAAAGCAATATCCGGCGGTCGACATCACCTATCAGCAACTGTCAACCGTGAAGCAATTCAACGCCATCTTGTCGAATGAGATCGATGCCGGATTTACGCGGGCGCCGAATCAGTACCCGTCGGGGCTGAGCGGCTTTACGATCTATCGTCAGCCCATCATGCTCGCCGTTCCCGGCACGCACCCGCTCGCTCATGCGCGCGGCCCGGTCCCGCCCAAGGCGCTGGCGGACGAGCTATTTGTGAGCACCTCGATCGAATTCGACCTCGCCTTCAAGCGGCACGCCGAGTATGTCGGCAATATCGGGGGGTTTACGCCGAAAGTTTGCAAACGGGCCGAAGACCTGACCACCGTGCTGACCTATGTGTCGAGCGGATACGGAATTGCGGCCGTTCCGGAAGAATTGTCCAACTGTCACATGCCGAATGTCGTGTTCAAGCCAATCGCGTCGAACATCGTGCCGGAAACGGTGCTTGCATTCATCCATCGAACCAGCGAGTCCGCTCCCGCGTGCAAGGCGCTCATCGCAGCCATGCGCGCGCAAGCTCTGAAGAAATCAATCGGGTGATACCGCCACGCTTCTCGACCGGATTCGGAAAGCCATGAGACAATGGATTACAGGGTTGGTGCAAGGAGAGACAAAATGCGCAAGCGGCTGCTTTTGAGTTTGATCGCGCTCACGGCAATCCACGGCGCGGCCGTGGCGCAGGACTGGCCGGCAAAACAGCCGGTCCGCGTGATCGTCACCAATACGCCGGGCAGCGCCCTCGATATTACGGCTCGCGTCGTGTTCGAACAGGTGTCGCATCAAATCGGGCAGACCGTCGTCGTGGAGAACCGCGCTGGAGCGGCGAATACCATCGGCATCGCAGCCGTGGCCAAGGCCGAACCGGACGGCTACACCATCCTGGTGACCACGTCGGCGATCGCGATCGCGCCCTACACGCACAAGGACCTGCCCTACGATACGCTTCGCGATCTTGCCGCGGTGATCCCGCTCGGCAACCTGACGAACGTCATGTTGACTCCGGCCGGCCGCTTCAAATCCATCAGCGACCTCGTCGCCGCGGCAAAGGCCAAACCCGACGCGCTGTCCTACGCATCGATCGGTCCCGGCAGCACCGGGCATCTGAGCGCGGAGCGATTGGCGATCAGCGCAGGCTTCAAGGCCCTGCATGTGCCATTCAAGGGATCGCCCGAAGCGGTGCGCGATCTCGCGGCCGGGCGGCTGGATTTCTTCTTTACGCCGGTCGTGCCGGCGCTGGGGCTGATCCGCGAGAAAAAAGTCGACGCCTTGGCGGTGAGCAGTTCCAGCCGGTCGTCGTTGCTGCCGGATGTTCCGACGACCGTGCAGGCAGGCTATGCCGATTCCGATTACAATTTCTGGATCGGCGCGTTCATGCCCGCGGCCACGCCGCAGCCGATCTTGGCCCGCGTGTTCGACGAGACCCGCAAGGCTTTGGAGAATCCGGACATAAAAAAACGTCTCACCGCTCTCGGCGCCGAGCCGATGACGATGAGCCGCGACCAATTCCGGGCGTTCCTGGTGAAGGAGCTCGAACTCAACGCGAAACTGGTGAAGGCCGCGAATATTTCAGCCGAGTGATTTGCGGGCAGGCTGCGCGACGCGCGCAAGAAAATCTTCGAGCAGCCGATTGAATACCGCGGTCTGCTCCAAGTTCACGTAGTGCCCCGAGTTCTGGATGCAGTGATAGTCGGCCTTCGCCAAGGCGCGCGCGACCCGCTCGCAATCCTTTGCCGGCGCGATCGGATCGTTGGCGCCCGAGACAACAAGCGCGGGCACATCGATATCGGCAAGCAAGGGAAAAATATTCGACTCGGTCAGCGCGCCGTAGGCCTGCAGATAGCCCTCCGGGTCGGCCGAGCCCGCAAGGTCGACGACGCGTTTGACGAGCTCAGCTGACAGGCCCTTGGCCACGTAGGTCGAATTCCGCAATTCGGCGAACTTGCGCTGGCCCATGCTTTCGATTTCGGAACGGCGGACAGATCGCAAGCGGGCGCGTTCTTGAGGATCGAGATGGCCCATTCCGGTCACTCCGCAGGCGAAGATGATGCTTGCGACGCGGCGCGGGTTTGACCGCGCCAGGTCTGCGACAATCACCGTGCCGTAGGACGTACCGACCACATGGGCGCGATCGATAGCGAGCGCGTCCATGAGCCGTTGCGCGAGACGGGAATAATCCCGAGTCGTCGCGGGCCGGGTCTGCAGCACCTCCGAATTGCCGAAGCCCGGCATGTCCCACGCGACCGTACGATACCGCGTCGAGAAGGCGGTGAATTGCGGCTCCCAGGACGCGGAATTGCCGCCGAGCCCATGGAGGAAAAAGATCGCGGGCCCGTTCCCCGCTTCGCGATAGGCGACACGCCGGCCGTCAATCAAAATATGATTCACTGGAGCCATGTCTCATGTGTTCGTGCAGACAGCCTGGTCGAGGTCCTATTCGGCAATACCTGGAGTTAACCAACATTGCTACGGGGCATGGCGCATTTTCATCCGCGATTTGGCCGCGGCGGTGCCGTTTTTGCGCCGCGAAGCCGGACGACCATGGGCCGAATTGCGCGCTGCAACCGATCTGGTGTAAAGCCTCGACGCACCAGGCCTGAGCTCGATGGGCTCATGTTGCAGGCTCGTTGTGGAGACGACGTTGTCACAATCCTCGAAGACGCCCCTGCTCGACCGCATCCATACCCCCGAAGACCTCCGCCGCCTCGATGTTGGCGGCCTCAAGCAAGTGGCCGAGGAGCTGCGCGCGGAAACGATCGACGCGGTGGCGGTGACCGGTGGGCATCTCGGCGCGGGGCTCGGCGTGGTCGAGCTGACGGTGGCGCTGCACTACGTCTTCGACACGCCGCGCGACCGCCTGGTGTGGGACGTCGGCCATCAGGCCTATCCGCACAAGGTGCTGACCGGACGGCGCGACCGCATCCGCACCATCCGCCAGGGCGGCGGATTGTCCGGCTTCACCAAGCGCGTGGAGAGCGAATACGATCCGTTCGGCGCCGCGCATTCGTCGACCTCGATCTCGGCCGGGCTCGGCATGGCGGTGGCGCGCGACCTCGAAGGCAAACCGCACAATGTGGTCTGCGTGATCGGCGACGGCGCGATGTCGGCCGGCATGGCTTACGAGGCGATGAACAACGCGGGCGCGCGCAACGAGCGGCTGATCGTCATTCTCAACGACAACGACATGTCGATTGCGCCGCCGGTCGGCGGCATGTCGGCCTATCTGGCGCGACTCGTGTCGGGCAAGACCTATCTGAAAATCCGCGACATCAGCCGGCAGCTCGCGCAGCGGCTGCCGAAGTTCATCGAATATTCGGCCGAGCGCGCGGAAAAATATACCCGCGAGTTCTGGACCGGCGGCACGCTGTTCGAGGAACTCGGCTTCTACTACATCGGCCCGATCGACGGGCACAATCTCGACCACCTCTTGCCCGTGCTCAAGAACGTGCGCGAGGCCAAGCGCGGACCGATCCTCGTCCATGTGGTGACGCAGAAGGGCAAAGGCTATCCGCCGGCGGAGACCTCGGCGGACAAATATCACGGCGTGGTGAAATTCGATGTGGCGACCGGCGCGCAGGCGAAATCGAAGACGCACGCGCCGGCCTACACCAAGGTGTTTGCCGAAAGCCTGATCAACGAGGCCAAGAAAGACGACAAGATCGTCGCGGTGACCGCGGCCATGCCGTCGGGCACGGGGCTCGATCTGTTCGCGACGGAATTTCCGAGCCGCTGCTTCGACGTGGGCATTGCCGAGCAGCACGCGGTGACGTTCGCGGCCGGGCTGGCGACCGAAGGGTTCAAGCCGTTCGCGGCGATCTATTCGACGTTCCTGCAGCGCGCCTACGACCAGGTGGTGCATGACGTGGCGATCCAATCGCTGCCGGTGCGCTTTGCCATCGACCGCGCGGGACTGGTCGGCGCGGACGGGCCGACGCATGCGGGCTCGTTCGACGTCGCCTATCTCGGTTGCCTGCCGGGCTTTGTCGTCATGGCCGCCGGCGACGAGGCCGAGCTCGTGCACATGATCGCGACCGCGGCCGCGATCGACGACCGGCCGAGCGCAATCCGTTATCCGCGCGGCGAAGGCATGGGCGTCGCGATGCCGAAGGAAGGCAGGCCGCTCGAAATCGGCAAGGGCCGCATCCTGCGCGAAGGCAGCAAGGTGGCGCTGTTGTCGTTCGGCGCGCGGCTGGCCGAATGCCTCAAGGCCGCCGACGAGCTTGCCGCGCTCGGTCTTTCTGCGACCGTGGCCGATGCGCGCTTTGCCAAGCCCTTGGACATCGATCTCGTCATGCGGCTTGCGCGCGAGCACGAAGTGCTGGTGACGATCGAGGAAGGCGCGATCGGCGGCTTCGGCTCGTTCGTGCTGACGGCGCTCGCCGAACACGGCGCGCTCGACCGCGGCCTGAAGGTGCGCACCATGGCGCTGCCGGATGTGTTCATCGACCAGGATTCACCCGCGGCGATGTACGCGCGCGCCGGCCTCGACGCCAAGGGCATCGTGGCCAAGGTGTTCGAGGCGCTCGGCAAGGATGTGGCGGTGGAGAGCGTGAAGCTCGCGTAAGGCCGCGCCCTGCCGGCGGTCAGCGCCGGCCGCAGGCTCTCTTCGGTACGCGCTTGCCCTTCTGACGCGCTTCCGACAGTGCGATGGCAATCGCCTGCTTGCGGCTCTTGACCTTGCGGCGGCTGCGGCCGCTTCTGAGCGTGCCGCGTTTGCGCTTGCGCATCGCACGCTCGACGTCCTTTGAAACGCTGCGCGAATATCTCCGTGCCATTGCGTGACCTCATTCAATAGTGAGACAAGGTGACGGCAGAGACCGTTGCACCATGGGTGTAACGATCCATACGTGCACAGGTTCCGGGAAACGGCAATGGTGGAACGGCTTGCGATCACGCGCCTCGGCAATCGCGGCGATGGAATCGCCGACACGAACGCGGGGATGATCTACATTCCGTTCGCATTGCCGGGCGAGACCGTGGATGCGGAAGCGATCGCGGGCCATCCGGATCGGCGGCATTTGCTCGAAGTGGTGACAGGGAGCGCACAACGGATCGCGCCGATCTGCCGACATTTCGGAACGTGCGGCGGCTGTGCGATCCAGCATTGGGCGACGGAGCCCTATCGCGCTTGGAAGCGCGGGCTCGTGGCGGAAGCGTTGGCGCAGGCGGGCCTCGATACGGCGGTCGACGCATTGATCGACGCCCATGGCGAGGGCCGGCGGCGCGCCACGTTTCACGCGCGGCGGGGCGCGAACGACGTGCTCGAGGTCGGCTATACGGCGGCGCGCTCGCATCATGTGATCGGGATCGACGCCTGCCCGATCCTGGCGCCGCCGCTCGCCGGCGCGATCCAGGCGGCCTGGGCGATCGCGGAGGAACTCAAAGCCGAGCGCAAGCCGCTCGACATCCAGGTGACGGCAACCGAACCGGGGCTCGATATCGACGTGCGCGGCTCGGGCGAAATGACGACGGTGCGCGCGGTCAAGCTCGCCCGTGTCGCCGAAACGACGAAGCTCGCGCGGCTGACGCGGCACGGCGAACTGATCGCGCAACGCGCGGCGCCGACGCTCACCATGGGGCGCGCCCGCGTGACGCTGCCACCCGGGGCGTTTCTGCAGGCGACCGCCGCGGGAGAGACGGAACTCGCGCGGCTTGTCGGCGCGCATGCGGGCAAGGCGGCCAGCATTGCGGATTTGTTCTGCGGCGTTGGGCCGTTCAGCTTGAGACTGGCCGAGGGCGCGCGCATGAGCGCGTTCGATATCGATGCGCAGGCGATCGACGCGCTGAAGAAGGCTGCGCAAGCCACAAGCGGCCTCAAGCCGGTCGAGGCGGAAGCGCGCGACCTGTTCCGCCAGCCGTTGGTGGCGGCCGAACTCAAGCGCTACGACGCGGTGGTATTCGATCCGCCGCGCCAGGGCGCCGAGGCGCAGGCGCGCCAACTGGCGGCAAGCGATGTGCCGCTGGTCGTCGCGGTGTCGTGCAACCGCAGCACGTTCGCGCGCGATGCGCGCCTGCTGGTCGACGGCGGCTATCGGCTCACCCGCGTCACGCCGCTCGACCAATTCCGCTACAGCTTCCACGTGGAGATCGTGGGACGGTTCGAGCGGTAGGGGCGCATTTACGTGATATGCAAATTTCCAAGGAACGAACCGGGAATCGGCCAGCCTCGGCAACTTGAGCTGGCTCAAGCGGGAACGTAGCTTCTCGGGTCACGTTAGCGTCGCGTAGGCGTGTGCATCAGGAGTTGCGTCATGGCCCCGAGAGCCAATTGGAAGGGTTATCTGCGTCTGTCGCTGGTTTCATGCCCGGTGATGCTGTTCCCGGCGACATCGTCGGCCGAAAAGACCCGCTTCCATCAGATCAACAGCAAGACCGGCCATCGCATCAAGATGCAGCGGATCGACGCCGAGACCGGCGAGCCGGTCGAATACGAGGACGTGGTGAAGGGTTTCGAGATCGCGGACGACCAGTACGTCGACGTCACCAAGGAGGAGCTGGAAGCGGTCGCGCTCGAAGGCACCCACACGATCGAAATCGACAAGTTCGTGCCGCGCACCGAAATCGACGAGCTCTATTTGAACAATCCGTATTTCCTGGTGCCGGATGGCGAAGCGGGCGCGCAGGCCTACGCGGTCATCCGGGAGGCGATCAGGAAGGAAGGAATGGTCGCGCTCGGCCGCGTCGTGCTGACGACCCGCGAGCACGTGATCGCGATCGCGCCGCGCGGCAAGGGGCTGGTCGGCATCACCCTGCGCTACCCTTACGAGGTGCGCGACGAGAAGGAATTCTTTGACGAGATTCCGGACGAGGAGGTCACCAAGGACATGCTCGATCTGGCCAAGCACATCGTCAAAACCAAGGCCGGGCATTTCGATCCTGAAAAATTCGAGGATCACTACGAGAACGCGCTCAAAGAGCTGCTGAAGCGAAAAGCCGAAGGCAAGCCGATCGAGACGCCCAGGCGGGAGACTTCGGCGAAGGTCATCAACCTGATGGATGCGCTGCGACGCAGCGTCAAAGGCGACCGGGAGTCGGGCAAGGCGGAACGGAAGAAGGCGCACCCGGCCAAGGCGCCGGCAAAACCCAAACGGATGCGCAAGGCCGGCTGATCGCTCAGGCGCGTCCGCCGGCAATAACCCGCAGCACCGGCCGCTCGGGCGACGGGCCAGCGGGATTCACGCTGGCGCGCAGCATCGCCAGCACGGAGCGAAGCTCGGCGACCAGCAACGACGCGTTGCGATCGGCGGCGCGGCGCAAACGGGGCACGGCCGCCTGCTGGCGGCCGTCCCGTTCGCGCATGAGCGCATCGAAGAACGGCGAGGCAACCAGCTGGCACTGCAAAAGGCTGATGTCGGCCGACGCATCCTGCGCCAGTCGCGCCAGCGTCGCCTCGCCCAATGCGATCAATTCCGTCGAACTGCCTTTCACCGCGCTGCTCCCGAGCCGGGGACCTTAGCTGATTCGCGGTTTGTGTCTAACGAGGCCCAACCACGGTATATTCGCGTTTACACCATTGGCGACCGATCCCCACCATGCCGTTCTCGCATCCTCGTCATGATCACCCCGGGCCGGAGAAAAGCCCATCAGCGTCCATGATCACGAAGATCGCCATCTCTGGTTATCGGTCCTTACGCGATGTCCGGATCGCGTTGGGCGCACTCAACGTGGTGACCGGCGCAAATGGAAGCGGCAAGTCCAGCCTGTACCGCGCGCTGAGACTCTTGGCGGATGTCGCGCAAGGGCGCATCATCCAATCGCTGGCTGCCGAGGGCGGCTTCATTCGACCCTATGGGCCGGGCCAGAATCCTTTGCCGCCTCGGTGAAGCGGGGCGAACAACCCGTCCAAGGCACCACGCGAAAATCACCGATCAGCTTGAGGCTGGGGTTTGCCGGGCACGATTACGGCTACGCCATCGATCTCGGGTTGCCACAACCTTCCAGCTCGCAATTCTCCCGCGACCCGGAAATCAAGACCGAAAGCCAATGGACCGGCGAAACGCTCGGCCGCTCGAACGCGTTCGCCGTGCGCAACGGGCCAAGCGTTCGCATCCGGGGTGACACCGGCGAGTGGAGGCAGGTTCTACAGCACCTGGCGCCCTTCGACAGCATGATGACCCATGGCAGCGATCCGCGTGAAGCACCCGAACTGTTGTTCCTGCGGGAGCGCATGCGGGATTGGCGGTTTTACGATCATCTGAGGACCGACCGCGATGCGTCAGCACGCAAGCCGCAGATCGGCACATACACTCCAGTTCTGGGAAGCGAAGGGTCGGACCTTGCCGCTGCCCTGCAAACCATTCGTGAGATCGGCAACGCTGAGGAGCTCGACCGCGCCATCGCCGATGCATTCCCCGGCGCAGGCGTCGAGATCGTGAATTCCGATGGCTACTTCGAGGTCGAGATGCGGCAACACGGCCTTCTTCGATCGCTGAAGGCTGCCGAGCTTTCCGATGGCACGCTGCGCTATCTGCTACTCATTGCCGCGCTGCTGTCGCCTCGGCCACCAGCCCTGATGATTCTGAACGAACCCGAGACGAGCCTTCATCCGGATCTGCTGCCGCCCTTGGCGCGGCTGATCGCAAAAGCCTCCGAACGCTCGCAGATCGTGGTGGTCTCCCATGCGGCGGCTTTGTTGTCCGAACTCGCGAGCGTGGATGGCGTGAAGCAGATCACGCTCGAGAAGCGGTTGGGCGAGACGCACGTTCAGAGCGACGAAAGACCGACTTGGGCGTGGTCGCCGCGATAGCTTGCGAACCTCAAATCGCCCGGATCGACCTCAAGTGAGGCTGGACAAGCCGGTCTTGAGATCGTCCGCGTTCATGCAGGGCGTGAAATCAACCGATGCATTAAGCCCCATGAACAGCGGCTCGGCGATGCGCGGCATATCGGAGGCGGCCTTGAGATCGAACACCGCGATCATCGTGCGGTGGCCGTCGATGGTGGTGAAGTAAGCCGCCGCGGCTTTGACGGATTCGAGCGTCTTCTGGACGACTTTCGACAGCGTGCCGTCCTTGATCGCCTTATTGCCGATATCGGTCGGAATTTGAACCCTCATCAGTGTACGCATGTGCGACCTCCAAATGATCTATGCAACTTGTGGGACGAACCGTTGCAATATTCAGACTCAATTCCCCCAGCGCTGTTGCCAGATGCGCTCGCCGATGGTGCAGGAAATGCGCGGCTTGTCGGCCGCGGCCGGAACGATCCGCGCCGCGGGCGTGCGGCCGGCAACTTCCAAGATCAGTTTGGTGCGGATCGCCTCGCGGAATTTCGCGCGCTCCTTGATCGAAATCACGAAGGCGCCGGGGCCGCCGATCACGCAATCCTCGTAGTACACGTCGAGGTTTTCGATATCCATGCCGCCGAGATTGGGGCGCTTGAGCATGATCGGCAGGCCGTTGATGGTGATGCCCTTGGCGAGAACTTCGTCGCGTATCAGCGCCACCGGCATGCCGTTGTTGTTGACGCCGTCGCCGGACACGTCGATCACCTTGCGGAGGCCGCGATAACCCGAGCCCTCGAACAGCGGCATGGCGAACTGCA
>Ga0335081_10004636_pt1 | contig 21688 bp, 24 predicted proteins | sample Lox_Sample_35_FD_206713 | JGI IMG/M metagenome (GOLD analysis project Ga0335081, IMG submission 206713) | Soil microbial communities from Loxahatchee National Wildlife Refuge, Florida, United States - Lox_Sample_3.5 | ecosystem: Environmental > Terrestrial > Soil > Wetlands | place: USA... | reverse complement strand
CAAGCCGTCCTGGTTCCTGGTCTCCGAGCACGACAACGCGATCTCGCCGGACGCGGAACGGTTCATGGCGCAGCGGATGGGCGCCACGACCGACACCATTGACGGCTCGCACACCGCGTTCATCGCCAAGCCGGTCGCCGTGGCCGCGTTCATCCGGCAGGCGCTGCGGTGACCTGAGTCCTCGGTCAGCGCGCGGGTGGCGACCGTACCCATGGTCTCGCATTCACCAGGCCTGTGCCGAGCGACGCCTGTCGCACTCTTCTGCCGTGGGTAGCGCACTGCGCTGTCGGCGCGGGATGTCGCCAGTTACGTGTTGGCTGCCATCGCCACGGTCAGCAGCACGCGCAGGCGGTCAAGGTCCGCCGCGGAGCGCAGTTGAAGCTCTATCCAGTCGCGGCGGGACGGATCCCGCCGGACAGCGGGATCGCCGCCGAAGCCTGCCCGGACCCGTGACCATCCTGCCCGCGTGATCCGCAGATCGATCACACCGGGCGCCTCGAGGTGGGCAATTTCCCTGTTCGCGGTGAACAGGGCTGGCTTATTGCCATAACGGGACCGGCGTTCCACGGCCGGGCCGGCCGCGAGCATCGCACCGACGAAAGCTTCCCACAGCACATCATCCGCGTCGTGGCCCACACCGCAATCGTAGGCGGAAGGCAAGATACGAGCAGCTTGCACATTTCACTCATCTGCCGCTGGGAGCGCGATCAGATGTCGCGGATCTATGCCGGGGTGTGCCTGTCCGGCGGGCGGGCGGGAAAATACACGACGGCCGCGGATGTGCCGGCCAGCCCGGCGCGCCGGGGTCGCCGGCTGGTGCGGCGGCGGCCGGTTCTAACGCTGCGCCAGGCCCTGCATCAGCTGCACGTCCGCGGCGGTCACCAGGTCGAAGTCACCCATGATGCGCCGCTGTGCCAGGCTCCCGCACGGCCGTCGAACCGTTTCCGCAGCCTGGCCACGCGGGCTTTCGGATACGGGGGTGCCCTTACGGCTGCGGCACCGGGCCGGACAGGCGGGCGGCCACCGGGGACGAGCCGTCGCTGATCACCCAGACCTCGCCGCCGTCTTCCAGGATCCGGACGACCATCTCCTCGATGACGTCAGGCACCGGCAGCGCCGCGGTGCCCCAGTCCGGGCAGCAGGTGTCGGCGTCGAGGCTCAGCGTGCCGCACCGGCCGCATTCGTACCCTTGGACCAGCCCGTCGCCCGGGACGACCAGGGTCTGCACGGCGCCGGCGCTGACGGCGGCCAGGCAGGCGCGCAGGCCGACGGCGGACCGGCCGCCCCGCGGCATGGCCAGGATCTCGGCGGCCACGCGCCGGGCCTGTATCTCGGCGGCCGCGCGCCGGGCCTGCGGTCCGGCCCGGCGCTGCCGGGCGAGCAGCAGCGGCCGGATGTGCGGCCTGATGCCCAGCACCCCCCGTTCCGGCAGCGGGCACGGCAGCGGGATGGCCTCGAGCAGGCCGGAGCCGGCACAGGCGAAGATGGCCACCGTGGGCCCGGGCCAGTCACGGGCACAGGCCGCCAGCTTCTCCCGCACCGCGTTCCGGTCCTGTTCCGCCACCGCCCGGCCGCTGGCCGCCTCCGCCGCGTCCATGAGCTCACCGGCCCGGGCGGTCAGGACGGACAGGTCCGCGGGAGGGGGCGGCACAGCCAGGTAGAGCGACAGCATGGCCGGTTCCACGGCGTGCAGGGCGCCTAGCTTCTCGACCTCCGCGCGGGTGATCATGACGCGCTCCTATCCGGCCTATCCGGCCTATCCGGCGCGCTTGGCCGGGTGATGCGTGACCTCGGTCCCCGATGTCGGGAAGAAAACGCTCTCGTGCCCGTCCGTCCAGCGGATCACGTACGGCGGCGCGCCGTCCGCCCCGTCGATCTTGATGATCTCGCCGTGCCGCTCTTCGTCGCCCTGATGGCGGCCCCGGACCGTCAGTTCGTCGCCCACCTCTGCTCGCATGACAGACCTCCTTATGACGTCTCGTGGCCATCAGCCTGGAAGGCTGAGGCCGGGATCGCTAGGGCCGAAGGCCATGGCGGCCAGCCGGCCAGGCGGGCCATTGGTCCCGGGCCGGAACCTCGGGCCGGAACCTCGGGCCGGAACCTCGGGCCGGAACCTCGGGCCGGAACTTCGGGCCGGAACTTCGGGCCGGAACTTCGGGCCGGAACCTCGGGCTAAGAGCAAGGCCAGCGCGGGCGCATCCTCGGCGCGCCTGCCGGGCAGGACCCGGGCGATGGCCCCGGCGGCGGCCAGTTCCCACTGGGACAGGCGGAAGTGGTGGCCGCACAGCAGCAGGTCCACCCGGTAGGGCCGGGTCGAGGTGGCCGGCATGAGCACCCGCACCATCGGGCGGGAGGGGCAGCAGCAAGCTTTATCGTCCATGCTTGAGCCTGCTCCGCGGCTGCCCGCCGGCGGCAGAGACCAAAATCACGGGTACTCCGGGCCCAAAGTCCCGGCCGCCGGCCCGCCGGATCCGCATAAGGCCCGGACGAGGGCCCGGGGACAAGATCCGGTCAAGCCGGGACCTTGGGCCCTGGCCGGCCGCCGGCGGCCGCCGTGCAATGAGGGCCGTCGCACCCGCGAAAGGCCCGATTGCCATGACCGCCACCGACCAGAGAGAAGATCATCAGGCGCGCTGCCTGCCGCATCTGCTCAGTTTGCGGATGCTCGCCCACGACGGGGCGGAGACGCCGCTCGCCTGGCTGGCCGTGGCCGAGGTCCGGCGGGCCACCGAGGCGATCCTGGCCGAGGCCGAAGCCGCCAGCCGCGAAGCGCAGGCCGCGGTGGGGAGCGGCCCGGGCCTCAGGACCTTCCTGGGCGCCAGGCTGAGCCGGCTCGCCGTCGCGGCCGACGACGTCATCGCCGCCGCCGGCTCGGGGGATCTGGCCCAGCTGCGCCGCACCCTGCGCAGGTTCGACGTGCTGACGTCGGCGATCTGGGCGGTGCAGGACGCCGTGTCCGGTCCGTAGACCCGGCGGGGAAGGCGAGGTGGCGTGGCCAGGGGACAGCTCCGCATCTACCTTGGCGCCGCGCCGGGCGTGGGGAAGACCTACGCGATGCTCGCCGAGGGCCAGCGCCGCCGGGCCCGCGGCACGGATGTGGTCATCGGGCTGCTGGAGACGCACGGCCGCAAGCCGGTCGCGGCGATGGCCGAAGGACTCCAGATCGTGCCGCGGCGCACGATGGTCCACCGGGGCATCACCGTCACCGAGATGGACCTCGACGCGGTGCTGGCCCGCCGTCCCGAGGTCGCGCTGGTGGACGAGCTCGCGCACACCAACGTGACCGGCTGCCGCCACGCCAAGCGGTGGCAGGACGTCGACGAGCTGCTCGACGCCGGCATCACCGTCATCACCACGCTGAACATCCAGCACCTGGAGTCGCTCAACGACGTGGCCAGGCAGGTCACCGGGGTGGAGCAGCACGAGACGCTGCCCGACCCGGTCGCCCGCCGGGCCGACCAGATCGAGCTGGTCGACATGACGCCCGAGGCGCTGCGGCGGCGGATGATCCACGGCAACGTGTACCCGCCGGACCGGATCGAGGCCGCGCTCACCCACTACTTCCGGCCGGGCAACCTCACCGCGCTGCGCGAGCTGGCCCTGCTCTGGCTGGCCGACCGGGTGGACGAGGGCCTGCAGCGGTACCGGGCCGATCACGGCATCGCCACCCCCTGGGAAACCAGGGAGCGGATCGTGGTCGGCGTCGCGGGCGAGGCGGACGACCAGAAGGTCATCAGGCGCGCGGCCAGGATCGCCGCCCGGACCCCGGGCAGCGACCTGATCGCGGTGCACGTGGTCAGCGACGACGGCCTGGCGGCCGGCGACTCCGCTGCGCTGGCGGCCCAGCGGGAGCTGGTGACGGCGCTGGGCGGCAGCTTCCGTGAGCTGCCCGGCGAGGATGTGGCCGAGGCGCTGCTGAGCTTTGCCCGGGCCGAGAACGCCACCCAGATGGTGCTCGGCGCGAGCCGCCGCAGCCGGCTGGGCACCCTGCTGGCGGGCAAGAGCATCCCGACCAGGCTGGCCCGCCGGGCCGGGCACATTGACGTCCACCTGGTCAGCCGCGGCGGGACGGCCGGCCGCCGTCACCGGCTCGCCCGGCCCCGCCCGGCCCCGGAGAACACGGAGGCGGCGGCGCTGACCCGGCTGGCGGGCTGCGTGCTGCGCGGCCACGGCGACCCGCCCGCCCTGCTGGAGGAGATGCGCCAGATGTTCGGCCTGGACGCGATCAGCCTGCTCGAACGGCGGCACAACGGCCCGGGCCCGTCCTGCTACGTGGTGGCCAGCGCCGGCGAGCGACCGCCGGAGGGACCGGGAGCCGACGTGGAGCTGCCGGTCAGCGACACGTTCACGCTGGCCGCCCGGGGGCCGGTGCCCAGCCGGGCGGACCTGCGGGTGCTGTTCTCCTGCGCGGCCCAGGTGGCGGCGGGCCTGTCCGCCCGGCGCGAGGACGAGCGGCAGGCCCCCCGGCCTGACCCGGGCTCGCGGGCGGCACTGCTCGCGGCGACCGGCGAGAGCGCTCACGAGCAGCTGGCCGTGGCCCGGTCGGCGCTGGCCGGGATCACCGACGGGGACCCGGTCCGGGCGGCCCGGCTGGCCGACGCGCGCCGCGCCGTGGACCGGGTCGGCAGGCTGGTCGACGACCTCAGGGATCTCAGCCGGGTGCACGCCGGGGCGATGGAGACCTACCTGCGGCCGGTCGACCTGGACGAGGTGCTGACCGACTGCCTGGACGACCTGGGGCCGGGCCGCCAGCACATCACGCTGAGCCTGGCCGAGGACCTGCCCGAGGTGATCGCCGACGGGGCTCTGCTCACCCGGATCCTGACCAGCCTGCTGGCCGATGCGCTGCAGCGCGGCCCGGGCGGCCCGGTGGTCGCCGCCGCCCGGCGGGACGGCCGGGTCGAGGTCCGCGTCACCGACCGGGGGCCGGGCCCGGGCGAGCCCAGCCTGGGGTTCCGGCTCGCCCGCGACCTCACCGAGGCGATGGGCGACACCCTGCGCACCGAGCCCGCCCCCGGCGGAGGCCGCAGCGTGGTCGTCTCCCTGCCCGCCGCCGCCCCCAAGGCCGGGACCTTGGTCCCGGCCCCGGGGGACGCACAGGCCTCCCGGCCGGGGCCCTCCGTCGCGCAGACTTAGACCAGCAGACTTAGACCAGCAGACTTAGACCAGGGGTCCGAGCACCGGGAGCAGCCACTGACATGACACACAAGAACGAGCGCGTCCTTTCCGTGGCCGAACTGGCCCGGGTGGAAGGCGAAGGCGCCCTGTACGTCCGGACCAGCGGCGACCGGGTCGAGGAGGCCCGGCTGGACATCTATGAGCCGCCCCGCTTCTTCGAGGCGTTCCTGCGCGGCCGCGCCTACACCGAGCCGCCGGACATCACCGCCCGGATCTGCGGCATCTGCCCGGTGGCCTACCAGATGAGCGCGTGCGCGGCGATCGAGGACGCCTGCGGGGTCACCGTCAGCGGGCGTATCGCCGACCTGCGCCGGCTGCTGTACTGCGGGGAGTGGATCGAGAGCCACGCGCTGCACATCTACCTGCTGCACGCGCCCGACTTCCTCGGCTACGCCAGCGGGATCGAGATGGCCGGCCACCGGCGCGACCTGGTCGAGCGCGGCCTGGCGCTGAAGAAGGCCGGGAACGCCATCTTGGAGGCGGTGGGGGGCCGGGCCATTCACCCGGTCAACGTGCGGGTCGGCGGCTTCTACCGGGCTCCGGCCCGGGCCGAGCTGGCCGCCCTGACCGAGCCGCTGAAAAGGGCCCTGGACGGCGCGCTGGAGACCGTGCGCTGGGTGGCCGGCTTCGACTTCCCCGACCACGCCTGCGCGACGCAGGACCTGCTCGCGCTCTCCCGCCCGGGCAGCTACGCCATCGAGCGGGGCACGCTGGCCACCCGTTCGGGCCTGCTGTTCACTGCCGCCGCGTGGGACCGGCACGTGATCGAGGAGCACGTGGCGCACTCCACCGCGCTGCACGCGCACCTGGCCGACGGCGGGCGCTACCTCACCGGGCCGCTGGCCCGGTACGCGCTCAGCTCGCAGTGGCTGTCGCCGCTGGCCCGCGAGGCCGCCCGGGCGGCCGGGCTGGGGGAGACCTGCGACAACCCGTTCCGCAGCATCGTCGTGCGGGCGGTGGAAGTGGTGTACGCGGTGGAGGAGGCGCTGCGCCTCATCGCCGCCTACCAGCCGCCCGAACCTCCCGCCGTGGAGGTCCCCCCGCGCGCCGCCACCGGATACGGCGTGACCGAGGCGCCCCGCGGCACCCTGTACCACCGGTACGAGATCGACGCGGACGGCCTCATCAGCACCGCCCGCATCGTGCCCCCGACGTCCCAGAACCAGGCGGCCATCGAGGCCGACCTGCGCGACTTCGTGCAGGCCCACCTCGGCCTGGATGACGCCGAGCTGACCCGCCGGTGCGAGCAGGCCATCCGCAACTACGATCCGTGCATCTCCTGCGCGGCTCACTTTCTCGATCTCACCATCGAAAGATCTTTATCTACCGAACGGAGATGGTTCCCGTCTCAGCTCACGGTTTCACGCCCGCCGGCGTCGGCGCGGTGGTGGTGATCGGCGTCGGCAACGATTTCCGCCGCGATGACGGCGCCGGGCCCGCGGTCCTCGCCCGGCTGCGTGACCTGGCGCCGCCCGGCGTGCGCCTGGTGGTCACGGACGGGGAGCCCACCCGGCTGATCGAGGCCTGGGCCGGGGCGGCCCTCGCCGTCGTCGTGGACGCGGTCCGCGCCGAACCACCCCGTCCGGGGACGGTCCACCGGTTCGAGACAGCCGGGCCGCAGACCGGAGCGGGCCGGGCCGCCAGCTCGCACGGCCTCGGCCTGGACGACGCGATCAGCCTGGCCATGGCCCTGGACCGGATGCCCGGCCGGCTGATCGTGCACGCCATCGAGGCGGCCGACCTGACCCAGGGCCCGGGCCTGTCGCCCCCGGTCGCCGCCGCCGTCGGCGCCGCCGCCGACGCGGTCCTGGCCGACCTTGGTCCCTACGCCCAGGGCCCCTAGCCTCCTGCTCCGCGCGCCCCGGACCGGCTGCACTGGAGGTAAACCGGCTAAGGATGTGATCAGCATGCGCGCCCTGGTGGTCTACGAATCGATGTACGGGAACACGCACATCGTCGCCAGCAACGTCGCCGACGGCCTGCGCGCCACCCACCAGGTAACCCTCGTCCCGGTGGCCGACGCCGCCAGCGATCTGCTCGCCTCGGCCGACCTCCTGGTCGTCGGCGGCCCGACCCACATGCACGGCATGTCGAGCGCCAGGACCCGGCGGACGGCGGCCCAGGCCGCCGCCAAGCCGGACAGCCAGCTGAGCCTGGACCCGGACGCGGCCGGGCCCGGGGTCCACGACCTGCTCAAGCGCCTCCACGGCGGTCCGGCTCTGGCCGCCTCGTTCGACACCCGGCTCGAAAACGTGGCCCCCGCGTTCTCCGGCCGCGCCAGCCTCGGCATCGGCAGGCTGCTGAAGCGGCACGGTTACCGGGTCATCGCCGCGCCGGAGAGCTTCCTGGTCACCAAGCAGAACACGCTGGCCGACGGCGAGGCCGCCCGGGCCCGCCGCTGGGGCGCCGCGCTCGGCGTCATCGCGACCAGCATCAGCCTCCCCGCATCGGCCTGAACCTAGGGGGTCACCATGCCGGACATCGTTCATGACACGCCCGCGGACGCCGTCCCGGACGTTCCGGCCGCCCGCGACCAGCGCGCCCGCCAGCAGGCGATCAAGCAGATCGAGCGCAGGCGCCGGTTCTGGGCCAGTACGATCTGGGGCGGGATCGGCATGGCCATTGTCGTGGTCATCTGGGCCGTGACCGAGTACCACAACGCGGGCGGCTGGCCGACTCAGGGCTTCAGCCAGAGTTCCGGGATCCCCGACGTGTGGAACTTCTGGATCATCTACCCGCTGGGGGCCTGGCTGCTGATCACGGCCGCGCACGCCTGGTACGTTTACGGCAGCAAGCCCATCTCCGAAGGGGAGATCACGCGTGAGATGGAGCGCCAGGGCCGGGGGAAGGCCTGAGGTGGCCGGTTGACCGCGGCCGCGGAGCCCGGCGGTTCCAGCGGGGCCAGCGCCTCCGGGCGGTCCTACGCGCTGCTGGCCGACGGTACCACGATGACGGTCCGGCCGGCCGGTCCCGGGGATTACGAGCCGGTCCGGCGGCTGCACGAGGCGATGTCGCCGGACAACCTGTACTTCCGGTTCTTCAGCGCCAGCCGGGTATCGGCCGAGCGCGAGGCCCGGCGGGTGTGCCTGGACGGCGGCCCGGGCCTGGTGGCGCTGCTCGGCCTGCTTGGCGACGAGCTGGCGGGGGTGGCCAGCTACGAGCTGACCCAGGACGCGGCCGCCGCGGAGCTCGCGCTGGCGGTCGCGGACGGCATGCACCGCCGCGGTGTCGCCACGCTGCTGCTCGAGCACCTGGTCTCGCTGGCCCGGGCCCGTGGCGTCAAGGTCTTCATCGCCGAGGTGCTGCCGGACAACTACCCCGTCCTGCACCTGCTCAGCGACTCGGGGCTGGCGGTGCGGCGCCGGTCCGCCCAGGGCGTGGTCGAGGTGTCCATGCCCGTCCCGCGCAACGCGGCCCTCGGTGAGGCCAGCGCCTACCTGGACGCGGTGGCCGGCCGGGACTCCCGCGCCGATGTGGCCAGCCTGGAGCCCCTGCTGAACCCCCGGTCGGTCGCGGTGGTCGGCGTGAGCCGGCGGGCCGGGTCGGTCGGGCGGACCATCCTGCTCAACATCCGCGACGCCGGTTTCGCCGGCCGGTTGTACGCGGTCAGCCCGCAAGCCGGTGACATCGAGGGCATCGGTTGCGTCCCGTCGGTCGCCGCGCTGCCCGAGGCCCCCGACCTGGCGCTGGTGACGGTGCCGGCGGCCCGGGTGGAGGAGGTGGCCCGGGACTGCGGGAACCGGGGCGTCAGGGCGCTGACGGTGATCACCGCGGGCCTGACGCCGGCCCAGGCGTCCGGCTTGCTGGAGGCCACCCGGCGGGCGGGCATGCGGCTGGCGGGCCCGGCCTCCTGCGGCGTCGCGGTGCCTGCCATCGGGCTGGCGGCCACGCCGGCCATGCGTCACCCTTCCCCCGGCCGCACCGCCCTGATCACCCAGTCCGGCGGGGTCGGCACGGCGCTGCTCGAGCACTTCTCCCGGCTGGGCATCGGGATCTCCTCGTTCGCCTCCCTCGGCGACAAGCTGGATGTCTCGGGTACCGACCTGCTGCTGTGGTGCGAGGGCGACAACACCACCGAGCTGGCCGTCCTGCACCTGGAGTCGTTCGGCCACCCGCGCCGGTTCGCCCGGACCGCGCGGCGGGTGAGCGCCAGGTTCCCCGTCCTGACCGTCCACGCCGGGAGGTCGGCCCCGGGCCAGCGGGCCGCCGCCTCGCACACCGCGGCGGCCGCCGCGCCGCTGATCACCCGGCAGGCGCTGTTCGACCAGGCGGGCATCATCGCCACCACCACCTTCGGCGAGCTGCTGGACGCGGCCGCGCTGATCGCGTCCCAGCCGATCCCGGCGGGCAACGTGGTGGCCATCGTGTCCAACGGCGGCGGCGCGGGCGTGCTCGCCGCCGACGCCTGCGCCGAAGCGGGCCTGGTCGTGGCCGCGACGAGCATGCAGGCCCGGGACCGCCTGCGGGACCTGCTACCCGCCGCGGCATCCCTGGACGGCCCGGTGGACACCACCACGGCCGTCAGCCCGGAGGCCTTCGGCCAGGCGCTGCGCCTCGCCGCCGCGGACGGCGCCGACGCGGTGATCGCCGTGATCGTGCGGCGCGCGTCCGCCGACCTGCTCCCGGCGTTCACCGCCGCGCGGCTGCCGGTCCCGGTCGCGGCGGTCGTGCTGGACCAGCCCGAGGCCGTCCGGCTCCTGGACGGGCCCGGCGATCAGGCCGAAGGGTCCCTGCCCGCGTACGCCTACCCGGAAGCGGCCGCCGGGGCGATGGCCCGGGCCGCCCGCTACGGGGCCTGGCGATCCCGGCCGCCCGGCACGGTGCCGGAGTTCGGCGACCTGCGAGCGGAGGACGCGCGGTCCATCGTCGCCTCCTTCCTGGCGCGGATGCCGGGCGGCGGCTGGCTGTCCGCCGAAGAGGCCGACGACCTGCTGCGCTGCTACCGCATCCCGATGGTGGAGTTCCGCCGGGTCGGCGACGCCGGCGCGGCCGTCGAGGCGGCGGCCGCCCTCGGCGGCCACGTGGTGATCAAGGCCGACGTGCCGGGCCTGCTGCACAAGACCGCGGCCGGCGCCGTCGAACTGGACCTGCACGGGGCCGGCGAGGTGCGCGCCGCGATGCGCCGCCTGCAGGCCCGCCTCGGCGGGCGGATGTCCGGGGTGCTCGTCGAGCCCATGGTCACCGGCGGCGTCGAGACCATCGTCGGCGTCGTGCAGGAACCGGTGTTCGGCCCGGTCGTGGTGTTCGGGCTCGGCGGGGTGGCCACCGACGTGCTCGGCGATCACGTGGCCCGCCTGGCTCCGCTCACCGAGATCGACGCCGGCGACCTGATCCGCTCCATCCGCGCCGCCCCCGCGCTGTCCGGCACCGACACCGGCGCCCTGCGCGACCTCCTGCTCCGCGTCTCGCGGCTCGCCGACGACCTGCCGCAGGTCGCCGAGCTCGATCTCAACCCCGTCATCGTCCGCCCGGACGGTGCCACCGCCGTGGACGCGCGCGTCCGCGTGACCAGCCACCGCCTGGCCGACCCGTTCTTGCGCCAGCTCCCCCAGCTCCAGTACGGCACCAGGTGAGCCGGGGTTCCCGGCCGCGGTCCATGCCTGGAGGAGCAGGTCACGAGGTGGCTGCCTATGGTCCCGCGCCGATCAGGGCCAGCCAGGCGGCCAGCTGGCCGGCCCCGGCCGCCTGGCTGCGGAAGCCGATGTAGCCGTCGGGCCGGACGGCGGTCAGGCCGCGGCCGGGCGCGCTGGCCAGGCGGTGCACGTGGACGGGTCCCGGCCAGCCGCCGGGCTCGTCCGCGTCGCGGTCCAGCAGGATGTGCACGCCGGGCCGGGCGAGCAGCTCGTGCAGCCGGACGCGGCGTCCCCCGCAGCTCACCACCTGGTCGGGCAGCCGGTCCCCGGCCCGCGGCCCGCCCGCCCGGCGCGGCCTGCCTTCCACCGACAGGGGGCTGTCACGGTAGCTGACCCGCAGCTGCGATACCAGCCGGATGCCCTCGGCGACCAGGCGGGACCGGCCGGCCAGCGCGGGCACCAGCGGGGCGGCCAGCGGCGCCAGGCTCCTGAGCGCGGACGGGACCGTCCCGGTGGAGGCCTCGGCCCAGAACACCGAGTGGGTCAGGGCCAGCACCCGGCGCGCCGCCGGCCGGCGCTCGCGGTCGTAGGAGTCGAGCAGCGGCCCGCTCCCGGCCGCCGCGAACGCGAGCTTCCAGCCCAGGTTGGCCGCGTCCTGGATGGCGGCGTTCAGCCCCTGGCCGGTGGCGGGGGAGTAGGCGTGCGCCGCCTCCCCGGCCAGGAACAGCCGGCCGCGCCGGAACCGGCTGGCCACGCGGTGCTGCACGGTGACCCGCGAGGACCAGGCCAGGCCGGTGATCCGCGCGCCGAGGCCCGCCTGGTCCGCCAGCGCCTGCAGCTCGCTCGCCGGGACCGGGGGCCCGAACTGCCCGGGCGGCACCTGGCCCGCCGCTGGCCGGGTCGCGAGCAGCCGCCAGCTGGCCTGCTCGCCGAGGCGGAACACGAACAGCAGGCCGTGCCGCCCGGCCACCACCCGGGCGGCGTCCGCGCTGAGGCAGCCCTCCAGCTCGACGTCGGCCAGCACCACCTCCACCGGGTACACGCGCCCGGGCCAGCCGATGCCGGCCTGGGCCCGGACCACGCTGGCCGGGCCGTCGCAGCCGGCCAGGAAAGCGCACCGGGCCTGCTCGGTCCCGGCCGCCGACCGCAGGACGGCTCGCACGCCGTCCGGGTCCTGGCGCACCCGGGTCAGCTCGGTGCCCCGCTCGACCTCCACCCCGCGGTCGGCCAGGGCCTGGGCCAGCACCTGCTCCACATCCATCTGCCGGACCAGCGACAGGTGCGGGAAGGCGGTGTCCGGCAGCGCGAGGCCGGCCAGGGTGACCCGGACGACCCGGGTGCCCAGCTGCAGGTCCGCGGCTGGTGTCACATCCGAGCGGGCCAGCAGCGCCTGCGTCACTCCGAGCGGGCGCAGCACCTCCAGCGTGCGGGAGTGCAGGATCAGCGCCCTCGAGGGCCGGACCGGGTCCGGCCGCCGCTCGACGATCCGGACGGCGGCACCGTGCGCGTGCGCCTGCAAGGCCAGCGCCAGCCCGGCCGGTCCCGCGCCGGCCACCAGGATGTCCGGCGTCTGCCTCATGCCACCCCGGTCAGGCGCCACCACGCCCCGGCGCCGGTCCCGGCGCCGGCCGCCGGCCCGGCCGCCAGCCCGGCTGCCGGGCCGGCCTGCGGCCGGGCCAGCAGCGCGTCGCGGCGCAGCCCGGGCAGCACGACGTAGTGAACCGAGCCCCGCACCGACACCAGCGCGAGCACCCGCCACAGGGCCCGGGCGTAGCTTTCCGCCAGCCGCGGGTCGTCCCACTCATACAGCCCCCGGTACCGGCCGCGTTCGTCGTCGGCCAGCCACAGCTTCGACACCAGGCCGGGGAATCCGGCGAACAGCGGGGTGTTGAGCAGGCTCTCCCGGCGGAAGGCCGCGTGCCCGCGACCGCGCACGGCCCGCAGCCGGAACGTCACGACGAGCACGCACGGATCCACCGTCGCGCCCCGGTCCACGGCCGTCTCGCGGTAGACCGGCGCCGAGCTGCCGTCGGCGAAGCGCAGCCGCGTCCCGACCCGTTCCGCGGGCAGGTGCAGCCGGCGCTGCCGGAGAAGCCGCGCGGTGCTCACGAAGCAGCCGGCCAGCGCCCGCAGCGCCGCCGGGTAAGCCAGCGGAGGCCGCTCGCACACGACCTCGGCGCGGTCAGGCGGCTCGAGTATGCCTTCCATCGATCTCAGCCCCCACCCCAGTGGTTACTTCCCTCCCCCCGGCGGTTACTTCGTGTCGCGGGCCGCGGCCAGGGCGGGGGCCGCGGCGTTGAACGTGGCCAGCACCCGGTCCACTTCTTTCTCGCTCATGCCGAGCCGCTGGAACTCTGCGGTCAGCGCGGCCACCTTCGGCGCGGCCACCGGGCCGAAGCAGCCGTAGCAGCCGCGGTTGAAGGCCGGGCAGATGGCGCCGCAGCCGGCCTGCGTGATCGGCCCCAGGCAGGGCGTCCCGCGCACCATGACGCACGAGGTGCCGCGCAGCTTGCACTCGTAGCAGACGCTGTGCGCGGGAATCCGCGGCTTGCGCCCCGTCAGCAGGGCGGTGAGCAGCTCGAGCAGCTGGCGCCGGTCGATGGGGCAGCCGCGCAGCTCGAAGTCGACCTTGACGTGATCTGACACCGGGGTGGAGGTGGCCAGCGTGGAGATGAACTCCGGACGCGCGTACACCACCGAGGTGAACTCGGCCACGTCGGCGAAGTTGCGCAGGGCCTGGATCCCGCCGGCGGTGGCGCAGGCCCCGATCGTGACCAGCAGCCGGGACGCCGCGCGGATCTCGGTGATCCGGCGGGCGTCCCGCTCGGTGGTCACCGAACCTTCCACCAGGGACACGTCGTACGGCCCCTCGACGTCGGCGCTGGAGGCCTCGGTGAAGTGCGCGATCTCCACGGCGCCGGCCACCGCGAGCAGCTCGTCCTCGCAGTCGAGCAGGCTGAGCTGGCAGCCGTCACAGGACGCCAGCTTCCACACGGCCAGGGTGGGCTTGCCGCTCATCACAGCTCCTTTTTCGCCAGCAGGGGGACGGCCTCGGCGTAGCTGACGCAGGGGCCGTCACGGCACAGCAGCAGCGGCCCGAGCTGGCAGTGGCCGCACAACGCCACGCCGCACCGCATGTTCCGCTCCAGGGAGACCCGGATGTCGCCGGCCGGGACGCCGGCGTCCGCCAGCGCCTGCGCGGACAGCCGCATCATGATCTCCGGGCCGCACACGAACGCCGCCGTCCGCGCGGGGTCGGCGATCGCGTCCTTGAGGAGCGCGGTCACCAGGCCGACGCGGCCGTCCCAGCCCGCCTGGCCGTGGTCCACGGTGATCCGCACGTCGGCACCGCGCCTGCGCCAGGTCTCCAGCTCGCGGGTGAAGAGCAGGTCCCCGGGTGACCGGGCGCCGACCAGCAGCACCACCCGGTCGTACCTGGCCCGTTCGGCCAGCGCCGCCAGCAGCACCGGCCGCAGCGGCGCGAGCCCGATGCCGCCCGCCACGATCAGCACGTCCCGGCCGTCGGCCCCGCTCACCTGCCAGTCGGTGCCGAACGGCCCGCGGACCCCGATCATGTCACCGGGCGCCGCGGCGCACAGGGCCCGTGTCACCGCCCCGACCGCGCGGATCGTCTGCACCAGGACGTGGCCATGGCCGATGCCGCTGACCGAGACGGGCACCTCGCCCACGCCGAACGCGTACAGCATGGTGAACTGGCCGGGACGCGGCGTCTGGATCGGGTCTCCCGCGGGGCGCAGCATCAGCGTCACCGTGTCGGAGGTCTCCTCCTTGCGCCCCGTCACCAGGTAGCCGGCCGGCCGCATGGGCGCTGCCGGAGCCGCGATCACGGGCTCCTGGACCGCCGTCATCGCTCCTCCGCTCCGTCCGGCTCGGTGCCCCCCTCTCGTTCGGTACGCAGCGCCTTCACTTCCTCGGTGAGGTCGATGCCGACCGGGCACCAGACGATGCACCGCCCGCAGCCCACGCAGCCGGACGACCCGAACTGGTCGTGCCAGGTGCCGAGCTTGTGGGTGAGCCACTGCCGGTACCTGCTCTTGTCCGACGTCCGGACGCTGCCGCCGTGCAGGTAGGAGAAGTCGAGGTCGAAGCAGGAATCCCAGGTCTCCCAGCGCTCGGCGTGCTCGCCGGTCAGGTCGGTGGTGTCCTCGATCGTGGTGCAGAAGCACGTCGGGCAGGCCATGGTGCAATTGCCGCAGGTCAGGCACCGCGCCGCCACGTCGTCCCAGCGCGCGGCGCCGTGGCTGTCCGCCATCAGCTCGCGCAGGCCGCCCGCTTCCATCTGGCGGCCCATGTGGTCCGCCGCCGCCTCCACCGCCGACCGCGCCCCCCGCACGGCCTGCTCGCCGGCGGGCTCGCTGGGCACCCGCCCGATGAACTCGGCGCCCCGCGGGGAGCCGACATCCACCAGGAAGCGGTGCCCGCGTTCGTCGGCCAGCTCGGTGAGCGACAGATCGTAACCCCGGTCGGCGGACGGCCCGGTGCCCATCGAGGCGCAGAAGCAGGTCTCGCCGGGTTCGGTGCAGTTCACCGCGATGATGAACGCGCCGGAGCGGCGCGCCGCGTACCGCGAGCCCGGCTGGCCGAGCACCCGGTCCTGGATCTCGATCGCCCGCAGGTCGCACGGCCGGACGCCGAGGAACGCGTACCGCGGCGGCGCTCCGCTCTCCCCGCCCGCCCCATCCTCGGCGACCTCGAAGCCTGCCGCGGTCCGGGTGGCGGACCACAGCCGCTCCCGCGGCGGGTGCAGGAACCGTTTCCAGCTCTGCGGCCCGGCCGCGTGCCCGAAGGCCGCGGTGTCGTCGCGGCGGCGCAGCTGGTAGCCACCCGGCTGGAGCCTGACGCCCCAGCCGTGGGGCAGCTCCGCCGCCGATGACAGTTCCCTGAGCACGATGGCGCCGTCCTGGACGGCCGGGCCGATCACGTGGTACCCGCCGGCCACGAGCGCCTCGAACAGGGCGCCGAGCCCGTCGATGCCGATCAGCCGGGGGACGGGAATCGCGGGCGCCGAGGCCATAACTGGGTCCGTTCGGTATTAATGCTCTTGATCTTTCCCTCCTACCCTCCGTCACCGGGGGCACCTGCCTCAAGGGGCTTTCGTCCCTTCACCCGGCTCGCCCCGCCCCTGGTACGCCGCTACGGCCGTGGGCAGGGTCGGGAACAGCAGCTCAGGCCCGATCTTGCTGGCCAGGCCGAAGGCCTGCAGCCGGGCCAGCAGGTCCTGTTTGACGCGGGCCAGGGCGAAGACGCCACCCCGGCCGGTGATCTCCTCGCGGAGGGCGTCCATGGCCTCCAGGGCGGTGAAATCCACTTCGACGTTGGCCTCGACGTTGAGCACAAACCAGCGGACCGGACCCGGCTCCCGGTCGGCGGCGGCCAGGGCGCGGCGCCGGAAGTCCTCGGCGTTGGCGAAGCACAGCGGCGCGTCGTAGCGGTAGACCACCAGGCCGGGGATGGTCTGCGCGTCGGGGTAGTCGTCCACGTCGTGCATGCCGGCCAGGCCGGGCACCAGCCCCTGGATGGCGTCGTGCGGGCGGGCCACCCGGACCAGCAGGTCGGCCACGGACAGGCCGATCGCGACCAGCACGCCGTACAGGATGTCGAAGGCCAGCACGCCGACGAAGGTGGCCACGGCGATCAGCAGCTCGGTACGGCGGAAGGCGAGCAGCCGCCGGAACGCCGTCACGTCGATCAGCTGGATCGCGGCGAAGATCACGATCCCGCCGAGCGCGGCTGTCGGGATACGCGACAGGACGGAGTGCGCGAACAGCAGGACCACCAGCAGGCAGGCGGCCACGGCGAGCGAGTACGCCTTGGTCTTGTTGCCGACGGTGACCGCGATAGCCGTCCTGGTCCCGCTGCTGCTGACCGGGAAGCCGTGCACCAGCGCCGAGCCGGCGTTGGCCACGCCGAGGGCCAGCAGCTCCCGGTTCGCGACGATCTCCTCGCCCCGGCGCGCGAACGAACGGGCGGTCACCACGTCGTCGCTGAAGCCCACGATCAGCACGGTGAACGCGGGCAGCAGCAGGTCGCGCAGCAGTTGCGGATGGAGGGCGGGCAACTCCACCGTCGGCAGCCGGGCCGGCACCGGGCCGACGATACCGACACCGCCCGGCCGGAGTGCCGCCACGGCGACCGTGGCGAGCAGCACCGCCAGCAGCGGGCCCGGCATGCGCGGCCAGCGCCAGTGCAGGAGCAGCAGGAACCCCAGGACCGACAGCGAGACCGCCAGGACGGTCGGCTGGATGTGGCTCAGCCCGCGGGCGAACGAACCGACCTGGGCGAAGAACATCTGGCCGGTGACCGGGACGCCGGTCACGTGCTTGAGCTGGTCTCCGATCATGATCAGGGCCACGCCGGCCATGTAGCCGACCAGGACGGGCCGGGACAGCAGGTCCGCGACGAAGCCCAGCCGCAGCAGCCAGGCCGCCACCGCCATCAGCCCGACGAGCAGGGCCAGCGTGCTCGCGATCTCGGCGTATCGCGCCGGGTCCCCGCCGGCCAGCGGCTTGACGGCGACGAGAGTCATCAGCGCGGTGGTCGCTTCCGGGCCGCAGGACAGCGATCTCGACGAGCCGAGCAGCGCGTAGACGACCAGGGCAGGCAAGGCGGCCCACAGGCCGGTGACCGGAGGCAGACCCGCGACGGTGGCGTAGGCCATGACCTGCGGGACCAGGTAGGCCGCGACGGTGACGCCGGCCAGCAGATCGCTGGCCAGCCAGGAGCGCTGATAGCCCCGTAGCGCGTCCAGTCCCGGGATCATGCCCCCTTCCTACCCACGTCAGGCCCGGATGGAGGCCGGGCGGATGTCAGTGCGCCTGGGCGCCGCCGAGCAGATTGTTCAGGATCGTCGCCACGCCGTTCAGGAGCCTCGCGCCTAGCGTGATGATCATCTGCACCAGGTGCCCCATGCTCTGCGGATCCTTCGCCGCCATGACAATGAGCAACGGCAGGACGAGCAATGTCAGGACGAACTTATTCATTTTTGCTCACCAGCTCTGGCGTTCGCCGGGCCACCAGATCTTTGTTCAGCAGCCCCTCCCATATCGGACTGTGGCACGCAGGGGCAACCCCGGCACCGGCCCAAAGTCCCGGAACAACCGGCCGCATGCCGGCGAAGTCACGACCAAGGGCTCTGCCGCGAAAAGCCGCGCGGGCTGAGCGTGAAAATGCGAGAAGAGGAGTACGCCATGGCTACGGTAATGACGCATGAGCCCGCGGCCGGCGAGTCCGGCCGGCCGGGTATCGCGGCCCGGCTTCTGGTGCCCGGGTTCTGGGGCGCTGTCAGCATTGTCACGATGTGGCTCGCGGTGCTGTTCGTCGGGATCTTCGGCGGCAACCTGACCTCCGTCAGCGCGGGCGGCGACGTGACGAACATTCCGTCAGCGATTTTCCTGGCGTTTTTCGCCGTCATCGGCACGGCGTCCATCGCCAAGCGCGTCTTCGGCCGCCGGGACGCCGACTGACCGGTCCCTGGACGGCAGGGCGATCAGGGCGATCAGGCAGCCGGCCGCGGCCACGCACGCCCCGGTGGCCAGGCCCAGGTCCATGCCGCCGGCGCCTCGATCAGCGACCACAGCAGCAGCCCGAGGCCCGCGATGGACAGCAGCGCGCCCGCGAAGTCCGGGCGCAGCGCGTGCGGGTTCTTCGAGTCCGGGATCAGCGGCAGCGCGCACGCCGCGCCCAGCATGGCGATCGGCACGTTGATCAGGAACACCGACCCCCACCAGAACCTGGCCAGCAGCAGCCCGCCGACGATCGGGCCGAGCGAGACGCCCAGCCCGGTGGTGCCCGCCCAGATGCCGATCGCGCGCTGCCGTTCCGCCGGGTCACGGAACATGTTCGTGATGATCGCGAGCGTCGAGGGCATCATCATGGCCCCGCCGACGCCCATGCTGGCCCGGGCCGCGATCAGATGGCCGACCGAGCCGGAAAACGCCGCCCAGGTCGAGCCGGCCGCGAACGCCGCCAGGCCGGCCAGGAACACCCGCTTGCGGCCGATCCGGTCGGCCAGGCTGCCCATGACCAGGAGCAGGCCGGCGAAGACGATGACATAGGCGTCCACGATCCACTGCAGTTCGGTAGTGGTGGCGTGCAGGTCGCGCACCAGGGTGGGCAGCGCGACGTTGAGCACGGTGTTGTCCAGCGTGACCATCAGCAGCGAGACGCACAGGACGGCGAGGGCCAGCCACCGTGACGCCGGGGCTCTGCCGGCCGGCCGGCCCAGGCGGGGCCGGCCGGGACCTTTGGCCTTCCCGGAAGTGAGCTATGTCTCTGTCCGGCCGGGCGGGCACCTGCCGACGCTGGAACCATGAACGCGAGATTCCACCAGCCATCGGCGAGCCCGGCAGGCAGCGCGAACGCGCTGTACGGCGCGGCTGCTCACCCGGGCCCCGGCGACCGGGCCTGCTGCTGCGTGGCCAGGGCAGTGGTCCGGGTCGTCATGCCGCCGGCCCCCGGCCGGCCCCATGAGACCGAACTGCTCCTTTGCGGTCATCACTACCGCGTCTCGCGCCACGCCCTGTCCGCGGCGCACGCCCGGGTACAGGAGCTGACCAGGCCGGAAGACGAGACCGCCTGGTTCCACGATGATCGCCACCGGGCGGTGCCCGCCGTCGTCGGCTGATGCCGCTCAGTCCCGGACCGGAACCGGGTCCGGGTGTAACAGAAGGGTTCGGGACCATGAAGCATGTCATCGGAACGGCGCTCAGGGTGGCCGCGTGCGTCGTCGTGCTGGGCGTCGGCGTGGCGCTCCTGGCGGGCAAAGACGACATCCGCAAGTTCCGCCGCATGCGCAGCATGTAAGCGAAGGCGAGATCACATGAAACTGATCACTGCCATCGTCCGGCCCGAGAAGCTGGATGAGCTGGTCGGGAGCCTGATCGACCACCGGGCGCACGGGCTGACCGTGAGCGAGGTCCGCGGCTTCGGCCGGCAGTTCGGCCAGCCCGCCGCCGGCCAGCCCGACCTGGGCCTGCCCGGTGACCGCAAGGCGGCGCTGCTGCCCAAGATCCGCCTGGACATCGTCGCCCTCGACGACGACGCGGAGGACCTGGTGGAGGCCATCGCCAAGCACGCCCGCACGGAGACGATCGGCGACGGGAAGATCTGGGTGACCACGGTGGACAGCGTCCTGCGCATCCGGACCGGCGACCGGGACCGCGCCGCGGTGTGACGCCGCGGTACGACCTGGGCTCAGGTGCCGGGCTCACCCCGCATGATCAGCACCGGGCCGTGCGCGTGATGCACGCAGTGCTCGCCCACCGAGCCGAGCAGGGCGCCGGCGAAGCCGCCGTGGCCGCGGCTGCCGACCACCAGCAGGTCCGCGCCGGCCGCCGCGTCGAGCAGGACCTGCGCCGGATGACCGCGTACCACCTGGCTCCTGACCAGCCCGCCGCCGGCCGGCCCGACTTCCTCGCTGATCGCCGCGTCGAGCCTCTTCCTGGCGTCTTCGGCGAAGTCGTGAGCCTCTTCCATCCCGATCGGCGCCCAGCTGTAGTTCTGCAGCATCAGCGGGATCTGCCAGGCGATGACGGCGTCGACCGTGCCGCCGGTGAGCCGGGCCTGCCTGACGGCCCAGCGCAGGGCCGCCCGCGACGACGGAGAACCATCGACGCCCACCACGATCCTGGGTGCGCCCCCCGTGCCGCCCGCCGACTCCGTGCCGCCCGCCGACTCCGTGCTGCCTGCCGACATCGTGCTGCCCGCTGACATCGTGCTGCCCGCTGACATCGTGCTGCCCGCTGACATCGTGCTGCCCGCTGACATCGTGCCGGATTCCCTCCGTGGTCCTTCGCCCGCCGCCCGGGGACAGGCCTGGCGGGCCGAGAGTGGCACGCTCCGGCGCGGTCCCCGTAGGGGCGTTGCTCATCGGCTCGCCGGGACCAAGGTCCCCGGTGACCAAGGTCCCCTTCCCGCCATCCTTTCGTCCCTGGCCACTCACATAACGCAGCGTGACACTGAACTGGTAAGAGAGCGATTTTCACTCAGGGAACTTTGAGCCGAGGGAATAAGGCCATGTACGACAAGATCCTGGTGGCCGTGGACCATTCCGAGATATCCGACCGGGCGCTGCTCGCGGCCCGCGATCTGGCGTTGCTCTCCAAGGGCGAGGTATGGGTCCTGCACCTGCGGGAACGTGAGATAGCGGTCAAGACGGGCCTGGCCATGATGGACGAGACCGAAAGCGACGCCAACGCCAAGGTCTCGGCCGCCGTCGACAAGCTCACCGAGGCCGGCGTGAAGGCGCACGGCGAGGTCCGGACCACCCTGTTCGGCTACGCCGCGCGCGATATCGTCGACGACGCGATCGCCCACGACGCGGACGTCATCGTGATGGGCTCGCGCGGCCGCACCGACCTGGCCGGCTTCCTCCTGGGCAGCACGGCGCACAAGGTGATCCACCTCACCGACCGCCCGGTCCTGATCGTCCGCTGACCCGCCGCCGCCCACGGCTCCGGGGGCCGGGGCAGGCCTGCTTGTCCGGAACGTCTTATTGCTGGAACGATGGGTACGTGAAGCTCGGGATCTTGTGCGGCGGCGGGCCCGCCCCGGGGATGAACTCGGTCATCTCCGCAGCCACGATAGAGGCCAGGAACTCCGGATGGGACGTCCTGGGCATCATGGACGGCTTCCAGCACCTCATCGAGGGCCGGATCGACGAGGCGCGGCCGCTGTCTATCACGGACGTGTCGAGGATCCACGTCCAGGGCGGGTCAATCCTGCGGACCTCGCGGGCCAACCCGACGGTGCGAGACGAGGGCGCCCCCGACCCGGACTGGAGGCTGCACGCCTGCCTCGAGTCGCTGCAGAGGCTGGGGATCGGCGCGCTCGTGACGATCGGCGGGGACGACACCGCGTTCTCGGCGTCCCGGCTGGCCGAGGCGGCCGGAGGGAGCCTGCGTGTGGCGCACGTGCCG
>Ga0335081_10004635_pt1 | contig 21695 bp, 20 predicted proteins | sample Lox_Sample_35_FD_206713 | JGI IMG/M metagenome (GOLD analysis project Ga0335081, IMG submission 206713) | Soil microbial communities from Loxahatchee National Wildlife Refuge, Florida, United States - Lox_Sample_3.5 | ecosystem: Environmental > Terrestrial > Soil > Wetlands | place: USA... | reverse complement strand
GGAGAGCGCATCGCAAGTGAAAGGCAAGATTACGCAAACCAACTTGAGCACGCGCAAGAAAGGGAAGACGGATTTTGAACGCTTGCGCCGGATGAAGGATGCGGAGATCGACGACTCCGAAATTCCAAGGTTAGGGGCAACCTTCTGGAACAATGCCAAGCTGGTGATGCCGGAGCCCAAGGCCCGTATTACTATTCGTGTGGATCGAGACGTCGTTGAATGGCTCAAGAAAGGTGGCGGCGGTTACCAAACCCGCATCAACGCAATTCTGCGTTCCTACATGGAGACAAAGTCCGCTCAAGATTCAAATCGTCGGACTTAGATCGGCTCAGGAATCGGGAGGGGTGAGGAAACATTGCTGACTTCCAACTGTCTTCCCGCTACTGGCAGTTTTTTCGCGCCGCCGGCTGGAACTCGTCTAACTGCGCGTCGCGTTGGCTTTCGGTTCTGCCGTCGGGAGTTTTCCCGAAAAGGTCTGAACCTGGGCAATAGTAAAGCGCCGTGTGCACATCGACCCAGACCTCGACATTCGGGTTGCCCATGGATACTGGAGCAGGCGGGGCCTCCGCCAACCCAAGGCTTACCAGCATTCGCTCAAAAAGGGTTAAGTTGGGTTGCGCGGAAGTGCTGGGCCGCGCCTGAATCTGGTGGGGCCCCACGCCGGAGACCGCGACCAACAGGACAATCATCGCCAGCACGACCGACAGGTCTCCACGATGTGTTTCCATCCATTTCCTGAATGGTGAGTCGGCTTTCTGCAGAGACTTCAACCACTTCAAAGTTCCTGCCGCAGATCCCCAGGAAGGCAACGCCGTAGTATCCGTTGCTCCCGGCGCGGCAACGATCTCGAGTTTGGTCTCCGGCTCGAGCGTTTCGGGTTCACTCGCAATCTCCTCAGTCGGCAGGACTTCTTGTTCCGGCAAAGCGGCCAGAGCCGAGCTGCCATCGACTTGAGGCAGCTCGATGAGCGAAAGCTGTTCCAAAGCTCGAGTCAGTTCCGCTGGCAAAGGTGTATTGCCCGTCTCGTCGTCGCCAGCAGCTTGCGCTTCCGGCTTTGCTTCCAGCGGCGTGACCTTATCGAGACTCTCATCGTGCCTTAAGGTGATGGTCTCAGACTGCTCGGGCTCGATGACCGGCGTCAGTTCCATGAGTCGCGGAGTGCCGCACCGGCCGCAGAACAGTTCTCCCTCTCCGAACGGATGACCGCACTGGGAGCAGGCTGAGATCGCGCTGGTCTTCATGCTGCCATCACTGATGGCGGAGACTACGGCGCCGAGGTCGGAATGAGGCGGGCGTTGCTCCGCAGGCTCGACCGGTTCCTCTGGTTCCACGGATTTGACTGGTTCCTCAGTCACTTCGCTGATGCGGATGGGTTCAAAGCGGAGTTCTGGGGCAATGGGCGTTTCGACTGGGGCTTTCTTTGTCTCCCCAGCCAGACGTTGCAGTTGAGGGCGAAGTCTTTCCAGCACCCCCATCATGTTGGCGCGCTCGCTCGACAAGACTTTCTTCAAGTCAGAACGGGCTGAGCGTCCGACGACTTCACTCATTAGACCGGCCATCACCTGGCAGCAGCCGACGGTGTGTTCCTCGACCGGAGCCGAGTGCTCGAAGCGCAGATCGATCAGGCCAGCGACTTCGGTCTCGTGGTAGATGGGCAGCAGGATCGGACCACGGCCATCATGCTTCTGCAGCGTACTGGCCCTCTGCTCCTGGTCGGCTTCCAGGAACTTAGAGACGCTGGCTTCCATCGGCATTTTCATGCCGGCCAAGGCAGCCACGGTGCCGATTGCCGCACAGTACTCCAATTGATTGTCAGAAATTACGGCAATAGCAACTCCCACCGCATTGGTGATCTTCTGCAGTTGTTGCGCGACCAGCCGCGCGGCAGCAACCAGATCGTAAGTCTTCGAGTGGAGGATCTGCTGGGTGGCGGCGATTGCAGCCAAGGTTTCGGCTGGACCGAGAGCAGGGCGGGATTTTCTTTCGCGATCGTTGTGCTCCTGCAGGATGTAAGCAGCTTCCAGAAGCTGCTGAAACATATCCTCATCCAGCGCAGGCGCCACGCGCGCGGTTGTTCGCGACTCCATGTTGGCGGCTTTTTCCCTGACTACCTGTTTCAATCAATGCCCAAGATTTCGAGGTGCAATTGGCCGTCCAAAGTCGTTGGACTAGTCGCGTAAAGCCCTGATTTTAGCAGTGTTGGTCAAGCCTTGCCACGGCCTTGAAATACGCCACAAGTGCTTTTGATTCATGGTCATTATTTCCTGAGTTTGCAACACGACCAGGCGGCGAACAACCGTTTTCCTAGTTCGCCTATGGCATCGTCGTAATGATTACTTCGATCCACGGTAATCGGGCTATGCAGAATATTTCACTTTCCCCGTATTTTCCCACTTATCCTCAGCTGGCCGGTGTACAATTGCCGACGCCGCCACTTACTAAACTCATAGGAACTCATACGTGTCTGCTCTCCCCCAAGACGACACGCGGGTGGCGTGCCTGTCGTGTCGTTATCGCTACGCTAGCGTTCGCGGATTCTGCCCTATCTGTGGAGCCCCCGCTCCTAGTTTTAAAGTGCTACAGGGGCTTCACGAAGTCACACCCACAAATCACCCTTCTGCCCGCGGAAAGCCGTCGCAAAGATTATTGGCTCGGCCGTCGCGGAAGTCGTTCACGATTCTCTTCGGCCTGACCCTTGTGGTCTGCACCTGGGTGTTTGCACGGCTGGGTGCGCACAAAGAGGTGCTGCCGAACCACCCTCCTAGCCCGGCAACCAACTCTGGAGCGGCACGCAGCTCTGAGTCACTTAGCCCTGACCAGGATGCTCCCTCCCGTGTCGTGCCCGCGTCCGAACACGTTCGACTGGCGGCCTCGTCAGCCCGGCCTTCAAGCGTGTCGGACGACTCTCCGACCGGATTGTGGCATCGGGTTCGACACGGTGACTCCGCTGCCGAAGTTTCTTTAGCCAGGTTATACGTGCACGGGACTGGAGTTCCGCAGAACTGCGAACAAGCCCGGCTGCTGCTGGATGCGGCCGCAAAGCGACACTATTCCGCCCCCAAAGATGTAGTCGCCGAGTACGGGCAGCTGTGTCACTGAATTTTTCCGACTCACCCAAGGCCTGAGAAGTCCTGCATAGGGAACGCTGGTTCCAATCCGGGCCGGGCGCGCCCCGCTTTCACCACACCGCATCCTCTTCAAATTCAGCAATCCTAAGTCTTTAGTCCTTCGCGCCTGCCAGCGAAACTTTGGCGAAATATTTGCTTAAGTAAAAAGCGTCAGTGGTCGCTAATTCGGAAACTGGAGGAAGGCATGATCGATCTCAACACAATCAAGATAACCCGGCGGGACCAGGAAGTGCTTCAACTCCTCGTGCAAGGTTGCAGCAACAAGGAAATTGCGGAAGAACTGCACATCAGTCCGCGTACGGTAAAGCAACACCTGCGGACTTTGTTTCTCCGCGCCGGCATTAGTCATGGACGCAAGCGGGTCAAATTGGCAACGGCAATTTATCAGAAGGAGCAGAACGAAGTATGCACCCCAGCGATCGCCTAACCGGCAAGGAAATTCAAGTGGCCTCCCTGGTGTGGCAAGGCCTGACTAACCGCGAGATTGCGCATGTTCTCGGAACCACCGAACAAGTGGTGAAAAATTACCTGCGCAACACATTTGACAAGCTCGGTGTATGGAGCCGGCTGGAACTGGCTCTTTATGTCGCAAGTCACGGTGGATCCCATTGGCAGGAGCCACAGGAACTCGCAACTGTCTGACGGCAATCCAAGCTGCTCGATCGTGTCTGTGACTTGGGGTCAGAGCAGTCGCTGAACTGGTGGAACGGGCGCAGGGCGCGGTTTCTGCCGTGTTTTGCACAAAAATCTAATTGTGCCGTTCACAGATTGCGTGTTGGCAGTGGGTTTTTGCACCGTCGCAATGCGTCGTGAGCCAGGGATGTTGGCAATTGCACACTTTACGTTGCAATGTCCTGTGGACAGGGGGCAAGCAGCAGAAAAACCGGAGCTTCTCTGGTAGAAAATTTTGTTGACTCGCATCCATCGACTTCGATAAACACGCAATGGCCCTGCGGCAATGCGCATGCCGGCCGCGGCAAAGTTGCGGTAACAACGCTTTTTATCGGTGCAGTCAAAATTCCCGGTTAAATTCAACCCCGGTACTCGCGCTGGCAGCGCGTTGGGAGACCGAGTTGCGAACCAGTAAAACTTGTGCCAGTAAAGCTTCCGTTCTGGTGGTGGAAGATTCTCCAGAAATTCAACGCTACTTCCAGTTCCTCTTGCAGCTCGATGGTTACCGCGTGACGACTGCGAGCAGCGGTGAGGAGGCGTTGCTACACCTTCGCCGGGGTGGTGACCCGCAGGTAATTCTGCTTGATATTCAGATGCCCGGAATCGGTGGACTCGAGACTCTGCGGCTGTTGCGTACTTTCCGGCCGAACATGAAGGTCATCATGTGCTCGGGGTTGCAAGATCCAGACGTCATTCAGCAAGCTTTATCGCTGGGAGCGCGAGGATATCTGGTCAAGCCGGTTCGTCATCTTTATCTTTCGGCGGCGATTGAGCAGTGCCTGATGAGCGAGAAGCTGGGTGGAAGCATACCCGCAAGCATCATTTCTTACCCGGCTCACCTCGCGCAGCCCAGTTAACCAAGGCTACCGCGCAATGCGAATGGTGCTCTCGAGGAACTGCTGCAGCTGATTCTTGTCCTGGTCGGTCATCTGCAGGAACTGGATCCCGCATCCGAACCCCGGGGTGCTGGTCACGACCTTGCCCTCCGCCCAGATCTTCATGTCGTGAACCCAGATCGCGATTTTCAACGGTGTTTCTTTGGGCAAGGGATTCGGCATTTCCACGAAGCATCCGCCCAGGCTCATGTCTGCCGTGCGCGCCCGGACTGGGGCCGCCTGGCCATTGGGGTGCATCTCGACTGAGTTCGCGGTTTTAAAGCGCGGATGAGCACGCCGGTCACGGGCCTCACGCACCACGCTGTCGAAACTGGGCGGAGGCAGAGGAAAATCCCATAATGACTTTTCCGGAGACAGGTTCAGCAGACCAATGTGTCCCGCCTTGGGCGTGCCCGCCGACCCGGTCCACATCACCCTGAAATGACACTTGGTACTTCCATAGGTCAGGCCGATGATTTCGTCCTTCTTGATTTGGGACTGGACCCCGACCAGCTCAGCCCCGTGGCGGCTCACATTGGTAGTAAAGACCTTTTCAGTGAAGATTTGTCCGGAACTGTCGGTGCCAAAAATCCGGACCGACACCTTAATATCTTTGCGGGGCTCCCGACGCTTACCCATAGTTCCGATCAGCTGCCTGCCATTCCCCTGTATGCCTTCGGCGACGTGATTCTAATCCTAAACCTTTGGTTACTAAAGTAGCAGGGCAGGTCACTGCGGCATTCCAGCACCACCGCAAAGGCGGACAAATCCTGCAAAAGCTTGCACGCGAATGTGCGAGTGCACCTGCAAACCCCTTAGATTGGGAAGAATTGTGCGGCATGGCAATTGCTGTAAAAAGCCGGACTGCTGCAGTGTGTCTGTAGTCGAGACTCTCAATGAATCACCGAGAAACCTTCTGGATGACGTGCGATTCGACCGAGCAGTTGCGGGCGGAATACGGTCCATTCCAAACCCGCGCCGAGGCGGAGGCGGAAGCCCAAAAGCTCGGCTTTGGATACCTTCTACGCTACGAGCACCTGATCGACGGCAACGACGACATTCAGGAAGTGCGCTGCATCTTCATCGAACTGCCTACCGCCGTTGAACGCCGCAAACACCCGGTCTTACGCCTGCATACACGTTGCGCGACCTGCGGTCAGATGGAAGCACACGACGAAGCCTGGCGCGCTGAAGTCTGGGCCGACATCCATGAATTCGAGCATACCCGCCACCGTGTCCGCCTGTTTGAACAGACCCGCAGCGAGGGTCTGAAGGAAATCGAGGACTGGCGCGACCAGTGCGCCTGAGTTGTCATCCCGAACGAGTGATTGTTGCGAAGCGAGTGCCTACCCTGAGCGAACCCCGAGTGACAGCGAGGGGGAGTCGAATGGGGACCTGGGCGAGCCGCGCAATGTGCCGCGTCTTTTGCGGCACAACAACTGCGCGTTTGGCTCGCATCCTTAGATGTCTCCCAAACGACCCCGTTTTCTGCTACTCTGGTTGCCGTTGGGCGGCTGCCCACGCCTCTAAAAACTCATGACCTTGCTTCTGTTGCTGGCTTTATCAGCAATTCCTCTGCTGGGAGTCGCTTACATCGTCTTTGCTGGTGCGCCGTTCACCGTCGACGGTCTGTTCATGTCTCTGATCCTGCTTGCCATGTCGGGAATCATGGGAACCACGGCGTTGTTCGAGCTGCGAAAAGGGAAGGCCGCCTTCTCGTCCCCGGCACGTCTTTCTACTCGCGCAGTACCCGGCGGCTTGGTGCAGAGCGGCAAGGTTATGGACGTTGTCTTCTTCGAGGCCAACGTAGGAGAGCCCAATAAGTCGATCGTCACTCTTTCCGATGGCGGGCAATCGCCCCGTACCCTGGTGCTCGACGGCGACGTGCGCAACGCCCTCCCGATCGGGCGCAACGTGCAGATCGTCATGCGGAAAGAGAAAGGTCAGAACGTGCTGGCCGACGTCAGCTATTCCTGAGTTGCACTGACCGGATTACGAACGTAATCATCCGCGTAACTTCCATCTCCCTTTTCCCCTCGCCACGATAGAAAATTTCCTGAGGACTCGTGTTGTTCCCGGGTCACTGAGGGAAAATGTCGTCCAACCACGAACCGCATTCCGTGCCGCCATCCATGTTGGCGCGCGCCGAGGAAATTCAACGCCAGATCCAACAGCTTTCCGGGCGCGACCTGCAGCTGTGGTCGATCGGCATCCTTGTCATGCTGGTGCTGGCGAGCGGACTTTCGGCGCTCATCTTCCCCAACGTGGTGTGGTCACAGCGGGTCATACGCATCGAATCGGCTTACCTGCCGCAACTGTTCTTCGGCCTGATTTCCCTCGTCCTGCTGTTCAATATCTATCTCCTCAGCCAGAAGCTGACGCTCAATAGTACCCGCCGCGCATTAATCAGCGAACTTGTGCTGAACGAACGGCTCGAGAGCCTCTCGTTGATCGATCCCTTGACCCAGTTGCTGAACCGTCGCGCTCTGAACGAACTAATTCCGCGTGAGGTGACTCGATCCAACCGCGTCGGCAGCCCGCTGACTTTCATCGCAATGGACCTCAATGGATTTCGTGAGATCAACTCCAAGTTTGGAGCCAATGAAGGCAACCTGGTGTTGATGGAGTTCGCCAAGATGTTGCGCGCCACCTTTCGCGGCGGTGACCTGATTTTTCGCCACGGCGGAGACGAGTTTCTGGTGGTGATGCCGGAAACCGACGAGCAGGCCGCCGACGCGCCCATCCAGCGGCTGGTCCGCGCCGTGGAACAGTGGAACCTGAACGCCAGCAAGCGCTACGAACTTTCTTTCAGCCTGGGGATGGCGCCGTACGCCACCGGCAGCGATTTCGCCGACGTGCTCCGTGCCGTCGACCGCAAGATGTACCAGAAGAAGCACAACCTCGTGCCGGTGTTCTAACCAAGCCAAATGGAGGACGGGCGTCCTCGCCCGTCGCGCGCCCCACGCCGCCTGAGCTCTGATAGTTCTTGTCATTCCAAGCCGCGCGCGCAGCCGCGCAGCCGCGAGGACTAGCCTGCCCTGAGCGCAGTCGAAGGAAGGAACCCACTTCTTTTGATGGAGGACGGGCGTCCTCGCCCGTCGCCTGCCCCACGCCGCCTGAGCTCTGATAGTTTCTTGTTATTCCGAGCCGCTTGCAGCCGCGCTTGGGCGGCGAGAGCGAGTCGAGGAGCCTGCTGCTGGTCGCCACTTCGAGATCGCCTGCGCCCCCAGCGCCAGCCCGCCGAGCGAAGCCGGCCACGACTTGTTCGCGGCTAACTCCAGGGTGATACCGTGCTCCGTGCCGTCTATGTCCCAGTCCACCTGCTGCTCGACCCGGCCGGTGAACAGCGGAGTGTTCGGTTCGCTTTCGTAGGCATAGCCGTTCAGCACCGCTTTATTCACAGCATCTTGAGGGTTACAGCTTTCATCCAGCTGGGCCCATCCGTAATGAGTTTTGCCGGAAATGGTGAACCTCAAACCGAGATAGCGGTGATGAACATTCACCCACGGACCGAAGCAGGAGCGGAATTGATCGATGACTGCGCTCGCCATGTACTCGTCTCCGTTCAGAAGGGGAGCTTGAGGACCAACCAGATGCCCGGCAAGCAGGGCGGAGGCGTAGTCGCGTCTATTTTGGCCGTAACCCCAAATCGCGTTTTCCGAACCGGCCGGCTGGACCGACAGGATACCGAAGGTGTACTCGCCGAAACTGGTATTACTCCAAATATCGACGAAGCGGAAATCGATGCTGCCGTCTCCGTCCAGGTCGAGATTGACCGTGTGGTTGATATTGATATTTCGGCCATCCTTCTTGTAAATGACTTTGCCTTCGGCGGGCGGGCTGAGCGCCATTAGGCTAACCCCCGCGGCGGCTGCGGCCCGTGTGTACATATTGAGGTGATGGTGCAGAGAATCGGATAGCGCGGCTGTGGAACGCCGTCCAAGTTCGCGCATAAACCCTCCAGTTGCGAAAAATGACTTAATCTCTCATGGCGTGAGCTCGAAGACGACACCTGCCCCTCCGGGCCCGCCTGTCAACGTCGTTCCGTAAATGTTTCCGTTGTCGTCAAGAGTCAGATTGGCGTCGGGTTGGGCACCATCAATCCCGATGAAGTTGTGCAATACCGTGTACTGCCATTGGCCGCCTAGTTGAGGCGAGAGTTTGTATACGACTCCACAGCCGCAATTTTGCGAGCCCCCGTTGATCGTCGTGCCGTAAAGGTTTCCAGCTTGGTCGATCACCACGCCTCCGCCAGGCCCGAAGCCGCTCGAGTCGAATTTGAAGTTGTACAGAATTTTCTCGATCCAGCGACCTGTCGAGGTGGGAGACAATTCAAAGACCGTGCCGCAACCGGCAAAGCACTGATTTGCGCCCCCCTGGCTGGTTGTACCGTAGAGATTACCTGCGCCGTCTATTGCGAAGCTGACTTCCGAATGCTGGCAATTGGCCGTCGTTGGGGGTGACGCCGAACGAATGCAAGATGCGCTCCTGCCACACTCCATTTGGACCATCGGGGGCTGGGCGCAGTTCATAGACGATGCCACACCCGCCGACACAATTACCGGTGCCGCCATCGTCTGCGGTTCCGTAGAGATTTCCGTTTTGATCCTCAATAACCCCGGCTATTGATTCGAGAGCATCACCGTTGAGGCCGGCAAAGGTATGTAGCACGCTCTCCAGCCAGTCTCCATCAGGCTGAGGGAAAAGCTCAAAGATCACGGTGCTGGTGTCGTACAGACGGCCCGCTTTGTCCATCATCAAGCTCCCCAATGTTGAAACCCCATCCACGCAATAGGGCTTCGAGCAGAAGTTGTACAGCGTGGTTTCAGTCCAGTTGCCTTGCGAAGGGGACAACTGGAACACGATACCGGCGCGGTTGATTCCTCCTCTTGTGGTGGTGCCGTACACGTTGCCAACACCATCAACTATCGGCCCGGCCTCTGGGATGCCTCCGTCGGTGCCGTCGAAGCTGTAGAGCAAGGTTTCGCTCCATCCGCTGGGGCTGGGCCTTAGCTCAAAGACGGTACCCTGACCGTGGCGTCCGCCGGCGTAGGTTGTTCCATAGACACTGCCTTGCGTATCGAGTGCCACACTACCTTGGAGCCCGCCACCATCCTCCTTTGTGCCGCTGAACCCGTGCAGCACTCGGTAGTGGCTCTGGGCCGAGGCTAAGTGAGAAGAGAGCGCAAGAGCCAAGACGATCAGCCAACGTCTTGTGCAATGGAGACTCATGGCGTGAGCTCGAACACGACGCCGTAGCCCGCAGGCCCCGCCGTTTCCGTGGTTCCGTAAAGATTGCCCTCGGAATCGAAAATCATGTTCGCCGAGGGGAACGCCCCATCGGAACCCACGAATGTATGCAGGACTGTGTACTGCCATCCGCCATTTTGGGCACGTGATAACCTGTAAATCACGCCGCAACCACAGTTCGGCGAACCGCCCGCCCCAGCGGTACCGAACAAATTGCCGGCTTTATCAATAACTACTCCGCCCTCGGGACCGTAGCCGCCCGCCCCTGACATGAAGCTATAGATCGTGCGCTTTATCCAACGCCCCGTGCTGTTGCGCGACAACTCGAACACAATGCCGCAGTTGACTTCTCCACATATGTTAGGACCACCCTGTACGGTGGTTCCGAAGATATTCCCCGCCTCATCCATTGCCAATTGTGCGTCCACTCCCGGGAACTGGCCGTCGCCCGAATCCTGGCCGAACGCGTACAGGATTCGTCGATTCCAATCGACCTGGGGATCATTTGCCACAGGGCTCAACTCGTAGACCGTACCACAGCCATCGTCAACCGGGCACAGGCGGCTACCGCCGCCGCCCAAAGTCGTCCCATAGATATTGCCATTCTTGTCGAGGATCACGGCGGCGGTCGCAGATTCTCCGTCGCCGTTTTCACCATTGAAGTAGTGGAGAATAGATTCTGCCCACGATCCTTCGGGGCCACGCGAGAGCTCGAACGTGTCGCGGGCAGCACCATAGAGACTGCCGCGCGCATCAAGCGTCAAGTTGTCAAAAGGACCAAAGACGTCGTTCGGGTGGGAACAAAAGGGATAAATGATTGTTTCATTCCATGTCCCCATTGCCGGTGTCAGTTCGTATACAACTCCGCAATGGTACTGACCTCCGTCGGTCGTCATTCCATATAGGTTACCAAGGCTGTCCAATATTGGGCCGCCGTTCGGGGCTGCGCCGTCGTTCAGATAAGCGGGAAAATCATACAGTACAGTTTCGCCCCACAGTCCGTTCTGTTCTGGGGTCAGCTCAAAGACCACTCCGCCTTTATGACTGCCTCCGCCATATGTGGTTCCGTACAGGTTTCCTTGCTTGTCGACGGATAGCTTGCTCTGAAGGCCGCCACCACTGTTCCCGCTACCAAAGCCGTAGAGCACCTTGAATTGGCTCTGGGCCGAGGCCAAGTGAGAAGAGAAGGCAAGAGCCACGACGATCAGCCAACGTCTTGTGCGAGCGAGACTCATGGCGTGAGCTCGAACACGACACCCGCGCCACCGGGGCCGCCAGTTAGAGTAGTGCCGTAGAGATTGCCTTGAGTGTCGATGGTGAGATTGGCGTCGGGTTGGGCACCATCAATCCCGATGAAGTTGTGCAATACCGTGTACTGCCATTGGCCTCCCGGTTGCGGCGAGAGCCTATACACCACTCCACAGCCGCAATTTTGCGCACCGCCGGCGATGGTTGTTCCGTACAAGCTGCCATCTGGCCCAAGTGTTACCCCGCCCGATGGTTCGAAGCCGTTTGAGTCGTTTTGCCTGAAGCTGTGAAGAATGATTTCTTGCCAATGACCCGTTGAGGACTGCGCTATCTTGTATACGGCACCATAGCCATTCGCACCTCCAATTGCCGTTGTTCCGTAGAGCGCGCTCTTTTTGTCAATAGCTAGACTTCCCAACCCGGGCGTAGCACCATCGCCCTTGAGAAAGCCAAACACGTGGAGAATGTTCTCATTCCAAACCTCGCCGTCACCGTCAAAAACAGGGATCAATTTGTATACGGTACCGCATCCGAAGTCGGCGCAAGCGGGACTTCCACCTCCTGAACGCGTTGTCCCATAAAGGTCCCCCGCTGTGTCAGAAACTACTCCTGCCTGAGGTCCATATCCGTCACCGTTCAATCCTGTGAATTGGTGGAGAACGGCTTCACTCCATCCCCCGATGCTCGGTGAGAGCTTAAACGCAACCCCGCCGCCGGTACCATATAGATTGTCCGAAACATCCCTGAACAAAGCACTCCATGGGCAACAGCCGAGTTGGCCTGGAGCACCGAAGCTGTATAGAGCACTAAAGTCCCATCCGCCCATATTCGGCGTAAGCTCGAAGATTGCGCCAAACCCATAGCTCCCCCCAAGCTGCGTATCGCCATATAAGCTGCCATTCGGGGCCAGGATTGGCCCCGCAAATGGGGATGCTGGGTCCTTGTGGGTGCGCGGGTTTGGGAAGTCGTACACCACCGTCTCGAACCACTGACCGTCTTGCTGAGGGGTAAGCTCAAAAACAACGCCGTAGCCGTCCGTGCCACCTCCACTTGTCGTGCCATACAAGTTTCCGGCTTGATCCAGAACTGGCGTGCTCCAGGTTCCGCCGCCGTCCAAACCGCCGGTGAATGCGTGCAGAATCTTGTACGGGCTCTGCGCCGACGCTAAGTGAGAAGAGAGCGCAAGAGCCACGACGATCAGCCAACGTCTTGTGCGAGGGAGAGTCATGGCGTGAGCTCGAACACGACACCTGCGCCGCCGGGGCCGCCGGTTAGAGTAGTGCCGTAGAGATTGCCTTGAGTGTCGAGCGTCAGATTGGCGTCGGGTTGAGCGCCGTCAATGCCGATGAAGTTGTGCAATACCGTGTACTGCCATTGGCCTCCCGGTTGAGGCGAGAGTTTGTATACGACTCCGCATCCACAATTTTGCGAGCCGCCCTCGATCGTCGTGCCATAAAGGTTTCCGACTTTGTCGATCACCACACCCCCTCCAGGATCAAAGCCACTCGCGTCGAATTTGAAGTTGTAGAGGATCTTCTCAATCCAACGGCCTGTCGAGCTGCGGGATAGTTCGAGAATCGTGCCGCAGCCGGCGAAACACAAGTTGGCCCCGCCCTGGCTAGTGGTGCCGTACAGATTGCCCGTTTTGTCGATGGCAAGTTCGCCGAGGCTTGGCAGCTGACCGTCATTCTGTGAGAAACCGAACGCGTGCAAAATACTCTCGCTCCAGCCTCCATCGGGTCCGTCTAGAATGGGGCGAAGTTCGTATACGGTACCACACCCACCTCCGTAACATTTCGGGCTGCCACCACCACCAGCTGTCCCGTAGAGATTTCCAGCACGGTCGAAAATCACGCCCGTGCGGGGAGTGACGCCGTCGCCATTCTGCCCAGTGAAGACGTGCAGCGTGGTTTCTATCCAGGTGCCGTTAAAGTTCCGGGAAAGCTCGAAAGCGACATGGCCAGTACCAAAAAGGTTCCCTGCCCCGTCTATGGTTAGACTCGCCCAGGATGAAGCACCGTCTTCACAGTCTGGCTGCGAACAAAAATTATGCAGGATCTGTTCCGTCCATCCATTAGGGCTAGGGCTCAGCTCAAAAGCTGTACCCCCATGGTATGGTCCGTCATCGTCGGTTGTGCCATACACATTGCCTTCACCGTCCACTATTGGTCCTCCAAGTGGGCCCCCTCCATCGCCGTATCCATCAAAGCTGTGAAGGATGGTTTCGTTCCATTCAGCATTCGGTGCCGGGGAAAGCTCGAAAACCGTCCCGGCGTTGTAAGTCCCGCCACCAAATGTTGTTCCGTACACATTTCCTTGCTCATCCAAGGCCACACTGCCTTGCAGCCCACCACCGTCACCGTTCATGCCCGTGAACCCGTGCAGAATCTTGAACTGGCTCTGCGCCGAGGCCAGGTGAGAAGAGACCGCAAGAGCTATGACGGCCAGCCAACGTCTTGTGCAATTTAGACTCATGGCGTGAGCTCAAATACGACGCCTGCGCCGCCAGGGCCGCCGGTTAGAGTGGTGCCGTAGAGATTGCCTTGGCTGTCGATCGTCAGGTTGGCGTCGGGTTCGTCTCCATCAAAACCCTGAAAGGTGTGAAGGACCGTATATTGCCACTGACCGTCAGGCCCTGGTGAGAGCTTGTAAATTAGCCCACACCCGCACCGCCCTCCTCCAGCAATGGTTGTGCCATAAAGAATGCCGTCCGGACCTAACGTGACCCCGCCGGTGGGTCCGTCGCCATCCGCGCTCCCGGTAAAGTTGTAGATAACACTTTCTTCCCAACGCCCTATCGCGGAAGGCGTCAGCTTGAAGATCATCCCTGCTCCATTTGTACCGCCTCCCCGCGTAGTTCCGTAAATATGTCCCCCTGCATCAATCGCCAAGTTCCCTAGCCCAGGCTCGATGCCGTCGTCTTGGACAAATCCAAAGGCGTGCAGAACGCGCTCATACCAGACCCCGTGCGGCCCGTCGAAAACCGGGATTAGTTCGTAGATCGTCCCGCAGCCAAAGTTCACGCACTTCGGGCTGCCCCCGCCATTCGTCGTAGCGCCATAGAGATTGCCCGCAGCATCAGTGACTAGACCAGCTTGAGGAAAAAACCCATTCTCCCCGTTAAAGTCCACGATTGTCGTCTCGAACCAAGCGCCAGTGAAGGGTGAGAGTTCAAAGACATCGCCTCCCGTCCCAAAGAGGTTTCCTGAAGCATCCACCAGCAGGCTGTCCCACGGACCGCCAGCGTTGTCGCCAGGTGCGCCGAAGCTATACAGCACGGTGAAGTTTGAATCGCCTCTGTTCGGGGCCACCTCGAAAATGGTCCCGCGATGGTACGTTCCGCCAAATTGCGTTGTGCCATAGAGACCGCCGGTTGGAGCTAGAACCATGCCACCGTAAGGGCTAGATGGTCCATTCTTTTGGAAGCTATAGAGTGTGGTCTTATTCCACTGGTTGTTGGGTTCCGGTGTTAACTCGAAAACGATTCCGACACCATCAGTGCCGCCAAAAGCGGTTATTCCGTAAATATTCCCCTGAGCATCGAGTACCACTTTATCCGTCACATCCGCCCCATCGTCTCCGCCACGAAAGCCGTATAGCAACTTGAACTGGCTCTGTGAGGAGGCGCCGACAGATATCAGTATGAATGCAAGGATCGCGGCAAAGCGCAGGTGGAGCGCGGGCACGGCGGGCGTGGGGTTTCGGCGGAGATGCACCGTCCACCAAACCATGGGGACCTCCACTACGGAGAGAATCGAACGGGGCCCGTACTGCGGTAAAGAACAATATCTGCAGGGACAGAGCGTGTCAAGAGCCGAATTACCTACTCAGGCAGGAAACAGCAGGTTTCTCGACTTCGCGATATCGTCCGCAGGCGGGCGATATCGCTGCGCTCGAAATGACAAATTAGTCTCAGAATTAACCCACGTGCAGCGCTGAAAGGCTGTTCCAACTAAAGGTGCAATCGAGGAGTCTGTTCTAGCTGTTAAACTGCAGATCCCTCGCTGCGGCTCGGGATGACAATTAATTTGGACGGCCCCCACTTTATGCCCACCGCCAGAATCATTTTTCGAAGTTTCTCCAGCGGCGGCCGTCGTGCTCGAGCAACTCGTCGGACTCTTTCGGTCCCCAGACTCCTGCCGCATAGTTGGGGAAATTGCGCGGCGGCAGCGCCTTCCAGACGTCCAGGACGGGGCTGACGACGCACCAGCCGGCTTCTACCATGTCGGCGCGCTGGAAGAGCGTCGCGTCGCCGATCATGCAATCGTGCAGAAGGCGTTCATATCCGGTGCTCGGCTGGGTGCCGAAATAGTCGGCGTACTCGAAATTCATGTCGACCGCGCCAAGGCGCATGATGGGCCCGGGCACCTTCGCGGCAAACTGCAGCGAGATACCTTCTTCCGGTTGGATGTGCAGGACCAGTTGATTGGGCATGAGATTTTCCACCGGTGTATCGCGGAACAAAACGAACGGCGCGCGGCGGAACTGAATCACAATATGAGTGTTCTGGGCGGGCAGGCGTTTTCCGGTGCGAAGATAAAACGGAACGTCGGCCCAGCGCCAGTTGTCGATGGCCAGCTTCATCGCCACAAAAGTTTCGGTCCGCGAATCGGGGGCGACGTCTTCTTCGTCGCGGTATCCCGGGACATGCTGTCCATCTAGACCTCCTCCGCCGTACTGTCCGCGAACAGTTTTGCGAAGCACTTCCTCCGAGCTCAGGGGCTGGATGGCGTGAAGAATTTTTGCCTGCTCATCGCGCACCGCATCGGCCTGGAATGATACCGGCGGTTCCATCGCGGTCAGGCTGATCAATTGCATGATGTGGTTCGGCACCATGTCGCGCAGGGCGCCGGCGTGATCGTAGTAGCTGCCACGGCTCTCGACGCCTACGGTTTCCGCGACGGAAATCTGCACGTGATCGATATAGCGTCGGTTCCAGATGGGCTCGAAAATTCCGTTGGCGAAGCGGAAGGCCAGGATGTTCTGGACCGTCTCTTTGCCGAGGTAGTGATCGATGCGGTAAATCTGCTTCTCGCTCGCAACCTTTAATAACTGCTGGTTAAGCGCCCTGGCCGACTCCAGATCGTGGCCGAACGGCTTCTCGATAATCACCCGCCGCCAGCCGGGTTTGTTTTCTTCCATCAATCCCGCATTAGCCAGTTCCTCGACGATGGGGCCGAAGAAGCGCGGAGCCGTCGCCATATAGAAGAAGTAGTTTCCGTGGGTGGCGTGGTCCTTGTTGACCTTCTCCAGAAATTGCTTGAGCTGGGAGTAAATGTCTTTGTTGTCGAACTCGCCGGTAATGTAATAGACCCGGCGGAGGAACCATTCGATGAGCTCGGCATCGGCATCATTGCCGGCATAGTGCTTGATGTCATCGGTCACCCATTGCCGGTATTGCTCGGTAGACATGTCTCCATGAGAGAGACCAACGACGGCAAATTCCCGCGACAACAATTGCTGCTTTGCCAGGTTGTAGAGAGCGGGGAAGAGCTTGCGCCGGGTGAGGTCGCCCGCGGCGCCGAAAATTACCATAATGCAAGGATCGCCGGGCCGGCCAACGCGTTGGGGTTGCGCGAGCGCAGCTGCTGCGGTGTCAAGCATGGTTACTCCTCGTAATTGATTCAGGCCGTCTTCTTGGCTGACTTAGGTGGTTCCACGTGCCCGCCAAATTTCTGGCGCATGGCGGAAAGAATCTTTTCTGCAAAAGTGTGCTCCTGCCGCGAGCGGAAACGGGTGAACAATGCGGCGGAGAGCACGTCTACGGGGACAGCTTCTTCGATCGCTGCCTGGATCGTCCAGCGTCCTTCGCCGGAATCCTGGACGAAGCCGGTGTATTCCGAGAGCGTCGGGTTCTCGGCTAGTGCCATCGCGGTCAGATCCAGCAGCCACGAACTGACCACACTCCCACGCCGCCAGACTTCCGCGATGTCTGCAAGGTTCAGGTCGTAACGCTGATCTTCCGGAAGATCCTTGCTGCTGGCGTTGCGGAAGATATCAAAGCCCTCAGCGTAGGCCTGCATCAGGCCGTACTCAATTCCGTTGTGGACCATTTTTACAAAGTGGCCGGAGCCGGATGGCCCGCAATAGATGTATCCGTCCTCCGCGGTGCCGGACATCTTCTCGCGGCCGGGCGTTCGCGGAATATCTCCGCGACCAGGCGCGAGAATTTTGAAAATGGGATCAAGCAACTGCACGGCTTCTTTTGGTCCACCGATCATCATGCAGTAGCCACGTTCCAGCCCCCAGACTCCGCCGCTGGTGCCGACGTCGACATAATGAATGCCTTTGTCGCGAAGCACGTGCGATCGGCGGATGTCGTCTTTGAAGTAGGAATTGCCGCCGTCGATCAAAATGTCTCCAGCCTGCATCCGCTGCGCGAGGCTTTGAACCGTTTGTTCGGTAGGCGCGCCGGCGGGAACCATGAGCCACGCCACGCGCGGCTTACCAAGTTTGCTGACGAAGTCGTCGAGCGACGACGAGGCGATAGCGCCTTCACCGGCAAGATGCTTGACGTTGTCCGGGCTAAGATCAGTGACCACAACTTCATGTCCGCCACGCATCAGGCGGCGTGTCATGTTGGCGCCCATGCGGCCCAGCCCCACCATTCCCAATTTCATGAACGCTCCTAGTAGCTGAAAATCTCCTCGCAAACGAAAGAAATGAGAGTCAGTTGATGGCGTCGTGAAAGATCGACGCCAAGCGATCAAGCCCGGCACGCAAGTCGCCGCCAATGTGAATTCGCAATGCTCGACGCCCGCGTTCCGCCAGGACCTGAAAATCGCCCCGCGCCTGTGCTGCTTTCACTACACCGAACGTGTACTTTTGTTGCGGAACGGGCAGGTCGACAGCATCGTCACAAGTGATCTGCAGAAACACGCCGGAGTTCGGACCGCCTTTGTATGCCTGTCCAGTGGAATGCAGAAACCTGGGCCCAAACCCAAGGCATGTAGCGACGCGCTTCTTGTTGCGTGCGGCATGGCGCATTTCCTGCAGGAGCTTTTCGTGCGCCGCATTCATCTGGATGTAGGCGAGCATGGCAAAATAGTCGCCCGCCCCCAGGCGATTGAGATGAGCACGGAGGTAGCCCACCGCCGATTTGTCTCGATCAGCCGATTTTGAGATCGCCTCGGCATTTCTGGCATCCGTGAACAACTTCAGCGAGCCGTCTTCAAGGATCGGTTCTTCCGCGGGCAGGCGGCCAGTCTTTTCGTACTCTGAGGTCAGTGTCCGGGTGGCGACCTTGCTGGCCTCGACATCCGGTTGATTGAAAGCGTTGATACCGATAATTGATCCCGCCACCGCCGTGGCGATTTCCCAGCGGAAGAATTCCTGCCCTAGATCGTAAGCATCGGCGATGTTGATGCGGACTACAGGTTGGCCGGATTTCTCGATGGCGGTGATTTTAGAATCCTGAGCCGAATCTGGACCGGAATCGAGACGGATGTAGGCAAAGATGCGATCGTTGCCGTAGACTTCCGGCGAGCCGAGATCCTCGCGATCGACAGGAATGACTCCGTGGCCTTGCTTGCCGGTCGATTCCGCCAGCAATTGTTCGAGCCACGCTCCGAGATCAGAAATTCCGGGCGACGCGATGATCGTGACCTTGTCGCGCGCATTCTTTGCCGCGGTGCCCAAAATGATACCCAGCATGACGCCGGGATTTTCCTCGACCGGCACGCGCCGTCCGCAGGATTGAACCATCTGTTCGGTGCGGCGCAGAAACTTGTCCGTATCGAGCCCCATCAGGGCAGCCGGGCCCATGCCGAACTTTGACAGCGCGGAGTAGCGCCCGCCAATGCTCGGCACGCCATAAAGAACATGGCGGAATGCGTCTGACTTGGCAACCGTTTCCATCTTCGAGCCGGGATCGGTAACCGCAATAAAGTGGCTACCCGCTTTGTCCGCCCCAACAGCTTGCCGGGCTCGGTCAAAGAAATACTGCATGAAAATATTCGGTTCGAGTGTCGTTCCCGATTTGCTGGAAACTACAAACAGCGTTTTGGCGATATCGACCTTGCTCTCGAACGACTTAATCTGCACTGGGTCAGTGGAATCGAGAACGTGCAAGCGCGGAAAGCCTGTAATCTGGCCGAAGGTTTTGTCGAGGACCTCAGGGCAAAGACTGGAACCGCCCATTCCGAGCAAGAGTATGTCGGTGAATCCGCCGCTCCGGGCATCTTCGGCGAGTTGATGCAGTTTGTTGCTGTCGGCGACTTGCTCTTCCACCACATTGAGCCAACCCAGCCAGCTACCTTCGTCGGCACTCGTCCAGAGCGAAGGATCGCGCGCCCAAAGGCGGCGAACCTTATCGCCCGTGCGCCAGTCGTCGATGGCACGGGTGACTGCCAAGGCGAGAGCCTCCGGCAGGGTGTACGTGGTTTGGCTGACTTGCAGCATCACTTGGATTTCGAGGTTCTTTCTACGGCTTTCAAAAGCTTGTCGAAAGCATCGGCAAATAGCTTTACGCCGTCGTCAGTAAGCTTGTCGGTAACTTCTCTCATCGAGATGCCAAGCTTCGTTGTCGTCTGCATGACGCGGTCCGCTTCCGCCAGTTTCTCCGTTAACGATGCTCGCGGACGTCCATGGTCGCGAAACGCGTCGAAGGTCGCCGGAGGTATGGTGTTGACCGTGTCCGGCCCAATCAATTCGTCAACGTACATCACGTCGCTATAGTTCGGATTCTTGGTGCTGGTGCTTGCCCACAGGACGCGCTGTGTCTGCGCGCCCTTGCCGGCAAGTTTTTTCCAGCGATCGGTGCCGAAAATGCGGAGATATTTTTGATAGGTCTGCTTGCCGTTCGCAGTCGCGACCTTCCCCAGAATGCTCTGCAGGTCAGCCTTCTCACGCTCGTCCTTGGGTGCTTTCAAACGAGCCTCGACGATCTTGTCGACCGAGGAGTCGATGCGGCTGATGAAGAAGCTGGCGACGCTGCCGATCTTGCTGACGTCTCCACCGCGGGCAGCCAACTGCTCAAGGCCAGCGATGTAGGCTTCCGCGACCTTCTCGTAGACCTCTTGCGCGAACAGCAAAGTGACATTGATGTTGATGCCTTCGCTGATCAGCTGCTGAAAAGCCGGAATCCCCTCGGCTGTCCCGGGGACCTTCACCATGAGATTCTCGCGCCCTACCGCCTTCCACAAGCGGCGAGCTTCGTTCAGCGTGGCTTGCGTATCGCGCGCAAGAAATGGAGAAACTTCCAGGCTGACGTATCCGTCACGTCGCTTGGTTTTGTCGTACACCGGCCGCAGGGCGTCGGCGGCGTCCTGAATGTCGCGCATGGCCAGAACCTCGTAGCGTCCACCGGCGTCGAGATCGGTGCGCGACTCGAGCGATCGCAATGAGTCTTTGTAGTAATCGCTCTCGTTGATCGCTTTTTCGAAGATCGAAGGGTTCGACGTCATGCCGCGCAAACCGTCTTCCTCGATCATGCGCTTGAGTTCGCCGGTGGTGAAAAGGTCGCGCCGGATGTAATCGAGCCACACCGACTGGCCAAACTTCAATAGATCCTTTAATGGATTCGTTGCCTTTGCAGTTTCCAAAACTCCGGTTGGTTGCATAAAGACCTCATTTCACAAATTCACTATTTCGATTGCGCCATCGCTTCCCGCGCTGCCTCGACCACCTTCTCAGGGGTGAAGCCAAACTTTTTCAGTAGGTCCTTCAAAGGGGCCGAGGCGCCAAACGAATGCATGCCAATCATCTTTCCGGTCGGCCCGACGTACTTTTCCCATCCGACCGTCGCGCCCATTTCCACCGACACTCTCGCGCGCACATCGGGCGGAAGAACCTGGTCTTGGTAACTTTGCGGCTGCGCATCGAAAAGACCCCAGGACGGCATGCTGACGACGCGTGTCTTAATTCCCGCCGACTGCAGCTGCTCATAAGCGGCAATGCACAACGAAACTTCGCTGCCCGTGCCGATCAGAATTACTTGCGGCTTGCCGCCGGGAGCGTCCGCCAGAATGTAGGCGCCTTTCGCGACTCCTTCGGCTGAGGCGTACTTTGACCGATCAAGCGTGGGAACGGCTTGCCTCGTGAGCACAAGCGCTACTGGATCGTGCAGCCGCATAATTACCTTCCACGATTCCAAAACTTCGTTGGCGTCGGCAGGTCGCAACAATACAAGGTGTGGCACGGCACGCAGGGTGGCCAGTTGCTCAATCGGCTGATGCGTCGGTCCGTCCTCGCCAAGCCCGATCGAATCGTGGGTATAAATAAAGATGCTGGGAATCTCCATCAGCGCAGCCAAGCGGATCGCCGGCTTCATATAATCGCTGAAGTTGAAGAATGTTCCGGTGTAGGGACGCAACTTCGAAACCGCCAGGCCGTTGATGGCCGAGCCCATCGCGTGCTCACGCACTCCAAAATGCAGGTTTCGCCCCGCATACTTTCCAGGTTGAAAATCTCCCGCCCCTTCGAATTTCAGCCGCGTACGATCCGAGGTCGCCAGATCCGCAGAGCCGCCAATCAGCCAAGGCACATTCTGTGCAATCGCATTGAGAACTTTCCCAGAACTGTC
>Ga0335081_10004634_pt1 | contig 21696 bp, 24 predicted proteins | sample Lox_Sample_35_FD_206713 | JGI IMG/M metagenome (GOLD analysis project Ga0335081, IMG submission 206713) | Soil microbial communities from Loxahatchee National Wildlife Refuge, Florida, United States - Lox_Sample_3.5 | ecosystem: Environmental > Terrestrial > Soil > Wetlands | place: USA... | reverse complement strand
TCGACCTCGCACTTGCGAATTTGCAAGAATTCCTCCCACAGCCCACGGGAGATTTGCACGCTCTGGATATCGGGTGCGGCACAGGTGCCACCGGGGTGCGTCTAGCGCAGCTCGGCATTCACGTCACATTGATGGATTCGTCGCCTTCTATGCTGGATTTCGCGAAGCGTGCGGCGGAGGAAGCCGGTGTAAGCGAAAGCATTGCATTTAACCACGGCGACGCCGCCCAACTGGCAAGCTTCTTCCACCCGGGGTCGTTCGACATCATTCTTTGTCATAATGTTTTGGAATACGTCGAAGACCCGAACGCTGTTCTCTTTGCGGCTGCTCGCGTAATGCGAAATTCATCGGCGATACTCTCGGTCGTAGTGCGTAACCAGGCAGGTGAAATCTTGAAAGCTGCTATTCAAGCGGGTGATTTGGTTGCGGCGGAAAATGGCCTTCGCGCGGAGTGGGGAGTAGAGTCTTTGTACGGAGGCCGGGTGCGCCTCTTTACACCAGACGCTCTGCAGGCCATGCTGAAAGCGGCGTCACTTGCGGTAATTGCGGAGCGCGGTGTGCGAGTTGTTTCGGATTATTTACCATCGCAAGTTAGCCGAACCACGGAGTACGAGCGGATTTTTGACCTGGAGCGCAGTCTTGGCAGACGACCGGAATTCGCCGCCGTTGCCAGATACACGCAGTATCTCGTGCGTCGTGCAGATCCAACAATCAGGAATGATGCATGAGCAGTATCAGAGTTCAGTCTTCGCCGACTCCATCTCATGTGCAGCACGAAGCGGGACTTTCCCTCGGACTCGGCCTCACCAACGAGTGCAATCTCGCATGCTCTTTCTGCTACCGCGATCCGACGCGTGCTGATCGCCTCTCGCTTGATCAAGTCAAATCTGTGATGCAACGACTGCCCATCCGCTCGGTAAATCTGGGCACGGGCGAGAACGGGATGCATCCCGACTTCAAGGCAATTCTCGCCTACTTGCGAACCCAACCGGTCAAGCTGACCATCACCTCCAATGGCCATAGCGTTGCTGTTCTAGAAGACGATGACTTGCACGCCTTCCACGACATCGAATTTTCTCTCGATTACGCAACCCAAGTCGAACAGGATGCACAGCGCGGCGTTGGCAACTGGGATCTCATCTACCAACAGGCAACACGATGTGTAAGCCAGGGACTGCCTGTGACCATCGTCGCCGTCATGATGAAGTCAAACTACTTGCGGTTAGCGGACGTGGCGCGGGTAGCAAAACAGTTTGAGGCTCCGTTGCGTGTAAATGTATACCAGTCTGTGCGATCGGACGTTTACGCGCTGAGCTATGAAGAGTATTGGCAGGGATTTCGGCGGCTCTTTGCGGAAACCGACGTAATCGCAATTGGCGAGCCGCTGGTGCGCGCCATGGCAGGATTGCCACCACTCGTCGGAGGATGCGGTGTGAGCACTGTACGAGTGACTCCGCGAGCCACAACCCTACCATGTGTCTACTGGCCCGGATCGGGTGAGCCGCTGTCAGATCTCATTTCTGCAGGCCCCGAAGTTTTGAGCTCAACGCCATTTGAGCAAGCACGGGCGGTTCCCCAGGCTTGCGAGCCTTGCGAGTTTCGGGAGACTTGCCACGGCGGTTGTGCAGGACGGCGACGCCTGCAAAATGCGCTACTGCAGCCAGACTTCTATTGCCCGATCATTCGCGGAGAAAAACCGTACCTGCAGATCCGCATGGCTGCCAACCGCGATCTCCCCAAACTGAGCAGTTCCTGCACCACTGTCGTGATTGCCAAGTAGAATTCATTTTGGCCTCTCAGCGGGTGGTGTGTGAGCATAGCCCGTTACGAAAAGGAGTCTCAATGCGCACGAACCAGAAAATGACCTCGATTGGCCAACCAGTCCCGGAGTTGCCAGTCGCTGATGTTGAACGCGCACAACAGCATTACAGGGATGCGCTGGGCTTTGAGATTGGGTGGCTTTACCCAGACAAAGAGATTGGGGCAGTGTCACGCGGTCACGTGGCGATATTTTTTCGGAAGAGGAAGCTGCCATTCGAACCGGTCGTTCACTGGGTGTTCGCTGACGATATCGATGCGTCCTATCACGAACTGCAGTCGGCAGGGGCGAACATCGTGGAACCTCTTGAAAGAAAACCTTGGGGATTACGCCAATTTGCCGTGAGGGACCTGGACGGCAACCTCTTCTACTTTCACCATGATTGACCAAGTACAAAGCTGTTGATCGGCCACCTCCGCTGTTGATCGCAAGCTGATCTCCTAATCAGCAGACAAGCTCTGCCTCTGCGGCTCGTGAGATGAAAGTGCCTCCACGATGTCCCTCGTGTTCACGATCGTGCTGTAGTTCGGAAGATTGGTGACGAGAGCCGCGCGCATATGCTCATCCGAGTAATCTGCGGTCGCGTCTTTTACCACCGTGGCGTCATAGCCAAGCTCAGCGGCAAAGCGAACTGTTGCCTCAACGCAAGTGTGCGCGATCAAGCCCACAACAATCAGCTTGTGGATACCGTGCTTCTTCAGCAGCAAATCCAGATCCGTGTTGGCAAAGCCGCTCGAACACCAATGCTCCGCGGCTACGATATCGCCCGATTGTGGCTCGAATCCGCTGCGAATTTCGCCACCCCACGTTCCGTATTCGAAGGCCTTACTCGACCAGGTTCTCTTTTGGATAGGCGCAATGTACTCCCAGGTCTCGTAATCGCCAGGACGGTATCGGTGATGCAGCGCATAGAACACACGAAGTCCCGCCTTGCGCGCCGCGTTCAGCACTTGCAGCATGTTGAGAACGCAGTTATTTGCTTCTGCAACCGCCTTGATGCGATCCCATATTTTCCCACCCTCGGAAATGAAGTCGTTGTAGGGATCGATGACGAGAAGTGCTGTGATCTCCTTTTCGAACTCCAGATTTGCCATGTTCCCTCAATCTAGGGCAACTCAACGCACGTGAGATGGAGCACTTGATCCGGCAGCTGAGCGCAATCGGATCAAGTGGGCTGGCGTTGTGAACTCAAGAAACGGCTTCCAGAATACGGACGTCCCGCTCAACAGCACCCTCGAGCAGTTTCCGAGCGGATTGATATGCGGGACTCTCGTAAGCCGCGATCGCTTTCGCGGGACTGTCAAACTCAATCACAATCGATCGATCCTTGATTCCCGCTTCGTAGGCCTTGACCGCTGCTCCGCGTGTGAGAAAGCGCCCGCCAGCAGCTTCGATGGCCGGTCCAGCTAATTTCGCATATTGCGCGAGCGCAGCGGGATTGGAAATACTTCGATAAAAGGTAACCCAGTAGCCTTTGGCCATGATGCCTCCAATATTTATTGTGCGCCCCACTACATGCCGGAGCCCGTCAGCTTGAGCCCGTCGAATCCGCAGATCACTGAGGCAGTTCTTCGCCGGACTGCTCGCGCACCATGTACTCGGCGTACCAGTCGGGCCAATTCTCGTCGCGTTGTCCTATACGCGCCTCATGCTGACCATGCGCGGCCGCCGCACGCCGAAGCGCGCTCGCCAGATCGGTGGCCGAGACAAAAGAGGTCGGGCCGGGCTCCATACGGCCAGGCAGCCGGCTTGTAATCTCCTGCAGCACCCAACTGTTGCCGTCGGGATCTTTGAACTCGGCGCGCGAGGCATAGCTGCGGCGCTCAGGATCCAACCCCGGGCTGGACCGTTCGGGCCGAGATGAAAAATCTCACCCACCTGGGTACCGGCGGCCAGCAGCGCATTGCGAGCGGCTTCGAGGTCCGAGACGACGACGTATCCCTTGCCTGAGCCTGGCGCGGCCGATGTCAGGTTAACGCCGAATTGCAGCGAGCATGCCGAGCCGTGCGGCGTGACTTGAACGACCCGTACCCGCCCGCCGAAGCTGAGGTCGGCATCAAGCCGCCATCCGAGCTTCAGGTAGAAGTCTTTGGCGCGATCAACGTCCGAGACCGGGATAATAATGACCTCGACCTTCATATCGAGCTTCGCGAGCCTCGCATCTCTCGCCGCGTCACTACCTGGAATTGCAGTCAGGGTTGTCATGTCTCTCTCCTGTCTATTCTTTAAATCGACAACTGGAGTTTTTGAACTTTCGCAACAGGGGCGATCAACGGCTCCAGTGAATCAGGCGGTCACGCTGCGCCCCTGTCTCTCGCCGCGCCGTTCCGGGCTTCGATAGCCCTGACAGAGTTTTTGAACGCTTTCTCCAAAACGCCCTTGCCGATGGTTCCGACCACCAGGCCGAGCAGCTTCCCCTTGAGGTTCTTGCCATCGCGTACCGTGACCAAGTCAATGTCCGTCAAACCGTCGGGACGACGCGTGAAAGTATAGGTATGGCCGGACGCGCCTCCCCACGTGTTGGAGTCGGTCGTCGTGAGAACAACGTGGTTGGGATCGGACCAGTCGTAATGGAGGCGTTCCCAGATTCCGCTCGAGCCTTCCGTGACGTCGGCGTGCGAAGGGCCGCGGCTATGCACTTTGAGGTACTCGTCAGTGCTGTTGCCAAAGAGCTTCCCGCGGCCAGGCCCGAAGTCGGTGAGTCCAGCGACGTACTGCTCGGGCGTCAAGGTGGTTGTCTGGTGCAAGTGGATCGTGGACATGTATTCCCCTTTCGCTTCCCGAGACTTCCGGGTTTCTCAGTCTAGTTTTAGTTCCTCCGATCGGTACTGCTCATCTTCACTTCATTAACTAGGCGGCGACGAATTGTTGTCCGCCGTCAATATCGTAGGTTGCGCCCGTGAGCGCGGTGTTAGTCATGATGTGCACGGCAAGCGCCGCCACGTCGGCCGGTCCGACTACGCGATGGATGGGAAGCGTAGTGCGAAGCTGATTGCGGCGTTTCTCGAGCTGATCTCCCAGCAGTTCTGCGGACAAAGGCGTGTCCACGAACCCCGCCGCAATGAGATTCACTCGCACCGGCGCGATTTCGAGTGCCAGGTTGGCGGTGAGCACAGGAAGAGCAGCCGTAACCGCGCCTACAATGCTCATGCCGGTGGCTGGGCGCCGGCCGCCAGTGCCGCCCATGAAGATCAGGCTTCCTCCGGGTCTCACCTTGTGGGCCACGGCGCGGGCGACATACAGCGCCTGCAAGAGGTGCTCGCCGATGAGGTCGCGTATTTTTGCGAAGTCCATATCGGCGAGGCGTCCGTAGTATGGGCGGCCCGCGGTCACCATCACGTGGTCAATTACCGGCAGGTCGCGAAAGAAGCGCTCGATCGCAACCGGATCGGAGGCGTCGAAGGTGGCAGTGCTCAAAGCATCAACCGCTCTCGCAGCCTGCTTAAGGCGTTCAGGATTCCGCGCGGTGAGGATTACCTTTGCTCCCTCAGTGCGCGCCCGACGAGCAGTCTCGAGCCCGATGCCGGCGCTCCCGCCAATTACGACGACGGTTTGTCCCAGGAGTTCCGGTTCGCGCTGAACGAGATCTGTCATGCTCTCCTCCTAACAGATTTCAGGGGTTGAAGCCGAAACCAGACCGCTTCCAAACCGTTGTGCGAAGAAGAACGATTCCCTGAGCTATGGTTTTACTGCGCGTTTACCCACTTGTCGGAACCCGTCAGCTTAACAGCCACGCCACCATGGGTGAGATGCAGCGGCGCGCCATCGGCGGTGCCGCGATGCTCGGTTGAAAACAGAAGCGGACCTGCCTTCTTGTATCCTGCCCAGCTTGCAGTGACAAGGCTTGGCTTCTTGGGCCCGCCGCGGTGGTAAACCATCGCTGCGATGCGATCGTCTTTGCCGATGTAGAGGTCCCATGTGTCGCCGGGGGTGTAGCCACCAGCCTCAGCTGCATACTTCACCACCATCTTCTCAGCCGAGCCCGCGCCGATGGGTAATTTCTTCATCCCTTCATCAGTCACTGTGGCGCTCGTATCCCAATAAATATGGAAGGGCAACAGGAGCCAGTAATTATCATTGACGAAGGCCGGTTCGACTTCGTTTTTAACCTGTTCGGGGGCGCCGCTGAGTTCATTGCGATTGTACGTAACATTGACCGGCTTGCCGTCTTTATCCGTGGTCTCGAAGGACACCTTGCCGGTTTTGGGCTCCCATTCCCATTTGTGATGAAGTTTGAGCTTAAGTGCGGGCAGATCCAGGTCAAAGGTGTAGCGGATCCCTTCAACTTGATCCCACGAATCAAGACCATAGGTCTTGGCGAGTTTCTCCACGATGGGCGGGCGGTTCTGCGCCCAGGAGGTTGCGGCGAGGACAAATACAAAACCCAGAATACCGGTGATCACACGGCCCGATTTTGTCATTGGAAATTTCCTCGAGTGGATTTTGCGGACGCTGTGTAGATGAGAGGCAAAGGGTTTTGGATACAGAATCGTTTCGATTCAGCCTGCGACGCCATTGGCTCTGTTACTCTTGCTTACGCGGTGAATGCAGACTACCGCAGCGGCTACTGCAACAGATCCATACTCCAGCACCAAAACCCAACCTGGAACAATCCACGGCTGTCCCAGTGTCCGCAAGTGCCAGACGTAGTAAGTCGGCAAAATGCTCACCGTCCAAATAACTAGCGGCAACGTCGCCATCGATCGCCAAAACGGCAGCAGCCACAGCAGGTACCACGGATATATGACCGGTGCACATACTAGCGACGCCGCCATTGGCCAGGCAAATGCTTCCGCAGACCAATCTTCAGACCTCCTTCTCTCCCAGATCGCAATAACAAGCCCGACCAAAACTGCCAATCCAGCTATGACCTCCGGAGCCGCCACACGCTCCAGCGCTGCAAACACCGGATCGTTAAACCAGAAACTGTGGATATACGTGCCGAGCGAGCCGATAGGGATGTGGCCGTGACTGAAATAAGGCATATATAAGATTCCAAACACGACGGCAGCTAACAAGCCATCGCGCACACGAAACCGCCTCCAATAGAGTGGCAGTAATACGATTGGGAGCAGTTTCACGCCAACAGCCAGCGCGAATGTCACTGCCGCAACTGCACGCCAGCGGCGCTGTAGCGCAGCAAAGGACATCAGCAGCAGCAACGCCCCAACGATATCGATGTGACCGCTCCCCGCCACTTCCGTCGCGAGCAACGGATTCCAGGCAAACGCCAAAACCCAGTGCTCTCCTTCTCCACCGCGGCGCAATACATCGAGCAACACGAAGACAATCGCCACATCGCAAAGCACGAATGCAATCTTCATCGCAAACACAGACTCGTGGATCGCCGTTATAGCGCGAAAGAAAAGTTCAGCGCCGGCTGGATAAGGACTCGGCATATCCGCGTGGTTCAGCGTGCGGGTTTCGACCGTGTGCAATCCCTCGAGCGCAGCATCGTTGGGAACGACAATATAAGGGTTGTAGCCGAATCGCTGCACCCGCCCATCCCAAACATATCGGTGAATGTCGTCATCCAAACCCGGCGCTTGCTGCAAGAACAGAAAATGCCATATGCCAGCCAATGCAAGCCCGATAACAATGACGCGCGTTGGGAAACTTGGCGTGCAGCATAATTCGCGAACCGCGAGTAGATATGCGATTCCCGCCACGGCCAGCGGAATGAGGAAAGCCGGTGCGCCCAGGCTGCCGAAATGGCGTGAGCAGATCGCGAGTGCGACCAGTAATACGCCACCAAGCATATAGAGCCTGCCGGATGGCGCGAGCCTCACAGATCTCCGGTCGGGGGCTTCAAGTGCGCGATCGCTTGTTTCCATTTTTCGAACCAGGCTGCCGTTCGCGGCGCCCTTTGTGGTGCGATTTCTAATTCTCGACCGAGGCGAATCAGGTCGTCCGCCACATCGACGTCATAAAAAAGGTCGGTGAATGCTGTCGAAAGCTGAAGCGCCCGGGCGCGAGAGATCAATCTATCGAGCGCGCTCCTTGTTCCCATTCCATCCCCTGCAAAGAGCGCTGGATGAGAGGCCTTGGCTCCGACCAGATAGTAACCGCCGTCATGGGTCGGCCCAATCACCACATCGTGGGTAGCAAGACTGTCGAAAGCGTTGTCGAGCACCGATGGCGCCAGGTGCGGGCTATCACTGTTAAAAGCAATAACTCGCTGCGGGACGGCCGCAGTGAAGTGTGCAAAAACCGAAGCAAGTCCGGCGGCAAGACCTTCACCCTTTTGCGCCACAACCGGGATGCCCCTATCCAGGAAGTCTGCCAGTTCGTACTCGTCTGCTTCAGGGCACATGACAGCTATCCTTACATCGCTCAACGATTTTGCAAGCGCCACTGTGTCTTCCAAAAGGCAGCAATACAATGCGGTAACGGCAGATGATGGGAGGCTCTCCGCAAGCCGGGTCTTGACCATCCCAGCCCTGGGAGCTTTCGCCATAATGACCAGGGTGCGGGTTTGAGCAGGCATAAGCGCCATCGGAGATCACGAATGCCGATATCGGATCGCTGTCAGGCCTTATGCTGTTCGCGGTGTTCGGGCCTGTCGACGCAGAAAATAATATCGCACGATGCGGCTGAGAATGAACCACGCCGCTCCCGCCGTGCCCTTTAGGGTGCCGCTAATCTTCGATTTTCCGATGCGGGGATAATAGCTCACAGGAACTTCAACAATTCGGAATCCCTGGATCGCGCCTTTTAAGATCATTTCCACTGCCCAGCCGTATGTCGGCTCTTCGAGCGATAGCTCACGCAGAACGTCGGCACGTGCGCCACGGAAGGGGCCGAGATCCGTGATCCGCACTCCGTACAAAATTCTTATGAGCCCAGCTGCCAGGCGGTTGCCAAATGCCTGATGCCAGGGCAGAGCGCTGGCACTGCCTTTGGCTGCGAGCCGCGAGCCAAGGCTGATATCTGCCGTGCCGTTGATGATTGGCGTGAGAAGGATCGGCAACTCCGACGGTCGATCGCTGTAGTCCCCATCAAGGAAAACAACCACGTCTGGCGCGTTGGCATTCGCAAATCCGCTTAAACAAGCGCGCCCGTATCCGCGACGAGGTTCCTGAATGACACGTGCGCCCATCTTTGCAGCAATTTCGCACGTTGCATCGTTTGAGTTGCTGTCCACCACCAGAACCTCGGTGACAAGATCAGAAGGGAGATCGGCGAGCACACGCCCAATCGCCTGCGCTTCGTTGTGTGTAGGAATGATGACGGACACGCGCACGTGATCTTGGCTCAATTACCACCATGGAGAAGAGGGCCACCGCTTTGCTAGCCACGCGTCTACACCCCACGCTCTGCCCGCCCGCCCTAACGCCAGCCCAAGGGATGCGAGAACTGGAACCAGCAGCTCCCAGATCCATGCCGTTCCCCACTCGGACACCCAAAGGCTTCCAAGATAGAGAAACGCAATGAACGCAGCCGGGCGAGTCAGTAGACCGATCACTAGCACAATTCCCAGTGAGATCTCTAAGACCGCCTGCATCGGAGCGGCCATCGCGGCGTGGTTAGCAGCCAGAGCCTCCACCGCTTTCCATGCAGCCGGTGAATGACCCTTCTCGATGTAGTAGTGAATGAGCCCGGCATAACCCCCGGGCGTGTAGAGGCCTTTGCCCAAATTCTCGAAAAAAACCCATACCAACATCGCGCCAATTGTCAGCCGCACCAATGCCAAACCGTTCGCTGCTTGCGGTTGCGCCACCACTCTCGTTGGATCACTTCGTACTGGAATTGCATTCGTAGTCATCGGGCACCTCGTATCCAATGGATGCTACACCAGACGACAAGTTTCGATACATCATCACATTATTGCCATCCAAATCGGCCACGACTCTAGCTGGAGTACACTGATGCCGCGCGGCTCGCGCAAAGAATCCGAAATGACCGACTCTACAATTATGAGACGATCCGTTCCAAGCAATAGTTCTGTACCGGTGACCCCTGTCGAAGTGCGCTCCACCCACACGGGCGGTGCGCTCGCTCCCGCAGCAACAACCATATTCATTGCGGTGCTGAGTTTGGTTGTTCCTGCACCCCTCGCCTACTCCCAAGATCAACCCCAGCCGACCACTGCACAGTATTTCTTCGTGCTTTTGAAACGCCCCGCCAACCCTCCGCAGCTGAGCAAAGACGCTGGGGAAAAACTGCAAGAAGAGCATATGGCAAGTATTCGCAAGCTCCATGCCGAACACAAATTGCTCGTTGCAGGTCCCTTTACTGACGACACCTCCTTGCGCGGCATCTTTGTTTTGCACGCGGCTTCACTGCAGCAGGCGCAGGACTGGGCCAACTCCGACCCAGCGGTTCAAGCCGGCAGATTAGTCGCAGAGGTCCATGGCCCATGGCAGATCGTCGATCCCAGCGCAATTCATGACCCCGACGCCGGCACACAAGAAATGCAGCGATATACGCTTGTGCTCGTGATGAATGGCGACCAATGGAACCCTGACGCACCCGGCTTTGCCGATGCCCTGAAGCCGCACGGCGCATACCTCCACGACATGATGGGGCAGGGTAAGATCGCGCTCGTCGGCCGCTTCTCATTCTCAGACCCGGATCTGCGCGGCGTCGTAATCTACCGCGTCGCGCTGGAAGAAGCAAAGAAATTCGCGGATGATGATCCGGCGGTAAAAGCCGGGCTGCTCAGAGCAGAGGCTCACCCATGGATCACCGGCAAGGGAGTGCTCGCGCCAGGGCTGCCGATGCAGTAAATGTCGCAATACCCAACCTACGCAGCTATTAATATGGTCAAAGGAGAAGACCCATGGGCAGCGCGCTTGGCAACATCACACACCTGGGCAACGACTATGCCGAAATTGCCCGAAGTCCGCTCGAACCCGAGCATTGTTCGCTCATCGTCATCGACATTCAGGAAAAACTCCTTCCTCCGATCTTCCAGAAAGAGCGCCTGGTCAAGAATTCCCAGCTATTGATCCGCCTGGCCGGCATTCTAAAAATTCCCACGCTGATGAGCACGCAATATGCTAAAGGACTCGGACAAACCGTCCCGGAGATCTCGTCACTTCTCCCCGAAACTGATGCCATCGACAAACAGATGTTCTCCTGTTTCGGAAGCGACGTGTTCTGCTCGGTCATGAAGCGCCGCTCCGGCAATCGCAACACGGTTTTGCTTTGCGGGATGGAAAGCCACATTTGCGTGACGCAGACGGCGCTGGCCGCGTTGCGTGAAGGCTACATCGTCCACGTTGCTTCCGACGCCGTGAGCTCACGCACCGAGTGGAATTGGCACATCGGTCTCGAGCGCATGCGCGCGGCGGGGGCCGTGATCTCCTCAACCGAGATGATCATTTATGAGCTGTTGCGCTCGTCCGGCGCCCCGGCGTTTAAGGAACTGCTTCCTTATCTGAAAGGATAAGTTCTTCAGAACGCAGCTCTGTTACCGACAAAATGTCCGGAAACAAATTCCCGCTGAGCCAAGAACAACTAGTTCGTGGCGGCCGGATCAACGCCATTCTTGATCCAATTCACCGCCCTTTGCTCCCAATCCGGGTGATCAGCTGAGGCTAGATATCGTTCGAAGGAATAGATGCCCGACTGCTTGGCTATTTGTTCAAACTGCACTGCCAGCATGGCGCTTTCGACGATGACGCAAGAGCGCTGCATACCTGAGCTCTTGTAGAGCATCTGCCCCTTCTCCATAAGTTGCTTGGCATCGGGGGCCAAAGGCTTCAGCTTTCGCATGTCGATGAGGACGCCGAAGGGTTTTCGTACCGCTGTCAATTTTTGTTGACTCTCTGCCAGCCATTTCTCCAGTTCAGGTTTCCCCAGCGCGTCGCCGAGAGTGAGGTGAATACCATAGTTTTTAAGCTCGATTTTGTACATATCTTTAATTCCTCGAAATTGACCCTGATTCGTGGTGGTCGCTTTCTAAATCGGCATGTTTTGAGCTGTGCTTTACCATGGCGATCGCAGCGGTAGCGGCTGCGCTCAAGTCTTCGGCTTCCATTGCCGATGGGCGAAGAGAGAGCACTCCCTGGAGTGCGAACCATGACTTTAAAACAAAAATTTATCGGTATGGTGGTCATTGCTGCCCTTGGGCTGGGCGCCCTGGCAGGCATGTGGCTCAAGACCTAACGAGCAGGTCTGTTGGCCGAAAGAGAGCAGAAGACCAGGAGCTTGGTTGAGGTTCCCTATTCCATTATGGTCGAGCAGCACAGGCTGGAGGCGGAAGGAAAGCAGAGTCGAGCCGAAGCCCAAAAGCACGCTCTGGAGAGTATTCGGGCCCTGCGCTATGAAGGCAGTAATTACTTCTGGATCAATGATGCGCATCCCACCATGGTGATGCATCCCATGAAGCCAGAACTGGATGGAAAAGATCTCACCGATGTCAAGGATCCCACCGGCAAGGCGATGTTTGTAGAAATGGTGAGCGCAGCGAACATCCCCGGCGGGAGCTTTGTCTATTACATGTGGCCCAGGCCCGGGAAGGACCAGCCGGTTCAGAAGCTCTCCTTCGTTAAAGCTTTTGAGCCCTGGGGCTGGATCATTGGCACGGGTATCTATATCGATGATGTGGACGCCGCTTGGCGTGCCAACATCGCAGTGGCGGTCTGTGTGACATTGCTTTGTTTGGCTGCTCTTCTGATCACCTCCATTAAGGTCTGGCGCTCCATCTTTGCTCGTTTGGAAGACATGGTAGACCGCATCAAGGACATCGCCCAAGGCGAGGGTGACCTAACCCGGCGCCTGGATGTGCGCTCCCACGACGAGATGACCCAACTGGCGCGCTGGTTTAACACCTTCATGGATAAACTTCAGGAAATCATGTCACAAATTGCCCGTAATGCGGACAGTTTGGCGCAGGCAAGCGAAGAAATTGCCACTGCCTCGCGCGAACAGGCTCGCGGCTCTGAACTACAGCAGGCGCAGACTGATCAGGTAGCCACTGCCATGCAGGAGATGGCGTCGACCGTGCACGAGGTATCAGAAAACTCCAACCACGCCGCCACGGCCTCACAAAAAGCGGCTGCCACCGCCCGCGAAGGCGGTAAGGTCATAGAGGAGACGGTATCCCGCATACGCGCGATCGCTGAATCCGTGGACCAAACCGCAAAGAAAGTGCAGGAACTCGGCAAACGTTCCGATGACATTGGCCGTATCATCCGAGTCATTGACGATATCGCCGACCAAACCAACCTGCTGGCCCTGAACGCGGCCATCGAAGCAGCACGAGCGGGTGAACAGGGACGGGGTTTTGCTGTGGTCGCTGATGAAGTACGGAAACTAGCGGAGCGAACCAGTACCGCCACCAAGGAAATCACCTCGATGATCACCACTATCCAGGCCGAGACCAAGAGTGCAGTGACGGCGATGGAAGCTGGGACCAAGGAAGTGGGGTTAGGCGTGGAATCGACGAGCCAGGCGGGTTGCTCTCTGCATGAAATCATTCAAATGTCGGACCAGGTTGGCGATATGGTGACTCACATCGCGACGGCGGCGACGGAGCAATCTGCCGCCAGCGAGGAAATCAATGGCAACATCGAGAAGATCGCAAAGATCACCGCGTCCACCAGCGCAGGAGCGCAGCAAACCAGCAGAGCCCTGGAGGATTTATCCGGCTTGGCTTCGAATCTGCGGCAGCTAGTGGCAGGATTTCGCCTGGGGTCGGATTATGACGCCGGCCGCCCAGGCCGGTGCTCCAATGCCAAAAGTTCATCGCAGGCTCGGAGCTTAGCTGCGGCCTCCGCAACCTAAAACCGCGAGCTCGGCAGAGCCGCCCAAAACGCCCACTGCTCACGCCTTCTGCTTCACGTGAACAACCGTGATCTTCGAGAACCCTTCCTCAAATTTTGGAGGCTTGAGTTTCGCCGCCATTTTTCTCATTACGTCTTCACTAACCACTCGTTCGCGTTTGCGATTGCGTTCCAGGCAAACCTCCAGCGGCACATCGAAAAATACGGCCTGCACATCATAGCCATAATCTTTTGCCAGCTTGATCCACCCATGCCGGTCATGCGAGGTGAGATTCGTCGCGTCGACGTAATTCATTGGCCGCCGCGCAATCAGGCGTGCCTTCAGCATGGAACGCAGATTGGAGAAGATTAAATCCTGAAAGCGCTGTTCGGTCGGATCGTCAAACAGCAACGATCGCAGGAGGTCGCTCGACAACGGCGTAATGTTGTGTCGCTTAAACCACGAACTCTTTCCCGATCCCGGTAGTCCGATGGCCAGAACTACAGTTCCGCGTGTCGGACGCGGCACGGTCGCCGGAGCAGCCGACTCCGCCGCTGCGCCCGTCTCCGCTGAAGTCGTCGGCTCTGGCGCACTGACCGGTGGAGCGGTCTGAGAAGCTGCGCCAACTTCTGTAGGAGCTACCCTCGGCTTTGGCGCAGGCGAGGCATTTCCCCGAGGAGCTTGTCCGCTGCGACCTCCGCGACCGCGACCGCGTCGCCGTCTTCGCGGCCTGCGCGCATCGCTCGCGGGCACGCTCTGGTCAGCCTGAGTTTCCCCTGGTTCCGGTCCCGTCTCCGGTGTTTCCGGAGTCGCGGAAGCGACCGGCGCTGACATCCCCTGCGGTTCTTCGGTGCGAGGAGATTCGCCCTGCGGCTCGATTCCATAAAACGCAGGTTGCAGAGGTGCGGGTGCGGCTTCTGCGGGAGGTTTTTCAGGTTGTTTCTTGCGGCGCTGCAGCCGCTCACGCATCCATTTGCGCATCAATTGGCTTGTAACACACCCAGCACCTCTCGGGCAATGTGCACCAAGACACGTGCGTCCGAGATTCCTACAGCGTTCATTGTTCCGGCCCAGCGAGCACTTCGTAGTGCTGCACCCGTGGCCCTCGCTCGATCAGGAATAGCTCATCTTCCGGATAGAAAACAGCATTCTCGTAATCGTCACCGGCAAACGCCTTGATCGCATCCCACGAATCCCAAAGCGAGATCAGCGTGAACTCCGATTTTTCATCATGCACGCGCCGCAAAACCCAGACGCCGCGGTTTCCAGGCGTGCTCTCGTATTCCTTCAGCCCGGTCTTCTTCAGATATTCGTAGTAGCGATCTTTATCGCTTTCCCACGTCGCCCCCATCCAGATTCTCGCGATCATGATGCGCTCCTGATGATCAGATAGATGGCTGGGGTCCGCCGATTCGGAAATGAATTACAGTCCCGCCTCAATTCTTGATCGCGGATCAAGATAGTCCCGCAAGGCGTCGCCTATAAAGTTGAACGCCAGCACCGCCAGCATTACCGCAGCCGCGGGGAACAGTACCAGATGAGGAGCATCAAAAAGGTGGGCTCGGCTATCGTTCAGCATACTTCCCCAGCTTGCAGTCGGAGGGGCAACGCCGAGACCCAAAAAGCTCATGGTGGCTTCCGCCAGGATTGCGCCAGCCATTCCGATTGCGGCCTGCACAATTACCGGCTGAATAATGTTCGGCAGGATGTGTCGCGTGATGATGCGCAAATCGCTTGCCCCCAGCGCGCGGGCAGCTTCCACAAATTCGCGTTCACGAACCGCTAAGACCTGCGCGCGTACCAAGCGCGCATATCCCACCCAACCGCCCAGTGAAAGCGCCAGGACCAGGTTGAAGATTCCTGGCCCGCGAAACGCCACAAACGCAATCGCAATCAGAATTCCCGGAAAAGATAGGAACGCATTCATCACTACCACGTTGACAAACCGATCGATTCGTCCGCCGTAGTATCCGGCAATCGAGCCAACGATCAGCCCCAATCCCAATGAGCCAGCTACCACGCAGCTTCCCACCAGCATAGAAATCCGCGAACCATAGATGAGACGCGAGAGAATATCCCGTCCAAGCTCGTCGGTTCCAAACCAGTGCGCCGCCGATGGCGGTGAGAGGCGCGTGGGCAGGTCGATGGCTGCCGGGTCATAGGGCGCAATCCACGGGGCAAAAAGAGCAAATATCACAAAGATTGCAACCAACACCACGCCTGTCGTCGCCAGCGGATTACTCCGGGCCACGCTGCGAGATAACGAAATGGCAGGAGCAGCCAAGGCTTCAATGCCTCTCTACCAGGTCGACCGCAACCTCACCGGCACAAACTGTTTTCGGCGCTTCACCACGGCCCACCCGTAATCCATCCCCATTTGCTCAGGCCGGAAGTCCGCCAGACAGTAAACGAGTAAGTCAGAGCGATCCATAATCCCTCGGTCCATCCCGCTCGCAACAAGCCAGGATGTTCCCAGTTCAACTGGCGGCGACAGCGTGCCAAAGTAAAGCCATACAAGATGGGCATCACATAATCCAGCAGGTAGGGTGCCCCATAGCGCAGATTAACGTAAGCAAAAAATCCAAGGCCGAGGATCGCAAGAGCCGCGCCACCTAAAACGCCGAGAAACAGTGCCGTCAACGTGAGCAATACTGCACTGGCGAAGAACGGAATCTCTGACCAGGGGAAACCATGCGCCACCCAATACTCAGCTTCCATGCAACATAATCCCAGCATGGTGGCCAGAATAGCGCCGGGGATGGCGACCTTGCGGCGCGACAGCAACAGCAGTAATGCTCCGCTCACAACTGCGAAGACTCCAGGAAGGTAGCGAATCGGAATCTTCACTGCCGTATCCTCGGATTCACCACGGAATACAGCAAATCGGTCAAGAAATTCACCGCGATGTAAGTCAATCCGATCGCCAGAATGCATCCCTCGACCAGATAGTAATCGCGATTCCCGATCGCCTGGATCGTCAACCGCCCAATTCCTGGCCAGGAAAAAATTGTTTCCGTCACAATAGCTCCAGCCAGCAGTGCTCCGAACTGCAGTCCTAGCACAGTGATGATCGGAATCATTGCATTACGCAGAGCATGCCGATAAACGACGGTTCGTTCGGGAAGTCCCTTGGCTCGCGCAGTCCGAATGTAATCCTGCCCTAGTTCCTCCAGCATGGAAGTTCGTACCATGCGCGTGAGAATTGCGGCCAACGCGCTGCCCATCGTGATTGCCGGGAGCACCAAATGCGCCAATGATCCTGAGCCGGATACGGGCAACAGTGCCAACTTGATCGCAAAAAACAAAATCAGAATGGGTCCGAGAGCAAAATTCGGGAACGAGAGGCCGAATAAACTCACTACACTCAACAGACGGTCATCCCAGCGATTTCTTCGTTGTGCCGAACGCACCCCAGCCGGAATCGAAAGCACCACGGCCACGATCAATGACGCCAGTGTCAATTGCAGCGTGTAAGGATAGCGTTGTGCGATAAGCTTTCCAACATTCTGGTTGAAGCGCAGCGACGGCCCGAGATCGCCGTGTAAAACGCCCTTCCAATAATGAAGATATTGTTCCCCCAGGGGGACATCGAGCCCATAAGCATGGCGCGCCGCTTGAATATCGGTTGCGGGCGCTCCTTCGCCCAGCATCTGCAGAATGGGATCTCCAGGCACGAGGTGAATCAGAAGGAAAACAACTGAGACTACAAGCCAGACCACCGGCAGGGTATACAGCAGACGATGTGCGAGATAACGAAGCAAAATCCTCCGGATACATTACGAGGCTGGTAGATCCCTGTCATCCTGAGCAAGCGTCTGTTGCGCCGCGAAGGATCCAGGCGATCCGCGCGCGCGGCGCGTCTTTGGCGACGCAACAATCGCGCGTTTGGATCGCTTCCTTATTTAACTCAGCCCCTACGTCTCAGCCCGCTTTGCCCACCGCCGCCGGCTGCAATTTTTCAATTTTTACCTTCGCGATACGGTGCGCTTCCATTTCCTCCACCGAATAGCGATGCCCCTCGTACTCAAAACTGTCGCCATTTCGTGGGATTCTCTGCAGGCGCGCGAGAACAAATCCCGCTAATGTCTCAAACCCCGCATCCCTGGGCAGCTCCAGTTCGTATTGTGATTCCAAGTCTCGAATGCTCACCGAACCATCCAGAACCAGAACAGGCTGGCCTTCTATCGTGGGTTGCTCGGGTGGCGATACATCAAACTCATCCTGAATCTCTCCAACCAGTTGCTCAAGAATGTCCTCGACGGTGATCACACCGGCGGTCGAGCCAAACTCATCCACCACCACCGCGAGATGCCGCTTCCGGTCTTTAAATTCTTCCAGCAACTCCGTCAGAACTTTGGTTTCTGGAACCACCAACACATCCCGCATGATCTGGCTGATCTTCATCGCTGAAATCCGCGCCGCCATCGGTTGCACCGGATTGGTGCTCAACCGCCATCGTGTCCAGCGCATCAGATCTTTGGAATAAAGCACCCCGATTATGTGCTCCGGGCCGCTTTGCGGATCGTACACCGGAACTCGCGAGTGCTGGTCCTCGACCACTTTCGACAGCGCCTCATCCAGCGTGAGATCTCCCGGCAAAGAAAAAATGTCGGGACGCGGTACCATCACCTCCCGCACCGTAATGCTCTCCAGCTCCAAGGCATGATGGATCATCTCCTCCTGGAAAGCGGGAATTTGGCCGAACTGCCGGCTGGCCGTCACGATCAGCTTCAGTTCATCGGGAGAATGCACCGGCCCCTGTCTCAATTTCCGCGACCCGAACAGGCGTAGTACCGATCCCGCAGCCGTGTTCATCACAAAAATGAACGGCCGGGTAATGGTCAGGAAAACATCCATCGGTGCTGCTACCGCAAGCGCCACCTGCTCTCCACGCTGAAGCGCTAACGATTTCGGCACCAGTTCGCCCAGGATCACATGCAGGCAGGTAATCAGAATAAAAGCAATGGCGATCGCAATGCCATGCGCATAGAGCGCGGCGTGCGGGATGTTGCCAATCGACTGCTCGAACATCCGTGCCAGTAGCGGCTCCCCCACCCAGCCAAGGGTCAGGCTAACTATGGTGATTCCCAACTGGACGCCGTTTACCACCTCGTCGAGATTGCGATGTAATCTCTGAACGATGCGGGCCCCAATGCGCCGGGCTTCGATCAGCTCTTGTATTCTGGTGTCCCGTACGCTGACCAGCGCAAACTCGGCAGCCGCAAAGAAGGCATTAGCTGCTACCAGGAGCAATATCAGAAACACCCGCAGCAGCACGTAACCAATCATGGGTAGGTAATTTTAACATTCCAAAGGAACTATCCTTTAGTTCGAGGGTTGCTGCCATTGCTAGAATAGTTTATCGCGTTTTGGAAGCTGTAACTCCGCAATTTGCTGTGGATTCTCGCCTGGCGTTCCAAGCAGATTCTTGCTTCCATTTCCAGATTTGTCAGGTCTAACGCTGTGACTGTTTAGCCCTATCAAATGTTTGGAACCAATGTACGAACATTTGCGTAATAACCATCAAGGGCAGAGAAGCCGGCGCAGGAGGCGAAAGTGAACGGAAATGGTAACGGTAAAAAGAGGCGGCGTAGACGCATTACCATCATCAGTATCGTCATTGTGGGGGTGTTGATCTTCGCCGGAGCACTGATCGCCTTTAGTCGCGGCGGTACCAAGATCGATCCCAACAAGCTGGCGAAGGTCGAGCGCGGCGACCTCGCCAAGAGCGTGGTCGCGACCGGCAAGGTCACGCCCATTACTAAGGTCGAAATCAAATCCAAAGCCAGTGGCATCGTTAAAAAGCTTTATGTCGAGTACGGAGACATCGTCAAGAAAGGTCAGCTTCTGGCGCAGCTGGATAAAGATGAAATCCAGGCCCAAGTCGACCAGTCTCGTGCCGCTTTGCAGGCTGCCGAAGCTAATCTGGCCAGTTCCCAGGCCGATTACCAGCGTGCCAAAGTCGATGCCGAAGGTCCGGATGTACCGCTTCTTAAACGGCAGTACGATCGTGCCGTAGAGATGGCCAAAGATGGTGTTGTCTCCGCATCCGCCCTCGATGATGCCGACCGAAATTACCAAATGGCATTGAATAAGCAGAACGTTGCCAAGGCTCAGGTTACAGTCCTGAACGCTAAAATCGCTCAGTCCCAAGCCGAGCTTGCGCGCGATCGCGCGAATCTCAAACAACTGGAAGAGCAGCTCAGCTACACCGATGTTGTTTCGCCCATCGACGGTATCGTTCTCTCGCGTGACGTAGAAGTTGGCGACGCGGTTAGCTCGATCCTGGTACTCGGTTCTTCCGCAACTCTTGTGATGACTCTCGGCGACACCAGCGAAGTTTACGTCAAGGGAAAAGTCGACGAGAGCGACATAGGCAAAGTCTATCTCGGTCAGCCTGCCCGAATTAAAGTTGAGTCCTTTAAGGACAAAACGTTCAATGGCAAGGTGACCAAGATTTCGCCCATGGGCGTCGAAAAAGACAATGTCACCACCTTCGAAGTTCGTGTCTCCATTAATAATCCCGGTGGCGAACTGAAGGCGGAGATGACTGCAAACGCAGAAATCATTCTCGAAGAACACAAAAACGTTTTGCAGATTCCCGAGGGCGCCATCATCTACGACAAAGATAAGAAATCATTCGTTGACATCCCCGACTCCCGGGCCAAGGACGGCATGAAGAAAATCGCCGTGAACATCGGCATTTCTAACGGCGCCAAAACCGAAGTTCTGAACGGTTTAAAGGAAGGCGAAGAAGTCGTCCTGCAATAGTCGCTTCTATTTTCGCTTTGTCATCCCGAGCGGAGTTTACGTCATCCGTCGGATGACAGAAACGCAATCGAGGAATCTGTTTCTCAAAAAGACTTATGGCTAATTACAAACTCCCGCTCATTCCGATCATCTGCCTGGCTGTTTGCCTGCCGGCGGTTGCTTCTGCCGAGGGCTCGTTTCAGCGCACGTTGCAAGTCAACGGCCCAGCCAGCATCGATCTCACCACCGGTTCCGGCAATGTCAACGTCCGTACCGGCAATTCAGGCCAGGTGCAAATCACCGGACGCGTGAAGGTCTCGAACTGGTTTGGTGGGGATTCGGAAAAACAGCTCAAAATCATCACGGACAATCCGCCCATCCAGCAAAGCGGCAATGCTATCCGCATAGGCAACAGCGGCTCCTCCGAGCTCTTTCACAACGTTTCCATAAGCTACGATCTTGTCGTTCCACCTGACACTCACCTGCATTCGCACACTGGTTCCGGCAACCAGACGATCGAAGGCCTGCGCGGCTTGCTGGAAACGGAATCCGGCTCCGGCAATCTGAAGATTTCCGACATCGGCAATACCGTTCGGGCGGATACTGGTTCGGGCGACATTCGTATCCAGCGCGTGAAAGGTGACCTCCATGTCAAGGCGGGAAGTGGATCGATCGAAGCGACCGCTATCGCTGGTGGCTTCGAGGCCCAAACCGGAAGCGGCCATATCGATCTCGATCAGTCCGCGCCTGGAGCAGTTCGCGCTGAAACTGGATCAGGGGGCATGGAATTGCGTGGCGTTAATGGCTCTCTCGAAGCCACTGCCGGAAGCGGCAACATCTCTGCAGATGGCAATCCTACTGGCTCGTGGAGCGTTCGTACCGGTTCGGGCGGAGTACGCCTGAAACTGGCCTCCAGTTCGGCGTTCGACCTTGACGCGCACACCAGTTCCGGATCGATTTCAGTTAGCCAGCCCGTAACCGTTCAAGGCACAATCGGCCGAAAGGAACTGCGCGGTAAGGTTCACGGTGGAGGCGTTCCCGTTGAAGTAAAAACTGGCTCAGGGAACATCGAGATCAGTGACTGAGAACTGGGAACCAAGAACTGAGAACCAAGAACTGAGAACCGGCTTTTCTCAAAATGCTGAAATAACTCGGACGTAAGATTGAAGGCGAATCCCAATCAGGCATCCGTGCGGGACGAAAGCACCTCAGCCAGAGACTCAACTTGCGCTACTTGTGGTCTTGATGCGAGCGGCAATCGAATCTCGACCATCAATCCCCCTTCAGCTCGATTCACCGCGCGTACGCTGCCGCCGTGGAGAGAGACCGCGCGAGCGGTAATCGCCAGCCCCAAACCAACCCCGCCGGTCTGTCGTCCGCGTGCATCATCGATTCGATAGAACGGGAGAAAAAGC
>Ga0335081_10004633_pt1 | contig 21697 bp, 22 predicted proteins | sample Lox_Sample_35_FD_206713 | JGI IMG/M metagenome (GOLD analysis project Ga0335081, IMG submission 206713) | Soil microbial communities from Loxahatchee National Wildlife Refuge, Florida, United States - Lox_Sample_3.5 | ecosystem: Environmental > Terrestrial > Soil > Wetlands | place: USA... | reverse complement strand
TGCTCGCGCATAAGTGCGAGAATCGCATCGATCGGCCCTTGCATATAGCGGCAGCAGGCATGCGGCTTCACTGCTGTGTGCAAAATCTCGAACGAATCGCCCAAGCCCGCGGTGAGACGCTCCGGGACGGCGTCACGGGAGTAGCCGTGCAAGAAACCGTCGCGCCCTTCCAGGATGTGGAGCGGGCCGGTAAAGCCTTCGGCCGCAAGCAGCGCGGCGTTGATGCCGTTCTGCGCGGCAAGTCCCGGATGGATTCGCTTGGTCCAGGCGCCCTCGGCGAGGAATTCCATGCTGCCCGCCGCCATGCTGCCCGCGATTCCCAAAGCTGCCTGCGACTGCGACGGAGTCAAGCCCAGTAACCTGGAAGCAGTCACCGCTGCGCCAAACACCCCGCAGGTTTGCGTTGGATGGAACCCCAGGGCGTATTGTTGTTTCGGTTGAGCCGCCATGGCGATCCGCGCCGCGGCCTCGTACCCGGCCACTACGGCCGTCAAGAAATGCTCTGATGTGGTTTCCGGAAAGATGCCCGCCAGCGCCAGGGCTGCCGAGTACATGGTGGTTCCCAGGTGAATCGAGCCACCGCCGTGCGTATCGTCCTGCTCAATTCCGTGCGAGGCCGTTCCGTTCGCCAGCGCCGCGAATACGGGCAATGTGTCGATCGATGTGCCGATTACCACCGCATGCCCTGTGGCGCCGGTTCGCTGGATCATTCTCTGCACGCATCGCGCCGACTCCTCCTGGGATCCGCGAACCGCGACGGACAAATAGTCGAGCAGGAAGTAGCGCGCCCGGTCCAGCACCTCCGCCGGGAGATCCTCCGGCTCGAGGCGTTGCAGGAACTCGGCAAGCTCCCGCGTATAGTCGGCCTGCACAGACTTCAAAACGGCTGTATTCACAACGCACCTCTCTTGGGAGCGAGATAACTCCGGCGCAAAACCAGGATTCGCTCGCGCTTCTGATTGAATGCTCGCGTCTCGATCGCCACAATGCCGCGATCGGGCTTGCTGGCCGAGTCGCGTTTGTCGAGAACTTCGGATTCGGCATACAGCGAATCCCCCGGGAATAGAGGCGTTTCGAAAGTTACCCTCTCGTAGCCCAGGTTCGCGATCGCTTTACCCGTGATATCGGCCACGCTCATCCCCACCGCCAGGCTGAACACCAGCGTATCCACCACCGGCCGAGTGCCCGGCGGCTCCGTGCGCGCATATTCTTCGTCGAGGAACAAAGGATTCTGGTTCATGGAGAGCAGCGCGAACAGCGTATTGTCGTATTCGCTGATGGTGCGTCCCGGCCAGTGGCGGTAAACCGTCCCCACTTCCAACTCCTCATAATAGCGGCCGAATTCCATGGGCCTATCCGTTGTCCTTGTACTTCTTGAGCAGATTCCGCGCAATGATCAGCCGTTGCAATTCGTTCGTGCCGCCGCCAATCACCACCAGTGGCGCATCGCGGTAATACCGCTCCACGGGAAAATCTTTGGAATATCCGTTGGCGCCTAGAATCCGCATCGCTTCGAACGAAACTTCGGCAGCCGTTTCAGTGGCGAACAGTTTGGCCATTCCGGCTTCAAGGTCGCAGCGCTCGCCGCGGTCTCTCTTTTCGGCCGCCGAGTAGATGAGCAGGCGCGATGCCTCGATGCGCGTCGCCATGTCTGCCAGCTTGTTCTGAATGGTTTGATATTCCGCGATCGGTTTACCAAACGTGACGCGGCGTTGTGCGTAGCGGATCGCTTCTTCGAAAGCGGCCCGCGCGATACCCAGCCCGCGTGCCGCGACATTGAGGCGTTCCGCCTCGAGCCCGGTCATGACGTGTTTGAAACCCTGCCCCTCCACTCCGCCCACCAGGTTCTCCGCGGGCACCGGAAAATCGTCGAAATGCAGCTCGCAGGTTTCGACGCCCTTATACCCGAGTTTGTCGATATCGCGGCCCACGTTCATGCCCGGGCCTTTCTCGATGATGAACGCGCTCATCCCGCGGTGGGCAGGCTGCGAGGCGGGATCGGTCTTCGCCAGCAGCAGAAAGGTGCTTCCGTGCCTGGCGTTAGTGATCCACATCTTCGACCCGTTGATGCGATAAACTCCGCCGTCGCGCGTGGCCGTCGTCCGGATGCTCTGTAAATCCGTCCCCGCGTTCGATTCCGTCAGGCAGATGCCGCCGCGTTTGGCGCCAGAAGCCATCGCGGGCAGAAAGCGCCGTTTCTGTTCTTCGGTGCCGAAACGAACCACCACGTCGCACATCACCGAATTGCTTCCGATCACGCCCGCCAACCCCAACCAGCCTCGCGAAATTTCTTCGAATACCATGGCGAATGTAGTCGTATCGACGCCCGCTCCGCCGAACTCCTCGGGAATATTCAGCCCGAACAGGCCCATTTCCTGCATCTGTCGAATGAGTTCTACCGGGTATTCATTGCGGTGATCCAGCTCGGAAGCCACCGGGATCACTTCCTTCTCCACAAACTTCCGAACGGTCGCGATGATCAACTCTCGCTCGGTATTCAGCGCCTGCACTCTATGCCTCCCCGCGGACTGACCGGCACTACAATTTTCCGCCGTAACGTCAAAACCGTCTCCTTGCGTTGGTTCACCGCTCGAGTTTCGATGGTAACGGCCCTGCGCCCGCCCGCCAACTCCTCAGCTTCCAGGATCGTAGAGTTCGCATAGAGCGTGTCTCCAGGAAACACCGGCTCCGCATGCCGGATATCGGAGTAGCAGAGCGTTTCCGTCGCTCGGCCTCCAATGTCTGCCTGTGTTAGCCCAATCACAATGCTGATCACGGTCGGTCCCGCCACCAGCCGGCGCCCGTGCTGAGTTGTGCTGGCATAGTGCTCGTCGAGATGCACCGGATGCTGGTTCATGCTCAGCAGGCTCAGCAGCGTATCATCGTACTCATTGACGGTACGGCCCGGCCAGTGCCGGAAGCTTTCTCCAGGATTCAGCTCATCGAAATACCGCCCGTAACTCATTCGGATGCCGCCTCGCACACTTGGTCGCGGAGCAGTTCCGCAATTTCGCAATCGGCGAACCCAGCCTCCCGGAGAATGGCCATGGTATGTGCGCCGAGCCTCGGCGGCGGCCCCTGGATAGCCGCAGGCGTGGCGGAGAGGCCGATGGGCAGCCGCGGCAGTAATGCGCCTGGGTGCCCCGCAAGTTCGATCTCTTCGAGTTGTTCGAGCGCCGCCACTTGCCGGTCGGCCATCACTTCATCCGGAGCCTGCACCGGATCGTTGGCTACATCGTACCGGTCGAGCACCTCGCTCCAGTGCGAAACCGGTTTGGTTCCGAGCACCTCCGCCATGCAGCGATCGAGCTCCGGCGTGTTCCGCACGCGATCCTGATTGGTGCGAAACCGGGGATCGTCGGCCCACTCCGGTTTCGACAAAGCCTCAGCCAGGCGGCGGAACGCTTTGTCGCTGGAGATTCCGATCATGATCGCTCCATCGGCTGCCCGATAGGCGCCGTAGGGCGCGAACGCCGTATGCTTCGATCCCTGCGGTTTCGGATTGACTCCCGCGAATTGCCGGTAGAGCAAGTGGTACGACATCAGCATCACGCCGCTCTCAAAGAGCGACGTGTCCACGCGCTGCCCTATGCCGGAACGCTGCCGCTCCAGCAGTGCTGCCACCACTCCCAGTGCCGTCCACACGCCCGTGCCCATATCGAGAATCGAGACCCCCGAGCGGATGGGCATCTCCTCGCCATTTCCCGTGACGCTCATAATCCCCGTGCGCGCCTGCAGAATCGCATCGTAGCCCGGCCGCCGGTAGTCCGGTCCACTAGCGCCGTAAGCCGAGAGCGAGGCATAGATGATGTCGGGTTTACGCGCGCGCACGCTGGCCTCATCCAGCCCGAACTCCACTGCTTTCCCGCCGCGGAAATTCTCCAGGAAGACGTCGGCAGTCGCAGCCACGCGCAGCACCGCCTCGCGCCCCGCTGGTTTACGGATATCGACCGCGATTGAACGCTTGCCGCGATTCAACACCGTAAAGTAGGCGCCCCACGGCCCGCGATACGGTCCCATCGCCCGCCCATCTTCGCCGCAACCCGGACGTTCCACCTTGATGATGTCGGCGCCCAGGTCCGCCAGGATCATGCTGGTCGCCGGCCCGGCGACAATCGTGCTCAAGTCCAGTATGCGAATCCCTGCTAAAACTCCGGCCATGACTCAGGCCCGCTCCGTGGTCTGCGTCACAAATAACAACGCGCATTTCGCTGCCTTCCGTGGGGCAGACCGTCGTCTTTCGCGGTCTGCCCCGGCGTGCGAAGCGCGCCTTTGCGCCGCTGTGCGTCTGCCCCACAGAGTTGAACTGCATTCTGTATGACGCACTACACTAGTATATTTGCCAGGGCCTGTGGCGGCCGGGAGTCGGGCGCCTTTTCGACGCTATTTGGACCACTATCGGTTGGCGAACACCGCGTGTCGCAGTCGCTCGAAGCGCCTGTCAGAGCGGAGCGGATCCATTTTGGGATCGACGTCGATCATATACAACACGCTGGAGTTCTCCTCCAGCGCGCGCTCCAACTCGCGCAGCGCTTCTTCCCGCCGCCCCAGACCTTCGAGGATGGGTGTCATGTAATACGCATCCACATACTCGTTTGCCCGCCGGCATTCCAGTTGCTCCCACATGCGCGTCGCGTCGGCGTGCTTGCCGGTCCGTGCCAGGCACCCCGCTTCGAGCGCCGCGAGCCATGGCAGATCGGGAGCTAACGTGTAAGCCAGCCGGTATTCGGCCAGAGCTTCGTCGATTCGCCCCGAGAACTCCAGGGCCTGCGCATAATACGATCGGCCCAGGTGGAGATACGGCTGCAAATCCAAGCCCTCTTTTCCGCGCGCAATGGCGAAATCATAATCCCGCCGCGAGAACCACAAGAACACCTCGTTCGCTGGCAGCGTGGGCCAAAAGCGGTCCGTAGCATAGGCCCTTTCGAGGGCCTGTAGCGCCTGCTCGAAGCGGCCCCGCGCCGCGTACAGCAGAATCAGGCGGACGTAGATGGTGGCGCTCGGCCTTTCCTTGTCGGCCTGCAGCAGTTCGGTTTCCGCTTCCTCCCACTTCCTTTCGAACAGATGCAAGGCATGCGCCCGATCTGCTCTGAGTTCCGGTGTCAAACCGGAAAGAGCGATCGCATGGCTCTGCGCTTCCAGGAACTCCGCATACATCTCGCGTGGCGGCCGCGCGCCGTACATTCCCAACATGAGAAACATCCGCGAGATGCCCTCGTATGCGCGGTGATCCGCCGGATCATCTAACGCGGCGCGTTGGAAGGAGGCGAGCGCTTTTTCCAGGCCTTCCCGCGTGCGCCGTTCCGAAACGTGCCATCCCGTTCGGATCGGCTCATCCGACCGCGGGACGTTCAGAGAATAGCCGACTCGCGGCCGATAGCCGATCCAGGAGCCGTACTCGTCGAGCGCTTTTCGGATTTCGCTGACCGTGGTGGCAACCGTGTGCCGTGAAACGAAGGTCGGCCCCCAGGCCTCTTTCAGAAGCTCTTCGTACTCTACCGGTTGCCCCACCCGCTGCAGCAGAGCCTTGAGTACGCGCACCGCCTGCGGGCGCAGCTTCAGGTCCGTTCCGTTGCGCAGGACCCGGCAGTCCGCGACATCCAGGCAAAATGGCCCAAACGCAATCTGCCCTTCGCTCGGTGACATCCGGCTAGAACCACGTCTTCGTTTTCGGAATCAACTCGCGCGTTTCACCGTCAGGTCGAAAGGCATCCCGAAGACGTCGATCATGAACTTGATCTCGTCTTTCGCCACGGCGCCTTTGTAGTTAAGCGTAATCGGCATCCCCTGAAAGTCGATTGTTACCGAAAAAGAAATGTTGCTGCCGTCAACTTTGCCATTGTCGATCTTTGTGTCCTTGCCGTCGGGACCCACGGTCGTGCCGTCCAGCTTGGCTCCATCGGCTTTGAACGTGAAGCCGACCGGAACGTCTCCGTTCGGCGTATTCATCGTGCCCGCCCATTTTCCATCGACATCCGCGGCAAAGGCCGCGCTGACGAGAAGCAATGCAATCGCGAATAGTTTCATCTCGAAAATCCCCTCTGTTGTTAGTGTGCTAATCCCCCGATACTCGGCTCGGGGTTTACATAATTTCCCGGCGGGTACTCTGCCGAAGCGGTAAATTCTTTGATCGCCTGAACGTTGAGCAGCGTCGAGAGCCGCTCCTTCGACGCCGTTTTGTAAGCGCGTTTGAGAGCCTCCCGGAACTCCTCCTGCGTGCTCACGTACTCGCCGGCCGCTCCCAAGCCTTCTGCCATCTTGTCATACCGCAGATTCTCCTGGAACAGGTACATGTGCATCGCGCGCGGCTGGCCCACTGCGCTCGGCCACATGCCCCAGCAGTTGTTGTTGAACACGACGCAGATCTGCGGGATTTTGTATTTGGCTGCCGTGTCCAGTTCCAAAAGGCTGTATGCCATGCCGGCGTCACTGGTCACCACCAGGACCGGCGCGCCCTTGTACGCGGCTTGCGGCCCGACTCCGAGCTGCACGGCGGCGCCTGCGCCAACCGCCATCGCCACGTCCGGACCAATTGCCATGTATTGATATGGTACGTTAATCTCCTGGCCCGGCCGATATGCCCGAAGCCACCGCGCAGTTGCCGATGGTCCACCCGCCCCACGCTGTCACCGTCTGCTTCGGATCGATGTCGCCGTTGTTCAGAAAATCGTACACCTCCTTGCACAGCACTTCCTGGTGCAGCACGCCGGTGCTGTGGCTGTGCTTCACGCCGAGTTGGTAGTTCTCCTCCAGCTTCTTTTCGAATTTCTGCCGGGCAGCCGCGATCTCGTCCACCCACGTATCCCGCTTCTTCCGCGGCAGGCCATCGGCCAGGTTCTCGAGGAATGCAGCTTCGTCCGCCACGATTCCCAGATCGAGCGGCCAGTTCCTTCCCAAATCATCCGGAATCGGATTCACGCGAATCGCCTTTGCGCTGGGGTTGATGCGATATTCGTTCTTCGACGGCATGCTGTACTGCCCCACGAACACCACCAGGTCCGCATTCGCCAGCGCGTCCACCGAAAGACTGGTCGAGAGCCGGTGTTCATCCGGAAAGTGCCCGCGCATCGGCCCCGAAGGCGCCACCGCGAATTCGTTTTTCTCCGCCGCCTTTGCCAGCGCTTCCCATGCCTTGCGATGAAATACGCCGTGTCCCGCCACCAGCACCGGCCGCTCGGCCTTGTTGATCATCTCCATCGCCATCGCCATGTCCTTCGGCGAGGGGTAGCCGCATCGAGCGCAAACACCTGTGTGTGCGGCGTGATCACATACATCACGCCATCGATCACCAGCGGAGTAGATTGCAGCCCATCGGCGGCATCGCCGGTTTGGAAAATCCACGCCGGAGCCAGGCGCCGGACGTTCGACACGTTGATCTGATCCAGCGCGCTGTAGCGCCACGCAGCCTGTGTGCCTCCGTAGTGCGGCCAGTCGGCCCGCGTCGATCCATCCAGCTTTTGCGCTTGCATGGACGCCGCCAGCACCAGCCACAACACAACAGTTCGCACAATAACTAGCATGAACAATCGACCGTACCGCGCAATCTAAAGATTTGTAAAGAACCGTCCGCCCCCAAATTCGACGCCATTCGGACACCATCACGCCCCACTCGAACCCGCCCGCGCATACCTTGATATATACTCTGTTGTCGCGAAGGAGGTCTCGTGAAGAAATCCTGCCTGCTGTCGTTCCTCAGTGCGCTCGCCCTCGCCGTCCCCGCGCTGGCGCACCACGCCTTCACCGCCGAGTTCGACGGCAGCAGAACCATCGTCGTGAAAGGTGTGCTCACCCAGGTCGAATGGACCAATCCCCACATCCAGATCTATCTCGACTCCAAAGGACCCGATGGCAAAATCCAGCACTACACCTTCGCGAGCGGTCCCCCTAATATGCTGCACCGAGCTGGCATCCGCAAATCCGATTTCAAAATTGGAGAAACCGTAACCATCACCGGCGCGCCGGCGAAAGATGGCACCCAGCTCCTCGGTTGGATGAAGATGATCAAGTACGCCGATGGACACGTCTTTGTCTATCGGAATGGAGCCGAGTGATATGGCTAACCGTTTTCCGATAAGCGCCGCGATCGCATCGCTCCTCGGCATTACCCTGCTTGCTTCCTGCGCAAATGCCCCGCGTACCGAAGCCTCGAACGCCAAACCCGGCTGCATCGGATGTTCGGCAGACGGCAAGACCACCCCGCGCCTGCCCGATGGCCACCCCGATCTCAACGGCTTCTGGAACGGCGCCGCGCGAGCCCCCGGTGCGCCTGCCAAGAAATCTCCCGCGGGCTTCGGCTTTGCCGGCGGCGTCTTCGAGCGCGATTCCGACGGCTCCATCATCTACGACCCGTCCACCGAGTACAACTCCGAGAGCGGCGCCGGCCGCATCTGCCAGAGCGACGATTGCCAGGCCCCGAACCAGCCGCCCTACAACGCCGAATACATGGCGAAGGTTAAGAAAATCGCCGCCACCGAATTCGGCGGCACCACCATCCTCGATCCGGTCCAGGACTGCAAGCCACTCGGAACGCCGCGCGCCGGCGTCAATGGAATCCACATCGTCGAAACGCCGCAGGTCACAACCATCCTGTACGAGTCTGCTCCGTACTCCACCTTCCGTTTGATCTACACCGACGGCCGCCCGCACCCGAAAGACCTCGAAACCACCTTCTTCGGCCACTCCATCGGCCACTGGGAAGGCGACACCCTGGTCACGGACGTGGTTGGCTTCAATGACGAGACGTGGGTCGGCGGCGGTGGCGCCATTGGCCGCACCATGTACACCTCCCTTCACAGCGACAAAATGCATGTGGTCGAGCGATGGACACGCAACGGAGATGTGCTGACCTACGAAGCAACCGTGGACGACCCCGTCGCCTTCACCAAGCCCTGGGTGATCACGCCGCGCCGCGTGCAGCACGCCGATTCTGGCGAAGAGCTGCTCGAAACCATCTGCACTGCTAACTTCAAAGAGCACCTCGTCCCGCCCAACATCAGCGATCCCGATATCCAAAAACTCTGCGGCTACCGCTGCGAAGATGCCGCGGCCAAAACCGCGCCGAAGAAGGATGCGAAGAAATGAAGCGAGCCCTCATCGTCTTGCTGCTAACGGCGGTCTTCGCTCTTGCCGCCCCGCCCGCCAACGTGGCGGGAAAGTGGAACGTCACCATCCGCATGCCCGGCGGCCCGGTCACTGAGGAGTGGACCATTCAACAAAACGGTGCCATGGTCACCGGCACCGCGAAAGGCCAACACGGCGAATTGCCAGTCTCCGGCGCCGTCGAAGGCGCCTTCTTCCGCGTCAGTGTCAAAGACGGCGACAAGCAGATCAAAGTCCGTGCCACCGTGGATGGCCCCGCCATGGACGGCTCCGCCACATTCGGCCTTGGCGATTCGCGCCTGTGGTTCGCCAAGCGCGCGAAGTAGAAGTCCGGCATCGACTCAAACCGTCCGGCTACGCAAGCTCTTGGAACGGATTGAATACCTTGAGTCCTGGACGCCGGAAGTCCCGATCGTTGCCCGTCGCGATCGTCAACCCATGTCGCCGGGCAGTCGCCGCGATATAGCTGTCTTCGACGGGCATACGCTGTCCCGCTTTGTCCAGCAGCCGCTCCTGCTCGCCCACACCTGGGCAACGGACCCGTTAAACCCATGAATTCGTCCTTGAAGAGATGCCACCAGCCGCGTCAGCCAGGCCTGTAACGCCTGGTGCTGCCGTCCCTCCTTGGTGCGCACCCAATAAGCCAATTGAGCAATCACCACCGCGCTGGTGTAGCCGCGGTCTTGTTCCTCTTGGAGCCGATACGCCGGCCCTTCCACGCCCCCATCCCGCTCAATCCCTCGTTATACTCTCTCTGGAATGGGTGCAGATCTATCGCGGGGCGTATCGTGACGGGGAAGCCGCTTGGTCCGGTGCCGTTTCAGGCAAACGTCGAGCTGCTGCGACTGTTTCTGACGAATCGTGAAGATATCGTCGAGAGCATAGAGGCCGTTCTGAACGCCCAGCGAAAGCCGATCCGGTACCTGCGGGACCACTCTCTTTTGTCACGCCATTTCGAGGATTGCTTCTTTGCACGCACTGCGGTCACCGCCAGCCAAACTCGTCTCAGGGGCCAACTGGAAGAAGCGCATTGGGCCGGGGGATTCAGACCTCGTCAGGTTCAGGATCTGCATAACGACCTGATCCATCCGGCCGAGATGATGATTCGCGGCTTTCATTGCTGGCAGCAGACGCGGTGGCCGGGTCGCAACGGCCGCATGCACTACGCGCACACGCTGTTCAACTTGTATGTAATCCGGTGTCTCCTGTTTCTGAGCATCCGCCTCTGGGTTGCGTGCCCGAACGGCGAGGGCCCGGACAGCAGCGCCACCGGGCGGCTCGCCGAAATTCAAGGCCTGCTCGATGAGCTCTGGAGAAGCTCACCAGCCAATCAGCCCGTGATCGTGCGCGATGCGCGCTGGCTGATTCCATTGGCGCAGAGCTCCATTACCGATGAGTTGGCGCCCTATTTCGAGGTCGCCCAGCACATCACAGAAACGCTTCAGAAAGCGGACGCGCTCGAAATCCGGAAGGCCCATGTTCGAATGATTGGCGGCCATCTGACCTCACAGATTCGTTACTACTGCACGAAGGAAGGCGTGTCTATCAACGAGCATAGCGTCGTTCTTCGCACGCGTACCTCTAATGCGCTCGATTTCGCACTGCTGGTTCAAGGTCTCGTGGAGCTGCTCAAAGCCTATGACTGCGCATTCGAGAGCGGCGATGAGCGAATGCGGCTCGACATGGCAGGAGCCATCTGTCAGGGCATATCTGCCGATCCCGAGCTGTTTCTGAATCGCGTCGACCTGTTGAGCGCTTACAGCATGATCGAGCACGTTTTCATCGCCCCGAGGGCAATGGAGGAAGCTGGCGAGGGCCATGTCGTTTATTCGCCCGCGGGACAGCGACATGTGCAGCTGCTAAAAGAGTACCGTGCACTGATTGACCGATTGATCAAGTCGTTGCGTGACGATTTCCCGCGCTTCAGGCCGGTTGACGGGGGCTGTTCTCCATACGGAGTCATATTCGGGTTGCCATCCCATCTCATCGAGCACATGGCGCTCAAAGCCTTGCAGCACGATGCCGAAACGCGATTCAGCCTCGAGGATGTCTTTGATGATCGGGACACCAGCGCGGCAAAGCTCGCCTGGGTGAACGGCTGGCGGAAATTGCCCCACATCGACCCCGAAGTTCAACGGTTGTACGACTACCCGCAACAGTTCGCCGAAGACGTTTACCACCGCCTCGAGAGCGAGCTCAGCGAGGCGTCACTGGCAAAGCCGCGCGATTCAAATGGCGCGCCATGCGACGGTTCAACAACCGGGCGCCTGTATATCGTGTCCGGGGACGACCCCGAATTTGATTTAGAGAAGCCTGATTCGAAGGCGTCCGTGATTCCGGAACTGCCCGCCCGGTACTTCCACTCTTCGGACAGGCAGATTGTGGCGGCCCACAAGGCTGAGCCTTTTGACCGGGCGCAACTACTGGCGGGGCGGCGAGAAGGGCATTTCCTTGTCAGTTACGAAACGCCAGGCGGATGGATTGCCCTCAAGAAGGACCTGCTCACGGAGGTCCTTGGTGCGGGCCGCGATGCCAGGATTGTCGGGCTGCCGCTCGACGCGGCTCAGGTTTTGCGGCTCATGTGCACCGATCTGGTGATACCGGAGAACGTGGCCGATCAGGCCAGCGTGCCGCCATCGATCGGGAACGCCGGACCTGTGATTGCAACGGCCTCGTCTGAGGCGAAAAAGTAGACGAGCGAGCCGACTTCGGCCGCAGCAGGCTGTATTCTAGGTTTCCGCTTACTATCTCCGAGCAAAGGCGTGATCCCATCGCCCCAGAGTCTACCCATGCGTTTACCGGCCGGAAAACCGTGCCGCCCCTTGATTTCGGTGCAGATGTATCAACGGATCGCCTCACCCAAACCGGCGCCGCAACCGTGCGGATGTGCTTTCCTTTGCCGATCAAGTCTGCGATGACTTCTAAACCGCAACCTCGCCTTAGTACACCTCAAGAGGTTTGATTTTGTCGAACCGGAGCCGGAACGGCCGTCTGAGGTAGAGCCGGGGCTGGAGGAGTTCCTCAAAAATCCGGCGCTCAGCGGCGATGCCACTCACGTGCGAACCCTCGGCGGGCTCGGTTTTCCGCGAACTGCTCGCGGCGAGCAGCGGACCGGTCTTCTGAACTCTGCCGCCCAAAAAAATGATAGAGTCAGGGTGCATCAACTGCAACCTAATAGATCGGCCTTGCCGAAGATGGAGCGCGGTCTCCAACCATAAGGACATGTGCAGCATTTAGAAACCAACGGGCGTCCCGAGGCGATGATCCGGGGTGCCCGAGCCGACGGAACGATCGGCCGGAAGCCCAGAGTCCAATCCTAAATCACACATGCAAAGACTCAGCATTGGTATCATCGACATCGTCTCCAAAGGCCCTACGCGAGCGCTGTACGCTCGCATCATGAATGCCAATCTCGCCAGCATTATGCCTCAGGTAATTGGCGTTTGGTGTCGGCAGCAGGGGCACGATGTCACCTTCGTTTGCTACACCGGCTTTGAAGACCTGCTAGAAGAGTTACCAGATACTCTCGATCTGCTTTTCATCGGCGCCTTCACCGAGGCCGCTCACACCGCTTATGCCCTAAGCAACCTCTTCCGCGCGAGGGGGGCGATTACGGTTCTCGGAGGGCCTCATGCCAGATGCTACCCCGAAGACGCTGCAAATTACTTCGATTACGTGCTTGGCTTCACCGACCGGGGGACCTTGCTCGATGTCTTGCAGGACTGCTCGCAACATCGGCCGGTTGGCGTGCACATCTCCGCCGAGCGTCAGCCGTTAACGCTCCCTGGAGTGCAGGAACGCTGGGAGTTCATTGAGCCGACGCTCAAGAAAACGCCGGTCCTCAAAATGGTTCCGATCGTCGGCAGCCTGGGGTGTCCATACACCTGCAGCTTCTGCATAGATGCGAAGGTTCCCTATCAGCCCATGGATTTCGGCCAACTGCGAGAGGATCTGGGATTCCTGCGCGAGCAGTTCCGACGGCCGCTGGTCGCGTGGCACGATCCTAACTTCGGCGTCCGGTTCGACGACTATCTCGACATGATCGAGGAGGCTGTCCCACCGGGATCCATCGACTTCGCCGCCGAAAGCAGTTTGTCTCTGCTTTCCGAACCCCATTTGAAAAGACTCAAACACAACGGCTTCAAAGCGTTGTTGCCGGGCATCGAGTCATGGTTCGATTTGGGAGGCAAGTCGAAGACCGGCGCGTTGCAGGGGATGCGCAAAGTCCGCCAGGTATCCGAGCACGTAAACCTGATACTGAAATACATCCCGTACGTCCAGACCAACTTCGTCCTTGGGCTCGATTCCGACGACGGAGAGGAGCCTTTCGAACTAACCAAGAGGTTTCTGGATCTGACGCCCGGCGCATTTCCCGGATATTCGTTGTTGACGGCGTTTGGCCGGGCCGCGGCGCTCAACCTGGATTACCAAATGGAAAATCGTGTACTGGCGTTCCCCTTCCACTTCCTGAACAACAATCAGGCGATGAACGTCAGACCACGCAATTATAGTTGGAGACCCTTCTACGATCACGTCATCGAGCTGACACGTTACTCTTTTAGCGCGCGAAGTCTTGGTCGCCGTTTTCGCGCGACGAAAGGAATGACCTCCCGGTGGCTGAACTTTGTGAGGGCGGTCTCCACGGAAGGATATGGCCGGCTGAAATACTACAAGGAAATCCGCCTGCGCCTTGATACCGACAGGCAGTTCTCGCCGTATTTTGAGCAGGAATCTGGTGAACTCCCGGAATTCTACGCGGACTTGGTACGCAGGGATCTGGGGACGCTATGGGACTGCTTACCGGCAGGCGGTCTGAACCATGACCCGTACAGCTATATGAAGGCCGAGCGGAGCGCGACCCATTTGCTCAACGCTCCGCTGCAGCCATTGGTGCGGCTCTAAAGGGCCGGCGCAACTCCTCCGGCAGTTACCAGCGGTTCTGCCGCTGGCCGCCGCCGTTGCTGCGGTATCCTCCACCGCCGCCACCGCGATTTTCTTTAGGCCGGGCTTCATTGACATTCAGCGCCCGGCCGTCCATGTCACGCCCATTGAGAGCGGCAATGGCTTTCTCGCCCTCGCCGTCGTTGCCCATTTCCACAAAACCAAACCCTCGGGCCCGTCCCGTGTCCCGGTCGGTAACGATGTTTACCCGGTCAACCGCGCCATACGCCTCAAACATGCTTCGAATGGCGCTTTCCGTTGCGTCGAAACTGAGGTTACCTACAAAAATATTCTTCACTTGATTCTTCTTTCTGAAATTTGCAGAGCAGCAAATACGGGCAGGAAAGCCTGAATTGGCGGGACTGTCAAACTACACTTAATGCTTGCACTATATCGGCTGAGATGCAAGGACTAAATGCCCGGACTGGAATGAAAGCGGAACCACGACGCACGTGAACATGACGTTGTGGACATAGCCAGTCATCTCCCGCGGATCCTCCACGCCGAACTCTTCATCGTCCGCGAATGCTCCCTCCCGGGGCAGGGACCAGAAACAGCTGCGCGTCGGCTGCCAACCGGAATCCGTCACGGCTGCGAGCCAAGCCGATGATCGATCGTCCGGTACGAAGATCTCGCGCGGACGAAACTTCAGCGATGTTCGCCGAGCTCGACCGGTTCGCGGCAATGCGCGGCACATTGTTACCGGTCGAAGATTGCCAAGCGCGCGAAGTAGAAGTCACATCCGGCATCTACTCAAACCGTCGGTTACGCAAGCTTGTGGAACGGTTCAGTTGCCGTGGCGGACTTCAGGGGACTGAACCTCGTTCAGAACTCTCCGAGTGGGCGACTCGCTCGGGGACTATGAAAATGCTTTTTCCGGGCCGAGCGTCAGCCGTACGTGAGGTCGGTGCTCTGTCCTACCTCGATAATATATCCGTCAGGATCGCGGATGTAGCAGCGCGTCTCGCCGTATTTGGGGATCGGCTCCGTGATGAACTTCGCTCCTCGACTTTTCCATAATTCATAGCACGCTTGAATATCCGCAACGCGGAAATTCATGAAGCTGTTGATGTGATTCGGGTCGGGGACGCTAAGCGTTACCGTCGGCTTATCCGGAGTCGGCCCGCCTCCAACGTTCAGAATCATCCAGATATTCGCAAGCTGAAGGTACCCAGGCGCGTTGCCGTCACCCAAGCTCAGTATGCGAGCGCCGAAGACCTTTTCGTAGTAGCGAGCCGATCGCTCGATGTCGGCGACGGTGAGAAAATGTGCGATGCTGATCCCCTCCCTCGGGGGCATCTCATAGCTCTTCTGCTCGATTTGTACGCTGCCCATTTGACCACTCCAATTCCAATATCGTACATCTGGCACGCCAGCCCAGGAGCAGCCCGGCATGGATGACGCGCAACTCATAGACAGCCCCCGTGAACTGCCCGCTCTTTGTCCCGTTCGCCGACCGCCCGAAGCATCGGGAGACGTTCCGAGACGCGAGCGCCGCTATCTGCGGCGGGTCGCGTTCGCGCAGCCCAACCGCAGGATCGCCCAGGTAGTGGGCGGAGCACGGTCGGATTGGCCACGGCCAACGATCCGCCTCCAATACGATGCTCGTGCGTCAGGAAGCAGCGTTTGAGCCTCAATCGGGGACGTTTTGCAGAGTTCATTGACGCAATTCAGGATTTTTAAGCTTTTTTCAGGTTGGTTTCAGGATTCTTCCAGTAACAACGAGGCACGCTCGATGGCGGGACACTTCCCACTTTGGAGAGAAAATGAAGAGCCTCTTTTTGCTAACCTTCGCCTTGGCGCCGGCGGTGCTCTCGGCGCAATCGCAGGAATGTATCATCCGGAATTCGACTTTGAACGGCGCTTACGTGTTTACCCTGACGGGAACAGCGGGCAGCCCGGTTTGGGGGGCAATCACAGGACCCGTCGCGACCATGGGAATCTATGTTTTCGACGGGTCCGGACATTTTCAATCCCCAGCCGCGACCGTGACCATTGCTACCGCAAACCCGCCGCTAAATGTGACGCCGCCAGTCGCAGGCACCGGGACATACACCGTTAATCGGGACTGCACGGGCAGCCTGACGCTCAACTTCGCGCCTGCTCCCGACGGGCACTACAACCTGGTGGTCTCGCCGGATGGGCGGCAGATTACCATGATTGCCACCGACAAAGGGGATGTGATCATTTCAACCGCGACCAGGCTGGAGTTTCGCAGCAACTGACGGTTGCTTCAGCGGAAGTTCTCTACCAGCATCAGGTCGTCCAGCGACGAATCGACTCGCGAGTAGAACATGGTGCGCCCGTCCGGAGAAGCGGTCAGGCCAAGGAACACGTTGCCCAGGTCGTGGACCACCGAAGTCGTTTTGTGTGTCGCGAAGTCGAAGTACTGGAGCCGGGCATCGCCGGCGGGCCGGTCGAGAGATAGCAGACCTCCGTCGGCGGGCGCCCGGGCAATGTAATAAATGCCTCGATCGAGTACCGCAAATGCGCCGCGAACGACTCCATCCAGGACTTTTACTGGGGCGCCGCCGGACGTCGGTACCCGCCATAAGGCGCTAGGGGCGTCCATCGACTGGTTGTAATAGACATACGCGCCATCGGGAGATTCGAATCCTGCGAAGGCGCCGTTGGATGTGATCTGCACGGGGTCTCCGCCCGACGTGGGCATCCGCCATATCTGGCGGTTTCCTGATCGGGTTGAAGTGAAGTAGATCCACCTTCCATCGTGAGAAAAGCTGGGCCGCACGTCGTTCGCAGGATGTGCGGTAACGTTTCGAGCCTTTCCGCCCGCGGAAGGGATCACATAGACCTCTCCCTGGCCGTCCCGACTGGCCTGGAACACGATCCGCTGACCGTCGGGAGACCAGCTGGGGGCACCCGCGGTGGTGCCCAAAGAGGTCAACTGGATGGCGTTCGAGCCAACCGTGTCGGAGACCCAGATTTCCCATGCCCCTGATCGATCAGACGCAAACGCCAGACGGTGGCCGTCCGGTGACACTTGGGGCGTCGAATCTCTTCTGGATGAGGAGACGGCCATCACCGGCCGGGTGGATGCTGGCACACCCGGAGCGGAAGTTTCGACGCGCCAGATGTTGGAGTCCTGGAAGCTGCGCACATAGGCTAGACGAAGCGGCCGCCGTGGTTGAAGGTTCGAAACCACGGGCATAAGCCCATCCTCGCCGACGAAGGGCAGGCGTTCCGGGGCGCCGGAGCCAGAAATGGTAAGCCTCCACAGATTTCCGTGAACTTCGCTGGTCTCGGTGGCGAACAGGATCTGCTTGCTGCCGGGGACCCATGCCGGATACCCGGCATCCATCGCCGCAGCAGTCAGGCGCTCCGGCTCGCTATCGCCTGCAACACCTGCGCGGAGCCGAAGACCGTACAGTTCCCCGATTCGTGATCCATTGGGTTGATGCCGGAACACGAGCCAGCGGCCGTCGGGCGAGATGGCCGGGTGCGCATCGCCCAGCGCCGGAGCTTGCGGATGCGTCAACTGCCGCTTCTCCCCGGTGTCGAGCGACAGAACGAACAATGCGGCCGGCTGGTCTTTGCCCGGTGAGTCGGTGAGGATCAGGCAACTGCTGTCGGGACACCAGGCGAGGTACGGCGGAATCAGAAAATAGGTATTGGGAACATAGATTTCCGATAGCTGGCGCTCGGGTCCACCGGGCGGCGGCACCAGCCGTACTTCACTCTTGCCTGGGTCTCTTGGGCTGCGGCGCAGAAAGGCGATCCAGCGGCCATCGGGCGACCAAACCGGACTGTAATCGTTGGCCGGATCGGTCGTCAGGCGGAGCGGCGCACCAACGCCGATCTGCTGAACGTAGACGTCGGGGTTGTCTTGATTCGGACCCGTCCAGGTGAAGGCCACTCGATCGCCATCGGGAGAGAAGGACGGATAGCGGGACACTCCCGGCAAGGTAATTAGTGGGACGGCCCGGAGGGGAGCTTTAGTATCCGGCGTGCTCCAGATGCCCTTCCCAATCGAAACCGCCGATAGGATGATAATTAAAACCGCGGCAAGTCCCATCAGCACTGTGTAGAGCTGATAGAAAGCCGCGCGGGAATGCCGCACTGCAGGCAGGGTTTCGGGTTTCGGCGTCTGTGGAAACTCCAGCACTGGAGTGGTTACCTGAGCCGCAAAAATGTAGCCCCGGCGCGGCACGGTGCGAATGAGCTGCTGTTGCTCATCACAGAGAGCCTTGCGGATATCGGCGACGCAGCGGGTGAGGGATTCATCGTTGACGGCAACGTCAGGCCAAATGGCCTGCATTAACTCCTCACGCGTAACTAAGCGGCCGTGATGCTCAACGATGTAGCACAGAACCTCAAACGACTTGGAGCGGAGTTCGATTTCATTCTCAGCGCGGTGGATAGTGCCGCCACGCGGGTTCAGTGTGAAATTCGCAAAACGGTACAGCGTCTGTTGTGGCTGGGGCCTCGCCTTGGTTCCGCCGTGAAGAGATTCCATGAAACGATTGGATAGATTCTACCTTAGGGCCAAGGCGTAGCGTATACCGATGCCCGACTAGCAGTTTTGTACTTCTCACTTGGGTTCGGAACACCCGCCGGTGCGGCTGTAAACTACGGGGGGAGGCCAAAAACGCCAATGAAGCAGAGTCTGGTTTGAAACCCGATTGGGCGCTTGCGAGAGATCGGTCTCCCGCAACAAAACCTATGACCGGAGATTTAGGACAGCGAATGGAGCAGGCTAAAGATCCGAGACTTCTCTTTTCCGGAGCCGCTGTTTGGGGTCTGAACACCAACGGGCACTCGGTTTGCTGTCGCGAAATCAGTGACGACCTAAGTGCTTGACCTGCGCTCTTCGCATCACGCTGGGAATAGCCCCGGGCGGAACACGCGCCACTCGCCGGACGCAAGCCCTGGATTTCGGTGTTCGAGGAGTTCGGGTTTATCCCCGAGCCTAGAATTGTAAGGGAATAAAAGCGGACTATCCGGAGTGATCCTGCAAGCAACCGGCTTTGAGCGCGTCCGCGGAGCCAAGCGCGTTTCCCGGTCCCATCCGCGCCAAGGGGCGCGTGTCATTCTTGGAGAAGGTTTCAAACGCCGTCAGCCTGGACAAGGAACGGTAAGAAGTTTCTGGCTCCGTTCGGATCGCCCGGAGCATGGGGCCCACATCACCCCGCCCGGAAGAGCGCGTCTCACCTTGGTCCAGTTCGCCGACTGGAGTCGCGGAATGCCCCGATTCTCCTGCCACGCGATCTTGCAAACCCCGTGTTCATTTGAGTCCTCACCTCAGTACTGCGTAAAGGCAACCCTCCTGGCTCAGAAGCCATGGGAATTATCGAGAAACAATGGTTGCTGTTAGGCCGCTTAATTGTAACATCGTCACCACGCAGTCCCAGCACTTCCTCACCAGCAACCCTAGCCCCTGCAACAACACCCGCATCCCACACCCCGTCTCGCCTCTCTGCCACTGCTACCGTGGACGCAAGAGAAATCCCATGGCCACCCAACGTCAGATCGAGGCTAACCGCCTCAACGCCCAGCAATCCACCGGCCCGCGCACTCCCCAAGGCAAGGCCGTCTCCCGCATGAACGCGCTCAAGTCCGGGCTCGACGCCGACTCTCAATTCGTCACCGGAGAAGACAGCAACGAGTTCGCCGAGCTCCAGCACGAGTATTTCGCGCGCTTCCAGCCCCTCACTCCCGAGGAGCGCTTCCAGGTCGATACACTCATCCGCAATGAGTGGATCCTGCGCCGCCTCTTCCGCGCCGAAGCCCACCTTTGGGAGTACCACGCCATACGCGCCAGCCGCTCCGAAGGTGTACCCCTCGGCGAAGCGCTCATGGCCGCCAACGAAGTATTCCGCCGCCTGCAGCGCCGCATCACGCTCGCCGAGCGCTCTTATAAGGATGCGTTCGCCGAACTGGAGCGCCTACAACGGGCCCGCACTTCCGCCGCCCCGCCCGCCCCCGAGCCGGACTACCTCACACCTCCGGACCAACTGCCTGCCGTCGATCCTGCGGAATTGGCTTCGTTCCTCCATTCTTCCCTGGAATCTCAGCCGCCACGCTCTCATCCCGGTGGAACAGCGGCTCGCGGGGCAGGCGCCCTCGCATTCGCACCGGCGCCCCCGCCCGTCCATCGGCCGCCGGCCGAATAGCACGACCACATCCGAAGCCTCGAGCAAGCGCTTGAGCTAATGGACGTATAATTCGCTACAAGGAGTAACCGGGATGACACGTAGCAGATTTCTAGTCTTGACCCTTTTCGCCATCGCCGCCGTGCCCGCTTTCAGCGCCGATGCCAGCGGAACTTGGACCGCTTCGTTCGACACGCAGGTTGGCGTCCAGAAATACACCTACACTTTCAAAGTGGACGGCAACAAACTCACCGGCCGCGCCAAATCGGACAACGGCGACACCGAGATTCAAGAGGGCAAGGTGAACGGCGACCAGATCTCTTTCGTCGAAAACCTCAATTTCCAGGGCATGCCGCTGCGCATCGAGTACACTGGCAAACTCTCCGGTGACGAAATCAAATTCACGCGCAAAGTGGCCGACGTGGCCACCGAGGAGCTGGTCGCCAAACGAGTCAAATGAGTTTCGCCAGCCGCCTGGTTGCCAGACTCTGGCGCCTGCCCGCTCCGCTGGCTCGCGATATCGCGGCCGAGCCCCTGCGCATTCCCATGCGCGACGGCACCGTGTTACTGGCCGACCGCCTCTACTCTCGCCGCGCTGCTCCACAGCCCACCGTGCTCATTCGCAGCTGCTATGGAAGAGGCCACATCTTCAGGCTTTTTGCCTCCCTGTTCGCCGAGCGGGGAATGCAAGTCGTGATCCAAAGCTGCCGCGGCACCAGTGGATCGCAAGGGATATTCCGGCCCTTCTTCGACGAGCAGAACGACGGCGAAGACACCGTGCAATGGATCGCCCGCCAGCCGTGGTTCACCGGCGACCTCGCTCTCTGGGGCGGCAGCTACCTCGGCAATACCGCTTGGGCGATTGCGAATTCGAAAGCCGCGCCTCGAGTCAAGGCCTTGGGCCTTCACGTCACGCTCACCAACTTCCGCGACCGCACCTACGCCTTCGGCGGCTTCACGCTGCTGAGCTGCGTCGGCTGGACCGCAACCATGCTGACTATCTTCCAGACCAGCGGCGTCAACGTCCTCGCCGCCATAGTAAGCGCGCGAAAAACCAGAGCCTTGCCCCAGCAGGCAATCGCAACTCTCCCCTTGCGAAAAGCAGACCGCGTTTTGACACCGGAAGGTATCTCGTGGTGGCAGGATTGGATGGATCACGCCGAGCCCGGCGATGCCTGGTGGGATCCGATCGATTACGGCCAAGCCGCCGAAACCATTCCCGCCACCGTGATGACCAGTGGCTGGTACGACATCTTTCTCCCCTGGCAGCTACAGGATTTCACGGCGGCGCAGCGCGCCGGCCGCGACGTTCGGATCATCATCGGTCCCTGGATGCACGCCGCGCTTCCCGGATCGGCGGAGTCCGTTCGTCAGAGCGTCGCGCTCTTTCAGGAACGGTTCGGCATCGCCGCACGCCAGCCCGGCGCTGCCGGATCGAAGCCCGGCGTTCGGCTTTTCTTGATGGGCTGCGACGAATGGCGCGAATACCCATCCTGGCCCATTCCAGGCAGCGTGGATCGGACTTACTATCTCAACACCGATGGCGT
>Ga0335081_10004632_pt1 | contig 21697 bp, 19 predicted proteins | sample Lox_Sample_35_FD_206713 | JGI IMG/M metagenome (GOLD analysis project Ga0335081, IMG submission 206713) | Soil microbial communities from Loxahatchee National Wildlife Refuge, Florida, United States - Lox_Sample_3.5 | ecosystem: Environmental > Terrestrial > Soil > Wetlands | place: USA... | reverse complement strand
AACGTTCTTCAGAATCTGTGGATCGCCTGACTCGTAGCCGACGATCAGCAGCCGGCAGCCCGCCTCTTTCATCGCCTTCAGCGTCTCGTAATCGGTGGTGACACGCGAGGTGCATGACCACGTCAGTCCAAGCGGCTTCAGCTTCTGGCAGAGCTCGATGGTCCGCGCCTTCTGGATGTTGAAGGTGTCGTCGTCAAAGAAGAACTCTTTCACCCACGGCCAATATTCCTTGGCCTTCGCCATCTCGGCCGCGACCGCATCGGTGGAGCGCTTGCGCCACGGATGCCCGCTCAGCGTTTGCGGCCACAAGCAGAAGGTGCATTGCGCCGGGCAGCCGCGTGTGGTGTAAAGCGAGACAAACGGATACAGCAGGAAGGGCACGCTGTAGCGGCGGATGTCAAGATCGCGTTTGTAGATGTCGACCACGTCGGGCATTGCATCCAGATCGGCAACGGCCGGGCGATCGGGATTGTGCACGATCTGCCCGTTCTCGCCGCGATAGGAGGCGCCGAGGATCTCGCTTAGCGGCTTGCCGTTGGCGTATTCGACAGTCGCGTAATCGAATTCGCGGCGCACGATGAAGTCGATCGCGGCGCCTTCATGCAGCGACTCCTCCGGCAACGTGGTGACGTGCGGCCCCACGAAGGCAATCTTGAGCTTGGGATTGGCCGCCTTCATCGCGGCCGCCAACTTAATGTCCCCCTGAAATCCCGGCGTGCTGGTGAACAGCACCAGGAACTCGAACTGCTTACCAATCTCGATGGTCTCCTGCGCGTTGACGTGGTGCGGGGAGGCATCCAGCAGTCGCGAGCCTTCCAGCATGCCCGCCGGATACGCCAGCCACACCGGATACCAATACGACTCAATCTCGCGCGTAGCCGGCCAGCGCGAACTCGCGCCGCCATCGTAGTTCTCGAAAGAAGGAGGGTTGAGGAAGAGCGTTTTCAAAGGCATAGTTCAATAACTATCGTACCATCTGTTGGAGGCGCGTGGAACCGATTGAGAAAGGTAGTGGGTTAGTCTGACCCACTACCGACTCTTAACTTCGGGTGTACGGGCTGGTACGCAGCGAACGGTCGCCTACGGCGTCGGAAGGGCCCACTTCTCCAGTTCGCCGGTCATTCGCAGAAGCTGCAGCTGGGCCCGGCTGAGCGCAAACTCCGCATCCAGGTAGGCCGCACGTTTGTCGTCGGTATCCAGCTCGGAGTTCTGCTGGTCGCGCGTGTTGGCTTCGCCGGTTTGGACCCGCGCCTTCACCGCTTCCTGTTCTCCCTGGGAAACCTGCCACTCCAGCCTGGCCACGTCGCGCGCCGCCGCAAGCTCGCGCAAGGAGCGTTGCAGCTTCAGGGTGTTTTCCCGGACGCGGTTTTTGGTCAGCTCCACCTGCTTCTCCGCCAGGTGCGCATCCGCCTCGGCTTCCTGCGCTCGCGCCTTTTGCACGGAGTTGAAGATGGGAAACCGGATATTCAAACCGCCGGCGAAGTTGTTGGCCGTGTAGTGCAGAAAATACTGATCGTAATTGTTGTATCGGGCCAGGTAGGCATACTGGGTGGCCACGTCAGCGGTGGGCATGATTGCCGCTTTGTGCTCGCCGCTAGCGCGCGCCTGGGCCGAAGCCGCTTTCTGCTCCGCCAGTTTCACCTCCAGGCTGTTGCCGACGGCCTGAGCGGGAAGGTCGTCATCCTGCGAGATGGCCGGAATCTCCGGCATCGACTCGGGATCGGTGGCGATGGAATCGGCGGGCACGCCGAGCAGTTGCGCCAGATGCTCGCGCAGCACGTCGCCCTGGTCCTGGGCTTCGGCAATGCGCAGCCGGATGCGGGCCGTGACCAGCTGGCTCTTGGTCACTTCCAGCTGGCTATCGACGCCTTCCTTCAGCCGCTGCTGGCTGACGAACTCCGCTTTCTCGGCCGCGGTCCGCGCCTGTTCCAACGTTCTGAGTTTCGCCGCTACCTGGTTCAGCTGCGCATAGGTCAAGGCAGTATCCAGAATGACCGAATCGCGCTTGTCCTGCGTGTCCAGCGAAGTGGCGTGCCAATCGATCTTCGCCGCCTTCACGTACTGCCGCAGCGAAAGGTTAAACAGCGACTGCACGGAGTTGAAGTTGACCACCGACGGAGCCGAGCCTTCCAGAGTGAGAGGGAAGCCGTAGGAGTATCCCAGGCCGGAGCCGACGGTGATTTGCGGAATGTAGTTGGCGCGCAGCTCGACATAGGCCTGATGGGCGCGCCACTGATTGATGGCGGCAATGCCCATGACGCCGCTATGTTGCAGGGCCATTTCCACGGCATTGCGAAAGGGAATCGGCTGTGGAGCATCCGCGGCGCCGCAGGCCGGCGGCACCGACAACAGGGCGCAGGCAAGAGCCATGACCCTCGCGCGGCTGGCAACCGGATTCGTCTTGATCCTGGGACCCCGGGGTTTCGATCGCATCCCGTGCTCTACACTACACGCGAAGGCAAGATGTTACTGCACGCGACTGAGGGCCTTTCTGGCGGGGACGTAGCCGGAAGCCAGCGCCAGCGACGCTTGATACTCCGTGGCCGCAGCCCCGTTGTGTCCCATCTTCTCGTCTAACTGGCCAATCAGATAATGGGCGCGAAAGGCTGGTGACGACTCCACCAGTGCGCCCGATGCAAGATACGTTTGCAGATAGCCGACGGCGCCGGAGAAGTTACGCCCGCCCTGCAGCAGCTCGCGGCCGGCATCGAAGTACGACTCCGCCGGCCGGTTGGCTACGGCCATGGCCGAGGCGACGGCCTTCTGCAGATCGTCCAGACGGCCCTGCCGCCGGTAGAAGGCGGCCAATTGCAGCCACATGTCGGCGGGATTCCTGGCTCCCGGAATCGCCGCGCGGAACTGGTTCTCGGCGTCCGCGTACTGCTTTGCCTTTTCCGCCACGCGCGCCAGGACCAGGTGCGCCATTGCCGCATCGTACTTCTGCAGCTGAGCTGCCTGCTCGCGAGCTTTGTCCAGGCCGCCGCCCATGATGGCCGGCGCCTCGGTGTAATACTCGGCAAGATCGACCCGCGCCGGCACGTTTGCCGGATCCAGTTGCACGGCCCGCTCGAACTCCGCTTTGGCCTTGCGCGCCAGCCCGGCAGCCGCTAACGGATGAGCGTCGGCCGCCTTGCGTCCGTACTCTCGCGCCAGCCACAGATGGTAGGTCGCGTTGCCGGAATCGAGAGCGACCGCCCGCTCACCGTACTTCACCGCGTCATCCCACTGTTCCATGGCGTAGTACGCGCGGGAGAGTTGGTTCAGCGACTCGGCATCGTCGTGATGGCTCAGAACGCTGACGGCTTCGCTCATGTGCCCCGAGGAAAGCAACTGGATCGCCGCCGGATCGGCAATGCAGGCAGTCACCAGAGGGAAGACCAGTGAAAGAAGTAGGAAAGTCTTAGTCCCGAAATATCTCATGGATTGGCTGGTTTTACCGTCATCCCTCCGTGGAGGGACTGCATATTCAGCGCTCCCAACGCGAGTACCGCGTTGTCGGAGAGGCCGCTGGTCACCTCGACCCGAGTCAAATTCGAGACCGACGTCTTGACGTTGCGCCGCCGCAACTCGCCGTCGACCACCTGGAAGACATACTGTCCATCGGCATCCTGGTGAATTGCCTCACGAGGCACGGTCAGGGCGTCCTGCTGACGCGCGGTCACCACGGCTACGCTGACGTTGGTGTTCGGCAGCAACTTGAGATCGCCATTCTCGATCACGCACGTGACTTCTCCCACCATGCGCGTCCCATGCTGCACCACGGTGGTCGGCAGGGTTTCCAACGTACCTTTCCACACCCGGCCCGGAAGCGCGTCCCAGCTGACTTCCACCAGCTGCCCAGGCTGAAGTTTACCGATCTCCGGCTCGTCTACGAAGGCTCGCACGCGAACCTTGTGCAAGTCGGCCACCTGCACCAGCAGGTCGCCGGTGTTGACGAAGCTGCCCAGTCGCACCGGCAGGGAATACACCATGCCTCCGCGCGGAGAGGCGATGTTGGAATTCCTCAGCAATACCTGCGCCGCCTGCAACGAGGCACGAGCTTCCGCCTGCTGCGCCTCTACGTGTCCGATCTCCTGCCGGGAGTAACGATCCTTCAGCTTCTGCTCCAGCAGTTGCACCTCGGCATCGGCCACGTGCAGCCGGGTCTGGGCCGCATTGACTTCCGCCTGCGAAGCCGCGCCGCTTTGCAGCAGCCGCTGCGTGGCGTCCAGATTGCGCTGTGCCGTGTCGCGATCGGCCTGCGCCTTGACCAGGGCGTTGCGGGTGTTCAGGATCTCCTCCTGCGTGCCGCCGCCTTGCACTGCAGCCAGATCGGCCTCGACGCCCTTGAGCTGTGCTTCCGCCTTTGCGGCTTGCAGACGAGCATCCGCATCATCCAGCTGCAGCAACATCGCGCCCGGCTTCACCCAATCGCCTTGCTGCACAAAAATCTTCTTCACCGTCGTCGGCAAAGGGGCGTAGGCCTGAAAGTTGCCCAGCGCCTCGATCTTGCCATTGGTCGCGATGCTGGCGGTGATGGTCTCGCGCTCGGCGCGGCCCACCCGGATCGAGACCTGCGAACGATGTAGAGAAACGAAGGCCGCCAGCACTACCACTGCAACAATCAGGCCAAGGATAATGAGGCCCGTGCCCTTACCATTTTCCCGCCGTTGGCCGTTCTCAGATGCGGCTGCCATTTTTTCTCGAAACTATAAGTATAACGTAGGGCGCGACTTCGCTTGCATTACCCTTATGTCATTTGCCAGCGGAGATTCTGTCCTGCCGGGATAGTAAATTCGATGGATTAGGCCCTGCGCATTGGATGTCGGCCGCCGTCGCAGGACGCAAGCCGGCAGCTTGAACTCAACCTCGGGCGAGACGGCTTCATCCGAATAGCAGCGGGCCAACTCAGGGCGCACCGCAGACGGCTGGAGAATGCCTATGGCACTGCGCAAGATGAAGCTTGTCCTGGCCGGCATGGCGAACGACGTGAACGACAATCACATCTTTTCGTTCGCCGCCGCGCTCTCCTACTACTTTGCCATGGCGTTCTTCCCGGCGCTGATCGCGTTGGCGGCGATTGTCGGGTATCTGCCGATTCCCGACCTTTTCAACACCATCATCGCCACCCTGGCGCGGGTGATTCCTCCGGAAAGCATGGGGCTGATCCGCCACATCGTCGGCGACGTGATTTCGCCCAGCCGCGGCGCGCTGCTCTCGTTCGGCCTGGTCGGAACGCTGTGGACCTGCTCCAGCGGCTTTGCCGCGACCATCGAGGCGCTGAATGTGGCCTATGACGTTCCGGAAACGCGATCGTTATTACGCACGCGGCTGCTGGCCCTGCAACTGGCGCTGGTGATCGGTTCGCTGGTGACGGTCGCCTTCGCGCTCATGATCGTGGGACCCCGCTTCGGCGAGTTTCTTGCCGCCCAGCTTGGGCTCACGCATCTGTTCGCGGCGCTGTGGCCCATCTTGCGTTATGCGCTGGCGGTGACGTTTATGGTGCTTGCGGTGGAAGGCTTGTACTTCATGGCTCCCAATCGGAAGCAGCGCTTCACGGCATCGCTGCCGGGAGCGATTCTCGCCGTCGCCGGCTGGATACTGCTGTCGGATGCCTTGAGTCTGTATTTCCGCACCGTGGTCCACCTGAACCGCACCTACGGCGTGCTGGGAGGAGGCGTGGCGCTGCTCACCTGGCTGTACTGGTCGGGATTCCTGATGTTGCTGGGAGCGGAGCTGAATTCGGAAATCATTCAGCAGCGCGGCCACGAAACGCCGCCGCGCAAGCCGCCGCCGACCCGCCAGCTGAAACCGGCGTCGTCCGCCACGGCCGAAGCCGCATCTCCTGCTGACGACGCGGATGCGAAGCTACAATAAGTCATGGCAAAGAGCGAGCGCTACACGGCGCAACACGCGGCATCCGGGCTGGACGCAAAATTCCCCGAGATCGAAACCTGGCCGAACCAGTTTCCCAACTACGAAATCCTCATCGATATTCCGGAGTTTACTTCGGTGTGCCCCAAGACCGGGCTACCGGATTTCGGCACCTTGTGGATCCGCTATATGCCCGACAAGGAATGCCTGGAGCTGAAGTCGCTGAAGGAATATCTGACCGGCTACAGGAATCTCGGCATTTTCCAGGAGAACATCGTCAATCGGGTGCTGGAAGATGTGGTGCGAGCCGCACGTCCCAAATGGGCAGAAGTGAAGGGCGAATTTCGTCCGCGCGGCGGCATCGGGACCGTGGTCACTGCGCGCTATCCGCGACCGAAGAAATAGGCGAGCGCGAATCTGTTACCGGGACACGGAGGCACAGAGTCAAGAAAGTTGAATTTTATTGATGAGTCCCGCTATTCCTCCTGCCTCCGGGATCCGAAATACTTGCGCACGCCGAAGCCGTTGTACTGACCCCAGGGTCCATTCGGTCCAAGATAGGCCGGTCCCAGGAATTGATCGCGCGCGCCGAAGCGCTGGATCTGCGGATGCTGGGTGAAGCGAACCTCGAAGCGCTTGGGCAGATCGATGCCGACGCCCCACTTGTACTCCATGCCGATGGGGTCCCACGACCAGGTGTAGAGGGTTTGGGGAACGTTCTTGCCAAACAGAAAGTTGGGATCGAAGAAGAACATCAGCCGGCGGGCGATGGTGCGGCCGATGGGGCGGATCTCGACTTCGCTAGAGAGCATATAGCGGGCGAAGGCGTTGCACTTGGAGTTGACGCCGCCGAATTGTCCCGCATTGGAGGCGCAGAGGTTGGGATCGGCCTCATTATGCGGAGGATCGATGTCGAACTCCGCCCAGCCCCAGTACCATCCCTTAGCAAAGAACAGCCGCGGCTCGGGCGCCGCGGGAGCCGCCGGCGGCGAGCCGGCCGCCGGGGTTTGCACCGTCTGGGTCTGGGAACTCGTGGTGGTTTCGGTGGAGGACGAGGTTTGGGCCAGCATGGCGCAGGTGAGAGTGAACACAAGCAGGAACAGCAGCAGGCACTTCATGTAGCCTCCGCAGAAATGTTTGATGGCTGAATGCTGTAGCTGAGAAGAGTAGACAAGTCCGGCGGCAGAAGCAACTAATGTTCCTGGCGGCAGGGGCGTGTTATCCTCCGCCCACCGCATGTCCGCCAGAACCAGTGCGACCACCGCCCTGCTGCTGCTCACCGGGCTGAACTTTCTGAACTACATCGACCGCAACGTGCTGTTCGCGGTGCAGCCGCTGGTGCAGAAGGAGTTCGGCCTCACCGACGCGCAGGTCGGCTTTCTGACTTCCGCATTTTTTGTGTGCTACATGGTGGCGGCGCCGTTGATTGCGCCGCTCGCCGACCGCTACTCGCGCAAGTGGATCATGGCGGTGGGCGCATTTGTGTGGAGTGCGGCCACGCTGCTGAGCGCGGTCACGCACAACTACGACGAGCTGTTGCTGCGGCACGTGATCGTGGGCATCGGCGAGGCGACGTTCGTGGCCATCTCGCCGGCGTTTCTCGCCGACCTGTATCCCGAGGAAATTCGCGGCCGGGTGATGGGCTTCTTTTATCTGGCAACTCCCGTAGGCAGCGCCCTGGGATATCTCGTCGGCGGCTATCTTGGCAATCGTTACGGGTGGCGCGCTCCGTTTATGATTTGCGCTTTGCCGGGATTTCTGCTGGCCCTCGGTGTGCTGGTTTTGCGCGAGCCCGCGACCGGCGCCAGCGATCGCCTGGCCGACAGCTTCGAGCGCGGCTCGCTGCTCGGTCTCATCCGCAACAAGGCCTACTGGACGATCACCCTGGGCTCCGCCATGATGACCTTTGCCGTCGGCGGCCTGCAGGTGTGGATGCCGACGTTTCTGGTGCGCATGCGCAGCCTTCCGCTGGACCGCGCCAACACCATCTTCGGAGCCATGACCGTGGTCTCGGGAACCGTGGCCACGCTGCTGGGAGGCTGGCTGGGCGACCGTCTGCTGCGGCGCACCCACGCTGCCTATCAACTGGTGTCGGCGATCGGTATGGCGGTTTCGATTCCGGCCATCGTGGTCGCCGTCTACTGCCACGGGGAAGCGATGTTTCCTGCGATTTTCCTGGGCGAATTCTTTCTGCTGCTGAACACCGCTCCGCTCAATGCTGCGCTGGTGAACTCGGTGAGTGCGCGCATTCGCGCCACCGCCCTGGCGGTGAATATCTTCACCATCCACCTGCTGGGCGATGCCTTCTCGCCAACGCTGATTGGCTATGTCTCGGACCGCAGCAATCTGGAAATGGGTTTGACGTCGATGGTGGTGGCTGTGGCCCTGTCGGCGGCAGTGTTGTTCTACGGCATGCGATTCGCGCCGAAAATCAGCAGTTAGCAGTTAGCACTTAGCATTTAGCACTTAGCATTTAGCCTTTAGCACAAAGAACCAAGGTAGTCGGTTTGGCTAAGTGCCAAATGCCAAGTGCCAAGTGCCAAATGCCAAGTGCCAAGTGCCAAGTGCCAAATGCCAAGTGCCAAGTGCCAAGTGCCAAGTGCCAAGTGCCAAGTGCCAAGTGCTAAGTGCCAAGTGCTAAATGCTAAATGCTAAGTGCTAAGTGCTAAGTGCTAAGTGCTAAATGCTAAGTGCCACGTTCCGCCTCACTTCGTCGGCTCCATGTGCAGGGCATTGTTGAAGCGATTGAAGTAGTTGAACAGTCCGATCGCTGCCAGCAACTCAATGATCTCGCCTTCGTCGTAGTGTTTGCGCAGCTCATTCCAGAAAGCGTCGTCCACGCCGTTGGGGTCGAGTGTCGCGCGCTCAGCCAACTCCAGCGCGGCCTTTTCCGCTTCGCTGAAATCGGAGCGCTCACGGAAATTCGCCAGGTCGCGAAGCTGTTCCTCGCTCCAGCCATGCCGCCTTGCCAAGGCGGTGTGCGAGGCCAGTCAATATTCGCAGCGGTTCAGCTGCGAAGTGCGCACGATAGCCAGCTCCTTCAGCTTGGCGGGCACGGTGCCGGTGTTCATCACCGCACGGAAGTGCGCGATCATCGTCCGGAAGATTTCCGGCCGATGCGCCACGGTGCGAAACATGTTGGGGACGTTGCCGCGCTCGGCGAGGTAGACGTCGTAGATTTTGGCGGTTTCCTCGTCCACCTGATGCTTGTCGAGTCGAGATATGCGGGGCATGAAACGATTGTAGCTCCGTTCCCTCGTTAAGGTTGTGTTGGCCAAAGCAATAGCCGGAAGACTGTGCCGCGACACAAACAATGACAAACCATATGGCTTCCGGCGCGGCTGAAGCCGCGCCCCTTCCATGCAGCCTAAGGGTGACTTTTTCCGCGGCCGGTGAAGTTGTGTCCTAATACAAAGCCGGCGATCTTTTCGATTCGTTAAGCAATGTAAAGCTCTGTAAAGCACCCACTTATGCCAGTTCTGCGTCAGATATACTAGCCATCTGCAATGTTGCTGCTTGCGCGCAAGTTTTGTCCCCCTGCACCGTCGCCTTGAGATCGAATCTCCGCAAGCTGTCGCGCAATTCGGGTCATGGAATCGAAGAGCCGCGCAAAGGAAGGTAGCATTCTTAGCGGGCTTTTCAGGAGAGCCAGAATGTGGTTTTGCAATTGCCTGTTCCGTCGCGTTATCCGCCGGCCAGCCGCTGTTATGACGCTGGCCTTGCTTGCGCTCGCGCAGCTTTCGTTCGCCCAGGACGCCCCGCCGCCGGACACTTCGCCCTCGGCGCCGCAGGCCGACGCGTCGCAATCGACCCCGCCATCACCGGCCCAACCGCCGCAGTCGACGCCGCTCACGCCCTTGCCACAGGCGCCCGCGCCGCAGCATAACGCGCACCCCTACTCCTCGCAGGACTACAGCCGGGGCAAGCATCAGTGGCCCAATCCGTTCGTGGTGTACGGCGAGCGCAAGGTGCCGCAGGTGAATGTGGTCAACTCGCCCCGCATCGACAAGCTGATCCAGGACGGCAAGATGTATCTGTCGATTGAGGCCGCGGTGGCGATGGCCATCGAGAACAACCTCGACATCGGCATTCAACGCTACAACCTGTCGATTGCCGACACCGACATCCTGCGCACCTCGTCGGGCGCGGTGGCGCTGGGGGTGAATGCCGGACTGGTGCAAGGCACTCCCGGCGGCACCACGGGCACGACGTCGGCCGGCGGCACGGGAACCTCGACCACCGGCTCGACCGGCGGCGGCGTCGGTGGCACGCAAATTGGCGTGGGCGGCGCAGGCGCGGGCGCGGCGGGCATCGTCGCCTCCACCCAAGGCGAAGGACCGCCGCTGGACAACTATGATCCCGTCATCACCGGCAACTTGCAGTTCGAGCGCGCCATCACCTCCGAGTCCAACACCATCATCACCGGCACCAACGAACTCAACCAGAACACCACCCTGGGCAACTTCCTTTACACCCAGGGCTTCACCACCGGAACGCAGATGACGGTGGGCTTCGACAACACGCGCTCGGCGTCGAACGCGCTCTTCAATACGCTGGATCCCACCGTCGTGCCCAACTTCCGCTTCCAGCTGCGGCAGCATCTGCTGCAGGGCTTCGGCTTCGATCCCAACATGCGCTACATCCGCATCGCGCGCAACAACAAGCGGATTACCGAATACACCTTTCGCAACCAGCTGATCACCACGGTCTCGCAGATCCAGAACATCTACTGGGACCTGGTGAACGCCTACGAGAACGTCAAGGTGCAGCAGCGCGCGCTCGACCTGGCCAATAAGACGCTCTCCGACAATCAAAAGCAGGTGGCGGCGGGAACCCTGGCGCCGCTGACCGTGGTGCAGTCGCAGAGCGCAGTGGCGACCGCCAAGCAGAACCTGATCACGGCGCAGGTGAACCTGGAACTGGAGCAGTTGCTGATGAAGAATGCGATCACCCGCAACATGGCCGATCCCATCCTCGCCATTGCTCCCGTCATTCCCACCGACACGCTCAACACCACCGAGGAATACCAGGTTCCTCCGGTGGAAGAGCTGATTGCCGAGGCGCTGCAGAAGCGCCCGGAGATTGCCACCTCGCGGCTGCAGCTGACCAACAGCGAGATCACGCGCAAGTCGCTGCGCAACGACTTGCTGCCGGCCGTGGACCTGTATGCGTTCTATGGCGCGTCGGCGCTGGCCGGACCGGCGAATCCGCTGTGTACCGATCCCACGCGCTGCGCCGCTCCCGGCTTTCCCGGGGGCTACGGCGGCGCCTTCAGCAATCTGTTTAACAGCAGCGCTCCCGACAAAGGCATCGGCGTCAATCTGAGCATCCCGCTGCGCAACCGCCAGGTACAGGCCGACCAGACACGCTCGGCGCTGGAATACCGCCAGGCGCAGCTGAGCTTGCTGCAGACCGAGAACACCATCATGCTGCAGGTGCGCCAGGCGCAATATGCCTTGCAGGCCAATTACGTGGCCTTGCAGGCGGCCATCGCCGCGCGCGACTACGCGGCCGAGGCGCTCGACGCCGAGCAGAAGAAGCTGCGCATGGGCGCGTCGACCAGTACCCTGGTGCTGCAGGCCTCCAGTAACCTGACGCAGGCGGAATCGAATGTGCTGGCCGCGGCGACCAACTATGAGAAGTCGAAGGTGCAGCTCGATCTCTCCACCGCCGACACCCTGAGCAGACTCGGCATCGACGAGATCGACGCCCAGGCCGCGCAGGTCAAGCATGAACCCAGCGTTCCGGGCATCGTGCCGGCCAATACCAATGACCTGACCACGCCGAAGCTGGAGCAGATCGGGCCGGGAGGGCCGGGCACAGGTCCGACGATGGCGCCGGGAACGCAGAATCCGCAGCCCAATCAGGTGCCGCCGCAGCCGCCGCCGCAGCCGTAGGGACCCCCTGCGGGCTCGACTCTGCCACGGCACACATCGACCGCGCCGGAACAGCACAGCCCGTGGGCGCGATATTTTCTGGCGCTCCGTCTTGCCGTTGCCGCAGCTGCGGGGATTTCCCGCTTCCCGTGACCATCCGCAGCAGTTAGCATGGTCTGCTTGAGCCTCTCCGTCGTCATCATCACGCTGAACGAGGAAGCCAACCTGGCGCGCACGCTGCCCAGCGTCGCCTGGGCGGACGAGATCGTCATCGTCGACTCCGGCTCGACCGATCGCACGCGCGAGATTGCGGCGTCCTTCGGCGCGAAGTTCTTTGTCGAGCCGTGGAAGGGCTTCGCCGCGCAGAAAAACTCGGCGCTGGAGAAGGCGAGCGGCGACTGGATCCTCGCGCTCGATGCGGACGAGGAAGTGGAGCCGGCGCTGGCGGAGGAGATTCGCCAGACGCTGGCAGCCGCGCCGTCGCAGGCCGGCTTCTGGATTCCGCGCAAGAACTTCTTCCTCGGCCGCTGGATTCGTCATGGCGGCTTCTATCCCGATCCCAAGCTGCGCCTCTTTCGCCGTGGCGCAGGGCAGTTCGAAGACCGGCTGGTGCACGAGGACATTCACCTCGACGGCCCGACCGCGAGACTCAAGAACCACCTGCTGCACCACGCGTATCCGACGCTCGAGAGTTATCTGGAGCACATGAACCGCTACTCGTCGCTGGGAGCGGAGATGGCGGGCGCGCGGCGGCGCGTGGGCTTCAGCTTCGCCAACATCGTGCTGCGGCCGCGCCTGACGTTCTTCTACAACTACATCCTGCGCGGCGGGTTCCTAGACGGCCGCGAAGGACTACTGCTTCATCTCTACCACGCTGATTACGTGAGCTGGAAGTATGCCAAGGCGTGGGAGCGGGGACGCAATCCGCATTGACATGCTCCTGCGAGCGAATAGAATGCTCGCATTCCGGTCACAACTGGTCTGGACGGCACTCTGGTCTGTCAGCTCGCTGGAGAGACTATGAAGATCGCACGCTCGGCAACCTTGCTCCTCCTCTCATTCGTGATTGTGGCATCGCTTGCCTTCCTTCGCGGGCCGTCGCTGACGCCGGCGGCCTTCGCGCAGCGCGGCAACTCCGGCTTCCTCGGCGAGTGGTGCGCGCAGGGCGATCGCAACAAGCGCGCTTCGATCACCTCCAATGGGCCGGGCTTTCTCACGCTGACCAACGAACAGGGTTCGACGTCGCCGGGCAGCTATCAAGGAATGAACCAGAACGTCATCACCGCCGTCGGCTGGATGGGCGTCACTGGTACTCTCACCTCCGATGGGCGGCGCATCAACTGGTCGAACGGAACGTTCTGGGCGCGTTGCTATGGTGGCGGAGGTGGAAGCGGCCGTCTGCCGAACCTGCAGGGCACGTGGTATCAGAGCGGCGATCACGGCAAGGCCTGCTCGATCCGCCAGGACGGCGACAGCCTCACCTTCACCAACGAGCAGGGCAAACGGGCGCAGGGCTCGTTCACCGATCCCAAGCACGTCACCGCGAGCTGGAGCGGCAAGACCATCAACGGCACGCTGGTCAACAACGCCGGCCAGATCAACTGGGACAACGGAACAATGTGGAGTAGATGAGGGGACAAGAACCGGATGGCGAACCCCGAACATCTCGCGAAATTGAACCAGGGTGTGAAGGCCTGGAACGAGATGCAGGCAGTTCTGCCGCAAGGTCCCATGGTGGCGGAGTTGCAAGACGCGGATCTTTCCGGAAAGGATCTCTCGGGAGCTGACCTGCGCGGCGCGCATCTTCAGGGCGCGAAGTTGCGCGGAACGAAATTCGGACCTGGAACCTTGCTTTGGAACGCCAACATCACCAAAGCCGACGCTTACCAGGCCGACTTCAGCGGCGCCTGGCTCGATAATGCAGACTTCACCGGCACGGACCTGTTTGAGGCGAAGTTCCACGACGCGAACCTGCGTGGCGCGGACCTGAGCAATACCGATGGCTTCTTGCGGACGGAGCAGTTCGCCGGTGCCGACCTCACGGGCGCGAAATTGCCCGAGCGGCTAAAGAAACTCTACGAAGACTTGGGGAACGTCAAGGGTATTTCCGAAAGTGCGCGCAAAGTTTTTCTGGCGCTGCTGGCGGCGTGTCTTTACTGCTGGCTGGCAATCGCAACTACGACCGACATCAACTTGATTACCAATCGCGCGACGTCTCCACTTCCGGTCATTCAAACTGCAATTCCGATTGTGGGATTCTACGCAGTCGCACCCTTGCTGGTGTTGTGCGTATATTTCTATTTTCATTTCTATCTACAGAAGCTGTGGGAGGAACTCGGCTCGTTACCCGCAATCTTTCCTGATGGGCGCCCGCTACATACGAAGGTCGATCCCTGGCTGCTGAACGACTTAGTGCGGTCCCACTTGCTCAAGCTAAACGCTGGCCGCCCCTTTCTTTCGTATCTCCAACTCTGGATTTCAGTGTTGCTGGCCTGGTGGGTTGTGCCCATTACGATGTTTTTCTTCTGGACCCGCTATTTAGTACGCCATGAACCCGCGGGAAGCGCATTCCACATTGCACTGATGGTCGTATCTCTGTTGAGCGCCATTGGTCTTTACCGCCTTGCTGTAGCGACACTGGCAAAAAAGGAAAGGAAAGCCTTCACGTGGAAGGGAATACTGACGAGTCGGCGAAGCTATATTTCGGCCGCGCTGGCGATCCTTGTCATCTGGGGGCTCGGCTGGGCCTCCTGGAAAACGCGATGGGCCCCGCAGGGCCGAATAGCGGTTGCGTCGTTGAACGGGGCGGATATCTCCCAGAAGAAATCCACCTATGATCCGGGACATTACGATCGCAATGCGGTTATCGGCGCCCAACTGAATGGCGCAAACCTACGTCACGCGTTCGCGCTTGGAGCGTTCTTAGCGGAGTCTGATTTGACCCGAGCCGACCTGTCCGGCGCAGTCTTGTGGGGCGCCAATATGAAGGACGCAAACTTGACGTATGCGGACCTCCGTGGCGCGGACCTCAGGTACGCTGATTTGACCGGTGCAATTCTCAGCTTCACAAATTTCGACGGTGCCACTCTGGACAATGCAAACTTCCAGAGCGCTAAGTTCTTTTTTTCCTTTCTTCGTAGCGCGAAGTTCGCAGAAAGCAAACTTCGCGGCGCGACCCTCTATGAAGTCGACTTCGCGGGCGTCAATCTCAGCGGGGCCGATTTAACCTATGCCAGGTTTATACGTGCCAGGAACCTCGCACCTGAAACGCTGCGCTCTGCCGAGGACGGGGACAAGGCATACTACGACGACGATGTGCTCAAAGTTCTAGGTCTGCCCGCTGACCACAACGAACAGCTCTCAAAGCAACAAGCACGGGAGGAAAACGCGAAGGCAGCTACGGAGGAAGCGTCTTCAGTGCCGAAAAGAGAGCATTAGTTGATTCACCGCGCATGTAAGGGACGAAACGTTCACAAGGAATCGAAATCGGAGATTGTAGGTTGCTCTCGCCGGGCAATCGTCATAAGGGCTTGCCGAGGGGTCATGCCGGAAGCTTCTTGCCCCTGCTCCCTCGCATCTACTACGATAAAGAGTTTCCTTCTTGTGGGGTAGATCATGGCTGAGAGCCGCAAGTCTGATGCGAACCCACTCATCCGAAATTCGCGGATGAGTGGGGCACCCGAGAACGTCGTCACCGAATCGCCGGTCACCGACGTCTTCGAGGGCCGGCATCCGTCCGAGTCCGAAAAAGAGTGGGCCGACAAGACGCTCGCGCCTACGCTGGAGAAGGCGCCTGAGCGCCCCATCGGCGCGGCCACGGGCGTCAATCTCGACGAGCACGGCCACGCGCGCTTCACCACGATCTCCGCCGCGCCGATTCGCCGCCTCTACACCCAGGCCGACCTGCCCGAAGACTGGAGCTACGACAGCTATCTGAACTACCCCGGCCAGCCGCCGTACACGCGAGGCATTCATGCCTCCGGCTATCGCGGCAAGATGTGGACCATGCGCCAGTTCTCCGGCTTCGCCTCGCCGGAGGAGACGAACGCGCGCTACAAGTATTTGCTTGAGCACGGCAGCCAGGGACTGTCGGTTGCGTTCGATCTGCCGACGTTGATGGGCTACGACAGCGATCATCCCTTCAGCGAAGGCGAGGTCGGCAAGTGCGGCGTCGCCATCGATTCGCTCGAGGACATGGAGATCCTGTTCGACGGCATCGACCTGGAAAAGACTACCGTCTCGATGACCATCAACTCGCCCGCGTCGATCCTGTGGGCGATGTATCTGGCCGTCGCCGAGAAGCAGGGCGCCGACTGGAAGAAAATTTCCGGCACGATTCAGAATGACATTCTCAAAGAGTACATAGCGCAAAAGGAATACATCTACCCTCCTGCGCCGTCGATGCGGCTGGTGATCGACACCTTCGAGTTCGGCTCCCGCTTCACGCCGCGCTTCAACACCATCTCCATCTCGGGCTATCACATTCGCGAAGCCGGCTCGACCGCGCTGCAGGAGCTGGCATTCACCATCTACGACGGCGTGGAGTATGTGGAGTGGGCGCGCCGCCGCGGCCTCGACGTCGACGAGTTCGGACCGCGCCTCAGCTTCTTCTTCAACGCGCACAACGATTTCTTCGAGGAGATCGCCAAGTACCGCGCTGCGCGAAAGATCTGGTACCGGCTGATGAAGGACCGCTTCGACGCTCGCAATCAGCGCACCTGGCTGATGCGCTTCCACACGCAAACGGCGGGCGTTTCGCTGACCGCGCAGCAGCCGATGAACAACATCGCGCGCGTCGCCATTCAGGCGCTGGCGGGAGTGCTGGGCGGCACGCAGTCGCTGCACACCGACAGCTACGACGAGGCGCTCGCCTTGCCCACCGAAGAAGCCGTGCGCATCGCGCTGCGCACGCAGCAGATCATCGCCTACGAGTCGGGCGTGGCCAGCACCGTCGATCCGCTGGGCGGCTCGTACTTCGTCGAGCGCTTCACCCTCGACATGGAGAACGGCGCCTTCGACTACTTCAACAAGCTCGACGCGCTCGGCGGCATGGTCGCGGCCATCGAGAAGGGCTATCCGCAGAAGGAGATCGCCGAGGCCAGCTACCAGTTCCAGCGCGCCACCGAAGCGCGCGAGAAGATCACCGTCGGCGCGAATGAGTTCGTGGTCGAAGAGTCCGCGCCGAACATTCTCTACATCGGCGAGGAAGTGGCGCAGGCGCAGACGCGAAAGTTAAATGCGCTGCGCGCGCGCCGCTCGAATGAAGAAGTGCAGCGACGGTTGGAATCTCTGAAGAAAGCTGCGGCCCAGCAGCCCAAGGCCGGCGAAGATGGCCAGATCTCGCCGGTGAACACCATGCCGTTCATTGTTGACGCGGTGAAGGCCTACGCCACGGTGGGCGAGATCTGCGACGCCCTGCGCGAGGTCTACGGGACATACGAAGAGACGGCGTTCGCGTAGGAGATCTGGCTGCCGCCTCGGTGGAGCGAGTCGAATGCCCGCACCCGTCGCCAAAGTAGCGTGGCTTCGACAAGGATTCCCGCTTTACATTTAACGTTTAGCGTTATACGATGCGAAGGTGATCAAATCCTTCCGCTCGCTGGAGACGGAGCAGCTTCATGACCGGCAGCGAGTCAAACGCTTTCGTTCTTTCGAACGCGTGGCGCAGCGGAAGCTGAGGCAGCTGGATATCGCAGCGGAGCTCCGCGATTTACGCTCTCCGCCCGGCAATCACCTGGAGGCGCTGAAGGGTGATCGAATCGGACAGTACAGTATTCGTATCAACGATCAATGGCGAATCTGCTTTGTCTGGCGCGATGGCGATGCCTATGACGTGGAAATTGTCGATTATCACTAGGAGGGCCGATGGCTAAGTCCGCAAAACTTCCGCCCATTCATCCCGGAGAGATTCTGCGCGAGGATTTCCTGAAGCCGCTCGGCATCAGCATGAATCGGCTGGCGCTCGACCTCCGCGTTCCCGTCACCCGTATCGCCGAGATCGTGCATGAGCGGCGCGGCATCACTCCCGACACCGCCCTCCGCCTGGGACGTTACTTCAACGCCAGCGCGCGCTTCTGGCTGAATGCGCAGTCCAGCTACGACCTGGAGATCGCACAGGACCAGCTGCAGAAGATCATCGATCGCGACGTGCGGCCCCTGGTGGCGTGAACAGTTCGTATGCGCCGGCTGAAGCCGGCTCACGATTCCTAACAATCGGATCGGACGCTGGCGTGAAGGGCCAGCTCTACCTGAGAAATCGAAGTCCCAGTTTTCTTGAGCGATTGTGAAGACGTGCTCCACTCTTCACCGGCTCGAACTTCCTACCGGTTCAGCGGCACGGCAAGGCGCAGCGGCTGGCCGCGCTTGCCGAAGCTTTCATTGTCGACGATGAGGGTAAAGCCGCGGGCGTCTACCGGCGCCTGGAACCACAGAATCCACTCTCGCGGCGGAGTGACCGTTGCCTCATCGGCCCAGGTGCGCGCCCACGCCCTTGGCCCCCGCGGATCGCGCTCCGAGAGCTTCCGGTAATAATAGTTGCTGGGCAGGATGTACTGACACTTGTACCTGTTGCCCGCGTCGTCGAGCAGCCAAAACCAGCGCTGCCAGCTCTCCGAGGCGACGCTCGCCTGCACTGGATCGTCGAACTGGCTGATCGACACGTGCACCAGCACGGAGCTCTTGTTCTCCTTCTCGGTAACTTCGGTGTTGTCGACCATCATGCCCAGCGACCCGAAAGGAAGCACGGTACGCATGGGGAAGCTGACCGGCGTGGGCTCGGTGCAACCGACCAGAGACAGCAACAGCACCGCCGCCACACCGGCTAAAACACGCGCTGAATGTCGAGTAGTCAAACCTAGGCTTCCTTTAGCGACGTTCCGGTGACGCGCCCTGAAGTTGGATGGCGCGATCCCGCAGTCCCAATTTCGAAGATACGAGGGCATCGTCGCGCGAGGCTGACTCGAGTGTCATCCAGATTCCTGACGTTTTTGCGAAGGCAGGAGGCGGGCATTTATGAAGACGAGGACTGCCGCGGCCGAATCGCTTCCGCGGATCTTCGGCCCCGCAGCTTTGGCCAGCTTCGCCTGGCGCTCCTCGAAGGTCCAGAAGCGCTCGGCGCCGATAGCTCCAGGCAGGGCTGATTTTACAGCACTTAAATGGCAGTAATTCCTCAGAATTATGAAACTTATATGCCAAACACAAATAGCACTTAAGGGCGGATGCGAGAGATGCCTCTAGATCGCGCGGAAACGGCCCTAGAATCGATCATTCGGCGCCCGGACGACCCAAACATCGTCCGGCCTCTTTCAGGCCCCTAAAATCGTCTCTAAACGCGAAGTTTCAATTTGGAACTCATTGAGGACCAATGAGTTATTTCCCAATTCGGGAACGACCCCTCCCCGATCGCCCCCACTGCATTCTCTCGCCCGGCGCACAATGCCGGTCGCCGACTTGAACGGGCGCCAACGCCGGGACGAATCTTCCTACTCCACCGCCAGTTCGAATTCAAAGCTCTCGCCGCCGACCGGCACGGTCACGCGCAGCAGGCGGCCCTTTTTGCCATGACCAGAGAGCTCGGCGCTCTCCGACAATTTACCCAGCTGGTAATACAGCACACCGCCGACATTGCCGCGCGGCGGAATGGTATTGGCCAGCAGCGCGTATTGCTCCACCGACTCGGGCGAGATCTGTTTTTGCAGTTGCGCCAGCACATCGGTGGTTTGTGCCTCGCGCACGCGCAGGCGGCAGACCTGGTCGCAGGTGGCCGGCCGCTCCGCCTCGTCACCATCGTCCAGCGCGCCCGGCGTATCGGTGTAGAGAACGTTGCTGCTGCCGGGCATGCCGCCGCCGTTGGCGCGCGCGGCCATGGCGCGCATCATCTCCATGAACTGCGGCGTGACCATATCGCTGGTGATGGGTGCTTCCGGATCGCTGCCGGCGACTGCATTCACCCCGTAGCGTGCCATGTTGTACGGCTTACGCAGGCGCTTGGCCATCTCGGGCCCGGAGATCGTAGCCACCATGTGGCCGGCGACGGCATCTTCTACAGCCACTTCTTCCGGCTTCACCGTCACCGAATGCGGTGCGGCGTTGTAGACGCGGATTTTGACGGCCAGGAATTTATGGTTCAGCACCGAGTGCGCCGCCGCGACCACGGTGTAGTTGGCGCCGGTGACAAACTGATAGACGATTCCATCCACGTAAAAGGAGCCTTTAGCGCCTTCGGACGGATGGGAGGTTGAGGTTTGAGCAAAGAGAAAAGAGCCGCTCAGGAGTACCCACAACAGATAGCGCATGAAGCCTCCGACTCTGCACGGGGAGGCTGAGAGGGTTATCGGCAGGATCGCGCCCGAGCATGAGGATGGGTCTGTTTGGTGGCATGCATTTTCCCCACCGGCATCACTGCATTGTGCTTTGCGGCGGTGCTACACTCCCCCTGTAATGACGGCCAAGTCCAGCTCCGACGACGATCCAACCGCCCCGGGAATTCTCTACCTCGTCGGCACCCCCATCGGCAACCTGGACGACATCACCCTGCGCGCGCTGCGCGTCCTGAAGGACGTCGACCTCATCGCTTGCGAGGACACGCGCCAGACCGCCAAGCTGCTCAATCACTACGGCATCGAGAAGCCTACGATCAGCTATCACGAGCACAACGAGCTGACGCGCGCCGCCGAGCTCGTCGTCCACCTGGAGCGCGGCGACAACGTTGCTGTGGTCAGCGATGCCGGCATGCCCGGCGTCAGCGATCCCGGATACCGGCTGGTGGCGCTGGCGGTGCGGCATCACATCCGCGTAGTGCCGATCCCGGGCGCCTCGGCGTTTCTGTCGGCGCTAGTGGCCAGCGGCCTGCCCACTGACTCGTTCCACTTCGCCGGCTTCCTGCCCGCCAAAGACGGGGCGCGGCGCACGGCGCTGGAGGCGATTCACCACTCGCCGCGGACGCAGCTCTTCTACGAAGCGCCGCACCGCATCGTGGAATGTCTGCGCGACATCGTCGAAGTGCTGGGTGCGGAGCGGCACGTGGTGATCGCGCGCGAGGTCACCAAGCTGCACGAGGAGTTTCTGCGCGGCACCGCAGCCTCGCTACTGGCTCAACTGGAAGGGCGCGGCGAGATTCGCGGCGAGATCACCTTGCTGATCGGCAAAGCCGACGAGGTGGCCCATGCACCAGCTCAAAGCCAAGGTGTCGCCGAGCGCGTCCGCGAGCTGGTTCGCAGCGAGAAGCTGGAAGAAAAAACCGCGCTGAAGCAGGCCGCGAAGGAGTTCGGATTGTCACGCAGCGAAGCCTACCGCGAGCTGCAGCGGGCCAAGTCCTAATGTCCTTTGTCATTCAGTATCCGAAGCATCGCCACTCGGCCCTTCGTTGTTCAGAATCTAGGGAAGTACGAACGTCAAGCTTCGCAGGAAGCGGAGTTCCCGTCCAATGGACAGAACCATCTGGAAGAACAGAGAGAACGTGAATCAACATACCGGCGATTCATCCTCGATCTTTACCATGCGAAACCGATGAATGGACACGCATGGATTCGCGGAACGAAAAGCGGAAGGATGGTTCACGTTGGCGCGGTTGACGCCCCGGTGACTCTTGCCGATGTAAAAGGACATCCTCGGAGAAATGCTGCCCCCCATCGTGTCTTGGGAAGCCGCCATGTCGTGCAATGCTTCGTCGCTGAAAGCAATAGAATCCTAGCCGTGCCCGGGACGCGCCTACGGGGTGTGCCAGGAAGCTAAAAATCGCACATTTTTCGGTCATCAAACGGTAACCCGGGAGAGGTGGGAAGGCGCACCGAACGGATCGCTCAGAGCATCACCTCGCCGCGCTCGCGTAGAGCGCCCGCTCGAACTCCTCCTCCGCCGCTAGCGCCCCATCGTCGCTGAACGGCAGCGTCTGCATCAGCACCACCCCGCAGGTTTTCCCGGAAACATCAATCCAGAAAAACGTGTTGAAGATGCCGTCCCATGCCAGC
>Ga0335081_10004631_pt1 | contig 21697 bp, 13 predicted proteins | sample Lox_Sample_35_FD_206713 | JGI IMG/M metagenome (GOLD analysis project Ga0335081, IMG submission 206713) | Soil microbial communities from Loxahatchee National Wildlife Refuge, Florida, United States - Lox_Sample_3.5 | ecosystem: Environmental > Terrestrial > Soil > Wetlands | place: USA... | reverse complement strand
TCGTGGCCGTTGCGCCCGCGTCGGCGCCGGCGTCGGCGGCGTCCGGCTTCGCCGCGCTCGGTTGCGGGCTCGGCCCCAGCCTCTTCCGCTTCTTCGCCTTCGGCCGGACCCGCCTGCTCGAGTTCGTCCTCCTCTTCGAGAGGAGCGGCCGCAGCGCCGTTCCGCTCGGCAAGCGCCTTGGCCGCCTCGAGGGTATGCACGAGTTCGCCGCGTTCGATCGCGAAGGGCTGCGGCGCCGGCAGCGTCTCGTCCGCCGTTATGGTGATGGTGATCGCGAACCGCTCCTCCAGCGCCCGCAGATGCGCGCGTTTCTGATTGAGCACGTAGAGCGTCACGTCGGGCCGCGTGCGCACGACCAGATTGTGCGTGGCGCCCTTCATGAGCTGCTCCTCGAGCGCGCGCAGGACCTGCAACGCGAGCGAGGAGACCGAGCGCACGTGCCCGGTGCCGCCGCACTGCGGACATTTCTCGGTCGAGCTTTCGAGCACGCTGGTGCGGATGCGCTGGCGCGACATCTCGAGCAGGCCGAAATGCGAGATGCGTCCGACCTGGATGCGGGCGCGGTCCTGCTTGAGACATTCCTTGAGCCGGCGCTCCACCGCCCGATTGTTGCGCTTCTCGTCCATGTCGATGAAGTCGATGACGATCAGCCCGGCGAGGTCGCGCAGCCGAAGCTGGCGCGCGATCTCGTCCGCCGCTTCGAGGTTGGTCTTGAGCGCGGTGTCTTCGATGTGGTGCTCGCGCGTCGCGCGGCCGGAATTGACGTCGATGGCGACCAGCGCCTCGGCCTGGTTGATCACGACGTAGCCGCCCGAGCGTAGCTGCACGACCGGCGAGAACATGGCGTCGAGCTGGTTCTCGACCCCGTAGCGCGACAAGAGCGGTTGCGTATCGGCGTAGAGCTTCACGTTCTTCGCATGGCTCGGCATGAGCATGCGCATGAAGTCCTTCGCCTCCTGATAGCCCTGCGATCCGGCGACGATCACCTCGTCGATGTCCTTGCTGTAGAGATCGCGGATCGAGCGTTTGACCAGCGATCCCTCCTCGTAGACGAGCTTGGGCGCGGTCGATTTCAGCGTCAGGTCGCGCACGGTCTCCCACAGCCGCAGCAGGTATTCGAAATCGCGCTTGATCTCGGTCTTGGTGCGGCTGGCGCCCGCCGTCCGCAGGATCACGCCCATGCCTTCGGGGACTTCGAGCTCCTGGGCGATCTCCTTGAGCCGCGAACGATCCTCGGAGCTCGTGATCTTGCGACTGATGCCGCCGCCGCGGGCGGTGTTGGGCATCAGCACCGAATAGCGGCCGGCCAGCGACAGGTAGGTCGTAAGCGCCGCGCCCTTGGTGCCGCGTTCTTCCTTGACCACCTGCACCAGCATGACCTGCCGGCGCTTGATGACTTCCTGGATCTTGTACTGGCGGCGATAGCGCGGTGCGCGGTCGGGAACCTCCTCGAGGGCGTCGGCGCCGCCGACAGACTCGACGATCTCTTCGGCCGCTTCGTCGTCCTCCGCCCCGTCCGCGCCGTGGCGGTTCGATTCACGCTCGCTCTCGGCCTCGTCGCTGTTCTCCGGGGCGGCGTCGACCTCCTCCGGGCTTGCCGTCTCATCGTGCTCGGCGTCCGAGGGGGGGAGCGCCGTCTCTTCGGCCCGAGGCAGGGGGAGGTCGGTCGCTTCGGTTTCCTCGACTGCCGGCTCGTCGGAGGCTTGCTCCGCAGCCGCAAGGGGCGGTGCCGGCTCTTCCGATGGCTCCAGCTGGGGGGCCGCAGACGGCTCGCTCTCCTCGGATTCGGAGGCCGTCGCAAATGCCGGCTCGAATCCCTCTTCGCCTGCGGCGGGAGCTTCGCTCGCCTCGTCGCCCCCAGCCTCCTCGGCCGGCGCTTCCGCGATGTCGCCTTGCACCGTCTCTTCGTCGCGGCGCGCAGGCGCATGTCGGCCGTGATTGCGATGGCGGCGCGAGCGTCGGTCGGCTTCGTCTTCAGCGGCACGCTGGGCGCGGCCCTCCTCGTCTATCAGCGCCTGCCGGTCGGCGACCGGGATCTGATAGTAGTCGGGATGAATTTCGCTGAAGGCGAGAAAACCGTGGCGGTTCCCGCCGTAATCGACGAAAGCGGCTTGAAGTGACGGCTCGACGCGCGTCACCTTCGCCAGATAGATGTTGCCTCTTAGTTGTTTACGGTGAGCAGATTCAAAGTCGAATTCTTCGACTCGATTGCCGCGCAAGACGACCACCCGGGTCTCTTCCGGATGGGTCGCGTCGATGAGCATTTTGTTGGCCATTGGCAAGTCTCATGAGGGCCGGCATGCCAGAAACTCCGCGCTGCAATAGCGACGCGGGACGGCAAGTCGCCCGATTTGTCGATGAATGAAACGGATCGGGAACTCCGAGCGCGCCAAGCAGTGCCGACGGACAGACCTGCAAGCGCATCGTGCGCGTTGCCAGAACGATCCGATCGAATCTCCACTTGCACCTCGAACATGAACTCCAAACCGTGGTGAGCGGCAGCGCCCGGCGCCGCCGCGATTTCTGTCGAGCGCTGACGGTATCAGCCACGCCGCCCCGGCAGCGCTATGCCGCCGGTAGGCTCGCCGCACAACAGCAGCTCCGGCTGTCCTTCTTCGAGGGTATCGGCTTGCCCGCCGGTCCCGCTCGCGTCGCTGCCTTGGCGCCGGAGCGCGATCGAAGAGCTTGCGTCCGCCGGCTCCGCTTTTCGGCTTGGGAGCCACTGCGGCGGACGTGCCGGATGCCCTGACGGAACACAACCGGAACTTTTGCCCGTCAGCGCGTTCTTCTTAAGACCGCGGGCGGGGAATTGGCAAGCCGCCTGTGGGCACCAAGCGACAAGCGCATTTCCCGTCGGGTTCTCGCAGCTCATATATAGGTGCGTAAGTTTCGGTTAACTACGCCTGCCTAATGGAGTAAGAGGAGGCGCGGAGGCGTAGGGAACCGATGGCTGTCCGGACGGCAACCTGGGCTTTCCTCGGTATACTCTTCGCGGCGACCGCTTCGGCGGGCGAACGGGCGGTGTCTTCGCCCGGGGACGAATCGGTCCCGGTGGCCACCGACGCGCGGCTCGGCGGCAGCGAATCGCAGACCCGCTTCGTCCTCGACCTCAGCCGCAAGATCGACCTTCGCGCGTTCACGCTCGCCGATCCTTATCGTGTCGTCGTCGATATCCCGGAGGTGACATTCCGGCTACCGCCGAACGCCGGCGAGACCGGCCGCGGGCTTATCAAGGCTTTTCGTTTCGGGCTGGTGATGCAGGGCGGCTCGCGCCTGGTCTTTGACCTCGCCAAGCCGGTGCGCATCGAGCAGGCCTTCGTGATCGACGCGGCGGACGGCGCGCCGGCGCGCCTGGTGCTCGACCTGGTCGCGACCGACCGCGAGGCCTTCTTGCGGCGGATCGCGCAGGAGGCCAAGACCGCCCGCGTCGAACCCCCGCGGGCGCGGGAGCCCGAGACGCCGGGCGATCAACGTCCGCTCGTGATGCTCGACCCGGGTCATGGCGGCATCGACACCGGCACCAAGTCGCCGCACGGCGAACTGGAGAAGGATATCGTCCTCGATTTCGCGCGGCGCCTGCGCGAGCGCATCGAGCAGAGCGGCAAATACCGCGTGCTGATGACCCGGACCGACGACACGTTCGTTCCGCTCGCGGATCGTGTGCGCGCGGCGCGTCGCACCGGCGCGTCGCTTTTCGTCTCGATCCACGCCGATGCCTTGCCGCGCGCGGAGGGCGATGCCGACGGCGCCAGCGTCTACACGCTGTCGGAGACGGCGACCGATTCCGAGGCGGCGCGGCTCGCCGAGAAGGAGAACCGGGCCGACGTGATCGCCGGCGTCGATCTCAAGAGCGAGCCGGACGATGTCGCCGACATTCTCATCGATCTCGCCGAGCGCGAGACTAAGGGCTTTTCGGTCCAGTTCGCGCATCGGCTCGTCGGCGAGCTCAAATCGGCGACCCGGCTGCACAAGAATCCGCTGAAATCGGCGGGCTTCCGCGTCCTGCGGGCGCCCGATGTGCCCTCCGTGCTCGTCGAGCTTGGCTACGTCTCAAACCGCCAGGACTTGCGATCGCTGCTCTCTGAAAACTGGCGCAATCGGACGGCCGATTCGATCGCGAGGGCGATCGACGGCTATTTCGCGACGCACATGGCTGGCGCCCGGGCCGGTTCGGAGTGACGGTCGGGACCAAAAGGCGCGGATCGAACCGGCCAAGGTTCCCAAAATGGCCTCAGTTTGAACAAAAAACGGAGCGACGAGACGCAATGCTCAGCGGGGGCCCTGGCGGGGACAGGCGAATGCTGCCACACTGCGCGTTCGCCGAAAGGCGTGGCGCACATGCACCAGACCCGCGCGGCGGGGCGTACGCGGCGGGACGCTCCCGATGAAATTGTTGCTCCGGTTCCTCGGGTTTCTGTTCGCGGCGGGAACGTTCCTGTTCGTCGTCGGGGTGACCGTGGCCGCCGGGCTTTTGTGGCATTTCTCCAAGGATTTGCCGGACTACTCTCAGCTCAAGGATTACGAGCCGCCGGTGATGACGCGGGTGCACGCGGCGGACGGCTCGCTGCTGGCCGAATACGCCAAGGAGCGGCGTCTCTATTTGCCGATTCAGGCGGTGCCGAAGCTTGTCATCCACGCCTTCCTCGCCGCCGAGGACAAGAATTTCTACGAGCATAACGGTCTCGACTTCTACGGCATCGGCCGCGCCATGCTGCTCTTCATCGAGAATTACGGCAGCAGCCGTCGTCCGCAGGGCGCCTCGACCATCACGCAGCAGGTGGCCAAGAACTTTCTCCTGACCAACGAGCTGTCGGTCACGCGCAAGGTCAAGGAAGCGCTGCTGGCACTGCGCATCGAGCGGACCTACTCGAAGGACAAGATTCTCGAACTCTATCTCAATGAAATCTATCTCGGCCTCGGCGCCTACGGCGTCGCCGCCGCTTCGCTCTTGTATTTCGACAAGTCGGTCCACGAACTGTCGATCGCGGAAGCCGCCTACCTTGCCGCCTTGCCCAAGGGCCCGAACAACTACAATCCGTTCCGCCGCCGGGACGAGGCGATCGCCCGCCGCAACTACGTGATCGATCGCATGATCGAGGACGGCTACATCTCCGCCGAAGCCGGCGAAAAGGCGAGGAAAGAACCGCTGAGCGTCGCGACCCGGCCGACCGGCGCGCATACCTTCGCGGCCGAATATTTCGCCGAGGAGGTCCGCCGCTACATCTTCGACCATTACGGGGAGAAAAAGCTCTACGAGGGCGGACTTTCCGTGCACACGACGCTCGATCCCAAGCTGCAGGTGCTGGCGCGCAAGACGATGGTTGACGGGCTCGTCAATTACGACGAGCAGCAGGGTTGGCGCGGCCCGCTGGCGAAGATCGACGTCAGCGGCGATTGGGGCGTCAAGCTCGCGGATGTGAAATCGCTGTCGGATATCGAGCCGTGGCGCGTCGCCGTGGTGCTCGAGGTCACCGACCAGTCGGCGCGCATCGGATTGCAGCCGGCGCGCGACCCCGGCGGTGCCGTGGTGAAGACGCGCGAGTTCGGCGTCGTGCCGATCGAGGGCCTGAAATGGGCGAAGCCGCCCGGCAGTCAGATAAAATCGATCCAGCGGGTCAGCCAGGTGCTGGCGCCGGGCGACGCGGTCTATGTCGAACCGATGGGCGCCAAGGAGCAGGGCCAATACCGGCTGCGGCAGGTGCCGGAGATTTCCGGCGCCATGGTGGTGATGGACCCTCATACCGGCCGGGTCCTGGCCATGGTCGGCGGGTTTTCCTACGACCAGAGCCAATTCAACCGCGCCACGCAGGCGCTGCGGCAGCCCGGCTCCTCGTTCAAGCCGATCGTCTATGCCGCCGCCATCGACAACGGCTATACGCCTTCGACCATCGTTCTCGATGCGCCGCTCGAGGTCGATACCGGGCAGGGCGGCGCCGTCTGGCGGCCGGAGAATTACGGCGGCAAGTTCTATGGCCCCTCGACGCTCCGCTTTGGCATCGAACAGTCGCGCAACGTCATGACGGTGCGGCTGGCGCAGGACGTCGGGATGCCGCTGATTGCCGAATACGCCAAGCGTTTCGGCGTCTATGACGAACTGCCGCCTTATCTCTCCTACGCGCTCGGCGCCGGCGAGACCACGGTGATGCGCATGGTCACCGCCTACGCCATGATCGATAATGCCGGGCGGCGCGTCATGCCGACGCTCATCGACCGCATCCAGGACCGCTACGGCCACACCATCTACAAGCACGACCAGCGCGAATGCGTCGGTTGCGATGCGGCCAAATGGGACAATCAGCCGGAGCCGACGCTGATCGATCATCACGTCGAGCAGGTCATCGATCCGATGACCGCCTATCAGATCACTTCGATCATGGAGGGCGTCGTCCAGCGCGGCACGGCGACCGTCGTGAAGGAGGTCGGCAAACCGATCGCCGGCAAGACCGGCACCACCAACGAGGAGAAGGACGTCTGGTTCATCGGCTTTTCGCCGGATATCGTCTGCGGCGTCTATATGGGCTTCGACAAGCCGCGCCATATCGGCCGCCTGGCCACCGGCGGCCACCTCGCTGCGCCCGTCGTCAAGGACTTCTTGAAGGTCGCGCTTGCGGATAAGCCGCCGATCCCGTTCCGCGTCCCACCCGGCATCAAGCTCATCCGCGTCGATGCCAAGACCGGGATGCGGGCCGGCCCCGACGACCAGCACGTGATCCTCGAAGCCTTCAAGCCCGGCACCGCCCCGCCCGATTCCTACTCGATCATCGGCACCGAGACGGCGAATGGCGGTTCGCTCACGGTTTCGCCTGAAGCCGATCGCGCCGTGCGCGCCGGCACCGGCGGATTGTATTGAGCGCGGCTCCGACGCCCATGCCTGACACGCGGATGGGTCTTTGAGCGAAATTGCGGTATTGGATCCGTGACCTTATCTAGCGGAGTGGATTTGACATTCGCTGCCAAGCCTAGTGTCCCGATTCCGAAGTTCGCATGATTATGCGGCGCGATCGGTTGCGAACTTCGGAATCGAAAGGACACTAGCAAATGTATTGTTCTCGTGTGGCTTTGGTTCAGAAGTCCGCATGACGAGTCAAGTCGATGCCACACTAGCCGTGGGTCCGCGACGCGAATGCCAAATCCAGAACTCCATTGGACGCTCATAATTTGCTGGTGGTCCTTGGATTCCAACATCCGCACAGCGGCTTGCCGCAACGGGACGCGAATGTTGGAATCGAACCAGTAGCGCTTTCGTCCTTGACATCCAAAGTCCGTATCATGCGCGCCGAAATCGAGACCATTGTCGCCGAAATCAAGCAGTCCGCAGGGCTGCTGAGGAGGCATCTTTGACGTCGACAAGGCGCGGGCGCGTCTTGCCGAGCTGAACCGGCAGGTCGAAGACCCGGATCTCTGGAACGACCCTCAGCGCGGCAGCCGGCTGATGCAGGAGCGCACCGCTCTTGAGGATCAGCTCAACGCACTATCCCGCATCGAGCAGGAGCTCGACGATCAGGTGACGATGATCGAACTCGGCGAGGCCGAGAACGATCCGAAGGTTGTTGGCGACGCCGAAGCGGCGTTGCGCCAGCTCAAGGCCGAAGTGGCGCGCCGGGAGCTGGAGGCGCTCCTGTCCGGCGAGGCCGACGCCAACGACTGCTACCTCGAAGTCCATGCCGGCGCCGGCGGCACCGAGAGCCAGGACTGGGCCAACATGCTGCTGCGCATGTATGTGCGCTGGGCCGAGCGACGCGGCTACAAGGTCGAGTACATCGAAGAGACCGGAGGCGAGGAGGCGGGTATCAAGTCGGCCACCATCGAGGTCAAGGGGCGCAGCGCCTACGGCTGGCTCAAGAGCGAGAACGGCGTGCACCGGCTGGTGCGCATCTCCCCGTTCGACGCCAATGCCCGCCGGCACACGTCGTTCGCAAGCGTCACGGTCTATCCGGTCGTCGACGACCGCATCAATATCGACATCAAGGAATCCGACGTGCGCGTCGACACGATGCGCGCCGGCGGTGCCGGCGGCCAGCACGTCAACAAGACCGAATCGGCGATCCGGCTGACCCACATCCCGACCAGCATCGTCGTCGTGTGCCAGAATGATCGCTCGCAGCATCGCAATCGCGCGCAGGCGTGGCAGATGTTGCGCGCGCGCCTCTACGAGCTCGAACTGAAGAAACGCGAGGAGAAGGCCGCCGCCGAGCAGGCCGCCAAGACCGATATCGGCTGGGGCCATCAGATCCGCTCGTATGTGCTGCAGCCCTATCAGATGGTGAAGGATTTGCGCACCGGGGTTTCGACCTCCAACACCGGCGCGGTGCTCGACGGTGACATCAGCCAGTTCATGGAAGCTGCGCTGGCGCAGAAGGCCTTCGGGACGGCTCCGGCGGAAGTCGAGGACGTCGAATAGCGTTCGCGCAATCGCCCGCTACCCGCTCGCTGCGTCTCTATGCTGCGTATCTATAAGGACCGCCCTTTTCCAGAGCGCGCCGATAGGCCGGCCGGCTCTGGATGCGGCGGAGGAAGTCCATGAGCTTCGGGCGCGTCGCGTCGAGGCCGGCGCGGGCTCTGGCGGCTTCGAGCGGAAAGCTCAGCATGATGTCGGCTGCGGAAAAGCGCTCGCCGACGAACCAAGGCGCGGCCGCAAGCTCGGCTTCCAAGAAGTCCAAATGCAGCTTGAGCTGCGACTTCACGAAGGGCCGGGCGGGAAACGCCAACAGCCCGAGCCGGTCGACGACAAGCTTGAGCAGAAGCGGCGGCATCAGCGAGCCCTCGGCGTAATGCAGCCAATACTTCCAGCGCCAATACGCGTCCGTATCCGCCGCCGGCATCAGATCGGGTCCGTAGCGCCCGACCAGGTACTCGATGATCAATCCGGTCTCGGCGAGCTTTCTGTCGCCATCTTCGATCACCGGCGATTTGCCGAGCGGATGGACGCGGCGCAATTCCTCAGGCGCGAGCATCGTCCGCCGATGGCGCTGGTATCGTACCACTTCATAGGGCACGGCCATCTCTTCGAGGAGCCACAGCACCCGTTGGCTGCGCGAATTGTTGAGATGGTGGACGCGAATCATGCCGGCCGAATTGGCGAAGGACGGGTGGCCAATATTGGCAGCAAATCAGAGTTTCTCGTGGCGTTTTGGATTTGACATTCGCTTCGCGGACCCACGGCTCGCCGGGTGGCGAGTGTCAAATCCGTTCCGCTAGCTGCCGAAGAGCTTGGCGCCGGCCTTGAGGAATTTCTGCGGATCGACCGCCTCGCCGTCGACGCGCGTCTCGTAGTGGACGTGCGGGCCGGTCGAGCGGCCGGTCGAGCCGAGGCGGCCGACGACCTGACCGACGCGAACAGTATCGCCAACGGCGACGTCGATCTGCGACAGATGGCCGTAACGGGTCGAGATGCCGTTACCGTGATCGATCTCGACCATCTTGCCGTAGCCGCCGCTCCAGCCGGCGGTGGCTACCGTGCCGCCCGCTGTGGCGTGGATCGGCTCGCCGTATTCGCCGCGGAAATCGAGGCCGGTATGCATCGCCGGCGTGCGCAGAAAGGGGTCCATGCGTACGCCGAACGTCGAGGTGACGTCGATCTCGCCGTTGACCGGCCTGCGCAGCGGCACTCTGACCAAGATACGGTCGAGCCGCTCGGCCTGCGCGCGCATGAAATTCACGCGCATCAAATCGCGCTCAAAGCCCTCGTCGGTGCCGGACAGCCTTACCGGAACGAAGGGGCCGCCGCTTGCCGGGGTCGGCGCGTCGCGGTTGATGCCGAGTTCGGCGAGCACGCCGCGCAGTCGGCGCGTCTTGCCTTCATAGCTCTCTTCCATGTGCCGCAGGGCCGCAGTCTGACGTCGTTCGATGCGATCGAGGGAAGCCTCGACGCGGGCAATCTTGAGGTCGAGGCTGCTCTCCTTGCGCGACTTGCCGCCCGGCACGGGCTGGTAGGGATCGAGCACCGAGCCGCGCTCCGGACGCGCCGGCGCCCGCAACGGATCCGCGAAGGCGGACGGTTTGCCGGCTGCCGGCTCGACGGCATGTGCCGGAGCCTTGATCGAGCCGGTCGGCGCCGGGTCGGCGATGCCGCTGAGGGCGGCCGCGTGCGACTCCAAGGTCGCCTGGCGGCGGACGAGTTCGTCGAGCTTCTGCTCGAATTGCTCCTGATCCAGCAATTGCCGGCTGGTCGTGCGATCGATCTGCGCCCGCAGTTCGGCAAGTCGGTCTTCGTAGGCGAACTGCTGTTCCGCCTGGCGTGCGATCAGGTTCTTGAGGACGTCGTCGCGGAAGGCGAAATAGGTCGCGGTCGCGACCGACCATCCGGCCATCACGACCACCGAGCCGACGGCGATCCAGAATGCGACCGGTCCGAACCTGATCTGCCGCCCTGCGTGCGCAAACGTATAGCCGGCGCTCGCTGTCGTTCGGACCTCGTGGCGGTGGTGCGGGCGGGCAGCCCGCACCGTATGACGCGCGGCCTGCCGCGACTGAGACGCTGTCGACCCCAACATCTACGCTCCCCAGGGCCGCTACTGTGGCCCGTCCGCACCGGGACCGCATTTCAACGCCTTATGGTTAATATTCGGAAAATCGCACCGCAAATTTTCCGGACTGCGGTAAATGCTTCGGCAATCGCCCTTTCGCGCGCCGATTCGCGCTCCGTTTTTCGTGAAAAACCTGCGTTCAACAGGCGTGCGCAGCGCCTGCCTGCCGCCGGCATCATGCGAAGAGAGCCGCGGCCTGCGGCTGCCTCACAATGCTTTCGCCGCGGCAAGGACCTCCTCGGCGTGTCCGGCCACCGAGACCTTCGGCCAGATGCGGGCGATGCGCTGGTCGGGTCCGATCAGAAAGGTCGTACGCACGATGCCCATGAACTTGCGGCCATACATGGCCTTTTCCTGCCATACGCCATAGGCCTCGAGCATCCGATGCTTTTCGTCGGAGCCGAGCGCGATCGTGAGTCTGTGCTTGGCCTTGAACTTGTCCTGCGCCGCGACCGGGTCTGCGGAGACCCCGAGGATTTCGGTGCCGGCCTTGGCGAACGCCCCCTTGAGCCGGGAAAAGTCCATTGCCTCCTTGGTGCAGCCGGACGTGTCCGCGCGCGGATAGAAGTAGAGCGCGAGCGTCTTGCCCGCGTAATCGGCAAGCGAGATGGTGCCGCCGCCGTCGCGGGTGAGCGTGAAGGAGGGAGCCTTCATATTGGGGGCGAGGTCGTGGGCCATATGCCTTCCTTTCGACGCTTTCCGGGCGGTATCCTTTCTGCGCTAGAATATGTGCGCCGGCGAGTAGGTCGACGTCGGGGTCGCGCTCGCGGGCACCAATCCAGCGGAGATTTCGGTCTCACCGCACCGCGGACGAGGGGACGCCCGAGGGGCATGCGGAACCAGTCAAGGCAGGGCGCGGCGTTCCGACAAGGGAGCTCGGGAGGCTCGGTCGTGCAGTTGCGGCGGCCGGGAAGCCAAGCCGCGATGCTTCGCGCGCCTGCGCCGCCGCCGATTCCGCCAAAGTCCCCGCCCCGCGTTAGGCCTTTCCTTGCCCGTCGTGGCCGTTTGATACGGCGCGTCGGCATAACCATCGCCGCCCTCGTCGGCGTCGTGGCGGTGGCGTGCGTCGCCCTGTGGTGGCGGCTCGCCAGCGGACCTATCCAGCTTGACGTCGTGACGCCCTGGCTTGCGTCCGCCATCGAGGAGAATTTCGGCAGCCACCACCGCGTCGATGTCGGGGGCACGCAGATCGAGCGCACGGAGAGCGGCGCCACTGCCGTGCGCATCCGCGACATCGTGGTGCGCGACGCCGACGGCACCGTGGTGGCGAGCGCGCCGAAAGCCGAGGTTCACGTCTCAGGCATGAGTCTGCTCAGCGGCCACATGCGGGCCGAGAGCTTGAACCTTGTCGGCGCCGAAATGGCGGTGCGAATCGAGCAGGACGGCCGCATCACCGTCTTCGCCGGCGCCGACAAGCGTCCGATCGCGACCGCGTCGCTGCCGTCGTCCGCTGCCGCCGCGCTGTTGCGCTCCACGCAGGAGCGGCGCGAGGCGGCCGCACCGGCGACCGCGGTCGCACCACCGCCGCCGGCCACCGCTCCCGCCACGGTGCCGGCCGCGAACCCGCAGCCGGCACCGTCTCGCCGGGCCCGCGACGCGTTCGCGGCGCTATTGTCTTGGATCGACGGCATCGGCGAGACCGGCCTCGACGGCCACGACCTGCGCGAACTCGGTCTCAAGGATGGAAATCTCACCGTCGATGACGAACGCACCGGCAAGCGCTGGACCTTCGAGAACATCAGCCTCAGCGTCGAGCGGCCGCGCGGTGGCGGCGTCACAGTGACGATTGCATCGGAAAATCCGGCGCGGCCCTGGCGATTGGCGGCAGCCATCAAGCCGACCCCGAACGGCACCCGCACCATCGAGATCGATGGTCATCACGTTGCCCTCAGCGACCTGCTCCTGGCAAGCCGTCTTGGCGACGGAAGTCTGAAAGTCGATTTGCCGCTCTCGGCCAGCATCAGCGGCGAGATCGGCCCTGACGGGATGCCGCAAACCTTGTCGGGCCGCGTCGTCGTCGAGTCCGGCTCGATCGGCGACGCCAACGAAGGCGACGGCCGTATCCCGATCGAACACGCGGAATTCAAACTCAACTGGGATGCCGCGAATCGGATGCTGACGGTACCGTTCCAGATCTTTTCCGGCGGCAACCGCTTTACGCTCATCGGCCAGGTGGAGGCTCCGGAAGACGCCGGCGGCACCTGGTCGTTCAAGGTCGGTGGCGGCACGGTCGTGCTTGGTTCTCCCGCCGTGCCGGGCGATGCGCTCGTCCTCAACCGCATCGCCGTCAGCGGCAGCTACGATGCGACCAGGCGCCGTTTCGCGGTCAACGAGGGCGACATCGGCAACGCCAGGATCGGCGTCGCCTTTTCCGGCAACCTCGATCTCTCCACCCCCGACGTACGCTTCCGTGCGGGCTTCGCCGGCACCCGCATGCCGGCGGATGCTTTGAAGCGGATCTGGCCGCTCTTCATCGCTCCCAAGGTGCGCGACTGGTTCAACGAGCACCTCATCAGCGGGACTCTCGAGCGCATCGTGATCGCGGTGAACGCGCCGCTCGAGACGCTAAAGGACAGCGGGCCGCCTATTCCAGACGACGGCCTGTCCATCGATGCATTCGCCAGCAACTGCCAGATCAGGCCGGTCGATGGCTTGCCGGCGTTGCGCGATGCCGACCTCACTGTCCACATCGTGGGGCGCGATGCCGTCGTCTCCCTTGCCAAGGCGATGGCCGACCTGCCGTCCGGACGCAAGCTTGCGATGTCGTCCGGCGTTTTCGAGGTGCCCGACACCGCTTTGCACGAGCCGCCGGCGCGCGCGCGCTTCAAGCTCGACGGGCCGCTGGCGGCAGCTATCGAGCTTCTGCGCGCGGACCGGCTGCGCGACGTGTCCGATACGCCCTTCGAGCCTTCGGCGGTTCGCGGCACGATGACCGCGCAGGTGGTGCTGGGATTGCCGCTCAAGGCCAATTTGCCGCCCGGATCGACCAACTACTCGATCGTGGTCGATGCCAATAACTTCGCGGCGGACCATCTGATCATGGGACAGAAGGTCGAAGCCGCGACGCTGCATGCGAGCGCCAATCCGCAGGGCTTCCAGCTCAAGGGCGATGTCAAGATCGCCGGCGCACCGGCGAGCCTCGAATACCGCAAGATGCGCAACGAGCCGGACGCCGAGGTCCACATTCAGGGGATGCTCGACGAGGCGGCGCGCAACAGTCTCGGCCTCGATGCGGGAAGCAGCATCAGCGGCGGCGTCCCGATTCGCCTTGACGGGCGCATTGCCTCCTCGTCCGAGCGCGAAGGTCGCTTTGCGGTCGAGGCCGATCTGACCCCGACGCAGATCACGGGACTGCTGCCGGGCTGGAACAAGCCGGTCGGCAAGCCGGCGCGCGCGACCTTCACGCTTTCGACCAAGCCGCAATCGATCCGCATCGAGGATCTCCTCATCGAGGGCGCCGGCAGCGGCGTAAGGGGCACAATCGAGTTCGACGGCCTGGGCGAGTTGCAGTCGGCCAACTTCCCGGCCTACGGCTTCGCCGACGGCGATCGCGCGAGCCTCAGGGCCGAACGCACTGCCGACGGGGCGTTGCGCGTGATCATGCGCGGAGAGGTCTATGACGGCCGCGGCTTCGTCAAGGCCGCCGCTGGAGCGCCGACGCCGGGCCAGACGCCGAAGCGCCAGATAGACGTCGACCTCGACATCAAGCTTGCAGCGGTCGTCGGCTTCAACGGCGAGGCGCTGCGCAGCGTCGATTTGAGGATGTCGCGGCGCGCCGGCGAAATCCGCAGTCTCGGGCTGAGCGCGAAGATCGGCCGCAATGCGATCCTTTCCGGCGATCTGCGCGGGCGGCCCGGCGGGCGGCAGGCGGTGATGCTGGCGACGAACGATGCCGGCGCCTTCTTCCGTTTCGCCGACATCTATTCGCGCATGAGCGGCGGACAGATGTCGGTCGCGATGGACCCGCCGAGCGCGGACAGCACCTCGCAGCAGGGCACTGTCGTCGTGCATGATTTTAGCGTCCACGACGAGAGCCAGCTCGAACGCGCCGTCTCCACGACGCCGCAGAACCACGACAATGACATCGCCTTCTCCGCCATGCGGGTCGAGTTCAACCGCATGCCGGGGCGGGTGAGCCTGCGCGACGGCGTCGTGCGCGGACCGCTCCTCGGCGGCACCATCGATGGGGTCGTCGATTATTCCCGCGACGAGGTGCACATGCGCGGGACTCTGGTCCCGCTTTATGGGCCCAACAACCTGCTCGGCCAACTGCCGCTGCTCGGGCTGTTCCTCGGCGGCGAGAAGGAAGGTCTCCTCGGCATCACCTACGAGGTGGTCGGCCGGCCGGGTAATCCCGTGCTGCGCATCAACCCGATTTCGGCGCTGGCGCCGGGACTGTTGCGCAAGGTCTTCGAGTTCCCGGCCAACGGCGACAGCGGCGGCATCGACGACAATCGTTGACCGCCCGCTCCCGGCGAGGCCTTCAGACCGGCTTGAGCAGCACGTGGCGCTTGCGGCCGAGCGAAAGCTTTATCACGCCGTCCGCAGTGACGTCGGATCGTCCGATTGCGGCCTTGTCGCTGGTGACGCGATGGTCGTTGACCATGATCGCGTTGTTGGCGATCGCGCGCCGCACCTCGCCGTTCGAGGCGGCGAGCCCGGCCTTGACGAACGCATGAAGCACGCCGATGCCGGCTTCGATGTCGGACCGGGGTACCTCGACCGTTGGCAGATCGGCACCGAGCCCGCCTTCTTCGAAGGTCCTGCGCGCCGTCGCAGCGGCGTGTTCCGCCGCCTCGCGGCCGTGCACGAGCGCAGTCGCTTCGGTCGCGAGCACCTTCTTCGCCTCGTTGATGTCCTCGCCCTTGAGTGCGCCGAGGCGATCGATCTCATCGAGCGCCAGCACCGTGAACAGTTTGAGGAAGCGGGCGACATCGCCGTCCTCGGTGTTGCGCCAGTATTGCCAGTACTCGTACGGGGACAGCATCGCCGCGTCGAGCCATACCGCGCCGGCGGCGGTCTTGCCCATCTTGGCGCCCGAAGACGTGGTGATGAGCGGCGAGGTCAGCGCGAAGAACCGGGCGTTGGCGAGCCGTCGGCCGAGATCGATGCCGCTGACGATGTTGCCCCACTGGTCGGAGCCGCCCATCTGCAGCGCGCAGCCATAGCGCCGGTGCAGTTCGACGAAGTCGTAGGCCTGCAGGATCATGTAGTTGAATTCCAGAAACGACAGCTCCTGCTGCCGCTCCAGGCGCAGCTTCACCGAGTCGAAAGCCAGCATGCGGTTGACCGAGAAGTGGCGGCCGACATCGCGCAGGAAGTCGATGTAGTTGAGCTTGTTGAGCCAGTCCGCGTTGTTGGCCATGATCGCGGTGCCGCCGACATCCTCGAATTTGAGGAACTTCGCGAACACGGAGCGGATGCTCTTGAGGTTCTCGGCAATCGCGCCCTCGGTCAGCAACCTGCGGCTTTCGTCCTTGCCGGACGGGTCGCCGACCCGCGTCGTGCCGCCGCCCATCAGTGCGATCGGCCGGTGCCCGGTCTGCTGCATCCAGTAGAGCATCATGATCGGCAGCAGCGAGCCGACGTGGAGCGAGGCCGCCGTGCAGTCGAATCCAATGTAGCCGGTGACGACCGATGACCGCGCGAGCGCGTCGAGGTCGTCGGACTCGGACACTTGGTGAATGAATCCCCGCGTGGCGAGGACATTGAGGAAATCGGACTTGTAAGCGCTCATTGGCGGTCGTTGCTTGCTGTGGCGGCCGAAGTTCCCCGGCCAACACGCCCTGGCCTGCGGATGCCTGGCCGGGCCGCGCCGGTCCGGCCGCGCCGGTCCTTAAGACGTGGATGCCCGGCACCGGGCCGGGCATGACGCATGGAATGCAGCGGCCGTCGATATAGCAGGTCTCCGGGCTGATTCAACCAAGGTCCGCGCACGCGCCGGCGGCTCAGGCTGCCCGGGCGCCGAGGCTCTGGCGGGCACCCCATAGGCATCAACCGCGCCGGCAACCAATCGTTAACCATATTTGCGGCAGCATCGCCGCGGGATAGCGATCAGGAGATCGCGTATGAACATCATCACGATGGCGTCCCGAAAGGGCGGAGCGGGCAAAAGTACGTTGACCGCCCATCTCGCATCCTTCTGTCACCAGGCCGGCAATCGCTGCGTCGTTATCGACGCCGATCCGCAGGGCTCGGTCACGCTGTGGCATTCGCTGCGCGCCGACGGACAGCCGCCGATGCGCAGCGGCGCGCGCGGCATCGAACGCGTGCTCGCCTCCGCAATGGTCGAAGGCTACGACTGGGCCTTCATCGACACCGCCGGGAGCATGTGGGTGGTGGCGCAGGAAGCGATTCGCGCGGCGACGCTCGTCCTCATTCCGGCGCGCCCCGGGTTTTTCGACCTCAACGCCGTGCGCGAGACGGTCGCGGCGGCCCGCGAGCGCAACAAGCCCTATGCGGTTGTGCTCAACGCGGCGCCGCCGAAACGGGGCGACAAGGAATCGCCCGTGGTCGCGCAGTCGCGGGCGTTTCTCGACAAGCTCAGCATTCCGGTCTGGGCCGGCCAGATCAGTCATCGCGCCGGCTTCGTGCAGACGCTCGCGGGGGGCGGCAGCGTCTGCGAGACGGCGCACGATGCGGCCGCCACGGCGGAGATGGCGCGGCTGTGGTCGGCGCTCGAAAAATCCATCGCGGCGATCATCGACGCGCGCGCGCTTGCAAACGCGGCACAGGGCCGGGCGGCGTAAGCCGCTCGCGATCGCGTCAGCCGCCGATCGCGCGCGCAAGATGCGGCGGGAAGAAGAAGGGGAGAAAAAATGGCGAACGCGATTATCGGCCTGGAGCAGGCGGTGGCGCTGGTCGGCCGAATGAAGGCGGCTTCGGAGGGCAGGGGGCGGTTCGCGGACATCGTCATGCCGAACGGGCAAAAGCTCACCGATTGCACATTCGGATACGTCGCCGAGATCGGCCAGGCCATGCAGATCATGGGCTTGGCGATGCCGGAATCCTTCGGCGGCGCGTGACGCCGCGTTTTTGGCAACGCGCCGACCGACGCCGTCGAGCGGCCGCGTCGTGGCGGAGAGGCCTTCCGCCAAAACGCGGCGACCAGAGCCGATACCGCAAGCAAGCCCGAGAGCGCGCGATAGCGCGCCTTACGCCGCCGTGGTCGTGCGACCGCCCTTCGCGCCGAGGCGCTTGTCGAGATAGGCGCCGACGGCGCTCATGAGCGGCTCGATCTTGCCGTCGAAGAAGTGGTTGGCGCCGGTGACGACCTTCTGCTCGATGACGATGCCTTTCTGCGTCTTGAGCTTCTCGACGAGACCGGTCACGTCGCGGTGCGGCACCACGGCGTCGCGGTCGCCGTGAATGATGAGGCCGGAGGACGGGCAGGGCGCGAGGAACGAGAAGTCATAGAGGTTTGCAGGCGGTGCGATCGAGATGAAGCCCTCGATCTCCGGCCGGCGCATCAACAGCTGCATGCCGATCCAGGCGCCGAACGAGAAGCCGGCGATCCAGCAGCTTCGCGCCTCTGGATTGACCGATTGCGCCCAGTCGAGGGCGGCCGCGGCATCGGAGAGTTCGCCTATGCCGTGGTCGAAGCCGCCCTGGCTGCGCCCGACGCCGCGAAAGTTGAAGCGCAGCGCGGAGAAGTTCCGGTGCACGAAGGCGTAATAGAGCTGGTACACGATCTGGTGGTTCATCGTGCCGCCGAACTGCGGATGGGGATGGAGCACGATGCCGATCGGCGCGTTCTTTTGCCGCGCCGGATGATAGCGGCCCTCGATGCGGCCTCCGGGGCCCGTGAAGATGACCTCGGGCATGATTGAAACCTCGATGTTTGCTTGCGGCGATCCGGGTTCCTACGCAACCGCGCCCGCGCGGGGGAGCAAGGGCGATGCGCTTGACGGTCGAGTCGCGCGCCCGTAAGTGTCTAAAGCCATTTCAGTTTTTGGAAGGGCGACGGACATAGTGGCGGTGCGGGCTCAGGTCGCGACTTCTAGCACGAGCCGGGGGACAAAAAGCAAGCGCCACGATGCGTTCGTCGCCCGGAACTCCTTATGTAATGGACCGAACCGCAGATACGCATGATCGGCCGCGGGAACAAGGCATTCGCCGATGGCGGGACATATGGCGAGACATATGGCGGGGCGCGTCTATCTTGACTGGAACGCTACGGCGCCGATGCGACCGCAGGCGCGGGCGGCCTTCGAGGATGCCGCTGCGCTGACCGGCAATCCATCTTCGGTGCACGCCGAGGGACGCGCTGCCCGGCACGCGATCGAGCGGGCGCGCGGGGAGGTCGCGGCCCTCTTCGGCGCGCGGCTGGCCGACGTGTTCTTCACCTCCGGCGGAACCGAGGCCAACATGCTTGCGTTGTCGCCGGCGATCGAGACCGCGGCCGACAAGCGTCCGCGCGGAGAGCTTCTGATCTCAGCCATCGAGCACGCGTCAGTGCGTGCCGGCGGCCGCTTTCCCCGCAACGCGATCGAGGAGGTCCCCGTCGACGGCGATGGGCGCGTCATGCTGGATGCACTCGCGCACGCCGTAGCGAGGGCAACGCGGCCGCTCGTTGCCATCATGCTCGCCAACAACGAGACCGGTGTGGTGCAGCCGGTCGCGGAAGCAGCCGCCATCGTGCATTCGGCCGGTGGTCTTCTGCTGGTCGATGCGGTGCAGGCGGTCGGCCGCATTCCTTGCGATATCGGCGCGCTCGGCGCCGACCTGCTCACCATCTCGGCGCACAAGATCGGGGGCCCCAAGGGCCTTGGCGCCGTTATCCGGCGGAGCGACGACACGCATTTCGCCGACCCGCTCATGCGCGGCGGCGGCCAGGAGCGCGGCATGCGCGCCGGTACCGAGAATGTCGCCGGCATTGCGGCTTTCGGCGCGGCGGCTGCGGCGGTGCGGGAGAACCTCGCCGGCGAGGCCGCTCACATGCTGACATTGCGCAAGCTGCTCGAGGAGGGGCTCCGCGCGACCTCGCCCAAGGCGGTGATTTTCGGCGAGGCCGTCGACCGGCTGCCGAATACGACGCTGTTCGCGCTCGACGGTGCGAAGGCCGAGACGGCCGTCATCGCCTTCGATCTCGAAGGGATCGCGCTGTCGTCCGGCGCCGCCTGCTCGTCCGGAAAGGTGCAACCCTCCCATGTCCTTGCCGCGATGGGTGTTTCGCCCGGCCTGCTGCGCGGGGCGGTGCGTGTCAGCCTCGGATGGACGACGACCGAGTCCGATATCGAATGCTTCCTTGACGCTTGGAGAAAGCTCGCCGGTGCATTATCTAAGGGGCATGGTATTGCAGCCTAAATGGTTGCATGGGCATCCGATTTGATGGCCCTTTGAATCGTTCAAGCGGCCCGACGGGGTGAACAGGGACAGGACACCGACCATACCGACTTAATCCAACCCGCGGTCCTTGAAACCGTGAGCGGAGGGACGAATGCCGGCAGTGCAAGAGACCGTCGATCAGGTCCGCCGTATCGACGTCGACCAATACAAATACGGATTCGAGACGCTGATCGAATCCGAGAAGGCTCCGAAAGGCCTTTCCGAAGACGTCATCCGGTTCATTTCGGCAAAGAAGAATGAGCCCGATTGGATGCTGGCCTGGAGGCTTGACGCCTACAAGCGCTGGCTGACCATGCGCGAGCCGAAATGGGCCAAGGTCGAGTACAGCCCGATCGACTACCAGAACATCTACTACTACGCGGCGCCCAAGAAGAAGGACGGCCCGAAGTCGCTCGACGAGATCGATCCCGAAATCCTGCGCACTTACGAGAAGCTCGGGATTCCGCTGCGCGAGCGCGAGGCCCTGCTCGGGATCGAAAAGTCCCCCGCGGCTGAAAGTGCCGACGGCGCCGAGAGCGAAGGCGGCAGCGGCTACGGCCGGGTTGCCGTGGACGCGGTGTTCGATTCCGTCTCCGTCGCGACGACGTTCAAGGCCGAGCTCGCCAAGGCCGGCGTGCTGTTCATGCCGATCTCGGAGGCATTGCAGAAGCATCCGGACCTGGTCAAAAAGTATCTCGGCACCGTGGTGCCGATCAGCGACAACTTCTTCGCCACGCTCAACTCGGCGGTGTTTTCCGACGGCTCATTCGTCTATGTGCCGCCGGACGTGCGCTGCCCGATGGAGCTGTCGACCTATTTCCGCATCAACGAGCGCAATACCGGCCAGTTCGAGCGCACGCTCATCATCGCCGACCGCGGCTCCTATGTGAGCTATCTCGAGGGCTGCACGGCGCCCGTGCGCGACGAGAACCAGCTCCACGCCGCGGTGGTCGAGCTGATCGCGCTCGACGATGCCGAGATCAAATACTCGACCATCCAGAACTGGTATCCGGGCGACGCCAACGGCCGCGGCGGCGTCTACAACTTCGTCACCAAGCGCGGCGATTGCCGCGGCAAGAATGCGAAGATCTCCTGGACCCAGCTCGAGACCGGCTCGGCGATCACCTGGAAGTATCCGAGCTGCATCCTGCGCGGCGACAATTCGCGCGGCGAGTTCTACTCGATCGCCATTTCCAACGGCTATCAGCAGGTTGATTCCGGCACCAAAATGCTGCACCTCGGCCGCAATACGACGAGCCGCATCATCTCCAAAGGCATCGCCGCGGGTCACTCCAACAATACCTATCGCGGTCTCGTCACCGCGCACCGCCGCGCTACAGGCGCGCGCAACTTCACCAACTGCGACTCGCTCCTCATCGGCGAGAACTGCGGCGCGCACACGGTGCCATACATCGAGGCGAAGAATTCGGCGACCGTGTTCGAGCACGAGGCGACGACCTCGAAGATCTCCGAGGACATGCTGTTCTACTGCCGCCAACGCGGGCTGTCGGCGGAGGAGGCGACGGCGCTCGTCGTCAACGGCTTCGTCAAGGACGTGCTGCAGCAACTGCCGATGGAGTTCGCCGTCGAGGCGCAGAAGCTGATCTCGGTTTCGCTCGAAGGCAGCGTCGGCTGATCGTGGGATCGGTCATGACCACTCACTGGTTCAGGCAGACTCTGTACGGCTACGGCGCAAAGCCGGTGAGCCGGGAGGGCTGGACGCTTTCCGCCGCGAGCGTGGCCAAACGGGCTCACCCTGGTGTGGGTGTTGAAGACGCTCGATCGCCGCAGCCCGCTCCATTGGCTGGCGCTCGTCGTCATATCGCTGGTTGCAGGGATCCTTT